>DGYFI06202__coassemble_450_pt1 | contig 33311 bp, 25 predicted proteins | sample DGYFI06202__metabat2_high_PE_036 | metagenome-assembled genome bin DGYFI06202
CCGTTCGATACTCTGACGGCGGCTAGAACTTTCATCTTTACGGACCCCCAGTACGATAATGGCTGAGCCGTAGCGGGAAACATTATCCAAAATAAACTGGGACGTGGGTTTTATTTTCAGTCTGTCCGTGCACCAACGCATCTTTTGGTTAGGGCTGGGGTAACCTTTACCGATGAGCAGCACCCAGAAGGTGTGTTCCAGCTTGGGACGAGTGATCACGGTGGTCATCGGTAGGGAAAAACAGTCCGCAGCAGATTGTACCATGTCGAACTGCTCATGCACCTGGCGGATTACAAACGGACTTTCCACCAACGTGTCATTAGAAACAAAATAGATTTGTCTAGTTCGTCTGCGAGGGGCCACCTGCATGACGGCGTCAAAGACAAGATGAGCTACAAGTGTGCTGTCTTTGCCACCAGAAAAACCTACTATCCAAGGATAGTTTTGGGAATCGTCCCGATAGGCCCTGACTACATTTTCAACCAACTCTTCGTATGCAACACTGGCCTCTAAGGAACAAGTCTCCATAAAATCCTTCACTTTACGGGGCTGGTAAAACTGCCTGCCCCTTCTTGCTACCGTCTGACGGGGATTTCCACAGGATATTTACTTGTTGCCGTCAGTGTCACTTGTTTGTCAGGTTTCGACGCAAATCAATTGGCAGACTTGATAATGAATTTTTTGTTAGGTTCCTATGTAATAGAATGTTGAAAGAGATATAAAAGGCTGTCCAGCTAATGCTCTTCACTGCCTACTGTTCGGAGGAAGATCTTCCCCGTGCCGGTCAGGCCTGCTGGAGCAACCTGTTCAGCAGGTCGATGGCGTCCTTTTGCAGGCGGCGCAGATGTTCCTCTCCGGCAAAGCTTTCCGTATAGACTTTGCAAATGGGTTCCGTACCTGACGGACGCACGGCGAACCAGCCGCTGCGGGCCATGACCTTGATGCCGCCGATGGGCGCATCGTTGCCGGGGGCATGGGTGATGACGCTTTCCACACGTTCGCCCGCCAGTTCCTGCATATCGATCTGTTCCACGGTCAGGCCCTTGAGCAGGCTGCGCACCTTGGCGTCCGCCGGGGCATCGAGCCGCTGATAGCAGGGAGCCCCGTGCCGTTCTGTCAGACCGGCGTAGACGGCGGAGGGGGATTTGCCTTCTCTGGCCATCATTTCCGCCGCCAGCAGGCAGAGCAGCGGGCCGTCCTTGTCCGTGCTCCACGGCCGCCCGTCGCGGGTCAGGAAGGAAGCGCCGGCGCTTTCCTCGCAGCCCAGGGCGCAGCGTCCGCTATGCAGATAGGGGGCAAACCACTTGAAGCCCACGGGGACTTCCACTACCGGACGCTGGAGCTCCTCCCCTACCCTGTCCAGCATGGCGCTGGTCACCAGCGTCTTGCCTATGCCGCTGCCTTTGCTCCACTGCGTGCGTGTCCGAAAGAGGTACCAGCATGCCGCCGCCAGAAAATGATTGGGGTTCATGAGCTCGTCACGCGTCACGATGCCGTGGCGATCCGCGTCCGGGTCGCAGGCAAAGGCCAGATCGAAACGGTCACGCAGCGACAGCAGGCGGCTCATGGCATAGGGGGACGAACAATCCATGCGGATCTTGCCGTCCTTGTCGCAGGGCACGAAGCGGAAGGACGGGTCCACCTCCTGATTGACCACGCTCAACGCAAGGCCGTATTTCTGGGCAATGGGTTCCCACAGGGGCAGGCTTGCGCCGCCCAGCGGGTCCACGCCAAGGGAGAGCCCTGAAGCGGCGATGGCCGGCATGTCCAGCACTTCGGCCAGGTCGTCCACATAGCGGGCCGTGAAGTCGTAGACCTTGACGAGCGAGGAATGCCGGGCCGCCCGGTAGTGCATGATCTGCACGGCGCGGTTGCTGGCTTCCAGATGTTCGTTGGCCCGGCGTTCTATCCAGCGGGTGACCGCGGTCTCCGCCGGGCCGCCATGCGGCGGATTGTACTTGAAGCCGCCGTCCCGCGGGGGATTGTGCGACGGGGTGATGATGATGCCGTCCGCCTGGGAGCTGCCCGCGTTGCCGGCGTTCCAGCTCAGGATGGCGTGGGAGATGACCGGCGTGGCGGTATACTCCCCGTCCGGAGCGATGAAGACATGGACGTCGTTGGCCACCAGCACTTCCAGGGCCGACCGAAAGGCCGGCTGGGAAAGGGCATGGCTGTCCCCGCCGAGAAAGAGCGGCCCCTTGATGCCGTGGCTGGCGCGGTAGTCGCAGACGGCCTGGGTAATGGCGTAGATGTGCTCTTCGTTGAAGCTCAGATCAAGGGAAGAGCCCCTGTGCCCCGATGTCCCGAAGCTGACTCGCTGGGACGCCTCGGCCGGACTGGGGAAATCGGTGTAATAGGCGCTGACCAGCGACGGCACGTCAGTCAGCATGTCAGGCGTGGGCAGTTGCCCGGCGTGGGGATGCAGGGACATAGATTCCTCCTTTCGCGTCATCTGTCAGTATAGCCTGCCCTCTTGCCGGACGCAACCGCCGTCAGCGGGCGGAGGCCGACGGACAGGCGGCTTTGCCGCGCCTGCGGCAATGGCTCCCTGAAAGATTGTTCCCCCCTCCCCCAGCTCAGGGCAGGCATGGTTTGCGGCGCAGGGGGGGGGCGGAACACTATTCGCTGCTTGTGGGGGGAAGGGGCCCCTCGCTCTGCTGTCGATGCCCGTAAGGCTCCTGCGTCGCCTAACGGGCACGGCCTCCGGCCGCCTTTCGGTCGCGCTCTGCTGTCGATGCCCGTAAGGCTTCTGCGTCGCCCAACGGGCACGGCCTATGGCCGCCTTTTGGTCGTCGCCGGCGGAGAGGAGGTCCCCTTCCCTCCCAAGTCCCCCATTCCTTCCCCAGCGCGTTTTTAGAGCATTTTCAGGTTGAAACGCAAAGTGTTTCAACCTGAAAATGCTCTGGGCAGCGAAAGCGGAGGAAGAACCGGACACACGGAGAGGAGGTGCCCCGGTCCGCGAAAAAGGGACTGCCCTTTTGCCGTGATGCCGGGCGGCGCGGCCTACTCCACGATGGAATCAAGGCGGGCGTGCTGGATGAGCTCTGGGAGGTCGTTGAACCCTTCATGATCCCAGTTCATGAGCTCAGGATAGGTAAGGTGCTGCAGATCCTTGGGATCGGCGGAAATGATGAACCAGCGCTGCCCGTTCCCGCCTTCTCCCCAACCAAAGCCGAGGACAAGATCTTCCATGTATTTTGGGAAGTTGTGGTAAAGGGCAAGGTATTCCTGGACAAAGGCCTCATGGGCCGCGTCGAACGAGGGGTACATCTGCCTGCCGGAGGGTGTGGTAGCCATGCAGTCTCTCCTTGGGGTGTCGTGTCCGGTCTGGACAAGGGATGGGCCTTGAGCATCTTCCTTGAAACGCTTCGCGTTCCAAAGCATGCGGGCCTGTCGATTTGCGGAAAAACGCGTTTTTCCCGCTCCATTTTGGCCGGGCGATCCTGTGTGCCGCCGCGCGTTTTGTCGTTTCACGAGCAAAACGCTCCTGTCTTTCAGATACAGGGCTTTGCGGCATGTTACAAGCCCCGTTTGACGGCAACAAAAAAAGGAGGCGTATGCCTCCTTTTTTTGTTGTTACCAGGCGGTAGCAGATAGCGTGTTACTTCTTTTCGATGGTGAGCGCCTTGAAGAGCGTATCACCGCGCCGCATGACCTGCAGCATGATGGCGCCGCGCTGCACGCCCACTTCCTTGACGATCTTGGAGAGCGCTTCCGGCGAGTTCACCGGCTTGCGGTCAGCCCGCAGGATGATGTCGCCGGGACGGATGTCGGCTTCGGCAGCGGCCTTGTCCGGGTTGACCTCCAGCACAAGGATGCCTTCCTTGTCGGACAGGTCCAGCTCCTGACGTTCTTCCGCCTTGAGCGCGCGCACCGTGAGGCCCAGCAGGCCTTCGTCCTGCTTCTTGCCGTCCTTGCCGGGGGCGGCGGCGCTCTGGGCGCTCTGGCGTTCACCGAGGGTGACGTCCATCATCTGTTCCTTGCCGCCGCGCCAGACGCCCAGCTTGACGACGCTGCCGGGCTTCTTGGCCGCGATGGCGCGCAGCAGGGCCGAAGAGTCGGCGATGCTCTCGCCGTCCACGCTGACGATGACGTCGCCATCTTCGATGCCAGCCTTGGCGGCGGGCTCGCCTTCCAGGGTGCTGGCCACCAGCGCCCCGCGGGGCGTTTCCATGCCGATGGCCTTGGCCATGGCTTCATCCACATCCTGGATGGTCACGCCGATCCAGCCGCGGCTGACCTTCTTGCCGCTCTTGATCTGCTCGATGATGTTGGAGGCCATGTTGCTGGGGATGGCAAAGCCGATCCCCTGCCCGCTGGCGATGATGGCGGTATTGATGCCGACCACGTCGCCGTCCATGTTCAGCAGCGGGCCCCCGGAGTTGCCGGGATTGATGGAACAGTCCGTCTGCAGGAAGTTGTCGAACGGCCCGGAGCGGATGTTGCGGCCCTTGGCGGACAGGATGCCGGAGGTCACCGTGTGGTCAAGGCCGAAGGGGTTGCCGATGGCCATGAGCCACTCGCCCACCTTGAGCGCGTCGGAATTGCCGAACTTGAGGAAGGGCAGTTCCTTCTTGGCTTCCACCTTGAGCAGGGCCAGGTCGGTCTCCTCGTCGGCGCCGATGAGCTTGGCCACCAGCGGGGTGGACTTGCCGTTGCTCTCGTCAAGGGTCACGTGGATCACATCGGCGTCGGCCACCACATGGTTGTTGGTGACGATGTAGCCGTCAGCCGAGATGATGAAGCCCGAACCGAGGGACTTCTGCTTTTTTTGCGGGGCACGCTGCCCGCCGCGCGGGCCCATGCCGAACTGATCGAAGAACTGACCGAAGCCGGGGGGCATGTTGCGGAACATCTCGCCGAAGAACTCTTCGGGCCCGCCCGCCTGTGCGGTGCGTTCGGTACCGATATTGACCACCGCCGGGCCGCACTTGGCGGCCAGGGTGGAAAAATCGGGAAGCGTGGCTGCCTGCGCCAGACTGCCCATCATGAACAGCGTGGCGAGCGCCAGAGCAAAGGTTTTTCTCATTCTCATAGGGGAAGCTCCTTAGGCTTTCTTTTGCAGAGCCTTCTGCAAAGCCTGTGCCATGATCCCCATTCCGGCTCCCTGACCGGTGGAACCCGCGCTGGCATGCTGCTTCCAGTCCGTATCGCGGGTCTTTTCCGCCACTTCCACCCCTTCGGGCGCAAGGCTGATGCGGCGGGCGGCGGTGTCCAGATTTTGAACGACCAGCTTGACGCTGTCGCCCTTGTCGAGGCTGGTGAATTCGCTCTTCTTGGCGCTCTTGATGACGCCGGCCGGGAGCAGGCCCGTGATGCCCGGAGCCAGGGTCACGAAGACGCCGAACTTGCTCTGGCTCTCCACCGTGCCTTCCACCACCGTGCCCACGGCAAAGCGACTGGCGGCCTCCTGCCACGGATCGCCTTCGGCGTCACGCATGCTCAGGGAGATGCGGCGGGTCTCGGGATTGATCTCCTTGATCTTCACGGACACGGTATCCCCGGCGGCCACCACGTCTTCAGCCTTGTTGACGCGCTTGGTCCAGGACATTTCGGACAGGTGCACGAGGCCTTCCACGCCGGGCAGCAGTTCCACAAAGGCGCCGAAGGGCGCAAGGCGGGTCACCTTGCCTTCCACGATGCTGCCCACAGCCAGACGGTCGGTCACCTGCGCCCAGGGATCGCCTTCGGCCTGCTTGCGGGAAAGGGAGATGCGGGTGCGTCCCTTGTCGTCCGTGCTCACGGAAAGCAGCTTGGCGCGCACCATATCGCCGGGCGAGACGGCCTCGTCGGCAGCGCCCACGCGCGACCACGACAGTTCGGACAGATGGATCATGCCTTCCACAGCCGGGGCGAGTTCCATGAAGGCGCCGAAGGGGGCAAGGCGCGTGATGCGGCCCTCGACGGTGTCGCCCACCTTGATGCTGGCCAGCAGCTTTTCCAGATTGTCCTGCCGCTCGCGTTCCAGCAGGGCCCGACGGGAAACCACGATGTTGCGGCCGCGGTTCTCCACGCGCAGCACCACGAACTGCATGGTGCGGCCCACGACGGACTCGGCGTCGCCCGTGGCGGCGGCATCCATCTGGCTGCCGGGGCAGAAGGCGGTCTTGCCGAGCACTTCCACGGTATAGCCGCCCTTGCAGGAAGCCACGACGCGGCCGTCCACCGGGACGCCGGACTGGCAGGCTTCTTCCAGGGCAGCCATGCCGCTGCCGCTCATGGAGCGGGACAGGCGGATCTCGTGGGGATTGACGCCCACGACCCATACCTCGATGCTGTCGCCGGGGGCTGCCATTTCCTTGCCTTCGGCATCGAGAATGTCCTTGCGATCCATGACGCCGTCCACCTTGATGCCCACATCGACGAAGACGGAATCACCATTGATCTCAATGATCTTTCCCGTCACCTTCTGGCCTGTCTGCAGGCGCGGCGCGGCGGCCTCCTGCGCGGCGAAAAGGGTGGCGAAATCTTCCTGGGCGTCATCATGGCCCTGCTGGGTCTGCAATTCCTCGGTCATGTATTACTCCTTAAAAGGTGTGGTCTCAGACATGAGGGGAGCACTCTACCCCATTACGGCACAGAAGACAATCAAGAGCCGCTGACCCGGCCGCCCCGGCCGGCCTGTGCAAAAACTGGACGGCGTATGATTTTTGGACAGCCTCGCCGTGCCCGCGTCAGTACATGCGCCGCATGAGGCGGGAGGACAGGCGCTGCACCAGCGGCGAGCGCGGCGAGCGCTTGAGCGGTGCGGGCAGCATGACCGCCAGCTGGGCGGCTTCCCGTTTGTTCAGGGCGGCGGCCGGCTTGCCGAAGTAGTGCCGGGCGGCAGCCTCCGCGCCAAAGATCCCCTGCCCCCACTCCACGACATTCAGATAGAGCTCCAGTATCCGGTCCTTGTCGAGCCAGAGCTCCAGGCGTGCCGTCATGATGGCTTCCTTGATCTTGCGCAGCAGGGAGCGCTCCGGCGAGAACCAGAGGTTTTTGGCCAGCTGCTGGGTGATGGTGCTGGCACCGGCCGAGAGTCTGCCCTTTTTCCAGTTGCGCAGGGCCGCCTGCCAGAGCAGTTCGAGATCGAAGCCGTGATGGGTATAGAAGCGGTCGTCCTCCGAGGCGACGACGGCCTGCCGCAGCCACGGGGAGATGCGCTCCAGCGGCATCCACTGCTGCCGCGGACGCCACGTCTTGCCGGGGTGGGCCTCGGTAAAGGCCTCGCGGCGCAGGGCCATCATGGCCGTCTCTCCGGGGTCCCAGGCCATGAGGGGGATGACCGGCGGCAGGGCCAGATAGCGGAAGATGTCCAGGAAGACCAGAAAGACGGCCCAGCGCAGCAGGCTGCGGACAGGATGCCGCCGTACATGCGCGGCATAGCGGCGCAGGCTCTCGCGCCAGCCGGGCGTCTTCTTCGACGGAGGCGGGACGGAAGGCGGCCCCGCCCTGCCCGCCCTCACCGGGAGGAGCCCCGGCCCGGCAGCGAAGCAAGGCGCGGCGGCCGTACGTCGGGGCCGTGTCGGTGTGGGAGGTGGTTGCAACATGGTGGTGCCACGGACAGCGCCTATGCGGCGCAAAAAAGAAAAACGTCCGGGAGGAAAACTCCCGGACGTCCTGCATTCTGGTAGCAAGGGAGGGATTTGAACCCCCGACACTGCGGGTATGAACCGCATGCTCTGACCAACTGAGCTACCTTGCCATGTTTTTCCATCAAGCGCGAAGAAGAACTTAGACAAACTTCCGCCTGATGGCAAGCATTTTTTTCAGGTCAGACAAAATTTTTTTTCAGGGCCTCAGTAAACCATGAAATAAAAGACAAAGGGGGCCAGCACGAGCCGGTAGACGGCAAAGGGCACAAGGGTGATGCGCCCGACCAGCGCCACAAAGGCCTTGATGGCCAGCAGCGCGGAAAGGAAGGCCCCCACCATGCCCACGGCAAAGAAGGGGATGTCCGCCGCGGTGAAGAGGTGCCAGCTCTTGAGCATGTCATAGCCCGTGGCGGCGATCATGATGGGCACGGCGGCGATGAAGGAATATTCCGCGGCCACGTTGCGCTTGGCGCCGAGGAGCATACCGCCCATGATGGTGGATGCCGAACGGGAAAAGCCCGGCCAGAGCGAAAGACACTGGAAAAGCCCGATGCCCAGCGCGAGCCGGGGCGTCATCTCGTCCAGCGTCACGCAGGAGGGGCGATACTTGCGCCGCTCCACCACGATCATCATGATGGCTCCCGCCACCAGCGCCAGCAGCACCGTGGTGGGCGTGAAGAGGTACTTCTTGATGGTGGAATGCAGGAGCAGCCCCACGATGCAGGCCGGCAGACAGGTCAGGATGAGCAGGATGATGCCGCGCATGCCGGCAAAGCGCACATAGGGCTGCGGCCGCAGCAGCCCCCAGAAGCGTTCCCAGTACAGCACCACCACGGCCATGATGGCGCCGAGCTGGATGACGACATTGAAGGTCGCGGCCTTTTCGCCCACGAAGTTGAGCAGGTCGCTGGCCAGGATGAGATGGCCCGATGAGGAGACGGGCAGATATTCCGTGAGTCCTTCCACAATGCTGAGGATGAGGGCCACAAAAAGGTTGTCCATGTTTTCCCCGTGTGCGCCCTTCCGCATTGCCAAGGGGCACGACTTTGGCTAGTGGTTGATAGGGAGGCCCGGCAGTCCGGGCCGTGGATATGCAGCACCGATGCGGAACGTCCGCCGCTCCCGGCGGGCCGCGCAAGGAGGTTTTCCATGACGACGATCATGCCGCAAAGCGAGCTGGTGCGCCGGGCGGCGGCCTATGTGGCCGCCGGGCTGGCGGAAAAGGGGCGGGCCGGGCTCTATGCCCTGCTGGATGACGCCGCCATGCGCTTCAACCTCACTCCCCTGGACCAGCAGGCGCTGGAGCGTCTTTTTGCGACGCCGTCCGGGGAGCATCCCGCCATGCCGTCGCCGATGGGCGACTGAGCCGGCAGGTGCGGCAAGGGGCAGGATGCCGCCGGCGCCCTGCCCCGGAGGCCGTTAGCCTATCCGGCTGCCGTCGGGCATGCTGCCGCCGGGCTGCAGGAGGACGAGCCTGCCGTCCTGCTCCGCCGTAAGCACCATGCCGTGGGACATGAGGCCGCGTATCTTGCGGGGGGCCAGGTTGAGCACGGCGCAGACCTGCTTGCCCACGAGCTCTTCCGGGGCGAAGAATTCCGCCAGACCGGAAAGGATCTGCCGCGGCTGCCCTTCCCCGAAGTCGATCTCAAGGCGCAGGATGCGGTCGGCATTGGGGTGGCGCTCGCAGACGCGCACTGTGCCCACGCGCAGATCCGCCGCCTTGAACTGCTCAAAGCTGATCTCTTCTGCCGGGCCTGCGGGGGCGGGGGCCGCCTTCGCCTTTTGCGCGGCCTTTTCGGCCTTGTTCTTTTCCTTTTCGGCGCTGGCGGCGGCTTCGGCAGCCTTGGCGCGGGCCGCCACGTCGATGCGCGGGAAGAGGTTGGAGGCGGCGGCCAGCGGCGTGCCCGCCGTCAGTCCGGCAAATTCCCCGGCTTCCCGCTCCATATCGCAGGCCGGGGCCGTCTCGCCGCTGGCGGGCTGCCCGAGCTGGGTCAGCATGGCCGCCGCCGACTGCGGCATGACCGGCCAGAGGCAGAGGGCCACCTTGCGCATGGCCGTGAGCAGCGTGTGCATCACCGTGTTCAGGCGATCGGCATCGCCCTGCTTGAACAGGGCCCAGGGAGCCTGCGAGTCCACGTACTTGTTGCAGGCGCGCACCAGTTCCCAGAGGGATTCCAGCGCCTGCGAGAACTGGACGCCGCCGAAGAGCTGCACATAGTTCTGCATGGCGTTGAGGCAGAGCTCGGCGATGGCCTTGTCATCTTCGTTCAGGCTGCCGCAGGGGGGCGTTTTGCCGTCGCAGAATTTGGCGGTCATGGACAGCACGCGGCTGTAGAGATTGCCCAGATCGTTGGCCAGGTCGGCATTGATGCGGGTGACGATGCTCTCCTCGCTGAAGCTGGCGTCGGAACCGAAGTGCATCTCCCGCAGGAGGAAATAGCGGAAGGCATCCAGACCGAATTCCTGGCTCATGGCCAGTGGATCGACGACGTTCCCCAGAGATTTCGACATCTTGGTGTCACGCACGAGCCAGTAGCCGTGGACGTTCAGGTGCTGGTAGAGGGGTAGGCCCGCAGCCTTGAGCATGGTGGGCCAGAAGATGGCGTGGGGCTTGAGGATGTCCTTGGCCACCAGATGCTCGCCCGGCCAGTAACGGGCGTAATCGGGGCCGTCCGGCCAGCCCAGCGCGCTGACGTAGTTGAGCAGCGCGTCGAACCAGACGTAGCAGACGTAATCCGTGTCGAAGGGCAGTTCGATGCCCCAGGTCAGACGGCTCTTGGGACGGGAGATGCAGAGATCTTCCAGCGCCCCGGATTCCAGCATGCCCAGCACCTCGTTACGGTAGCGTTCCGGCCGGATGAAGTCGGGGTTGGCGAGGATATGCTCCTTCAGCCAGGGGAGATATTTGGACATGCGGAAGAAGTAGTTCTTCTCGCTGATGAATTCCGGCTTGGTGAGGTGCTGGGGGCAGAGGCCGTTCTCCAGCTCCTTTTCCGTATAGAAGCGTTCGCAGCCGTAGCAGTAATGCCCGCCGAACTCGCCGAAATAGATGTCCCCGGCATCATAGACCTGCTGCAGGAAGCGCTGCACGCGGGCCTTGTGGTCGGCGTCCGTGGTGCGCACGAAACGGTCGTTGGCGATGCCGAGCTGCGGCCAGAGCGCGCGGAACTGCGCGCTGATGCCGTCCACGAATTCCTGAGGGCTCTTGCCCTGCTTCTCGGCGGACTGCACGATCTTGTCCCCGTGCTCGTCCGTCCCGGTCAGGAAAAGGGTGTCCTCTCCTTTCAGGCGGTGGAAGCGGGCAAGGCTGTCCGCCACGATGGTGGTATAGGCGTGGCCGAGATGCGGCTGCGCGTTGACATAATAAATGGGCGTGGTGATGAAAAAGTGGGACACCGGGTCGCTCCTTAGGGTTGTTCGGTAGAGGGGCCGCCGTCATCTGTGCCGCGGGCGGCCGGTTTGCGGCGGCGCTTGCGGCGGGCCTTGCCGCCCTCGCCCTGCCCTGCCGCCGTCTGCCCAGCAGCGCCTTCCTGCCCGGCGACGCCCGCGGACGGCGCGTCCGCGTCGCCTTCCGCCTCCGGCAGCAGATCATGGAAGCGGGACAGGTCGTCGTCGATGGTGTCCGGCGTGGCGGAAACGATGAGCATCCCGTCCGTGGCGGGCGAGGCCGCCGGCTTCGGCTGGGGCTTGCCCTGTCCGGCGCCCTGCTGCTGCGGCGCTTCGGGACGGTGCGGCTCAAGGGCCTGCCATTCTTCAAGCGTCAGTTCAAGTTCTTCGTTGTTCTCATTGAGCACGGACAGGGAGTTGCGGAACATGTTGGCCCGCAGGACCTTCATGCTGCCCTGCGTGGTCTGGTACTTCTTGCCCAGGCGGGGACAATTGCGGTGGAAGCGGTCGTAGTTCTCCTGCTCGTAGGCAAGGCAGCACAGGAGGCGTCCGCAGATGCCGGATATCTTGGCCGGATTGAGGAAAAGGTTCTGCTCCTTGGCCATGCGGATGGTCACCGGCGCGAACTTGCGCAGGTAGCGGCGGCAGCAGCAGACCATGCCGCAGTTGCCCACCGCGCCCACCATCTGCGTCTCGTGGCGCACGCCTATCTGGCGCAGCTCGATGCGGGCGCGGTATTCGCGCACCAGATCCTTGACCAGTTCCCTGAAGTCTATGCGGGCTGGAGCGGTAAAGTAAAAGATGAACTTGCTGCGGTCAAAATAGACTTCCACTTCCACAAGTTTCATGTCCAGACGGCGCTGCCGGATGCACTGGCGGCAGAAGGCGGCGGCCTCCTGCGCCAGGACGGCGTTGCTGCGGGCGCGTTCCCTGTCCTCCGCCGTGGCGGGGCGCAGGATGGCCTGCGCGGCGTCGGCATAGGGCGCGGGCAGGCTTTCATGCGGGCCGGAGACGACTTCGGCCAGGGCCTCGCCCTGTTCAGCGGCGATGATCACCTGATCGCCGGGGCGCAGCGAGTCCGGGCCGGAATGGTAGCTCGTCTGGCCAAGCGTACGGAATTTCAGGCCATAAAGGGGCATGGCGATACGGAACCTCGTGAAGAAATCATGACGACAAACAGTGCTTTTCCGACATATTCCCTGCGCTGTCAACACGGGGCGCTCTTCCCTTGCCAAGCGTCCCTGCCTGACATAGGCTAAGACACTTTTTTTCGACGAGGTATGCACTCATGATATCCCATAAGGAAGCGCTGGCCCTGCTGGCGGAAAATGGCGTGGAAGGCGGTCTGTTGCAGCACAGCACGGCGTCGGCGTCGGTCATGGCCGCCCTGGCCCGGCACTTTGGCGAAGACGAGGAGCTCTGGGCGCTCACGGGCCTGCTGCATGACGTGGACTATCCGGCCACCATGCACGAGCCGCAGCGGCACGGGCTTGCTGCCGGCGAGCTGCTGGCGGGCAGGCTGCCGGAGGAGGCCCTTACGGCCATCCGGGCCCATAACGGCGAGATGACGGGCGTCATGCCGCAAAGCCGTCTGGACTATGCCCTGCGCTGTGCGGAGACCGTCACCGGTCTGGTCGGCGCCGCGGCCCTCATGCGGCCCACGGGCTACGAGGGCATGGAAAGCAAGAGCATCAAGAAAAAGATGAAGGACAAGGCCTTTGCCGCCAGCGTCAACCGCGACAATATCCGGGAATGCGAAAAGATCGGCCTGGAGCTGGACGCCTTCCTCACGCTGGTCATCGCCGCCATGAAGGCGGAGCATGACGCCGCGCAGCCGGGCGCATAGGGCGTACAGCTTCCCTCCATAGAGCATTTTCAGTATTCGCGGTCTGTTTGGGGGGAAGAGTCAGGGACACGAGCCGGCCCCGCCTCTATGGCGAGGGGGTCCCCTTCCCCCCAACAAAGCAATGAACAAGGAGAGGAAAACATGTCGCAGCAGCACATGGACGACGCGTCGCAGCCCATGCTGTCCGTCTGTCACAGGGAATATAACGGCATAGCGACCGACATCCGGCTGCTTGGGCCGGCCAAGCTGGACTCTCCCCTGCCCTTCCGGGCCTGGGCCGACGATCGGCGCATCCCCATCTATGTGGACAGGGAACTCTGCGACGATTTCGACGATCCGGTCTGTCTCTGCTTCGAGGCGGCGGGGCCGCGGCGTAAGCTCTATTTCGACTCGCGCCGGGCCAAGTGCGCCATCGTCACCTGCGGCGGGCTCTGCCCGGGGCTCAACGACGTCATCCGCTCCATCGTCCTGGAGGCCTACCATGCCTATGACGTGCCGTCCGTGCTCGGCATCCGCTATGGTCTGGAAGGCTTCATCTCCCGCTACGGGCATACGGTGGCCGAGCTGACGCCGCAGAGCGTGAGCGACATCCACCGTTTCGGGGGGACCATCCTGGGCACCTCGCGCGGGCCGCAGTCCCCGGAAGAGATCGTGGACATGCTGGAACGCAACAATGTGAACATCCTGTTCGTCATCGGCGGCGACGGCTCCATGAAGGCGGCGCAGGCCATTGCCGCCGAGGTCTCCGCGCGTTCTCTCAAGCTTTCCGTCATCGGCATCCCCAAGACCATCGACAACGACATCAACTTCATCGCCCAGTCCTTCGGCTTCGAGACCGCCGTGTCCAAGGCCACGGAAGCCATACAGTGCGCCCATACCGAGGCCTGCGGCGTGCATAACGGCGTAGGGCTGGTGAAGCTCATGGGGCGCGAGTCGGGCTTCATCGCGGCGCGCGCGGCGCTGGCCCTCAAGGAAGTGAACTTCGTGCTCGTGCCGGAGGCCCCCTTCCGCCTGGAGGGCGAGGGCGGCCTGCTGCCCGCGCTGGAACAGCGGCTGGCCGCGCGGCATCATGCCGTCATCGTGGTGGCCGAGGGCGCGGGCCAGCATCTGCTGGATCAGCGCGGCGAAACGGATATTTCGGGCAATCCCGTGCTGGGGGACATCGCCACCCTGCTGCAGCGGGAGATCAAGCGCTATCTTGGGGAGCGCGGCGTGCCCCATACCCTCAAGTACATCGACCCCAGCTACATCATCCGTTCCGTGCCCGCCACCCCCAACGACAAGGTCTATTGCGGCTTCCTGGGCCAGTACGCCGTGCATGCCGCCCTGGCCGGACGCACGGAGATGGTGGTGGGCCGCCTGCAGGACAAGTTCGTGCATCTGCCGCTGCCGCTGGTGACGGCCAAGCGCCGCAAGCTCAACATCGCTTCCGATCTCTGGCGGGCCGTGCTGGAGTCCACTGGTCAGGGCATGCTTGCCGGCATGCTGCCGCCGGAGCAGGCATAGGGCGGGGGCGCGATGGATATTGCCGCCTCCCTGAGCTCCCGGCAGCGCATGCTCCAGATCAAGGCTTCCGCCGGATCGGGCAAGACCTATACCCTCACCCGCCTTTTCCTGAACCGGCTGGCCCACTGCGAGGCCGGCGCCGCCGGGGCGGGGGCCGCCTGTCTGGTACGGCATGACGGCCCCGCGCACTGGGGGGAGATCCTCGCCATCACCTTCACCAATGCCGCGGCCACGGAGATGCGCGACCGCGTCATCAGGGAGCTGAAGAATGTGGCCCTGGGCGGCACGGCGCAGGACATCCCCCTGCAGCCGCACGCGGCGGCGCGCTGGCTGGAGGTCATCCTGCGCGATCTTTCCTCGCTCAACATCCGCACCATCGACAGCCTGCTCCATCGCATCGTGCGGGCCGCCGCTCTGGACCTCGGCCTGCCGCCGGACTTCCAGCCCGTCTTTGCCAGCAGCGAGGCCATGCAGCCCCGGCTGGACAGACTCATAGACGAGGCGTGGCACGGGGATGCGGACAAGCTGGCCATGCTGCGCGACGTGTACGCCGGGCTGATCTTCCAGGCGGACAGGAAGGGCTTTGTGGCGGGCACGCATCTGGTGGAGGAGCTGCGCTCCCTCTGGGACGGCTTTCTGGACGGCAGCTTTTCCCGGCTCAGTCCGCCATCGGCCATCGACGCGGAGGAAGAACGCATCTGGACGGACTGCCGTACGGCGGCCGGGATCTTCCTCAAGGAAAGCGAGGGCGGCGGCGTCAAGCTCAAGGCGGCCGTGAGGCAGGCCTGCGAGAAGATCGTGGAGCGGAACGCGGACTTCGGGAAAAGTTCCTTCTTCACCGAGCCGGGCAAGGAGATCCTCAATAAAGGCAGCGCCTGCCCCGCTTCGCTGACCGGAGCCTGGGAAACGCTCTGGCGGACGGCCCATGAGGCCATCCGTCACTTCGCCGTGCTGAATGAGGCGCGCAAGTCCGCCCAGACCGTGCGCCTTGCCGGGATGCTTTGCGAGGAGTTCGCGCGCGACAGCCGCCGGGACGGCAATATCCCGGCGGTGCTCGTCCCGCTCAAGGCCCGTGAGGCCCTGTCCGGGGAGTTCGGCGTGCCGGAGGCCCTCTGCCGTCTGGGCAGCCGTCTGCGGCATTTCATGCTCGACGAATTCCAGGACACCAGCCGCCAGCAGTGGCAGGCCATGCATCCGCTGGTGGGGGAAGCGCTTGCCCAGGGCGGCACCCTGACCTGGGTGGGGGACGTCAAGCAGGCCATCTACGGCTGGCGCGGCGGCGACACCCGCCTTTTTGACGAGCTGGCGCAGGATGCGGAACTGCTGGGCATGGCCGAGGGCTGCCGTCAGGAGTCCCTGCCCTGCAACCGGCGCAGCCGCCAGGTCATCGTGGAGCATAACAACCGGCTGTTTTCCCGTCTGGCCGATCGTGAGGCGGCGCGGGAGGTGCTGACGGCCATCCTGGGCAAGAGCGTCCCCGCCGACCTGCTGGAAGAAGGGGCCGCCGCCGTGGCGAGCGCCTATGCCGATGCCGTGCAGCGTCTGCCGGAACCGGCCGCCCCCGGCGGCTATGTGCGGGTATATGATGCGGCGGAGACGGATGAAGGCATGCTCGCCGCCGAAGGCAGGCAGGCCGTGGGTGAAAGCCTGCTGCGCCTCGTGCGGGAGACGGGCGCGCGCCGTCCCTGGTCGGACGTGCTCGTGCTGGTGGCCACCAATGAGCTGGCCCATGATTATGCCGAACTGCTCATGGAGGACGGCGTCCCCGTCATCACCGAGAACAGCCTCCTGCTGGCGGAGCATCCGCTCATCCTCCAGCTGGTGGCCTTTTTGCGCTTTCTGGACCGGCCGGAGGACGACGTGGCCCTGTGGAGCGTGCTGCACGGCGAGCTGCTGGCCGGACATCCCGCCTTCAGCCTCGATCCGCAGGCGCTGCATGACTGGCGGGCCGCCCATGCCCGCAGGCAGGGCCCGCTCTGGCAGGCCTTCCGCGAGTTCCGCCCGGACATCTGGGAACATTTCCTCGCGCCCTTCCTCGGCCGGGCCGGGCTCATGACGCCCTACGACACCCTCATGGAATGGTGCGAGCGTCTCCAGGCTCGCGAGCGTTTCCCCGACGCGGCGGTCTTTTTGCGCTGCTTCATGGAGGTGCTGGCCTCGGCCGAGGAGAACGGGCTGGGCTCTCCGGCGGCCTTCCTGTATCACTGGGACCGCAAGGGGCAGGAAGAGAAGGTGCCCGCGCCGGAAAATCTGGATGCCGTGCGCGTCATGACCATCCACAAGTCCAAGGGCCTGCAGGCCCCGGTGGTCATCCTGCCCGGTACCGGCATGACCCTGCGCATGGACAAGATGCTGCCCATGAGTGTGGGCGAGGTGCGCGTCGTCTGCCGGGCACGCTCCGCAATGGGCGGACCCTACTACCGCGAATGCGTGCGTCAGGGCGTGGAACGCCTCAATCAGCTCTATGTGGCCTTCACCCGCGCCTGCGAGGAGCTGCACGTCATCCGGACGCCGCTCACGCCCTCTTCGCGCGGCAGCGTCACGGCCGGTCTGAACCGCCTCTGGGAGCTGGCCGGTTTCGGCGTCCCCTATGCGGAGGGCCGCCTGCCCGCCCCGACGGCCGTGGACGACGGTTCCTCCGGAGCGGGCCCCATGCCGGAAGAGGCCGCGCCGCAGGCGGCGTCCGGCGCGTCCTGTGCGGACGGGGGACTGCCGTGGCGGCCCATGCAGTGGCTGCCCGCGCTCAAGATCTTTCGCAATCCGCTGGGGAGCTCCTTCCGGCCGCAGGACCGGGGGGAGTTCCTGCATCACTGTCTTGAGCATCTTGCCGCCGCGGGGGGCGACAGCGCCGAAAGCCGGGCGGAAACGGCCTGGCGGCGCGGCCGGGAGAGCTTTCCGCGGGCCGTGCCGGAGGACGACGCCTTCCGGCAGGGCATCCTGTCCGCCCTCGGCTGGTTCGCGGGGCAGCCCCGGCTCCTGGACTGGCTGGGCCGGGGGCATGCGGAACAGGGACTGCTCGTGGCCGGGCGCGACGGCCTGCGGGCCGGGCGGGCGGACCTCATCGTACCGGGCAGGCGGCGCTATCTGGTGCTGGAATTCAAGAGCGGCAGTCCCGAAGCGGGCCATGCGGCGCAGCTGCGCGGCTATCTGAGCTGCCTGCCGCAGGACCTTCCGGCCACGGGCCTGCTCGTCTATCTGGATGAACGGCGTTTCCGGCGGGTGGAGCTCACGGACGCCTCGGAACTGCTGGCGGATCTGACGCAGGCCTTCCCCTGCTGCCATGAGGTGTAGACATGTCCGGAACGCCCTTTTCTCTTTTCGACTGGCGCAAGCCCTTCCTGCCCGCCCTCAAGGACTTCATCGCCCGCCGCACGGACGGCTGCCCCGGACGGGCCCTGCTGGTGGTGCCGCATAATCGCCCGTGGCGTTATCTCCAGCACCTCTATGCCCTGGACGGCAAGCCGGTGCTGCTGCCCAAGGTGATGACCTTCACCGAGCTGCTGGGCCGCTGGCGGGAACAGACGGGAGAGCCCCCCGTCCACACGGCCAACAGTCTGGATCAGGTGGCGCTGCTGCGGGAGTGCGTCAACGGCCTTTCCCGTACGGACAGCGGTCTTGCCGAGCGCTTTTCCCGCATGGAGATGGAGGAGTTCCTGCCCTGGGGCATGCGGCTGGCCGGCGTGCTGGACGAGCTTTTCGGCTACGGCGTGACCGCCGCCGACATCGCCCACATGGAGGGCGAGGTCGCGCCGCCTGCCGCCGCCCTGCTTGCCGCGCTGGGGCGCATCCAGGAGGCCTATGCCTCGCTTTTGCGGGAACGGGGCTGGACGACGCCGGGCTTTGACGCCTGCGAGGCGGTCCGTCTTGGCGGAGAAGCGCCGGAGAGCCTGCGGGCCCGCGACGGCCGGCCGGTGCTGCTGGCGGGCTTCGCCCTGCTGACGCCCACCGAGGACACGCTGCTCCGCCGTCTCTGGGAAGCCGGCGCGGACATTTGTCTGCATACGGACCCGGCCCTGGCGCTGGGCGGCAGGCCGCACTGGGCCTGTGAGGAGCATGCCGGCTGGCTGCGGCGCTGGCAGGCCCGGGCCACGCTTGCGGAGGCGGCGGAGGGGACGGAACGTCCCGGCCCGGAGTTTCGTTTTTTTGCCGGCTATGATGTCCATTCCCAGCTGGCGGCCCTGCGCGAGGATCTGCTGGCGGAGCTGCCGCCCGACGCGGAAGCGGAGGATGCCGCCCGTCTCGAGGATACGGACGGCGAGGATGGGGGGGCCATACGCTGGGTCGCCGGGCGGACGCCCGCCGGGCCGTCCACGGCGGTGGTGCTGACGCACAACGGGCTGCTCCTGCCGGTGCTGCATCACCTGCCGCGCAAGGACGTCAACATCTCCATGGGCTACCCGCTGGAGCGGTCCCCGCTCTTCCGTCTGCTGGAAAGCCTTTTCCGCACGCAGGAGGAGCGCAGCGCGGACGGCCGCTACTACTGGCGGAGCCTGCTGGAATGCCTGCGCCATCCCTATCTGGCCATGCTCCAGCAGGAGGATGCGCCAGCGCCCTCGCCGGAGCCGTCGCCAGCGCCGGAAGCGGAGCGCGCTTCCCTGCGGGAACCGCTGGCCCTGCTGGCCGAGAACCTCCGTCAGGGCAGCCGGAGCCTCACCCTCGAAGAGGCCCTGTCCCCTGTGGAAGCCCGGCTCGCGCCGCAGGAGGCCCGCGCCCTGCGCGAGCTGACGCACATCCTTTTTGCCGCCTTCGCCGCCGTGCGCACCTGTGCGGAGCTGGCCGACGCGCTGGAAGCCCTGTGCGTCTGCCTCCAGGAGCGCGGCAGGCACATCTGGCCGCATTATCCGCTGGATGCCGAGGCCATGTACCGCCTGCGGGAGCACTGCCTGCCCGTGCTGCGGCACAATGCCCTGAGCCGGGAGCCGTTCACCGCGCGGCAGCTCTTCCAGTTCGCCCGGCAGATCATGCAGCAGGAGCGCATCCCCTTCGAGGCCGTCCCCCTGACCGGTCTGCAGGTGCTGGGCATGCTGGAGACCCGTCTGCTCCACTTCGACCACCTGCATATCCTCGACGCCACGGACGAGAGCCTGCCCGGCAGCGCGGCGCAGGACCCCCTGCTGCCGGACAGCCTGCGGCTGGAACTGGGGCTGCCCGATGCGCGGCGGCGCGAGCGGGCGGCGGCGCATACCCTGTTCCGTCTCTGCGCCGGGGCGCGCAAGGTCACCTTCTACTGGCAGGAAGGCATCTCCCGTTCGGCGCTCTTTGATGCCCGCAAGAGCCGCAGCCGCTTTGTGGAACAGCTCATCTGGCAGGAAGAGCAGCGTCGCGGCCGTCTGCTCGTGCCCGGCGAAGAGCCCTTGCGCACGCCCTCCTGCGCGGCGCGTCCCTCCACGGCGCAGCCGCAGGAGCTCGCCCACTCCCCCGCCCTGCGGGAGGCCATGCGGCGCTTTCTGGACGGCCGCCTTTCGCCCACGGCGCTGGATGTCTACCTCGGCTGCCCCAAGCGTTTCGTCTGGCGTTATCTCTGCCGCCTGCATGAGGCCGGGGAGGTCAACGAGGGGGACGATCACGCGCTGGTGGGCAAGGTCATCCACCGTGTGCTCGAACAGCTCTACCGGCCGCATATCGGCAACAGCGTGGGGCCGAACGGCTTCAGGAAGGATCTGGACGTCCTGCTTGCCCAGGCCCTTGCCGAGCTGGGCGGTGAGGATGCCTTGCCGCCGGAAAGCCGCATCATGCTGGAGCTGTCCGCGCCCTACCGTCTGCGGAAGTATCTGGAAGCCCAGCCGGAAACGGAGATCGTCGGACTGGAGGAAGCGCTGGAGACCCGGCTGCCGCTCTGGGGCGGGCGGGAGTTCGCCTTCTGGGGACAGGCGGACCGCATCGACCGGCGGGAAGGGGCGCTCCACCTCGTGGATTACAAGACCGGACGTGTGCGCGGGGCGGATACCCTGCTCTGGAACGAGGAAGACTTCTGGCGGGAGCTGCAAGACTTCCGCAACGAGGCGGAGGCAGGCACGGCGGACGCGGACGATGCCCTGCCGCTGCTGGCGGTGGTGCGCGAGCGCGTCCACAGCCTGCAACTGCCCTGCTATGTCGCCCTGCTGGCCAGCATGCGGCCTGGAGAGCGGGTGGAGAACGCCTGCCTCGTGGAACTGTACGAGACAGGCAAGGAGCATCCCCTGTTCAGCGGCCCGTGGACGGATGAGGACTATGCCCTGGCCCTGCACCGCTGCCGGGAACTGCTCGGCCTTGTGGTCTGGCATATGGAGCATTGCCCGTCCTTCCGGCCGGTGACGGGCCGCTGCCTCCATTGCCCCTACCGGGGAGCCTGCCGGGCCTGACGACGGCGTTCCGGCCGTCCCGCCTGCCGGGGCGCGCGGACACGGGACGCTTCAGGGAAGTTTTTTGTAAGATATTGTATGTCTGCATTATGCGACGGTATCCCCCCGGGTGCTGTCAAGGCTATTCATTGCATATCCGGGGGGAAGGGGAAACCCCTCGCATCGCTCGGGAGAGGTTCCCCTTCCCCCAAGCCCCCATCCCTTCCCCAGCGCGCTTTTCCGCGGTTTTTCCGTTCACTTTGGGCCGGGCGGGTTGCCGGGAGCGCGGCGCGCAACGTCCCGGCGTCTTTCCGCCCTCTCTGTCGTTCTCCCAGTGGGACGATGCCTCACAATAGGTGGGCTCCCCTTGTGTTTTGGCCTGTTTTTGCCTAAAATCGGTCTGCTCTGGTCATGACGCCTCCCGTATGTGACGGGGGAAGACATGACCTCCCTTTCCCATGCGCCTGTGGAGGTTGTTCACCGTGCCTTTTCCCCCTTTGAAAATTGGCGAGCTCTGCGCCCGCCGTCCCATTGTCCAGGGCGGCATGGGCGTCGGCATTTCTCTTTCCGGTCTGGCGTCCGCCGTGGCCAATGAAGGCGGCATCGGCGTCATCGCCGGGGCCATGATCGGCATGCGCGAGCCGGACGTGGCCAAGAATCCCATTGAAGCCAATCTGCGTGCCCTGCGGCAGGAGTTGCAGCTCGCCCGGGAAAAAACGCAGGGCATCATCGGCGTCAACATCATGGTGGCTCTGACCACCTTTACCCAGATGGTGCGCACCGCCATCGAGAATCGGGCCGACGTCATCTTTTCCGGGGCGGGCCTGCCGCTGGACATGCCTCGCCAGCTGCGGGAACTCTGCGAAGAGAAGAAGCAGGAGTTCAAGACCAAGCTCGTGCCCATCGTCTCTTCCGCCCGCGCGGCGACGGTCATTGCCAAGAAGTGGTTGAGCCGCTTCGACTATGTGCCGGATGCCGTGGTGGTGGAAGGCCCCCGGGCGGGCGGTCATCTGGGCTTCAAGGCCGAGGAGCTGGACGATCCGGCCTTTGCGCTGGAAAAGCTGGTCCCCGAAGTGGTGGACTCGGTCAAGCCCTTTGAGGACAAGAGCGGCAAGGCCATCCCGGTCATCGCGGCCGGCGGCATCTATAACGGCGCGGATATCGACAAGTTCCTGCATCTGGGGGCTTCCGGCGTGCAGATGGGAACGCGCTTCGTGGCTACCCACGAGTGCGACGCCGACCAGCGCTTCAAGGAAAGCTACCTTGCGGCGACGGACGCGGATGTGACCATCATCAAGAGCCCTGTGGGCATGCCGGGCCGGGCCCTGAACAATGCCTTTATTGAAGCGGCACGTGAAGGGCGCAAAAAACCCTTCAAGTGCGTCTTTCATTGTGTGAGCACCTGCGAGCAGGAGAAGACCCCCTACTGCATCGCCTCCGCCCTCATCAACGCCATGAAGGGCAATCTGGAGCGGGGCTTTGCCTTCTGCGGGGCCAACGTCTCCCGCGTGAAGGAGATCATTTCCGTCAGGGAACTGATGGACTCGCTGCAACGCGAATACGAAGCCGTACAGGCCTGAGACATCTTGCCGCATGCGCGGCGCAAGGCGGCGGGCCCCTCTGCCGCCCTGTCGAAAAGGGAGGGCGGCAGGATGCCGCCCCCCTTTTTTGCTTTCTCCGTCCTCGGCTGAGTGTTAGAGCGTGTTTTGCCTTTGAAAAAAGCCAAACGCGAGGCGGCGGCACAGCGCCGTTCTCTGTAAGGCTTTTGCGCCGCTCTGCCGCATGAGCGAAGCAAAGGCCCTCCCCCCATACACGGGCCGGGGATATCCCGGAGGCAAACTGTTCCAGAAGGAGTTGGCATGGAACGTCTTGAATTGCTGTCCGCCATGCTCATGGTGCTGAGTCCCGTCATGATGCTCATGAGCCTGATCAGCCCCAGGGGCGCGATCCTTTTCCGCCGCAAAACGCGTCTCAAGGGCGTGCTGCTCTGGCTGTGCGTGGGATTGGCGGGACTGGCGCTGGCGCATGCGGTGGTGCCGCAGCCCGGCACCCTGTCGGATGATGCGCCGGCCACGTCGCAGGCGGCCCCTGCCGCGTCCTCGCCGGCGGCCGTCCCGCAGCAACAATAGGATATTTTCCGTTTGAAACGCTTTGCGGTTCAAAGCATACGTCTGGCGGTTCGCGGAAAAAGCGCGGTTTTTCCGCCCACTTTGGGCCGGGCGGCGCTGTCCGCCGCCTCGCGTTTTATCTTTTGAAGATAAAACGTTCTAATGAACGGGAGGTTTGGGGAATGATGGTCTTTTTCTGCAAACGGGCGACGACCGCCGACGGCCGCACCCGCTGGTCCGCCAGCGTGCCCACGCTGCTGGGCTTCACCACTGTCGGCTGGTTTTATTCCGAGGAGCTCGCCCACAGCTTCATCCATTTCCTGGAAAGCACGCCGCACGCGCGTGAAGAGGCGGAAAACGACGCCTGGCGCGAATTCCAGTTCCGTCTGGATTTCCTCTGGTGCGAAAAGCTCCAGAAGGAGCGCGCCGTGCTGGAAAGCCACTGGCAGCCGGTGCATGATATCCTCTTGCGGTATTCCGCGGCCCTTGCCGAGCTGCTGCGGGAGACGGACACTGAGGCGGCGGACAGGGATGCCCGCATCGGCGAAGGCTTCCAGGCCATCTGGGAGTCCGCCTTCACGGCCATGCGCGGCCTTGAAGGGCTGGAACTGCTGGCCGACCTGCTGGAGGGACAAAGCCGGGTGCATGGTCAGATCAGGGCCGAACTGGAGCGCCAGGCCGGGCAGATGGCCGAAGCGGGGACGCTGCCGCGCCTGCAATAGCACAGTTTTCGTTTGAAACGCTGTGTGTCCCAAACCATACGGCTTGGCGTTTCGCGGAAAAAAAACGTGGTTTTTCCGCTTGGTTTGGGCCGGGCGGCGCTGTGCCGCCGCCTCGCGTTTTGCTTTTTTCAAAGGCAAAACGCTCTAACCCGCTCTGCTCTGCCCTGGCTGTCGGGGCGCTCTGGCAGGATGCGGATTTCAAGAGATACTTCACCGTTCGTTTCTCCACCGGAGAGACGGCGTCCACAACCGTCTCCGGCAAGACAAAAAAGGAGCCCGGACGATACGCGTACCGGGCTCCCTTTTTTGTCTTCTTCTTTGGGGCTCATGGCGGCATCAGTCGTCCGCCTGTTCCGCCTCCTGCGGTGCGGCGGGCCGAGCATGCAGCCAGTGGCCGAGCATCTCCGCCGCATCGATGGAGCGCGGCCCGGGCCGGGAAAAGACCTCTTCCTCCACTTCAAGGATACGCCCTTCCCGCACGGCGCGCAGTTGGCGGAAATGCGGCCGTTCGGCCACAGGCTGGGGCGCGGGGTTCATGGGGCCGACCTGATAGACGTAGGCGTCCGGGTCAGCGGCGATGACCGCTTCCTCATTGAGGCGGACCAGCTTGCGGGGAGATTCCACCACATTGATGCCTCCGGCGGCATTGATGAGGTCATTGACGATGTTCCCCTTGCCGGCGGCCAGCAGATTGGGGGAACCCGCCTCGAAGAAGACCCGCACCGCGGGTTCCGTGGCGTAGCTGTTGCGCAGGGCGGCCAGCCGCCGCCGCCACTGGCCCACCAGATTGGTGGCCTCCACCTCGCGGCCCACGAGCCGGCCGAGGGTCAGGGTGACGGAATACAGATCTTCAAGGGAGTTGAGTTCAAAGGTCAGCACGGGGATGCCCAGTTCTCGCAGGTGTTCCGTCTGGCTCCCCGTTTCCCGGCGTCCTTTCATCTGCAGGATGACGTCCGGCTTCTGGGCCACGATGAGCTCGGCATTGGGCTGCATGTGGGTGCCGATGGCCGGGAGCTCGGCCAGTTCCGGCAGATGCCCGTCGGCGGCGGTGCGGGCCACGATGACATCCCGCGCCCCCAGCGCCAGCAGGATCTCATTGAAGGAGCCGTAGAGGGAGATGACCCGGCGTGCGGGGATGGGCAGGCCTTTGCCGTCCTGGGTGCTGAGGGTGACGCTGCTCTTGATGGGGACCGTCACGGCGGCATCAGCCGCGCGGGGCGTCCCCGGCAGACAGCAGGCCGTCAGCAGCCCCAGACACAGGAGCGGGATCCCCATCCGCAAGGTGCGGGCCATGCGGACAGGCGGGAAGTGCCTGCGGCAGGCCGTTGCGCGGATGGGCAAAAACGCAGAGGGAGAGATCATAAAGGGCACCGAGATTTTCCTCCGTAAAAACCGTCTCCGGCGGGCCGTCGAAAAGCACGCGGCCCTGTTTGAGCCCCACAAGGCGGGTGGCGTACTGGGCTGCCAGGCTGCAGTCGTGTACGGCCATGACGATGGCCATGCCGGCCCGGCGGCGCTGTTCCAGCAGATCGAAAAGTTCCACCACCCGCGCCCAGTCCAGGGCGGCCGCCAGTTCGTCCAGCAAAAGCAGGCGGCTTTCCTGCGCCAGCGCGCGGGCCAGCATCACCCGCTGCACCTCGCCGCCGGAGAGCTCGCCCATGCGGCGATGGGCCAGCTCCCGCGCGCCCGCGCTGGCCAGGGCCTGATCGGCTACGGCATAGTCGTGGGCGGTGTAGGCGCCCCACCAGCCGAGATGGGCATAGCGCCCCAGCAGCACCATGTCCCGAACGATCTGGGACGGAAAGAATTCCGCACGCTGGGGGACGACGGCTATCCGCCGGGCCCGTTCGCGGGGGGCCAGACCGGCAGGGGCCATGCCTTCCAGGAGCACCTGCCCGCCGGCGGGCGCAAGCTGGCCGGAGAGCACGCGCAGCAGCGTGGTCTTGCCGCTGCCGTTGTGACCGAGCAGGGCCACGCTCTCGCGAGGGGCCACCGTCAGGCTGACGTCGTGCAGCACTTCCCGTCCGGGATAGCCTGCGCGGATATGTTCACAGCACAGCATCAGCGCCTCCGCAGCATCACGCCGAAAAACGGTCCGCCCAGCAGGGAGGTGACCACGCCTACCGGCAGTTCGCGTCCGCCGTCCAGGATGCCGCGCGCCAGCACGTCCGCCCAGAGCAGGAGGATCCCTCCGCCAAAAAAAGCGCCGATGAGCAGGGGCGCATGGCGCACGCCCAGCCGCAGGCGCAGCAGATGCGGCACCACAAGCCCCACAAAACCTATAACGCCCGTCACGGCAACGCAACCCGCCGTCATGCAGCTTGCGCCCGCCAGCAGCCAGAAGCGGGCCCGACCGACATGCAGGCCCACCTGTGCGGCCTGCTCGTCGCCCAGGGCCAGCACGTCGAGAGCCCGCCAGTGCAGCGCCACGGCCAGCAGGCCCGGCAGCAGGGTCAGCAGCAGCAGCGGCAGGGCCTGCCAGCCGCGCCCTTGCAGACTGCCCATGATCCAGAAGACGATGCTGGTGACGGACTCCTCGTTGAGGGCCTTGATGAGCGCCACCAGCGCCCCCAGAAAGGCCGACATGGCGATGCCCGCCAGGATGACGGTCTCACGGCGAAAGCCGCCGTCCCCCCTGCCCAGCCAGAGGGTGCCGGCCAGCGCCAGCAGCGCCCCGATGAGGGCGCACAGGGAGATGAGGCTCATGCCGTTGGCCCCCAGGCGGACGGTCAGGCCCAGCGAGCCGCCGAGGGCGATGGCGATGCTCGCGCCGCAGGCCGCCCCGGAGGAGATGCCGAGGGTGAAGGGATCGGCCAGCGGATTGCGCAGCACGCCCTGCAGGGCCACGCCGGCCACGGCCAGCGTGCCGCCGCACAGCAGGGCCAGCACGGCCCGTGAGAGGCGTATCTCGCTGATGACCGAACGGGCCACCGGGTCCACGGCGCTCTCGCCGAAACCGGCCATCCCGGCAAAGACGGACCAGATCTCGGGCAGGGTCAGGGAGACCGGCCCGCCGAGGCAGGACAGCGGCACCGAGGCCAGCCAGAACAGGATGATGCCGGCAAGCAGACCGGCGGGGGACAGAAGACGGCGGCAAAGCATGGGGATGCGCTCCGTGTGGGACGACCGGCGGGCCTCAGCCTTCCCGCCGCCAGATGAGGCTTGCCTGCCGCCCGGAGGCCGGGTGGCGGCGGTGGGAGAAACAGAGCTGCGGATTGCCGGCCGTGCAGATGTCCACGCCGAAGATGTTGCGGGACGGGAGACCGGCTTCCATGAGCTGATGACGGGTCAGGCCCCAGAGATCCACGGTCCGGCTTTCGGGCTGGAACCAGGGGCGGAAGTCCTCTCCCCATTCGCTGTCGAAATGGATGAATTCGGCCCGGGCAGGGCCGAGGCTCGGCCCGCGTACGGCCAGGAGGTCCCGCGGGGAAAGATGGTAACGCTCGCAGAAGCGCCGCACGGCCGACTGCGGGAAGCCGCAGCGGTTGCCCCGCCAGCCCACATGCAGGGCGGCGATGTGGCGTCCGCCCGTGTGCGCCAGCAGGATGGGCTGACAGTCCGCCGTCTTGATGCACAGGGGCAGATCGGGCCTGTCGGTGGCCATGCCGTCCCCCTCGGCCACGGGCTGCGCATCCGCGGCTACGGGATCAGGGTCGAAAAGCAGGCCGTCGCCGTGCACCTGCCGCAATTCCGCCCAGTGTTCCAGCCGGAGGCTCGCGGCCAGCTCGCGCCGGGCGGCCAGCACGTTTGCCGCCGGGTCGCCGTTCACGGCAAAGGAGATGTTGCCGCCGGAAGCGGGCGCGTCCGGCACGGGGGCCTGCCGCAACTGGAAGGCGCAGCCGACCTGCGGCAGACCGGGAAAATGGAAGGCGAGCACGTTCACAGACATAGCCACTCCCTGTCCGTACAAATATGGGTCATGCGTTCATCCCACGCTTCCGCGTGCAGCGCTTCCTGGAGCTGACAGTGATAGCACAGCCCCACGAAGGCGCACGGGGCGCAGCCGCCGTCCTGCCGGCGCACGGCGGAAAGGAAGCGGTCGTAATAGCCGCCGCCGAAGCCCAGCCGCCTGCCCTGCCGGTCAAAGCCCAGTCCCGGCACGATGAACACGTCCGGCCGGAAGGCCGATCCGGCCTCTTCCGGGCCGAAGCCCGGCAGCTCGTCCCGCGGCTCCAGCAGCTGGAAGGGGCCGGGGCGCAGCTCGTCCCGGCCGCGTACCGCCACAAAATCCATGAGGCCGTACTGCTGCCGGACGCGGGGCAGGTAGAGCGTCTTGCCCGCCTGCCAGGCGGCATCCAGCAGCGGAGCCGTGTCCAGTTCGTCCGGCAGGGAGACGTAGAGGGCGACATGCCGCGCCTGTCGCCAGAGGGGAGACGCCAGCAGATGCGCGTGCGCCCGCGCCGCGAGCTCCCCGCCCCGCGTGGCGGAGACTTCCCGGCGGGCCTGCCGCAGCCGGGCGCGCAGGGCTTTTTTCTGTTCCGGTAAAGAGGTGGCGGACATAGTGCTTTCCTTGTGGCGTAAAATATGGCACAGTCTTCGGCGTTGCAAGCCTAACAAAGGAAGTGTGACCATGCCAAGCCTCCCCAAGCAGGATTATCTCTGGATCGCCGTAGGTGACATACATGACGATGCGGCGTGCTTTGCCCGTATCCCCGAACTGGCCCAGGCCGACGGGATCATCGTCACCGGCGACCTGACCATCACCGGCGGCGCCAAGCAGGCCGAGCTCGTGATGGACGTCCTGTGGCGGCACTGCCCCGTGGTATGGGCGCAGATCGGCAATATGGACCGGCCCGAAGTGGACGCCTGGCTGAGCGAGAAGGGGTGCAATCTGCATACCCGCGTGCAGGAACTGACGCCGGACATCGCCCTGTTCGGGGTGGGCGGATCGACCTTCACCCCCTTCGGGACGCCCAGCGAATTCCCGGAAGCCAGCTTCGCGGAATGGCTCAATGCCTGCTGGCAGCGGGCGCGCGTCTATCCGCACACCATCCTCGTGTCCCACAATCCGCCCAAGGATACGGCCTGTGACGTCATCCCCGGCGATGTGCACGTGGGCTCCACGGCGGTGCGCGAATTCCTGGAAGAGGCCCAGCCTGAGCTCTGCCTCTGCGGGCATATCCATGAGGCGCGGGCCATCGACCGCGTGGGCCGTACGCTGGTGGTCAATCCCGGCGCGCTGGCCCAGGGCGGCTATGTGGTGGTGCGCAGCAATGACGGGCAGCTCTCCGCCGAGCTCTGCCGCCTCGATCCGCAGGAAGGCTAGAGCGTGTTGACGCAACTTGACGGTATTTCATTAGGATAAGAAAAAACAAGCGTACATGATCCGCTTGCTTTGGGGTGAGCGGGTGCCGCGTATCCCTTCTCTTCCCCTCGCAAAAGCGCGCTGGGGAAGGGAGGGGGGCTTGGGGAGAAGAATGGCGGGAACGCCTTTTCTCGCTTCGCTACGAAAAAGGCTGGGCCCTCCCCGCCGGCGGCGACCGAAAGGCGGCCGCAGGCCGTGCCCGTTAGGCGACCTGCAGAGCGAGGGGTTTCCCTTCCCCCCAACAAGAGCGAATAGTGTTGACCTGGCCCTCAGCGGCCGCAGGCCGCCAGGCCATCCCGCCGTTGGCGCAAAAGCCGTGGCGGGCGATGACGGTAAATTTCGGGGACGCCGGGCCGCAGGCCCCGTTCCCTGTCTTCTGCCGGAGGCTATCCTCCGTGCAGCGGGTGATATTTTGACAGACAGCCCTCTCGACGCTGGCGCGGGCCCCTTGCCGGTTCTTTCCGGCAGGCAGGGGTTTTCGCAGCCGCGGACTGCCCGTATGGCGTGTCCGCTTCCTTGCGGAGCAGCGGCTCCGCGCGTGCGATGGCTGCAAACATTTTTTGACTGCGGACAGCAGTCCCATAAGGAATGGTATGACATCCCATCAGGAAAAGCCTGAAGGAAGCGAGACGCTCGCTGCCGATACTCCCCCCTCCTCTGTTCCCGCTGAAGCCCCTGCTGCGGGCGATCCGGAATCCCCCAAGTCCTCCACGCGCCGCACGACGCGAAGCTCTCGCCGTTCCGGCGACGCCGCCGATGCGCCGGCCTCTCCCCGCAAGTCTCGCAGTCGCCGTACGGCGGACGCCGCGACAGGCGCGGAGGCGGAGACCGCCGCTTCCTCTGGATCTCTGACCGAGGCCGAGACCCCGTCAAAGACGCCCGCGGCGCGCCGGAGCCGCAAGGCGGGCGCTGCCCGTTCCGCCGCGGCTGCCGGAGAGAGCGGAACCGAGACCGGCGCTGCCGTTGCGGACGCCGCTCCGGCCGAACCGGCGAACGCGGAAGGCGAGGCTTCCCCCGCGCCTACGGCTCGCGCCGTCAGGGGGCGTACCTCCCGCAAGCGGACGCAAGCCGCGACGGCCTCCCCTGAGGAGACCGTGCAGGAAGCGGGCGCTGCCTCTTCCCCGGCGAGCGAAGAAAAGGCGGCTGCCCCCGCTGAAGAAAAGGCGTCCGCCGCTGCCCGGCGCACGACTCGTACCGGCCGCGGCAGGAAGAAGCCCGCGGCGGAAGCGGACGTGCAGACTGCCGGAGCCGAGGCGCAGCAGGCCGCAGCGGATGCGCCGCAGCCTGAGGGTGGCGCTGCGGCGGCAGCGGGCGAGGAAGCCGCGTCCGCTCCCCGGAAAACGGCTGCCCGCGGCAGAAAGCGTGGCGGCACGACGGGAGCGGCGGCGCTGGAAGCTGCCCCGGAAGCTGCTCAGGAAGCCGTGCTTGCCCTTGAGCGGCAGGATCTCCTCCCGCCTGCCCTGCAGGAAAAAAGTCGCGTCCCCGCGTTGCGGCAGGAAGCCCTGCCGGTCCCTGTCCCCGCAGAGGGGGGGGCGGAGAGCGCGGAAGACGCCGGAGAGGCCGCTCCGGCTGCCCCTGCGGAAGAGGAAGGCGTCCGCCGCAAGAGCCGTCGTGGGCGGCGAGGCGGCCGCGGCCGCAACCGCAAGAATCGGCAGAGCGGCGAAGCTGCGGAAACGCCGTCCTTGAGCGATATCTTTACCGGCGAGGACGGCGAGGAGCCGCCCTCCTCCACTGCGGAAGCGGCGGAGGACGCCCCGGAGGACGAAGACGGCGCCGAGCCGGTCAAGAAGGGCGGCGTACGCGCGGCGGCGGTCAAGGCCAGAGCGGCATCCGCCACGGGGCGGCAGCGCATGTTCATCAGCATCCTGCCCGGCGAACAGGTGGAAGTGGCCCTCGCCGAGGAAGGGGTGCTGCTGGAATACTACCTTGACATGCTGCATCAGAAAAAGCTCAAGGGGAACATCTACAAGGGCGTCATCCATAATATCGACACCAACCTGCAGGCGGCCTTCGTCAGCTATGGCGCGGGCAAGAACGGCTTTTTGCAGATCGACGAGGTGCACCCCGAGTACTGGCTGACCCACCATGAACCGGTCAAGGGCAAGAAGTATCCGCCCATCCAAAAGGTGCTCAAGGCCGGGCAGGAAGTGCTCGTGCAGGTCGTCAAGGAGCCCAACGGCAGCAAGGGGGCCTTCCTCACCACCTGGCTGTCGCTGGCCGGGCGTTTCCTCGTGCTGACGCCGGGCCAGGAGCAGATCGGCGTCTCACGCAAGGTGGACAACGACGAGGAGCGGGCCCGCCTGCGCGAGATGATGAACGGCATCGATCCCGGCGAGGGGCTGGGCGTCATCGTCCGTACGGTCAGCGCGGGCGTCACCAAGACCATCCTCAGGAGCGACCTGCAATATCTCAAGCGCGTCTGGAAGGACATCCGCAAGAAGGCGACGGAAGTGACGGCTCCGGCCCTCATCCATGAGGAACCGGGCCTGCCCGAACGGGCCGTGCGTGACTATCTGACTGACGACGTCTGCGAGATATGGGTGGATAACGAGGCGCTCGCCGAAAGCATCCGCGATATGGTGAGCCAGCTCTTCCCGCGCAAGAAGGACCTGGTGCGCCTGCATTCGGATACGCGCCACACCCTGTGGGAGCGTTTCAACTTGCGTCGCCAGCTCGATCAGATCTATTCCCGCGAGGTGACCCTGCCTTCCGGCGGACGGCTGGTCTTTGACCAGACGGAAGCCCTCATGGCCGTGGACATCAACTCCGGCAAGATCTCCGGCAAGGTCAACTTCGAGTCCATGGCCTTCAAGACCAATGTGGAAGCGGCGGAGACCATCGCCCGTCAGCTCAAGCTACGTGATATCGGCGGGCAGGTGGTCATCGACTTCATCGAGATGCGCGACCGCAAGCACATCCTGGAAGTGGAAAAGACCCTGCGCACGGCCATGAAAAATGACCGCGCCCGGCACGATGTGGGCCGCATGAGCTCCTTCGGCCTGCTCGAACTGGTGCGGCAGCGCATGGGCTCCTCGGCGCTGGCCATCAGCATGGAGCCCTGCCCGCACTGCAACGGCACCGGCCAGCGGCGCAACCGCGAATGGCAGGCCCTGCAGGCCCTGCGCGAACTGCGCAGTCTGCTGCGCTCCTGCCAGGAGGAACGGCTGCGCTTCGAGACCACCGCGGAAGTGGGCATGTACCTGCTCAATCACAAGCGGGATACCCTGCGGGATATGGAAAACAGCTTCGGCAAGAGCATCGAGATATGCCTGCGTCCGTAACGCCCCCTGCCGCCAACAGCCTGCTTTTGCACGTCTGCTGCGGGCCCTGCTCCATCATGCCGGTGCAGCGCCTGCAGGAGGCGGGCTATGCGGTGACGGCCTGGTTCATGAATCCCAATATCCAGCCGCTGAGCGAGTACTTCCGGCGGCGTGAGGCCGCCGGGGAATGCGCCGAGCGGCTGGGCATCCCCATCCTGTATGAGGATGCCCCGTGGGATATCGTGGCCTGGCTGCGGCAGGTGGCCGGGCGCGACCTGCCGCCGGAACGCTGTCACTGGTGCTGCACCAGCCGGATGGAGGCGGCCTATGCCGCCGCTCGCGCGCTGGGCTATGCCCATTTTTCCAGCAGCCTGCTCTACTCCCGCTATCAGCCGCATGATGCCATTGCCGCGGCGGGCTTTCGGTTGAGCGGGCTGGATGTCCCGGCTGTCCTGCCCGAGGCGCTCCCCGCCCCCGCGGCGGGAGCGGAGGGCGCACAGACGGCAGGGCCGCGCTTCGTCTATCAGGATTTCCGTACGGACTGGCAGGCGGGCATAGACGCTTCCAAGGCCTGGGGCGTTTACCGGCAGCCGTATTGCGGCTGCGTCTACAGCGAGGCGGAGCGCTATCACAAGAAATTGCGGCGTCTGGTGGAGGCCGCCGGGCAGGCCTGAGAAAAAGAAAATTTTTTTCTTGACCTGCGGATGAAAGATGCGTACAAGCATCTTTGTCAGTTCGACATTCCCCGATAGCTCAATCGGCAGAGCGGGTGACTGTTAATCACTAGGTTGGCGGTTCAAGTCCGTCTCGGGGAGCCACGAAAGCAAGCCCCTGCGTTATATGCGCAGGGGCTTTTCGTTCAGGTCCACGGGGCAGCCCCGCCCCCCTGTTCTGCGGTCGTGCCGCCTTGCGGTAACGGCGGGACAGGAGGCGTTTTGCCGAGACGCGGGGAACGCTTTTTTTCTAGAGCACTTTCAGTTTGAAACGTTTTGTGTTTCAAACCATGTGGCCTCTGTCGTTTCAAAAACGCGGCTTGCCCGTTCACGTTTGGCCGGGCGGCGCTGCTGCTTTTTTAAGGGCAAAAACTCTTGCCGGCCTGCTTTTTCGCAGGAGGCTGCGCGGTCGTGCGTATTGAGGACGTGGGCATGAAACAGCGGTCAGGGGCTGTGACGGAAAATAAAATTTTCGCTTGACAAAATAGCCGCTCCTGCGTACAACCATCTTCGTCAGTTCGACATTCCCCGATAGCTCAATCGGCAGAGCGGGTGACTGTTAATCAC
>DGYFI06202__coassemble_451_pt1 | contig 33219 bp, 31 predicted proteins | sample DGYFI06202__metabat2_high_PE_036 | metagenome-assembled genome bin DGYFI06202
TTCAAATTAGATGCATATCTTTATGGGCAAATATAATTTGACGACACTATCTAGGCCCTACTGCCGCCCATCGGATACCGGAGCACCGCAGGCGAAAACAGAAAAATGAAAACCACCCGTATGCCGGGTGGTTTTTGTTTCACGCTTCGGGTGCTCCACGGCTAGGGCATTCTCAGTTTGCAACGCTGCGCGTTGCAAACCATACGGCCTGTCGTTTCGCGGAAAAACGCGGTTTTTCCGGTCACGTTGGGCCGGGCGGCGCTGTGCTGCCGCCTGACGTGTCATCTTTTCCAAAGATGACATGCTTTCAAACCAAAACAAAAAACAGGCCGGCCGGGACCAACCTGTTTTTCGCGCTTCGGAACAAAAGTTTCCGGGAAAAATCAGAACTGCATCTTGGTCAGTTCCTTGTAAGCTTCAAGCACCTTGCCGCGCACGGCGGTGGTCAGCTTCATGGCCATGCTGGACTTCTGCATGGTGATCATGAGTTCATGCACGTTCTGGTTGCGGCCGGAAGCAAAGGCGTCGATGGCGTTGGCCTTTTCGGTCTGCAACTCGTTCACCCGGTTCAGAGAATCGGAAAGGGTCTCCGCAAAGTCGTTGGTGTGCGCCAGACGGGTGTGCTCCTGCCCCATCATCTTGATGAAGTCGCCCTGCGCCCCGAAGTTTTCAGGACGGTCCACGCTGTCGCGCAGCAGGCTCTGATCCAGCGTCTTGGCAAAAAGGGTCTCCTTGCTGACAGGCATGCCCTGCTGCAGGGAACTTTCCACGGTGCTGAAGTGACGCATGGCGTCCGCATAGGCTCTCATTCCGACAAATTGCGCGCTCATATATGCTCCTTTACTCTCTTATCTTCTCTATGACCGGCCGATTTCCAGAGCCTTGTTGTACATGCCCTTGAGGGCTTCCACCGTGGTCACGTTGGCTTCGAAATTCCGCTGCGTGGTCATCATGTGCGCCATTTCTTCCACGACGTTGATGTCGGGATAGGACACGTAGCCGTCCGCGTTGGCGTCGGGATGACCGGGCTCATACACCTGCTTGAGGGGACGCTTGTCCACGCTGATGGCCATGACGCGCACCCCCTTGAGTTCGCGGTCAAGGGCCGAACGCATGTGGACGGAAAAGGGATCGTCCACATCGGTCGCGACCTGCACCACGGTACGGCGCTGATAGGGGCCGCCCTGAGGCGTACGCGTGGTCTTGACGTTCGCCAGGTTCATGGCGATGGTGTTCATTCGCGTACGATCCGCGGTGAGTGCGGATGCGCTGATGTCAAGTGCGGTCATGAAATCCATAATCATCCATCCTTTACAAGCGCAGGCTTGAAACAGGTTAGGCTGTCTTGGCGTCCTGGATAAGGGTAGACAGGCCTTCGAAATTCTTCTGCATCACCTGGGCAAGCGCCGTATAATGCAGCTGGTTCTTGGCATGCTTGGCCATTTCCTTGTCGAGGTTCACGCGGTCTTCGCCGTGGATCTGACGGGGTTTGAACTGCTTGTCCCATTCGGCTCCGAAGGTCTCGGGAGAAAAGGCCGCCGGCATGTGCCCCGGCGTGGTCGTGCTCATGCGGCCGCGCATATCGAGTCCCAGCGCCTTCTGCAGCTCATTTTCGAACGTCAGTTCGCGCGGCTTGTAGTTGGGCGTATCGATGTTGGCAAGGTTGCTGGCAATGACGTTCTGCCGTTGCAGCTGCATATCCATGACCTTGCCCACAAGGCCGATCTGATCATTGAACAGACTCTTCATGCTTCCCTCCAGCCGAAGACAGGTTTGCCATCTTGTAAGCAAGCCGCATGCCATATGAAAAACAATCAAATATATTCAACATATTAAACAACACAAACAAACCTCGAAGACGGATTCTTGACGTCGGGGAATTGGCGAACCCGGCGGGAAGACATGACAAAACGGCCCCGGAGCGGACGCTCCGGGGCCGTCATTTCTCTGATGCGACGAGCGCGTCAGCTTACTGACGCCTCGCTTGCGGCGCTGCCCTGCCGATATGGCGGACATAATACTGCATGTCGTCCAGCAGGACGCCGTCCTCCACTATGGGCAAGGGGTAATTGTCACGAAAAAAATGCGGCAGCACGAAACAGGGCGCAAAGCCGCCGCCCCTGTAGAAGCCGTCCATGCGGGGGGTGGTCCCCGTGCCCACCAGCAGACTGTCGTACGTCGTGTCCAGCAGGCCGCACAGCCGCATGAGCAGTTGCCGGGCCAGCCCTCTGCGCTGATACGCCGGCGCGGTGACCAGCAGGCGGCATTCGGCGACCCGTCTGCCGCACAGGGCGGGGCATTGCCGTTCGCGCGGGCCGCCCGGCGCAAAGGCGGCCGTCTCGTCGGTAAGGACCGCCAGGCTGACGGGTTCCCGCCGCCGGATAAAGAGACCGTACAGCGTCCCCCGCGTCAACCAGGCGTCGACGTGGGCGGGATTATCGTCCGCCAGACGGAGCAGCGGCAAAAAACGCTCCCGGCGCAGCCGAACGCGACGCAAACGGATATCCGACAGGAACATACAGCCTCCTTTGCGGTAAAAAAACGGACTGGGGGCCACTTTCGCCAGCTTTTCCCCTTTTGTCAAACCGCACGGGCGCTTTGCCTTTGAAAAGGCCTCTCCCAAACGCCACCGGCATGATCGCCGTCACGGAAAAGGAAGCGCATCCGCTGTACAGACATGCACGGCAGGCGCGGGAAGGACCGCCGTGAGGGCGGCCACGACCTCTCCTCCGCCCGCCGGGCGGCCGCCCGTCTTCGGTCTCCAATGCCGGGCATCCACCACGCCGATCCGGCCCCCCCTTCAAGGAGGAACTCCCATGCCCGCACATCGCCCGGGGGCGCTGCTTCCCGTCTGCCTTTTCCTGACGCTGCTCCTGTCCGCCGCGCACTGGTGGCGCGCCGGTCAGGCCGGGGTGGCCCTCGCCTGCCTGCTCTGGTGGGCGGCAAGCTTGCGACGCGCAGCCTGGATGCGGCCGCTGACGGCGCTGCTGCTCCTTTTGCTGGCGGTGGAATGGCTCCTGACGGCCGACCGGTTCATCCAGCTGCGCCACATGCTGCATCAGCCGTGGCTGCGTCTTGCGCTGATCCTGAGCGCAGCGGCCGCCGTGACCCTGCTGACGGCGCTGCTGGTCTGGAGGGGACACGGGCGGCGCTGGTTTTCCCGCCACGCGGAGAGCGCAGGCAGGCAGACGCTCTGCTTTCTGCTCGTGACGGGCCTGCTGCTTCCCCTGCTCAGCGTTGCGCCGCGCGTCCTGCTGCTGGAGCGTTTCCTCCCGGGGCTCGGCCCGCTGCAGATCGTCTGCGCCGCTCTGTGGGGCGCCTGGCTGTGCCGGCGTCTGTCGGACAGGCAGGCTGCGCCGGTCATCCGCCGCCGGGTCTGGCTGCTGTTTTCTCTGGTCTTCTTCGCCCAGTTCGTCCTTGGTCTTGCCGGCCATGCCGCTTTCTCCATGAGTGGCGAACCGCACATCCCCGTGCCGGGAGTCATCATCGGCGGCGCGCTCTACCGTGGGCAGCCGGGCTTCATGGTCGTGCTGTTCGCGCTGTCCGTGCTGGCGGCCGGTGCGGCCTGGTGCAGCCACCTCTGCTACTTCGGTTCCTGGGATCAGCTGGCCGCCTCGCGCACACGCCCGAGGCCCCACCCTCACCCCTTTCGCCTGCGTGCCCTCTCCCTGCTGGTGACCTGCGTCTGCGCGCTGCTGCTGCGCGCGGGAGGCGCGCCCTCCGCTCCGGCCGTGGCGGGCGGTCTGCTGCTGGGCATACTGCTGGTCCCCGCCGCCCTGCTTTTCAGCCGCCGGCGCGGCTATGCCGTCTACTGCACCATGATCTGCCCGCTGGGCATGCTGGCCTGCCTGCTAGGCAAGCTCTCCCCCTGGCGCGTGCGCCGGACGGCGACCTGCGTGCAATGCGGCGCCTGCGCCCGTGTCTGCCGTTACGGAGCGCTGGACCGCCTTTACGAGGGCCGGGAGCCCGGCCCTTCCTGCGTGCTCTGTCGGGACTGCCTCTCCGCCTGTCCCCATGACGGCCTTTGCCTGCGCTGGGCTGGAAAAGGCGGCGACGGCAGGGCCGAACGTGCTTTTGTCGTGCTCCTGTCTGCCCTGCATGCTGTTTTTCTTTTTACGGCAATGGCGTAGGGCCTGTTAACACTATTCGTTACTTGTTTGGGGGGAAAGGGAACCCCTCCAACCCTTTCCCGGCGCGCTTTTACCGGAGAAAGAGTCAGGGACGCGAAGCGCCCTCACCGCAGCGACAAACGGCGTGCGGACAGTTTTCTCTATCTATTGAAATTATTTGTAAAATCTGTTTTGGTAGACCTTGGAGCGCTTTAGCTTTGAAAAAGATAAAACGCGAGGCGGCGGCACGGATCGGGAACGGCAAAAGACGAGCGCGGGCAACGGCCTGTCGCCATCGCCCGCGCCATTTCATGGGACGCTGTCCAAAAGCCGTCACTCCGGCAGCTTACCGCGCGGATACCTGTTCCTGTCCATCCCAGACCTGTTCAGCCTTGGGCAGAACGGGTAGGAGCTTGAGCCAGGGGTTGGTCTGCAACACGGCGGGATCCTGCTGCATCTTGCGGCTGAATTCCAGGATGGGCGGTACGATCTCCTTGATGTCGCCTTCCAGCGCGGGGCTGATGCCGTAACGGGTGGCCTGTTCGGCCAGCGCCACGGCCTTGTTGCTGCATTCCATGGAGGTCATGAGCGTGTCCAGGGTCTTGGCGGGATTGTGGAAGCCCACGCTGTTTTCCGCGGAGACGTAATCCCAGAACAACTGCCCCTTGCGCACCATCTCCCGCGCCTCGGTCATCAGTTCGGCATAGCGGGGGTCCCTTTCTCCGGCGTAGGCGTTGGCCAGGCGGACAGCTTCATGGGCCCGCACCGAGGCTTCCTGGGCCTTGAGCAGCTGGTCAAAGGACTTCTTCTGCGTATAGAGGACGCGCTCGCGCAGATAATCAGCGGTTTTGTCCGCGTGGCACTGACGGCAGGCTCGCAGTTCGGGATCCTTCAAGGGGGAGGTCATCCAGTGACTGGAGACCTTCTTGCCGTCCACGCGCTGGTAGGGCATATGGCAGTCGGCGCAGGCCACCCCGGCCGCCCCGTGCGGGCCATCCTGGAACATCTCGAAATCAGGATGCTGCATCTTGATCATGGGCACGCCCGAAGCCGCGTGCGTCCAGTCGGCAAAGGGCGCGGGCTTGCCGTCCGGCCCCTTGGCGCCATGCCCCTTGTAATACTGATACATATCCTCAGGATTGAAACCCTTATCCCACGGGAAGACCGGACGGCCCGCCGGGCCGTTGTCCTTGTGCGTGAAGTAGTATTCCACGTGACACTGCGCACAGACGAGGGAGCGCTTCTCGTTGCGGCTCAGGGTGCTCCAGTCCTTGCCCGAACGCTTCAGCCAGTCCTTGAGCGGCTCGGAGTAGGGACGCAGCTCCATGGTCTTGGGATCATGGCAGTTGGCGCAGCCTATGGTCTCGTCCATGGCGTTGATGGCTTCCTTGCTGCGGAAGACGTTCACGTCCTTCGACCAGAAGGCATCCCCGTACTCCTTCACCCAGTCCATCATCTTGGGGGTCTTGCAGTTCCAGCAGGTCGCGGGCAGCGTGCCCTTTTCCGCATACCGGTTGATGCGGTCGATATTGACGAAATCGCTGACCGCGTGCGTGTGGCCGCGGGCTTCGTTATATTCGTACATGAACGGATAGCCGAGCCAGAGGTTCTTGAGATACGGCTGGGCGTGCTTCCATCCCTTGGGCAGAGGGTTGACGCCGTCATTCTTGTGGAAGGGCACGGAGCCCTTGTACTCCGTCATCACCTCGCTTTCATTGTTTTTCATGTACGATGCATACTGCAGGGGAAAATCCTTCTCAAAAACGGAAATGCGCGTCTCGTCCTCTTTCAGTGCCGTCGAATAGGTGGGGACCTTCAATGTCGTGTCAACATCATCGCATCCGCTGAACAGCGGCAATCCCAGAGACAACAACATCATGCAGAAGCCGCGAAAAACTCGATTATTCATGGGCCACCGTCCTTACACTGATGGGTTTGCTGCGCATATGGGCCACATTGCGGTGGCAGTCCGTACAGTATGGCTTGGCGTCCATACTTGCCACGTTCGCATTTGTCGCACTATGGCAGGCTATGCAGTTTTCATTGATGATGTCACGAGTCGCAACACTCGGCAGGACAGGCGTGTCCTTGCCCTGCATGTTGGCAAGGACATCCCGCAGGCCCTCCTTTGCCTTGAACGGCAATTTGGCCAGCAGATTGTGGGGCGAATGACACTCGTTGCAGGCCAGTGCGGCATGTGTCGACATCTTGTGCGTTACCGCCGCCTCCTGCATCACGTGGCAGCTGGCGCAGAAGGGACGGGAGTCCGTCACTCGCATCCCGTAGGCCAGTCCTGCCAGAAGCACTCCCCCCGCAAGCAGGCCCCCCAGAAAGATCTTGAGCCATGCACCATTGCAGGGACGTTTCATAACATCCTCCTTCATGCTGAATTCCACACCATAGTCCTCCTCAGACTGTTCTGGACATAGCACACATCCTTTTCGTGATGCAAATCACAAGCAAGATTTTCCCTTTTCATTTCGAGGGAATGTGATCACAGCACAAGATACTGGACAAAACAGAAAAGGCGGGATTTTTTCAGAAGAGATGCGGCGAGAGCCGCCGGCGCACCGGGCACGGCAGCCGTAACGCCCTTCCGGTCACGGCGGGCAGCCTGGTCAGCCGTTCATCCGGGCCTGCGTCACGCCCAGCGCCCGCAGCCGCAGGTAGATCTCGGCGCAGGCCTCGGCGTCCGGACTGGCGTGATGGTATTTGAAAAAGCGGAAGTTTTTCCGAAAGGAAGCGGCAAAAGCCACCAAGGAACTGGCATGGCGGCTTTCAACACACATGCCGGACGGGTAGACTGACAGTCTGGTCAGGCTTTCATCTGGGCCTGCGACACGCCCAGCGCCCGCAGCCGCAGATAGATCTCGGCGCAGGCCTCGGCGTCCGAACCGGCGTGATGGTGCTGGAGCGGGATCTGGAAATGTTCGCAGACGCTGCTCAACCGGTGCGACGGCAACGGCAGGCTGCGCCGCGAGCCCTTGAGGGTGCAGTAAAAGGGCAGACGGGGCCCGTCGATGCCGGCGGCCCGGCAGCAGCCGGCGAGCACCCGCCGGTCAAAGGAGGCATTGTGCGCCACGAACCACTCCGCCCCCTGCTGGAAGGCGGCCATCTGCGGCCAGAGTTCGGCGAAGGTGGGCGCATCCTTGAGCATGGGCCAGGTCAGCCCGTGCACTTCGGTAAAGCGGACAAAGGAGGACGGCGGACGGATGAGCGCATAGAAGCGGTCCACCACCCTGCCGTCTTCCACACGGGCCATGCCCACGGCACAGGCGCTGTCCGCCCCATAGCCGGAGGTCTCGAAATCAAGGGCGATGCCCGCGCCGTCGTTCACTCGCGGCCCTCGGCGGCAGCGGCGGCGGCCTCGTCCAGACGGGCGGCGATATAGGCGCGCATCTCGCCGTCATCTTCATCCAGCGTCAGGCAGCAGGCGTCCGCGCCCATGAGACCGCCCGGCACAAAGTCGCCGCGCTCTTCGGGATCGTTCACCATGTCGGCGTAAAAACAGACGGAGAGCCAGCGGTTTTCCGGGTCGTCGTCCACCACGTCCACCAGCACGAACACTTCCCGCGTCTTCTGCGCCGCGTGCCGGGCGCGCAGGGAATAGCTCACGCCGGGACGGGCCTTGAAGGACAGCGTCACCTGCGCAAGGCCCGCCAAGCGGGCGGCATAGTCTTCAAAGGCCGCGCGGGCCCCCACGGGGTCCGTCCGCCAGCCTGCCAGCATGTCCTGGAATTCCTGAGGCCATGTGATGTCCATCGTCAGCTCCTGCTATTCTTCCTGCCATTGCCACGGCATGGAGTTGAGACCCAGCCCCCAGATGCCCTTGTGGCCCGCCGCTGCCTCCTGTTCCGTCCGGTACCAGCGCGGGCAGAACATGGCCTTGCAGTTCTTCCTGTCCACCCAGGCCAGTCCCGCTTCCAGCAGGGACGAGCTCATGGAGACGCCGTCCACATAGATGAGGGCGCGCTGCCGGCCCTTGTGGTCCTTGAGGGGGGACTGGATGGTCACGCGCGTCCCCGGCTTGAGCATGCGGCGCACCAGCGCCTTGGCGTCCACCGCCATGGGCTGACGGCCGCGGGGCGCGGAGATGCCGTAAAAATAATAGACCTCCGCTTCTCCTTTCCCGTTACGGCTGCGCGTGACGGAAATGCAGTCGCTGTCCTCCACGGCCCGCACGTAGGCCACAAAGGCCTGTGCCGGTTCGGCTGCCAGCAGACAGAGCATGAGCAGCAAGAGTAAACTCCGCATGACGGCGCACATGAGAACCTCCTCGGCACACGCCGGTGCCCTTTCCTTCCAGCATTTTCGCACGCACCGGGCAAGGGCTGCGTGCAGCACGGGGGAACATCTCTCCTTGCCGCCTGGGGGGAGCCGCAACGCCTGGCTCAGGATGACGCCCGACCGAGACCGAGACGGGCCCGTCGGTCGTCATTGGAAAAAATCATGCCCGTGCCACAACGCCTTGTCAAGGCGTCGGCACGGGCACGGGAGGAGGATGAACTCTGCCTGCGGGATCAGTTCCAGACGACGAGCCCGATCTGATAGGCCGCCACGGAGACCACGTAGGCCAGCGCCGTATTGAAGAAGAGGCTGAAGAACAGCCAGCGCCAGCCGCCGGCCTCGCGCTGGATGACCACCAGCGAGACGAAGCAGGGGGAATAGAGCAGCACGAAGAGCATGAGCGAGAGGGCCGTAGCCTTGGACCAGCCGGGCGTGGACTGGAGCAGGGCCTCCAGCGGCTTGGCGTCTTCGGGATCGACGTCGCCGAGGGAGTAGGCCGTGCCCAGCGTGGAGACGACGGCTTCCTTGGCCGCGATGCCCGCCAGCAACGCGATGTCGGTACGCCATTCGAAACCGGCGGGCGCGGTGGCCGGCTCGATGAACTTGCCCAGACGGCCGGCAAAGCTGTGCGCGAGCTCGGCGGCGCCCTTCTCCTCTTCCAGTTTGGTCACCTGCTCTTCCAGGGCGGCGCGGGCGGCGTCGCCTTCGGACAGGGCTTCCATCTGCGTGTTCAGGGCCTCGATGCGGGAATCAAAGGCGGCGGCTTCCTCTTCGGGCAGCTTGGGATAAGTCAGGCCGGCCCAGATGATGATGGAGATGGCCAGGATGACCGTCCCCGCCTTCTTGACGTACATCCACGTGCGCTCCCAGCAGTGCATGAGCACGCTGAAGAGGGTGGGCAGGCGGTAGGGCGGCAACTCCATCACGAAAGGCGTGGCTTCGCCCTTGATGATGGTGGAGCGCAGCAGGCGGGCCACCAGCAGGGCGAAGACCCAGCCGGACAGCATGATGAGCACCATTACCGTGGGGGCCTGGTTGCCGAAGAAGGCGGCCGCCAGCAGCAGGAACACGGGCAGCTTGGCCCCGCAGCTCATATAGGGCAGGGTCAGGAGCGTAGCCAGTTTTTCCTTGGGGCTGCGCAGGGTGCGGGTGGCCATGGCGCCGGGGATGGCGCAGCCGCCCGCGATGCCGCCGGAGATGACGTAGGGCATGACCGATGCCCCGTGCAGGCCGAAGGCGCGGAACACCCTGTCCATCATGTAGGCGATGCGCGCCATGTAGCCGCTGTCTTCCATGAAGGCGATGAGCGCGAACATGATGACGATGAGCGGCGCGAAACTCAGCACGCCCCCCACGCCGCCGATGATGCCGTCCACCACCAGCGACTGGAGGTCGCCTTCAGGGATGATGCTCGCGAAGAGCTCGCCGAGCGCGCCGCAGGCGTCCTCCACCCAGCCCTGCGGATAGGCCCCGATCTCGATGGTGATCTGGAAGACCGCATAGAGCACGGCCAGCATGATGAGCGGGCCGAAAAAGGCGTTGGTCAGCACCCTGTCGAGCTTGTCGGACAGGGCGAGCCTGTCCTTGCCCGCATCCTGCCGGATGACGCCGTCCCGCAGCAGGCCGCGGATGAAGCCGTAGCGGGCGTCGGTGATGTGGGATTCCATGCTCACGCTGTGCCCGGTGCGGATATGATCGGCCACCCGGCGGCAGATGCCTTCCATCTCCTGCGCCGCCGTGGCGTTGGCCGCGCGCAGCTCCTGCCGCAGTTCGGGGTCGCCTTCCATGAGTTTGACGGCGATCCAGCGGGGGGCGTACTTGGGCAGCAGCTTTTCCCGCTCGATGATGGCCTGCATGGCCGTGATGCCTTCGTTGAGGTCCGCGCCGTAGTTGACCTCCAGCACGCGCCGCTCCCCGGCCTGCGCCAGGCGGACGGCCTCGTTCATGGCCTCCTTGAGGCCTTCGCCGTTGCGGGCCACGGTGGAGACCACCGGGATGCCCAGCATGTGCGAGAGGCGGTCGATATCTATATGGATGCCCGCCTTGCGGGCCTCGTCCATCATGTTGCAGGCCAGCACCACGGGCAGGCCCATCTCCAGCATCTGCACGGTGAGCAGCAGATTGCGTTCCAGCGCCGAGGCGTCCACCACGTTGATGACGGCCTGCACCCTGCCGCTGGCCAGCTCCGCGCGAGCGACGATCTCTTCCTGCGAATAGGCCGTCAGGGAGTAGGTGCCCGGCAAGTCCACCAGGGTGACGTTCTCGCTCCCGTGTCTGACCACGCCTTCCTTGCGGTCCACCGTGACGCCGGGATAGTTGCCCACATGCTGGCGTGCCCCGGTATAGGCATTGAACACCGTGGTCTTGCCGCAGTTGGGATTGCCCGCCAGCGCGATGCGCAGCGGCTGCCCGGCCGCGCGCCTCCCTGCCTCGCTGAATTGGATGACAGCACTCATTTCCACTCTCCTCGCTCGCACCTTCTTGCTGTCCGCAGCAAGAATTGAAATTCATTTCCGATCGTGTGATGCGCTATTTGCCGCCGCTTGTCAAGCCCGTTGTGCGGAAAGACAATCACGCAATGACGAAACGCCGCAGGAATGGATCATATGGATGGGGATGCGCCGGGAGCGCGCGTGCTCCAGCGCCTTGCGCCGGGCCTCGTGGGAGACCTTGTTGGTAAAGACGATGATGGCGTCCGGATTGCCGATCTTGTCCGTGAAATTGCGTTCATTGCGGCTGATGCACTTGAGGGTGGCTCCGCCCTCGCGGGCCGCGGCGATGTATTCGGGCTTGAGTCTGTCCATACCGCCGATAAGCGTAACGCACATGGGTCTTCTCCTGAAGCTGCGCCTTTCGGCGCAGGTTTGATGTCCTTTCTGGGAGGAGAATAATTGAAAAAGAATTTCAAAGTCAATAAAAATGTGTGCCGAAAGTAACAGGCCTGCCGCCCTGCAAGGCCCGATGCCGTGGCATGCCCCACCGCCCTTGCCTCCGGCACCTTGCACGAACGCGGGCGTTGCGTAAGCCTGTCTCGCTCTTTTGCGGCCACCTTCACAGCGCACGCCGCCGGATAGCCTGTCGCATCCGCGCAACGCTCGACGGGAAAAGAAAAATCTGCCATGCTGCTGCGATAGCGTTCCCGCCGACACAATACTTCACCTTGTTATTCCCAGTGAGGTACCCCATGCCGATGCTCCGCCTCCTCTTCCTCGCTCTCTGCCTCTGCCTTGTCCCGTGCACGCCGCAAGCTGAAGACTTGTTTATCATTGATCCCGGAATACCAGGCGATGGCGATACGTTGCAGATCATCCCCGTCACCAGCAGCGATCAAAAAATGTCCCCAGCTTATGCACGGGCGGCCGATCTCTATCGGGAGAACGATGCACAAGGAGCGGCGGCCCTGCGCGAACAGGCCCTGAACGGCGACATGGACGCCCTCTTTGCGCTGGCCGCGTTGAGCCGTCTGGCCGAAGCGGAAAAGCGCCCTTCTCCTTTCGGCGCGCCCGCAGCCTTCTGGGAAGACTGGGCCGTGCGTATGCTGGGTGAAAAGGAAGCCTGGTTCCGCATCGGCGCGGCCCTGTTTGAATGCGCCAAGACGGACGGACTTCCCCAAACGACGCTGGAACAGATGGCGACGGACGCCCTGCGCAAGGCAGCCAAACTCAAACATCCCGAAGCCATGTATGCTCTGTCGTTTCTTTGCCCCGTTTATCCTGACAAATCGTTTCAGATGCCGGAGGATCCCGGCTTCATCATCATTCCCCCATACGCCTATACAGATCCGGAAGCTCGTTACTGGGTAAGTGCGGCAGCGGCGCAAGATTCGGCACGCGCCAACTATGTGTTTGGCCTTACCTACGGCGCCGAAACCGATACTGAACAGAAAGCCATTGAAGCGTTTGTCAAAAGCATGCGCCTCGGCATGATGCCTGCCGTAACAGCATTAGAAGCGTATTTGACTCCTTTCCGCAGAAACTTTCATTTTCGTCGCTACGCAAGTTGCAAATCTGCTGTGTACTATAGTATTATTGGAGATAAAATGCGCGGCATATATGATATAGTTGAATATAAATGGGCAGAAGCCATGATACAAGGCAATAACGAAAATTTCCCGGAAGCCTGCCTGACCCAAAAGGAATACGAGAACACCGTGCGCGAGGCGGAACAGGAATTCAAGCGCATCAAGGCCGACATGCTCGCCAGGAAGGAAGCCCACGACGCCCTGTACGCCAAGGCCCAACCGATGTTTGCGGAAATGCGCGCCGCCTTTGCCGCGCAGGCAAAGTAACGGCGCTTCCCTTCCGGTAGAATATCTGCCGGATGCCACCCTGTCCCTTTCCCGGTGAGGTACACCATGCCGATGCTCTGCACTCTCTTGCTCGCCCTCTGCCTCTGCCTCGCGCCGTGCACGCCGCGAGCCGACGGTCTGTTTATCGTGGACGATGATCTGATCACCGGGATCCGTCCCGGCCTTCCCATACGCATCGTGCCCACCACCGACCGCAACCAGCCGGACCCCCGCGTCGACGCACACGCGCCCCTCATCTATCTGGACAGGGATGTGCAAAAGGCGGCGGCCCTGCGCGAGAAGGCCCTGAACGGCGACATGGACGCCCTCCTCCATCTGGCTGTCCTGTCCCGTGTGGGCGAGGAGGAAGGGCAGCCGCCGCTGTTCGGTGCGTCCGCCGCCTTCTGGGAGGACTGGGCCGTACGCATGCTGGGCGGCAGGGAGGCCTGGTTCCGCCTGGCCGTCATCTGCCATGAATTCAAGAAGGGGTCCTGCCTCCTGTCCTATGAGGAATCGGAGGCCAGACCGGCAGGCAAGGCTTCCAGCATCGCCAAGGCCCCGCTGAACCGTCTGACGCTGGTCTATCTGCGCAAGGCCGCCGCCAGCGGCCATGCCGAAGCCATGTATGCCCTGAGCCGCCTGTGCCGGGCCTATCCCGACAAGGATTTCAGGATGCCGAAGGAGCCGGGGTTCCTCATCGTTCCCGACGAAAACCCGGAATCCGACTACTGGCTGGGCGCGGCGGCCGCCGCCGGTTCGGCGCGCGCCTGTTTCGCGCTCTCGCTCTCGGTGCAGAATGAGCGGGACACGCTGGAGCTGCTCAAGAAAAGCATGCGGCTCGGCTTTGCGCACGCTGCGGAGATATTGCAGGAGCTGTACAGGCCTTGCCCTGAAACGGAACCCCTCCCGCCCGACGGCACGGACAAGCCGAACGGCTATGCGCAAATACTCCACCTGAAGCTGCGCGGGCCGACGGGCCCCAACGGCAGCCTCCACCTGAGGACCATAAGAAGCCTGCCCCCCTGCGACAACGGCAAGGAGAGCATCTATTATCAGGCGATCCGGGTGCGCATGTATGGAGAGGACGGGGCCGAAGTCGCCGACACGGCGGAACAGATGATGCGGGGCGGCAATGCGGCCTTCTCCACCGCCTGCCTGACCCGCGAGGAATACGAAGAGGCCATGCGGCGGGCGAAAAAGGCCTTCCAGCGCATCGAGGCCGATCTGCGGGAAAAGAAGCTGGCCCGTGACGCCCTGTACGCCAGGGCCAAACCGATGTTTGCGGAAATGCGCGCCGCCTTTGCCGCGCAGGCAAAGGAAAGGGCCGCTCCTGTCGAAAAGAGCGCAGCGAACTAAGGCCATACGTTGCGCCTGTTCCCATAGGCAGGCCACCCTTTACAGAGCGGGAGTACGCGGGAAGCGTGCCCCGCTCTTTTGCTGCCCCCGTTGCAGCGCACGCCGCCGGATGACCTGCCGCGACCACATGAAACTCGACGGAAAAAGAAAAATCTGCCATGTTGCCACAAATCACGCCCCGCGGACAAAACGCTTTCGGGCATCACCCAGTGAGGTTCACCATGCCGCACCTTCGCCTCTTCTTTTTCGCCCTCTGCCTCTGTCTTGTCCCGTGTCTGCCGCACGCTGAAGACTTATTCATCGTCTACTCCGGAACACCGAGCGCCAACGGTCTGGACAACTTGGAGATCATCCCTGTCACCAGCAGCGGTCAAGACATGTCCCCCACCTATTCCAGGGCCGTTTATTACCATCTGCACGGCACTGCAAAAGGGGCCGCCGACATGCGTGACGAGACCCTGAGAAACGGCGATATAGACGCCTTCTTTGCGATGGCCGCACTGAGCAAGCTGGCCGAAGCGGAAAAGCGCCGGCCCAAATTCGGTGCGCCCGCGGCCTTCTGGGAAGATTGGGCCGTGCGCATCCTGGAGGATGAAAAGGAAGCCTGGTTCCGCATCGGCGCGGCCCTGTTTGAATGCAGCAAGGAGGAAGGGCTTCCCAAAACGAAGCTGCAGCAGATGGCGACGGACGCCCTGCGCAAGGCGGCCAGGCTCGGGCATGTGGAAGCCATGTTTGCTCTGGCGTTTCTTGCTCCTGCGTATCCTGACAAGTCGTTTCAGATGCCGAAGGATCCCGGCTTCACCATCATCCCCCCATACGGTGAGGCAAGCCCGGAAGCCCGTTACTGGATAAGCGCGGCAGCGGCGCATGGTTCGGCACGCGCCAACTATGTTTTTGGTCTTGTCTATGGCAAAAAACCAGAAACTGAACAGCAAGCAATCGAAATGCTTGTCAAAAGCATGCGTCTCGGCATGGCGCCGGCCGCATCGGAACTGGCGGTGCGTTTGACCCCTCTCCATAAAGACTACGCTTTCCCTCGCCATGCAAACTGCCGATCCGGCCTGTACTACGGCATTATTGCCGCTAAAATGTTTGGACTGCATGATCCGATCGAATATGAACGTTTGGCGGAAAACATGATGCAAGGCAATAACGAACATTTCCCGGAAGCCTGCCTGACCCGGAAGGAATACGAGGACGCCATCCGGAAGGCGGAAAAGGAATTCAAGAGCATCGAGGCCGACATGCGTGTACAGGATGATGCCCGTTCCAGACAGTACAGCGGGGCAAAACATAAGGTGCGGGATGTGGAGAGCTACGTTTACCGACAGGCAAGGTGAAGATGCGCTCCCGCAGGGAAAGATCGCCGGATATGTGCCGAACGCCATTCCCCCGTTTGACAGTATCCCCATAGCCCGGTGAGGTACGCCATGCCGATGCTCCGCCCCTCTTGCTCGCCCTCGGCCTCTGTCTTGCACCGTTCACGCCGCGCGCCAAAGGACTGTACGTTTTTGATTCCGGGAAATCGGACGATGACCTGCAATCTTGATTGCAGCTCATCCCTGGCACCAGCCTTGATCGCAACGCCCCCCGTCTACGCTCAGGCAATGAGCATCCAGCGGAATACGGATTCGCAAGGGGCGGGGCCCCTGCCGGGCCCTTCCCTCTTGCGGCGTTCGGTGCTATAGGGGTGCACTTCCCGCGCCGGGGCGCACCGCCCGCCCCCGCCGAACCCCCGACAACGAGGACAGCGTCATGGCAGCACCCTTGCCCAGCATCGTACTGGTGGGCCGCCCCAACGTGGGCAAGTCCACCCTCTTCAACCGTCTGATTCGCAGCAATCGCGCCATCACGCACGACCGGCCCGGCGTCACCCGCGACCGCATGGAAGGGACCGTGCGCCGCAAGGGCCTGCCGGACTTCCAGGTGGTGGATACCGGCGGCATCACGCTGGACGCCCATGCCGCCGTGGCCGAGGGCCCCGAAGGCATCCGCGGCTTCGAGACCGACATCCTGCGTCAGGCCGAGGCCGCCATGCGGGACGCCTGCGCCGTGGCCTTCGTGGTGGACGCGCGCGACGGCCTCCTGCCGCTGGACGAATTTTTGGCCGCCCACGTGCGCCGCATGGGCCTGCCGACCCTCTGCGTGGTCAACAAGGTGGACGGCATCGAGCGCGAGGATGAACAGCTTGCCGAATTCCATGCGCTGGGCTTCCCGGTGCTGGCCGTCTCCGCCGAGCACGGCCACAACATCCGCGCGCTGGTCGAAGAGCTGACCGCCCTGCTGCCCGACGCGGACGGCGGGGAGGAAGACGCGGCGGACGAGGAGGACGCCCCCCTGCGTCTGGCCATGCTGGGCCGCCCCAACGCGGGCAAGTCCTCCCTCATCAACGCCCTTTCCGGCGAAGACCGCATGATCGTCTCCGACGTGGCGGGCACCACGCGGGACAGCGTGGACGTGCGCTTCAGCAAGGACGGCCGCGACTACATCTTCGTGGATACCGCCGGCGTGCGCCGCCGTACGCGCATCACCGACATCGTGGAAAAATATTCGGTCAATGCGGCCATCAAGTCCACCACCAAGGCCGACGTCACCCTGCTGACGCTGGACGCCACCGAACAGGTGAGCCAGCAGGACAAGCGCCTCATGGATCTGCTGGACAACCGCAAGATCCCCTTCATGGTGCTCATCAACAAGTGTGACCTCGTCCCCGCCGGGGCCCTGCGCCAGCTGGAGAAGAACGTGCGGCAGATGCTGGCCTTCTGCGGCCATGTGCCCATCCTGCCCGTGTCCGCCCTGACCGGCAAGGGGCTGGAGAAGATCCTGCCGCTGGCGCGCACCATCCATGAGGAGTGCGGCGTGCGCGTGCCCACCGGGCAGCTCAACCGGGCGATGGAGGATGTGCTGGCCCGCCATCAGCCGCCGGTGGTCAAGCGCGTGCGGGCCAAGTTCTTCTATCTCACCCAGGCGGAGACGCAGCCCCCGACCTTCGTTTTCTTCGTGAGCGACGCCGAGCGGGTGCCGGAAAGCTATGCCCGCTATCTGGAACGCTCCCTGCGCAAGATCTTCGGCATCAGCCATGCGCCCATGCGCATCCGGCTGCGTTCCAGCCACAAGAAGGACAAAAAATAGGGGGATCGCCTCCCGGCGGCCCGTCCGTCGCGGCCGGTCGCGCCCTGTCCGGCTGCGGACGCGACCGACGGGAAAAAACGCCGTCGTGCCGCGCCGGACAAGGGGATTCGTTGACAAGCCCCTGTACTGCGGCTAGGATTGCTGCTCTACTTTGACGCTGCGCCACGGGTATGGCCCGCGGCGTGGTCGTGTGCAACTTTTTTTCGTGAGGAGAAGCACGATGAAAAAAGGCATTTCCTGGCTCGCCGCGGCCCTGCTGACCACGGCGCTCGCGGCCCCGGCGCTGGCGGAAGACACCATCAAGATCGGCGTGCAGGGCGCGCATTCCGGCGACCTCGCCTCCTACGGCGTGCCCAGCCTCAATGCCGCCAAGCTCGTCATTGAGGAAGCCAACGCCAAGGGCGGCATCCTGGGCAAGAAGATCGAACTCGTGGCCCAGGACGACCAGTGCAAGCCCGAACTGGCGACCAACGCCGCCACCAAGCTGATCTCCGACGGCGTGGCCGCGGTCATGGGCCCCATCTGCTCCGGCCCCACCAATGCCGCGCTGCCCATGTTCGAAAGCGCCAAGCTCATCAGCATCTCCCCCACGGCCACCACGCCCGCGCTGACCCTGGAAGGCAAGCACCCCTACTTCCTGCGCACCGTGGCGCATGACAACGCCCAGGCCGAACTGACCAGCGGCTACATCAAGGACGTGATGAAGGCCAAGAAGGTCGCCTACCTGCACGACAACGGCGAATACGGCAAGGGCTTCGCCACCCAGAACCGCAACATCCTTGAAAAGGCCGGCATCGAGACCGTGCTCTTCGAAGCCGTGACCCCCGACGCCGTGGACTTTTCCTCCGTGGTGCGCAAGCTGCGCCGCGCCAAGGCCGACGTGCTCGTCTTTGGCGGCTATCAGCCCACCGCTTCCAAGCTCGTGCAGCAGATGCGCCGCGACCGCGTGGACACGCCCCTCATGGGCCCCGACGGCGTGAAGGATGAGACCTTCCTCAAGATGACCGGCAAGGACAGCGAAGGCGTGCTGGCCTCCTATCCCAAGGACACCAGCTCCCTTGAAATGTACAAGAAGGCCCGCGAAGCCCATGTGAAGCAGTTCGGCACCGAGCCCGGCTTCGGCTTCTACAATGCCTATGCCGCCATGCAGGCCATCCTCAAGGCCATCGAGACCAGCGGCGGCACCGACACCGCCAAGCTGCTCGAAGCCCTCAAGAGCAACGAAGTGGACACCCCGCTGGGCAAGCTCTCCTTCAACAAGAGCGGCGACGCGGCCGGTCTCGGCCTGTCCGTCTATGTGGTCAAGGACGGCAAGTTCGTGGAGACCGACCACACCATCACCCTGCACTAACCGACATCGGCGCACGGGCGCGGAGGCATGGCCTCCGCGCCCTTTTGCCCGTTGCGCCCCGGGCGAACCGCAGCACACAAGAACGGCATGGACGTCCAATACCTCATTGAACTTTTCTTCAGCGGCCTTACCCGCGGCAGCATCTACGCGCTCATTGCCCTGGGCTATACGCTGGTGTACGGCATCATCGAGCTCATCAACTTCGCGCATGGCGAGATCTACATGCTCGGCGCCTTCACGGCCCTGCTGGTGGCCGGGGTGCTGGGCATCATGGGCTTCCCGGCGGGGGGCATCCTCGTGGTGGCCGCGCTGGCCGCCATCATCTGGAGCGCCGCCTACGGCTTCACCCTGGAAAAGGTCGCCTACAAGCCCCTGCGCGGCGCGCCGCGCCTCTCGCCGCTCATTTCCGCCATCGGCATGTCCATCTTCCTCCAGAACTATGTGCTGCTGGCCCAGACCTCCGAGTATCTGCCCTTCCCGCGCCTGCTGCCGGACATGGAATTCCTGGACTACATCGACAACATCATGGGCCCCAGCGACTTCCTCATCCTCGTCTGCAGCATGCTGGCCATGGTCGCCCTGACGCTCTTCATCCGCTACACCAAGATGGGCAAGGCCATGCGCGCCACGGCCCAGAACCGCAAGATGGCCCTGCTGCTGGGCATCAACGCCGACCGCATCATCTCCCTGACCTTCATCGTCGGCTCGGCGCTGGCGGCGCTGGGCGGCGTGCTCATCGCCTCCCACATGGGGCAGGTGAACTTCAGCATCGGTTTCCTGGCGGGCCTCAAGGCCTTCACCGCCGCCGTGCTGGGCGGCATCGGCTCCATCCCCGGCGCCGTGGTGGGCGGTCTGGTGCTCGGCATCGCCGAGAGCTTCACCACCGGCTACCTTTCCGGCAACTATGAAGACGCCCTTGCCTTCGCCCTGCTCATCCTCATCCTCATCTTCCGCCCTGACGGCATCCTCGGCAAGGCAAAGGTACAAAAGGTGTAAGCCATGATGCGTCCTGTCAGCAAAGCCCTCCTTGCCTCCATCTGGTTCATGCTCCTGACCTTCCCGGTCATGGGCATCAAACTCAACACGGTCGAGCAGACCGTGGAATGGCAGTTCGACCGCATCCTCCTGCTGGGCGTGGCCATTTTCTTCCTTTCCCTGCTCTGGAACTGGTGTTTCAGCCGCAAGGGACGCGGCCTGCCCCTCATTGCCCTGCCCTCCGGCCTGGGCGCCAGCCTTGGCCAGCTGTGCAGCCTGCCCCTGCGGGACGGCCGCAGCCGTGCCGTTTCGCTGACCGTGCTGCTGCTCGTCATGCTGATCATGCCGCTGGTGAGCTCCTTCTACCAGACCAACATCATGATCCTGGCCCTGCTCTACGTCATGCTGGCGCTGGGCCTGAACATCGCCGTAGGCATCGCCGGGCAGCTCGTGCTGGGCTATGTGGCCTTCTACGCCGTGGGAGCCTATGCCTACGCCCTGCTCAATCAGTTCTTCGGGCTCGGCTTCTGGGCCTGTCTGCCCGTGGGCGGCCTGCTGGCCGTGCTCTTCGGCCTGGCGCTGGGCTTCCCCGTGCTGCGCCTGCGGGGGGACTATCTGGCCATCGTGACCCTGGGTTTCGGCGAGATCGTCCGCCTCACCCTGCTCAACTGGACCAGCCTCACGGGCGGCTCCGGCGGCATCAAGAACATCCCCGGTCCCAGCTTCTTCGGCACGCAGCTCTCCATCGAGGACAACACCATCTTCATCTACTACCTCGTCCTTCTGGCGGTCATCCTGACCATCGTGGTCATCACCCGCCTGAAGAATTCCCGTGTGGGCCTTGCCCTGCAGGCCCTGCGCGAGGATGAGATCGCCTGCGAGGCCATGGGCATCGATCTGGCGCGGGTCAAACTCTCCGCCTTTGCCCTGAGCTCCTGCTGGGCCGGTTTCGCCGGCGTCATCTTCGCCGCCAAGACCACCTTCATCAATCCGGCCAGCTTCACCTTCATGGAGTCGGCCATGATCCTGTCCATGGTGGTGCTGGGCGGCATGGGCTCCATCGTGGGCGTGGTCATCGCGGCCCTCATCCTCATCCTTGCCCCGGAATACCTGCGCGCCTTCTCTGACTATCGTATGCTCATCTTCGGTGCCATCATGGTCATCATGATGATCTTCCGGCCGCAGGGCCTGGTCACCGGCGAACGCCGCAAATACCGCATCAGCGCCCTCAAGGGAGAGCAGGCATGAACACTTGCGACACGCACGACGCGCAGGCGACCGCCGGCCCCCGTCCGGTCCTCGTCGTCGAGGGTCTTTCCCGCGACTTCGGCGGCCTGCGCGCCCTCAACGATCTGGACGTGACCATCAACGAAGGGGAGATCGTCGCCCTCATCGGCCCCAACGGCGCGGGCAAGACGACCTTCTTCAACTGCGTCACCGGCATCTATACCCCCACCGAGGGGCAGATCTTCCTCTATGACGCCAACGGCAAAAAGCAGCTGCTCAACGGCAAAAAGCCGCACATCATCACCAGCATGGGCATGGCCCGCACCTTCCAGAACATCCGCCTGTTCGGGGACATGACCGTACTGGAGAACGTGATGATCGGCCGCCACTGCCGCACGCATGCCGGCATCTGGGGGGCGCTCACCCGCAACGCCCGTACCCGCCGGGAAGAACAGGAGACCATCGACCGCTCCTATGCCCTGCTGGAGACCGTCAATCTGGCGCACCTCTGGAACGAATCGGCCCGCAACCTCTCCTACGGGGCGCAGCGGCGGCTGGAGATCGCCCGGGCGCTGGCCACGGAACCGCGCATGCTCCTGCTGGACGAACCCGCCGCGGGCATGAACCCGCACGAGACGCAGGAGCTGGAGGCCCTTGTCCGCGATCTGCGCGGCAGGCTCAAGCTCTCCATCCTGCTCATCGAGCACGACATGGGCATGGTCATGTCCCTTTCGGACCGCATCTATGTGATGGAATACGGCTCGCGCATCGCCTACGGCACCCCGGAGGAAGTGCGCAGCAACCCCCGCGTCATTCAGGCCTATCTGGGAGAGAGCGACGATGCTTGAAGTCAAGGGCATTGATACCTTTTACGGCAATATCCAGGCGCTGCGGGACGTTTCCCTGCGCGTGGATGACGGCGAGATCGTCACGCTCATCGGGGCCAACGGCGCGGGCAAGTCCACCACGCTCATGACCATCTGCGGCATCAACCGGCCCCGCAAGGGCGAGATCCTCTGGAACGGCGAGCCCATCCACAACCTGCCGCCCAACGAGATCGTCAAGCTCGGCATCTCGCAGGTGCCGGAAGGCCGCCTCATCTTCCCGGATCTGAGCGTGCGCGAGAACCTCGACCTGGGGGCCTTCCTGCGCAAGGACAAGCAGGGCATCCGCGACGACATGGACTATGTCTTCGACCTCTTCCCCATCCTGGCCCAGCGGCGCAAGCAGGCGGGCGGCACGCTCTCCGGCGGCGAACAGCAGATGCTGGCCATCAGCCGCGCGCTCATGGGACGGCCCAAGCTCCTCCTGCTGGACGAACCCTCCCTGGGCCTTGCGCCCATCATCATCCAGCAGATCTTCAAGATCATCCAGAAGGTCAATGCCGACGGCACCACCGTCTTCCTGGTGGAGCAGAACGCCAATCAGGCCCTGCGCATCGCCCATCGGGGCTACGTCATGGAGAACGGCCGCATCGTCATGAGCGACGCCGCCTCCACCCTGCTGGAAAGCAGCGACATCCGCGCCGCCTATCTCGGCATGTAGCCGCCGCACCATCCGCCTCCATACGGCCCCTGTCATCTGACAGGGGCTTTTTTTTCGCCTTCCGTTCTCCCCCGCTTACGGCCGCCCCGTCCCAAGGCCGGGGCGCAGTCGCAAGATGACAATTTTCCGCTTTTGTTCTAGGCTCTTTGCCCTCAGGGAGGAAAAAATGTTCCGATCACTTACGGCACTGCTGCTTGCGGGCCTGCTCTGCGGTCTGGCCGCGCCTGTCCCGGCCGAGGCCTCGGTCACCCTGCTCATCCCGAGCCAGCCCGGCATCGAGCCCGCCGCGGCCCCAGAGGCTGACGGCAAGGCCGATGCTCCCAGCGGCAAGAACGACGGCAAGAGCGCCCGGCAGGCCGCGTCCGCTCCCACCGCCGCCACGGCGGAGAAAGCGGAAAAGACGGAAAAGCCGGCTGCGGCGGAAAAAACGGAGCGCGACGGCACGTCCGCGCCCAACGCGACCCCCGGCACGCCGCCGGAGACCGCCCCGGCGGCGGAAGGCCGGACTGCCGAAACGCCTGCAGCCGAAACGTCCGTCCCTGAGCCCGCGCCCACGGCCCCCAGCATCGAGCAGGAAGTGGACGTGCTGATGACCCGCATGGACCCTTTCCGGCATCAGGCGGAAGAGATGAGCATGCCGCAGCTCTTTGCCGTGCTGCGCTTCGACGAGCATACCCTGCCGAAGGACGGGGTGATGCAGCCGGAGCGCGTCGACCTGCTGGGCGACGTGGAAGAGGCCCAGTACCTCGACAAAAAGGCCTGGGGCGCCAATGTGGCGCTGGACAAGCCCGGCCTCCACCAGTTCATCATCGAGACGCGCCCGTGGTGGAACGAGGACGCGCAGCGCTACGACCAGCACTATGTCAAAAGCTTCCTGCCGGTCTACGGCGTGGAGGCCGGCTGGGAATACCCCGCGGGCCTGCCGGTGGAGATCGTCCCTCTGAGCCGCCCCTTCGGTCTGAGCAATCCCTGTCTGTTCAGCGGGCGCGTGCTGGCGCACGGCAAGCCCCGTGCCGGGACGCTCGTCCGCGCCCAGCGCATCAATCTGGAAAACTGCCCCGTGCCCAGCCGCTGGCATGAAGACGTCACCGTGCGCACCAACGAGCGCGGCGAGTTCGCGTTGACGCTCAACCGGCCGGGCTGGTGGTGCTGCACCGCCATCATGGACGGCACGCCCCTCAAGGGCCATGACGGCGATCCTCGCCCGCTGCAGATCGGCAGTTCCGTCTGGGTCTATGTGGACGCCGCCGACGGCCTGCGCCCGGCCCAGCCCCAGCCCGCCAAGAAAAAGAACAAGTAAACGTCTTTCGACGGCACGGCGGGAGAGCCCTTCCCCCGGACGAATTTAGATTCAGGCCCTGAACAGACAAAGGGGAAAGCCGCACGCGGTTTTCCCCTTTTTTGCCTTTTGCCCGACGGGCCAAATGCTCATGCCCTCTCCAGCCGTACGACGGCGGCAGGCGGGAGCGGCAGACGCAGCACCTCCGTCAGCGGCAGGGCCAGCGCATGCGCCATGAGGCTGCGGATGACGCCCGCATGGCTTACGAGCAGCAGGCATTCCCCGGAATGGACGGCCCGGAGACGCCGCACCGCCGCCAGCGCCCGCCGCTGCACGTCCTGAAAGCTTTCGCCGCCCGGCGGGGCCACGCGGGCCAGGTCCGCCCCGCGCGCCGCCCATTCCGCCGAAAAATCACGCCGGATATCTTCCTTGCACAGCCCTTCCCAGCGGCCGAGCGCCAGCTCGACCAGCGCCTCGTCCACCAGCGGAGCAAGGACCTCCTCCCCCGCCGCGCGCAAGACGGCCAGCACATGCGACGCGCTCTCCCGGCAGCGGGCAAGGGGCGAACTCACGACCCGCACAGGCAGCCGCTCCGCCCCGTACAGCGCTTGCCGCAGCCGCAGGAAGTCCCGCGCCGCCCGCCGCATCTGTTCCCTGCCCGCCGGATGCAGCGGCACGTCCAACCGTCCGTACAGCCGTCCCCGCACGGCATCCGTCACCGGCCCGTGGCGCATGCCCCAGAGTTCGCCCGTCCGGGCCTCACTTTCCCGCGGCATGCCGCTCCGCTCCCGCATGAGCAGCAGGAGCGCCGTCTGCCAGCGCCTGCCGCGCCACATCCGCGGGGTGGGACGCCTCTCCCCTGTCCGCCAGCGGCCGCAGCGCTTCCGCAAGCGCGGCCTCCATGCGCAGGGCCCGCTCCAGGCGGCCTTCGATGGCCGCACAGGCAGCCGCATCCCCGGCATAGCGTTCCAGCTTGTCCGCAAAACGCCGGGCAACGCTGACCCAGTCGCCGCCGCGGCAATACTTGTCCGCCAGAAAAACGAGCTCCCTTTCCGTCAGCGCTTCAGGAGGGACGGGCGTCATATCCCTGTGCGCGCCCACGATGACCGCCAGCCGCTCCAGTCCGTAACTCCGCAGCAGCCGCTCTCCCGCTGCCTCGTGCTCCGCCTCCCCCTTGCAGACGTCATGCAGCAGCCCGGCCACGCGGCAGCAGACGACATCAGGCACGGCCGCCGCCGCTTCCGCAGCGCGCCGGGCGCGTCCCAGCGCCAGCGCCAGCGCCCCGGCCACCCTGCTCACGGCCCGCGCATGCCGCAGGCCGCGCTCCGGCACGCCCCGCAAGCGCAACAGCTCTTCCGCTTCCGCGACGCTGAGGCCGTCCGTCCCGGCAGCCAGCGTGCGCAGGGCGGCGTAGTCTTCCGGCGTGTCCATGTCCCGCAGCATGAGGGCATCCGCCACGGGCACATAACACAGGGGCAGGCGCGACAGCACGGCCCGCAGGCCGCCCTCCCCGTCCGCCGTCAGGATGGACGGCAGCAGGCCCACCGGCAAAAAGACCGGATGCCCTTCCGTCCCCGCAAAGGTCGGGATGAGCGCCGCACCGGGGGACTCCGCCGCAGCCTCTCGCAAGCAGGCGACGGTGAGCGGGCGCACCAGCGGCACATCCACAGGCTGCAAAAAGACGCCGTCCATGCCCGATGCCGCCGCGACACGCGTTACCTCCGCAAGTCCCGTGCGCACCGAGGAGAACATGCCCTGTTCGGGCTGAGGATTGCGGATGCAGCTCCAGCCCAGGCCCGCGCAGGCCGCTTCCACGACTTCGGCATGGAAGCCTGTCACCACCAGACGGCTGTCCGCGCCGGACCAGAGCCGCGCCAGTCGGGACAGGGCATGGTCGCCCGCGTCTTCCGTCAGCGGCAACAGCGCCTTGCAGCGCCCCATGCGGGACGCCTGCCCGGCGGCCAGTATCAGTACGGCATATGGCATATGATCCCTCTCCTTTTCCCAAACAAGACCCCTACGCCCCCCGTCGCGCACTACCGCCCTTGGCCGGAGCTCCGCGTTTGCCGGGGCCGCTGTCGCCCAGCGAACGGAACGGCGGCTGCGGCGTGAACACGGGGGGCCTGCTCGGCGTCAGCGCCCGCTGCACCATCCGGCGGCAGGCTTCCGCCTCCTGCGTGAGCTGCCGGAAGGAGAAGCGCAGTACCTGCCAGCCCGCCAGCACCAGTTCATTCTGGCGGCGGAGCTGCCTGCCGAACTGTTCAGGGTCCATCTCCCGAACGTGGGTGCGGAAGCCGTCCAGCTCAAGGGCGATACGGCGGCCGTCCGTGGTGTTGACGGCAAAGTCGATGCGGTATTTCTCGGCAGCAAGCCGCATCTCGTACTGACCGCAAAAATGATGTTTCCCCACCACCGGCCGCAGTACATCCCGGCAGAAAAGGCGCTCCACCGGGCTGCACCGCACGCGGCCGCACTGCCTGCCGTCGCAGGGCAGCGCCCCGAAACGAGAAATGATGTCCCGCTCGTCCTCCTCGTAGGTGGCGGGCCAGTCGCGCCCGGCTCGTTTCGCCGCAGCCGTTTTGCCCGCCTTGACGCGCCGCCGCCTCGCGTAAAAAAGGCCTCCGCACAGCAGCACCAGCGCACACAGGACAGCGTATTCCATATCCAGCTCCCTTGCCGCCTTTGTTGCCGCAACACGCGGTAAGGCCGCGCCGAAAACGTAGCGCAGGACGGGCGACAACTCCAGCCGGACACCTCCGCCGTCCTCAGCGGACGGGCCCGCCCTTGCGGGGATGCGTCACCTCGATCCCGTTCGGCCCGTGGACGATGCGGCCCAGCACGCGCTGGAGACGGGGCAGCGGACTGCCGCAGGCGCAGGGCGTTTCCGTAAGGACGGCCATGTCCCCGGTGCGGTAGCGGATGAGGGGCAGGGCCTCACGTTGCAGGGTCGTCAGCACGAGCTCGCCGGGCCAGCCGGGCGGCAGGGGTTCGCCGCTCAGGGGATCGACGACTTCGGGCAGCAGATCCAGCGCCTGCCAGTGCAGGCCGTCGCAGGCCGGACATTCCACCGCTCCGGCAAAGGCGCTTTCCGTGGAGCCGTAATGCTCCAGCACCGGGATGCCCCACGCCTGCCGCGCCGCCCTCCGCAGGTCGGGTTCCAGCCAGTCGGCCGCGCAGAGGATGCCGGACACGCCGGGCAAAGCCGACGGGCAACAGCGCAGCAGTCCCCGCAGCTGTTGCGGCAGCAGAAGCAGCACGCAAGCCGCCGCCGCGTCCGGGCCGCACAGGTCGTCTTTTCGCAGGGGAAGGGCCTGCCCTGCCGCGTCCCCGGCCTCAAGCAGCATGGCGGCCAGCCGCTCGTCCGTCGCCACGGCCATGCCCTGCGGCTCAAGGCCCTGTCGCAGCAGATCAGCGATGCCCTGCGGCCGGTGCGCGCCGGGCAGCAGCACCCGCAGCGTCTCGCCGGGCCGGATGAGGAAGCGCATGCCCACGGCGAAAAAATCCCGCGTCCGGGCCAGATCGTGCAGGCTGAAGGCGAGGCGCTTGGGCGTCCCCGTGCTGCCGGAGGTCTGCACCGTCACCATGCGCTCCACGTCGGAGAGCGACACGCAGAGCATGTCCTCCCAACGGCGCAGATCCTCGGCCGTGGTGAAGGGCAGGCGGGCCAGCGCGTCCAGTGAGGACAGCGCCACGTCATGCCCGCTCAGGCGGCGGGCATGGAAGCGGCTGCGCGTGGCGGCGTGGCGAAGCTGGGCCGTGAGCAGCTCCAGCCGCCGCCGGGCAAGGCAGGCGCACAAGTCCTCCGGCGTGCGTGCGCCGCACTGCCGGGCCAGCCAGGCGTCGAGGCCGTGGGCAAAGGGGGCGCTATGGCGCATGCTCACCCTCGCTTTCAGCCTGAGGACTGCCGGTTCGCAGGCGGTCGGGATAGAGCATGCTGCCGTCCACGGCGGTGAGATTTTGCAGACAGAAGGGGATCATGCGCCCATCGGGCCGCATGACGTGGATGCAGCAGCCGCGCACACGCTCCACATCCAGATCGAGGGCATCCTGAAAAGCCATGCAGGAAAGGGTGAAACGCCGTTCCACGCCCGCCCGCGCCAGAAAACGGCTGAAGTCGTCGGCAGCCGCGACGGGAGCGGCCTCAGGCTCCGCGCCGGCCCAGTGCGCGGCCACGAACTGCCGGGAACGGCGCGCCCCTTCGGCGGCTTCCAGCGGCGCCGCCTGCGGCCCTGCCGCCGGACGGGCGGGAGAAGCGGGGCCGCAGCAGGGGGATGCGGCATCGGCGAGCAGGCGCAGGCCGGGCGTGCCGTCCGGGCCCGTCTCGCGGGCATAGACCGCACTGAAGGAACAAAGGGAATGCTCGCAGCCCGGCGGATGGACATGTTCCGGCCGCACCAGTTCAGGGGCCTGCGCGCAGAGGGCCTCCAGCACGCCGAAAAGCGACAGGCGCGGCGCGGTCAGCAGGTCGCCGGGATAACGACCGAAGCGGGAAAACGGTTGCAGATGCAGGCCGCGCACAGCGGGCCCCAGCCGCAGGGCCTGACGCAGCAGATCGCCCAGCCGGGGCAGGTTGGCCTCCGGCATGAGGGTGGCCACCAGCACCACGCCCAGCCCGGCCGCCGCGCAATGCCGCACGGCCGCCGCCTTGCGGGCCATGAGGCTCTCCCCCTGCGGCAGGCTGCCGCGCAGGGGGGCGCAGGCCGCATCATCCGGCCCATCCCATTGCAGATAGACCGAATCCAGCCCGGCCTCACGCAGGCCTACGGCATAGGCGGGGTCGCGCCCCAGCCGCAACCCGTTGCTGTTGACCTGCACCAGCCCGAAGCCCCGCGCGCGCACCGCCCGGATGATGTCCGGCAGATCGTCCCGCTGGGTGGGCTCGCCGCCGGAAAGTTGCACGTTGCAGCCCGGCGAGACCTGCCGCAGACGGTCGAGCCGGCGGAGCAGCGTCGCCATGTCCGGGTCCGGCGGCACGTCCGCCGTGCCCGCCGCGGCATAGCAGACCGGACAAGCCATGTCGCAGCGCAGGGTCACCTCCAGCAAAGCGGTACACGTGTGCTGGGCATGACCGGGGCAGAGGCCGCAGTCAAAGGGGCAGCCCTGGGCCGCTTCCGTCAGGGGCCGGGCCGGATAGGAAGGCGTCTTGGGCCGTTGCCAGTCCTCGAAGGCCGGCAGCCCCTCCGCCTGCCGCAGCACGGGCACGGCAAAGCTGCCGTGCTGGGGACAGGTCTTGCGAAAAAAGACCGTCTCCCCTTCCCGCACATAGGCGGCGTCGATGCGGCGCAGGCAGACGGGGCAGACGCTTTGCGTGCGGTGCAGCGTGCGGGCCGTAACGCTCATGCCTGCCCCGTGTGCGCCATGAGGTCCACATCGTAGGCCTGCACGAGCTCCAGCAGCTTTTCCCAGGCCTCGGCCAGCAGATCCCCGCAACCGGCGGGATCGGGCCGCCCTGCCCCGCCGCTGCCGGTCTCGCCGCGCTCGGCCGCCAGCCCCGCCGCCACCGTATCGCAGGAGCTGCCGCCAAAGGCGGCCGTGCGTTCACGGAACCACTGGGCATAGTCGTTGAGCAGGGCCTCCAGCAGAGGCTGCGCCTCCTCGCCGTCCGCCCCCTTCCCGGCCAGCAGACCAAGGGCGCAGGCCCCGCCGGTCAGCAGGCCGCAGGGGCCGTCCGCATGGCCGATGCCCACGCACAGGCCCTGCATGGCGCGCACCAGTCCGGGATTCTCCTCCCCGCGCGCCTGCAAAAGCAGCAGCAGAAGGAGCTGACTGCAACAATAGCCCTGCCGCACCCACGGCAACAGTTCCAGCATGAGCGGATGCATTCGTTCTCTCCTTAGGCTCAGGACTCATTACTCTTTTGTGAGGGGGAAGAAACCCCTTTGCTTTGCTGTCGATGCCCGTTAGGCGACGCAGGAGCCTTACGGGCATCGACAGCAGAGTGCGACCGAAAGGCGGCCGTAGGCCGTGCCCGTTGCGACGAAGGAAGCTACGGGCATCGACAGCAGAGCGCGACCGAAAGGCGGCCGTAGGCCGTGCCCGTTGCGACGAAGGAAGCTACGGGCATCGACAGCAGAGCGAGGGGTTCCCCTTCCCCCCAAACAAGCAGCGAATACAATCAGCACGCCTTAGGCTCACGCCGTCCGTCGCGCGTTCACGGCCACCCATACACCGTAGCCGGGGCGGCTCGCCGGGCTGCCGGGAGCCGTCGGGCCGGACGCGCAACGCAAGCCAAGCGCATGCAGGCTCGCGCCGTCGCCGTACCAGATGAGCCGCGCCGCCAGTCGGGCCAGTTCACGGCTCTCGTCGGCAAAGGACAGGAGACGAAAACCGGCCTCCCGCAGGAGCCGCTCCCACGTCTCGCGTGAGCGCGCCCCGGCGGCACAGCCGCCGGACACGGCCTCGGCGGGCGTCTCCGGCAGTGTCCCGGCCGCACGGGCCGTGCCGCAGGCTGCCGGGCTTGCGGTCGGACCGCGCCGCATGAGATCGCTGAAGCCCAGCGCCCCGCCGGGCCGCAGCACGCGGGCCGCCTCGGCAAAAAAACTTTCCGGCCGCGGCAGGAGGGAGGCCACGCACTGACAGAGCACCACGTCCGCCCAGCCGTCCGGCAAGGGGATGTGGCGGACATCCGCCGTGCAAAAGAATGGCCGCGCCAGGCCTGCCGCAGCGGAAGGAGGCTGCCGCCAGCCAGGTTGCGGCGTCCTGTCCAGCGCCACGACGGTCTGTCCATCCGCCGCCAGCCGCCACGCCGCCGCGCCCTCGCCGCAGCCCGTGTCCACGACCCGCAACGGCCGCCCGCCGTTCCTCCCTCCGGCCGGCTCCCCACCATCGGCCAGCGCGGCCCGGCAGGCCCGCCAGAGGCGTTCCGTGGCCGCCGCGCCGCCGGGATGCCACTCGCCGCCGCTGACGGCGTGGAACAGGGGATGCGCCCAGGGCTGGTTCGTCATTTGTCTTCCAGCAGGCGTTCCACTTCCAGCATCTTGCCTTCGGCCAGCGTGCGGGGGATCATGGTCAGGCCGCACTGCGGGCAGCGGGGCAGAAAGACGTCAAAGGCGCTTTGCAGGTATTCGGCCTGCACCTTGCCCTGTTCCAGCGCGCAGCCGCAACGGCCGCAGCGCCACGGCCCCCCGTCGGGGGCGTAATTGGGACCCATGCTCATGCCTGACCTCCCTGCCCTTCCTCGCCGCAACAGCCGGCCCCGCCGGACGGGCCGTCGGCCGTCAGGATGCCCGGCACGCGCATGCGGTGGCACCAGGCCGCGTGCAGCACGAAACCCGCCCCGTCCGTCGCCGGGCTGTATTCCGCCCAGAACGTCACCTGTCGCGGCCGCCAGGCACCCAGACGATGCCCGTTGCTCTCATTGACGAAATACGCGCTCTCCCGCTCCACACGGCTGACGGTCTCGCACACGTCTTCCCGCAGGATGTGCCGGGCCTCCATCTCGCGCAGCACCTCCTCCGGGATGTGCAGCGGCAACCAGCCGGCCGTCCGGTCGGGGACAGGCTCGCCGCAGCCGGGATAGCGGCGCACAAGTCGCTCCCGCAGGGCGGCGCGGGCGGCACGGCGGGCCGAAAGTCCGGGCCCCGGACGCGCGGGCTCCGCAGGCCGTCCGGCCAGCTGGGGCAGCAGGTCGAAAAGATGCAGGGACGCCTTGCCTCCGGCCACGAGCCTGTCCCGGCACATGATGCAGGAGGTGAGCGCCGTGTGCGCCAGTTCCTCGCCGCGCCGCACGCTCATGTCCGCCGCAAGTCCCGGCTGCGCGCACCAGACGAGGCCGCCATAGCCGCAACAGGCCGTTTCCCTGCCGCTGCGGGCCGGCTCCTCCAGCGTGGCCCCGGCCTTGCGGGCCAGCGAGCGCACGGCCGCCTGCCACGCGGCGTCATGCCGGGCCGTGCAAGGGTCCTGCACGCTCAGCGTCCCGTGCGCCGGGGCCGCATCCGTCCCCGGCCAGGGCAGCGCGTCGAGCACTTCCCAGAGCGAGAGCGGACGAGCTTCGGGCAGCGCCTCCCGCAACACGCTCAGACAGGACGAACAGGCCGCCAGCAGCCGGGGCCTGCCGCAGGCTTCCCAATGTTCTCGCAGGGCGGCGGTCTGTGCGGCAAAATCCGCTTCCCGCCCGGCCCAGCGCGCCGGGATGCCGCAGCAGCGCAGCAGCAGGCCCACCGGCCCGCGCGCCAGCCCCGGCGCGAACTCGCCTGCTCCGGCCAGCGCCGCACGCAACCAGTCGAACAGGGCTTCCACCTGCTCCCCGCGCGAAGCGGCAAGCTGACAGCCGGGGAAGAACAGCCAGCCCTCCCCCCCTGCGGCATCGTGCGGGGCGGACGTTCCCCCGTCCGCAGGCTGCGCGTCCGGCGGGATGCGGACGGCGCAGGCCTCGCCGCAGGCGGATTCCATGTCCTCCAAGGCGAACTCATGCGCCGAGGCAGGCATATAGCCCCGTTCCACCATGTCCCGTCGGGACGTGAGGCAGAGCTCGGACATGGAAAAATTCTCCGGGCACAGCTCCTCGCACTGCCCGCAGAGCGTACAGCCGTTGATGAGTTCATTGGCCAGGTGCAAGCCCATGACGATGGCGGCATTATTGAACATCTGCCGGGCGTAGACGCGAGGATAGCCCTTGTACTTCTGCAGGAGCAGGCACTGCTTCACGCAGATGAGGCACTGGCACTGCAGGCAGCGCGCCGCCTCCTGCCGGGCTTCCGCCTCACTGTAGGTCTCTGCGGCGGGCTCCACGCGCGGTACGGGCGCGATGCCCTCCAGACGGGTATGCAGCTCGCGCGGGCTTTCCTCACGGGCGGCGGTCAGGGAGACGCCCCCGGCCAGCCGTTCCAGCGATCGGGCCGCCTGCCGCCCTTCCCCGGCCTGCCGGGAGGCTGACGCATAGCTCATGCCCGCAGGCGTGCGGGAAGGACGGCCCGCCACGCAGACCGCGTCCCGCCAGTGCAGAGTGGCGGCGTCCACTTTCGCCGCTTCCGGCGCAAGCCCGGCCGCGGCCCCGGCGTCCACCAGCACGGCCTCCGCCTCGGCGCAGGCCCGCGTCAGGCGCGCGGCATCCAGCGCCGCCGCTTCGAAGCGCACGCCTTTGCGTTCCAGCACCGGCCGCTGCGCGGCCCAGAGGGCGGCCATGTCCGGCACGTGCGGGAAAGCCTCGGCAAGGCCCGCTTCCACGGGCCGGTCATGGACGATGAGCACGCCATAGCCCTTGCCCGCCAGATCCCAGGCAGCCACCAGTCCGGCCAGTCCCGCGCCGAGCACGGCGATGGTCTTGTTCTTGCGCGGCATGGGCAGCGGCCGGGACTGCGGCCCCAGCTCCGCAAGGCAGAAGATCTCCAGCCCGCGCACGTCCAGCGAGCCGCCGAGATCCCGCCGGGCACAGCCCTCCTCGCACGGATGGTCGCACAGACGGCAGAACAGTTCCGGCAGCGGCAGGTGGCGCTCCAGCAGCTTGCGGGCCGCGGCCCATTTGCCCTGCGCGGCCTGCTCCAGAAAGGCCCGCACGTCAAGGTCCAGCGGGCAGTCCCGACGGCAGCGCGGCGGGCTCTCCTGCGTGCAGCGGGCCTCTGCCCGCCGCAGATAGTCCTGATCAAAAACGGTCATATGGCGTTCCCTATGGGGTGACTCGTGCTGGTTACTTTTTGGGGGGAAGGGGAACCCCTCCGCCTGCGCGGGAGGG
>DGYFI06202__coassemble_457_pt1 | contig 32693 bp, 30 predicted proteins | sample DGYFI06202__metabat2_high_PE_036 | metagenome-assembled genome bin DGYFI06202
AAAAGGCGTTCCCGTAATTCTTCCCCCCAAGCCCCCCATCCCTTCCCCAGCGCGCGTTTACCGGGGAAGAGTCAGGGACACGAGCCAACCCCACCGCCAAAGATAAGCGGAGTATGTACAGTTTATTGCCTTGCCAATTGAAATCATTTGTAAAATTTATGTTAATAGGCCCTAGCCTGCCCGCCCCCCTGTCCGTCGCCTTCGCGGCAGGCCGGCCATGACCTCGCCTCCGTTGCCCGCGCCGCCGGCCTCGCTTCGGGAGCTGCGGCCCGCCGTGGCCCGCGAATGCCTGCGGCTGGAAAGCACCCTCCTCCGCTTCGGCGCTGCTCGCGGGCAGTCGCTGCTGCTGGCGGTCTCCGGCGGAGGGGACTCCACCGCCCTGACCGTCATCCTTGCCCTGCTCGCCCCCCGTCAGGACTGGCGTCTGCATGTCTGCACCGTCCATCACGGCCTGCGGGCGGAGGCCGACGCCGAATGCGGACAAGTGCAACGCCTCTGCGCCGCGCTGCATATCCCCTACCACCTCCGCAGAGCCCCGGTCCGGGAACTGGCCCGCGCGGCCGGGACCGGCCTGGAAGAAACGGCCCGCAAGGCCCGCTATGCCCTGCTGGAGGAGGTGCGGCAGCAAACGGGCTGCCGCTGGCTGCTCACCGGCCATCAGCGCGAAGACCTGTGCGAGGATCAGCTCATGCGCCTTTTGCGCGGCACGGGCTGGCCCGCACTGGGCGGCATGTCCGACTGCGACCCGGAGCGTCATCTTTTGCGGCCGCTCCTGCATCTGTCCGGCAAAAAACTCCGCCAGTGGCTGCGCGACTGGGGGGTCCCGTGGAGTGAGGACAGCTCCAACGACGATCCCTCCTTCCTGCGCAACCGCCTGCGTCACACGGTCCTGCCCCTGCTGGAAAAGGAAAATCCCGCCTACGGCGATTCAGCGTCCCGCCTCCGGCAACTGGCGCAGCTGGACGCCGCCTACTGGGAAAGCACGCTGGACGCGGCCCTTGCCCTGACGCCCTGGCAGCAGACGGAGGAGAGCATCACCCTGCCCCGCGCCCTGCTCCGCGCCCATCCCGCTGCCGTGCGCCTGCGCCTCTATCTGCGGGCCCTGCGCTGCCTGAGCCGCCGCCACGGCGGGCAGGCCCGCGCCGAACGCCTGCTGGCGCTGGATGCCGCCTGGCAGGAGGGCCGGGGCAATACCCGCTTTCAGTTCCCGGGGGGGCTTGTGGCCGTCCTGCGCGGTGGTGCCGTCACTTTCGGCGAAGATGGCGGAGCGTGAAAGGGAAAACCCTTCTGCCGCGAGCAGCGGCCCGCAGGCCGTGCCTGTTAGGGCCTGTTAACACCATTCGCTGTTTGTTTGGGGGGGGAAGGGACCCCCTCGCTCTGCTGTCGATGTCCGTAAGGCTCCTGCGTCGCCTAACGGCCACGGCCCTCCGGGCCGCCTTTCGGTCGCCGCCGGCGCGGAAGGGCCCAGCCTTTTCACAGCGAAGCGAGAAAAGGCGTTCCCGTAATTCTTCCCCCCAGGCCCCCCATCCCTTCCCCAGCGAGCTTTTATCAGAGGCAACCCCGCCCCTGAGGGCAAGCGGAGTTTGTACGGGTTCATTGTCCTATCTATTGAAATTGTTTGTAAAATTTTTGTTTGAGCATTCTCCGCTTGAAGGGCGAAGCGGTTCAAGCCATACGCGGTTCTTCCGCTTGGTTTCGGCCGGGCGGCGCTGTGCCGCCGCCTCGCATTTTACCTTTTTCAAAGGAAAATGCTCGAAAAAGCCCCCCTTTGCCTGAGCAAAAGGGGGCGGATACAACGATCTTTCCCGACACCGTCAGCCCTGCAGGGCCTCACGCACGGCCTGCGCCAGATGTTCGGCATCCAGCCCCACCATCTGCCGCAGCTCGGCCTGCGTACCGTGCTCCACAAAGGCGTCCCACAGCCCCAGACGGCGGATGCGCTGTCCGCGCAGGGCCCCCTTGTCGGAAAGCAGTTCCAGCACAGCGGACGAGAAGCCCCCGGCCCGGACGCCCTCCTCCACCAGCACGAGCACGGAAAAACGCTCCGCCAGCTCCAGCAACTGGGCTTCGGGCAGTGGTTTGATCCAGACGGCATCGAACACTTCCACGGAAATGCCCTCCGCCGCCAGCGCTTCCGCCGCCTGCAAGGCCGGATGCACGCAACTGCCCACCGCGATGAACACGGCGTCCTTGCCCTGCCGGAGGCATTCCCCCTGCCCGACGGGCAGCAGGGTGGGCTCCCCTTCCAGCGGCACGCCGACGCCTGCGCCGCGCGGGATGCGCAGGGCACAGGGCGCATTGAGGGTGAGCGCCGTGGCAAGGCAGTGCCGCAGCGCGTTCTCATCACGGGGGGCCAGCAGGTGCATGTTCGGGATATGGCGCAGATAGGCCATGTCGAAGACGCCATGATGGGTCGCGCCGTCCTCGCCCACCAGCCCGGCCCGGTCGATGCAGAAGGTCACGGGCAGATTTTGCAGACAGACGTCATGCACGATCTGGTCATAGGCCCGCTGCAGGAAGGTGGAATAGATGGCCACCACGGGCCTGAGGCCTTGACTGGCCATGCCCGCCGCAAAGGTGACGGCATGCTGCTCACAGATGCCCACATCGGCGAAGCGCTCGGGGAAACGGTTCTGGAAGGCCTGCGTGCCCGTGCCTTCCGGCATGGCGGCGGTGATGGCCATGATGCGCTTGTCTTCTTCGGCCAGCTCCACCAGCGTCTTGCCGAACACGCTGGTATAGGACGGGGCGGAGGCCTTGGCCGGAGGCACGGCCTTGCCCGTTTCCGGCAGGAAATGCCCCACGCCGTGATAGTGCGTGGGGTCCAGCTCCGCCGGGGCATAGCCCTTGCCCTTGCGGGTACGGACATGCAGCAGCACCGGACCGTCCTCCACGCCCGCGGCCATCTCCAGATGCGTCCGCAGGGCGGTCAGGTCGTGCCCGTCCACCGGCCCTATGTAGGTGAAGCGCAGGGCCTCGAAGAGCATACCGGGTGTGAAGAAGGACTTGAAGCTCCACTCTCCGCGCATGGCGTAGGTGGCCAGATGGTTGCCGATGCGGGGCACGGTGCGCAGGAAGGCCAGCACATCCTTGCGGACCTGCCGTACCCAGCGGCGGGACAGCGTGCGGCTCAAGAAGCGGGAAAGCGCCCCGACATTGGGCGAGATGGAGATCTCGTTGTCGTTGAGCACCACGATGAGGCGTCTGCCCATGTGCCCGGCGAGATTGAGCCCTTCAAAGGCTTCGCCGCCGGTGAGGGAGCCGTCCCCGATGACTGCCAGCACATGGTGCTTCTGATGCTGATAGTCGCGGGCCACGGCCATGCCCAGCGCCGCCGAGATGGAGGTGGAGGAATGCCCCACGCCGAAATGGTCGTACGGGCTCTCTTCCCGGCGCGGGAAGCCGGAGATGCCCCCCAGCTTGCGCAGCGTGTCAAAGGCGGCATGCCGTCCGGTCAGGAGCTTGTAGGCGTAGGACTGATGCCCCACGTCCCAGACCAGCTTGTCGCGGCTCATGTCGAACGTGGCCAGCAGGGCCAGCGTCAGCTCCACCACGCCCAGCGAGGGCGCAAGGTGACCGCCGTTGCGCGCCACCACCTCGATGATGCGGCGCCGCAGCTCGTCCGCCAGCTGCTCGAGCTGGCTGTCCGTCAGGTTCCCCACCTGAGCGGGCCCGGTCAGGGAATCGAGCAGCGGCGTCATGCTTTCTATGTCCATCGTTAGGCCGTTCTGTTGACTGTGTAATCCGCCAGCGCCGCAAGGAAGGCGGCTTCCTGCCCGTCAAAGCGGGCCAGCGCGGCCTGCGCGCTGTCGGCATAGCCGCGCGCCAGCTCCCGGCTCTTTTCCAGCCCCACGAGTTTGGGATAGGTGTTCTTGCCCTGCTCCTCGTCGCTGCCGGCAGGCTTGCCGAGGGTCTCGGTATCCGAGACCACATCAAGGATATCGTCGGCGATCTGGAAGGCCACGCCCAGCGCCGCCCCGAAGTCGCCGATGGCCTTGAGCGCCCCGGCGTCGGCCCCGGCCAGCAGGGCCCCGCACACGCAGGAAGCGCGCAGGATGGCCCCGGTCTTCATGGCATGCATGAGACGGAGCTGATCGAGCGAGATGCTTTCCATCCCGGTGAAGATCATGTCCCATTCCTGCCCGCCCACCATGCCGGACGAACCGGCAGCCAGGGCAAATTCCCGCAGGGCGGCCAGCACGCGGTCCGCGGGCAGATCAAGGCCGCTCATGACGTAGAAGGCGTCCGTCAGCAGACCGTCCCCGGCCAGGATGGCCGTGGCTTCATCAAAGGCCTTGTGGTTGGAGGGCTTGCCGCGCCGCAGGTCGTCGTCGTCCATGGCGGGCAGGTCGTCATGGATCAGGGAATAGGTATGCACCATCTCGATGGCCCCGGCAAAGGGCAGCACCTTTTCCGGCGCAAGACCGCACATGGCCGCCGTGCTCATGCAGAGCACGGGGCGGAGGCGCTTGCCGCCCGCCTGCAGGCTGTACAGCATGGATTCCTTGAGTCGCGGCGGCAGATCCCGCCCGTCCAGACAGACGGCGAGCCAGGCCTCGACCTGTGCGCCGCGTTCCTTGAGCAGTCGTTTCATTTCCTGAGGCGTCATATGTCTTCCTCCTCGTCCGGCTGACGGCCGGACACGGCATCCGTAAGGATCAGATCCTTTTCCTCGCCATCCTGCCAGATGGTCAGCTGATGGCGGGCCTTTTCCAGTTGTTCCCGGCACAGGCGCGAACATTCCACGCCTTCCTTGTACAGGGCCATGCCCTCTTCCAGCGGCAACCGGCCTTCTTCCAGCGCGGTCACGATCTCCTGGAGACGTTCCATGCGGCCTTCGAAATCGGCCGGGATCTTGTTGCGTGAATTCTTCATGTTTTACTTGAGGGGTTGAGCGGCCGGAGAGGCGGCCACGGGCTGCGCCCCGCTCTCTTCCCAGGGGGCAAGGAGGGGCTCCACGTCCACGGACTGCCCCTGCACGATAAGGGAAAGATGCAGATGCGGCCCGGTCACGCGCCCTGTGGCCCCGACCTTGCCGATGACCTGGCCCTTGCGCACCTCCTGCCCGTTCTGCACCAGCAGCTCGGACATGTGCAGATAGGCGGTGAAGACGCCCTGCCCGTGGTCCAGGTAGACGGTCTTGCCGGAAAAATAGAGGTCGTCGCACAGCACCACGCGGCCGTCGGCACAGGCCTTGATGGGCGTCCCGCTGGCGCCGCGCAGATCAAGGCCCCGGTGATAGCCGCGCGGCTGTCCGTTGAAGACGCGCTTCAGGCCATACAGGCTGGAGATGCCTCCCGGCACGGGCCGGGTGAGCGGCAGGGCCCACTGCCGGACGGGCGAATAGCTGGACAGTGCGGCCTTGACTTGCGCCCTGTCCCGGCGGATGCGCTCCATGACCTTGGCGGGCGGGTCCACATACTTCTTGTCCACGGTCAACTTCTGCACCGGACGCTTGCGGTCGAAAAGCGCTACCGCCGCCTGCGGGGAACGCCCGCCCGCCGCCGCAGCGGACAGGGCAAGGCGCTTCTCTTTGGCTTCCAGCGGCACGGAAAGCAGCATGACGGCCTGCCATGCCTGCGCCCCCTGCGGCGTGACGACAGCCTCGGCCTGTGCGCGCCATTCCTTGCCGCGCCAGCTGAAGACCACCTCCTGTACGGGGACATCGGAAACGGCCAGCGCCAGAAAGGCATCGCCGCGCGCCACCTGCTCCGGCGCTTCGAGCCGAAGCGCCGCCTGCGCCATGCCGGTCCACAGGCAGCACAGCGCGGCAACGATCCCGAGCACCCGGCACGACCGGCGCAGCGGGGCACAGACCTGAAACACGTGGGACATCATTCTTCTCCTTCTGCCGCCGCCGTGTCCGGGCGGGGGCGAATCTGGGCAACTGTAACCCCCAGTGAGCCATCCTGCAAGCGGATGCGCAACTCCTGTCCGCCCTGCGCCTGCCGGACGCTGCGGATCAACGCTCCGCGACTGTCGGCGACGAGCGCATAGCCGCGTTCCAGCGGCCCGAGGGGATCGCAGGCCGCCAGCCGCAGGGCCAGCCGCTCCCGTTGGGCTTCCGCCCTGTCCACACTCTGCCGCCCGCCGGCCAGCAGACGCCGTTCCGCCCAGAGCAGTTCCTGCTGCCGCTGCAAGAGCAGCCGGGGCAGCGCCGCCCGCAGGCGATCCTCCAGCGCGCCGGTTTCCCGCGCCGCGACCGCCAGCCGGGTCGGATTCCAGAACGAGCGCAGCATCTGCGCCAGATGGTCCGCCTGCCGCTGCCGTCTGCCCAGCATTTCCCGTACGGCGCGCAGCATGGCCAAAGACAGACGGCGGCGCGCGCTCTCCAGCCGTTCCAGCTGCCGCTGCGGCGCATGGGCCCGCAACAGGCGCGCCAGATGGCCCAGTTGCAGTTCCTGCCGCTCCAGCCGCCGCCGCATGCCGCGGGAAAGAGCGGCCTCCTGGTCATCGAGGAGCTGAAGCAGCTCCTGCCGCGAAGGCCAGAGCAGCTGGGCCGCATGCGAGGGCGTCGCGGCCCGGACGTCGGCCGTCAGATCGGCCAGCGTCACGTCCACTTCATGTCCGATGCCGGCCAGGACCGGCAGCCGGGAGCGGTATACCGCTTCGGCCACCTCCTGCTCGTTGAAGGCCCAGAGGTCTTCCAGCGAACCGCCGCCGCGGATGAGGACGATGACCTGCGGCCCGTCAGGCAACAGGGCGTGAGCATTGGCCGTTTCCAGAGCGCGCACGATGGACGGGGCGGCGCCCTCTCCCTGCACGGCCACCGGATACAGCCGGATATGCGCGGCCTGCCCGCGCTGGGCGGCCAGACGCCAGAAATCATGGATGGCCGCCCCGTGGGGCGAGGTGATCAGGGCCACCCGTGCGGGATCCCACGGCAGACGGCGCTTGCGCTCCTGCGCGAAAAAGCCGAGCGCGGCAAGACGGCGCTTGCGCTCCTCGAAGGCCTGGGCAAGTCCGCCCTGTCCCGCGGGCTGCACAAGCTCCACCACCAGCTGGTACTGCCCGCGCGGGGCGTAGATGCCTACGTGCCCGGCACAGATGAGCCCGGCTCCCTGCCGGAGCAGCTCCTCCGGGGCGGGCGGCGGCGTTTCAAAGACTTCGCCGGTCAGGGGGTCGAAGCTTCCCCGCTGCCGCTGCTGCTGCCGGAACCAGACGCACTGGAGCTGCGCCTCGGCGTCCTTGAGCGTGAAGTAGAAATGCCCGGATGCGGGGCGGGAGACGTTCCCTACCTCGCCCCGCACCCAGACAAAGGGAAAATGACGCTCCACCGTGCGGCGGAGCTGTTCCGTCAGCTGGCGGACGGACTGGATGGTCATATCTTCCGACACGGGCCCTCTCCGGCCCCTGCCGCGTCAGCAGGGGCCGCTCTCCGCCTTCCCGGCTCAGGCCATGCGGGCCTTCCAGCCCTGGCGCACCGTTTCCATCCAGGCGGACAGCGCCTCGGGCAGCGTCTCCAGGGGCAGTTCGCCCTTTTCGCCGGTGCGCCGGTCCTTGCATTCCACGATGCCGCGCGCAAGCCCCTTGCCGCCCACGATGAGCTGCATGGGCGCGCCGATGAGGTCCGCGTCCTTGAATTTGACGCCGGGGCGCTCTTCCCGGTCGTCCAGCAGCACGGAGACGCCCTGCCCTTCCAGCAGATCGTGGATCTCGCCGGCCTTGGCGGAAACGTCCTCCTTGCCGGGATCGAGGTTGAGCAGGATGCACTGCACCGGGGAGATCTGCGGCGGGAAGATGATGCCGTTCTCGTCGTTGTTCTGCTCGATGGCCGCCGCCACCACGCGGGAAACGCCGATGCCGTAGCAGCCCATGATCATGACGCGTTCCTTGCCGTTCTCGTCGAGGAAGACGGCGTGCATGGCGTCGCTGTATTTGGTGCCCAGCTTGAAGATGTGCCCCACCTCGATGCCCTTGGGCAGTTCGATGGGCGCGCCGCAGCGCGGGCAGCAGTCCGTGGCCGTGATGGCCCGCAGGTCGGCATAGGCGGTTATGGCGGCGTCACGCGCAAGGTCCACGTGCAGCAGATGCGCGTCCGCGGCATTGGCGCCCGTCACGTAGTCCGTGGCGCCCTGGAGCTCGGCGTCCGCATAGATGGGCACATCCAGGCCCACCGGCCCGGCGAAGCCCACCGGCGCATGGGTCAGGGCCTGCACCACCTCGCCGGCGGCCAGCTGCACATCCTGCGCCTTGAGCAGATTCTTGAGCTTGATGTCGTTGACTTCGCGGTCGCCGCGCACGAGGACGGCCACATGCTTGCCGCCCACCGTGAACAACATGGTCTTGACCACGCGCTCGGACGCGACGCCCAGCATGGCGCTCACTTCCTCGACGCTGTGCGCGCCGGGCGTCGCCACCTTTTCGCAGGGCGGACAGCCCGTCGTGCAGGGCTCGCCCTTCCATACCACTTCGGCGCGCTCCACATTGGCGGCATACTGGCAGGAGGTGCAGGCGGCGATGGTATCTTCACCGGTATCGGCAAGCACCATGAACTCGTGCGAGAAATTGCCGCCGATGGAGCCGGTATCCGCCTCCACGGCGCGGAAGCGCAGGCCGAGACGCTGGAAGATCCGCATATAGGCATCATACATGATGGCGTAGCTGGCATCGGCCGCCGCATCGTCCACGTCAAATGAATAGCCGTCCTTCATGACGAATTCGCGCCCGCGCATGAGGCCGAAGCGGGGGCGGATCTCGTCGCGGAACTTGCTCTGGATCTGATAGAGCCGCACGGGGAGCTGCCGGTAGGAGCGCACCTCGCCGCGCACCAGATCGGTGATGACTTCCTCGTGCGTGGGGCCGAGGCAGTAGTCCCGGTCATTGCGGTCCTTGAAGCGCAGCAGTTCCTTGCCGTAATGCTCCCAGCGGCCGGTCTCCTTCCAGAGATCGCCGGGGATGACCGAGGGCATGAGCAGCTCCTGGAAGCCCGCGGCGTTCATTTCCTCGCGCACCACGCGGGCCACGTTGTCGATGGCCCGCAGGCCCAGCGGCAGATAGATGTAGACGCCGGACGTCAGCTTGCGGACCATGCCCGCCCGCAGCAGCAGTTTGTGGCTCGCCACCTCGGCCTCGGCCGGGGTTTCCTTGAGTGTGGGGATATAACAGGAGCTAAAGCGCATCAGGCGTATTCCTTTTCCTTGAGCAGGAGTTGCAGTTCTTCAAGAAAAGCCGCCAGCAGGGCGTCCTGCCCCCTGACGGAACGTATGACCTCTCCCTTGCGGAAGATGATCCCCTTGTCCCGGCCGCCGGCAAGGCCGAGGTCCGCCTCGCGCGCCTCGCCCGGCCCGTTGACCACACAGCCCATGACCGCCACCTTGATGTCGGCCGTGGATTCCGCAAGCCGTTCCTCCACCGCGCGCGCCAGGGAGAAAAGGTCGATCTCCGTCCGCCCGCAGGTGGGGCAGGAGATGATCTCCGGCCCGCGCCGCCGCAGGCCGAGCGCGCGCAGGATCTCATAGGCCACCGTCACCTCTTCCGCGGGATCGGCGGTCAGAGAGACGCGCAGGGTGTCGCCTATGCCTTCATGCAACAGGATGCCCAGCCCCACGGCGGACTTGACCGTGCCGCGCATGAGCCCGCCCGCCTCGGTGATGCCGATATGCAGCGGATAATCGCAGACCCCGGCAAGCAGGCGGTAGGCCTCCAGCGTATCCTGCACGGAAGACGACTTGAGGGAGATCTTGGTGTCGTAAAAACCGCGCGCCTCCAGCATGCGCACATGACCGAGCGCGCTCTCCACCATCGCCTGCGGGCAGGGCCCGCCGTATTTGGCAAGCAGGCCCTTCTCCACGGAGCCGGAATTGACCCCCACGCGGATGACGGCCCCGTGCGCCTTGGCCGCATCCACCAGAGCGTCCACATGGGCACGCGGCCCGATGTTGCCCGGATTGATGCGCAATCCTTCAAGTCCTGCTTCAAGGGCCGCCAGCGCCAGCCGGTGGTCGAAGTGGATATCGGCAATGAGCGGCACCGGCGAAGCGTCGCGAATGGCCCGCAGGGCCGCGGCGGCGCTTTCGTCGGGAACGGCCAGACGCACGGCTTCGCAGCCGCGGCGCACCAGCGCCTCGATCTGACGCAGCGTGGCCGCCACGTCACGCGTATCGGTATTGGTCATGCTCTGCACGACGATGGGGGCTCCGCCGCCGATGCTCAGGTTGCCCAGCCGTACGGAGCGGGTCTTGCGACGCTCGATCATCCTTTTCTCCCGGAAGTTGCGTACGATGGGCGGCAGCGCACGACGTGCCGCGGCATCGTGGAAGGACCGCGAACGGTTGTATGCTATTTCCCCCCGCAAGCCAAGTCTTAGAACATGTTCAGTTTGAAACGCCTTGCCTTTCAAGCCATATGGCCCGTCGTTTCGCGAAAAACACGATTTTTCCGCCTGGTTTGGGCCGGGCGGCGGGGATATGCCGCCATTTCGCCCGCCTGGGCGAGCCAGGATAAATTCTTTCCCTTTGTCTGCTTTTTCGCTATATTGCCCTTGCCGACGGGAGGATCCCCGCGCGCCGCTGCGCCGGCGATGGCATTTTTTACCGGAACGAAACTTGCATGCATATGCCTGAAAGTGCGGGCAGAGAACGGATATCCGTCATTTCTGCCGCATGCTCAAGTTTTTTCCCGTATTGCCGTTAAGCTTCGCAAGAACTTCACCTCAGAGGTGCCTATGCTCCACATGCCCACGCCCCCTTCCACATGCCGCCGCTTCTGCCTGCTGCTCCTGCTGCTGGCGGCGCTGCTTCCTGCCTGCACCCGTTCCACCGCCCCTACGGACCCGGAATACGTCGACGCGGTGGAACTCAAGCTCAAATGTCGGGAGCTGGCCGATCAGATGCTGGCCACCATGCCCAATGATGCCCTGAAAGGCGTCGTCGCCCTGCCGACCTCCTTTGTGGAGCAAGGCAACCGCAGCGTAAGCTCCCCCCTGGGCCGTCTCATCTCCGAGGCGCTCATCTACGAGTTCAACCAGCGCGGCTTCCCGGTCCGGGAGTACCGTCTGGCGGGCAAGATCTCCGTCACCGGGGGCAGGGATGACCTTGCTTTCCTCAACAATGTAAGCATCCCGGTGGGCCAGAAGTGGGCCGCCCTGATCGTGGGGACCTACTATGTGGACAAGGACGCCACCTTCGTCAACGCCCGTCTGGTGCGGGCCACTGACGGCCTTGTGCTGCGGACGGGGCAGCTCGTGCTGCCCAATACCAGCATCGTGCAGCGCATGTCCGAGTCCGACGTCCAGGTGGCCTCCCGTGCGGCCGCGGCGAACAAGTCGCGCAAGTACGGTCAGAACGGCTATTATCCCCCGCTCTACACCCCCGGCAGCGCCCTGAGCAGCGGCTCCCTCCCCATCCGGCAGGGCAAGTAGGTTTAGGAGTATCATCATGACGATCAAGCATATCCTCAGCCTTGCGGCCGCCGGCGGCCTGGCCTGCACCCTCCTGCTCTCTCCCGTGATGCTGCCGACGCCCTGTCAGGCGGTCGAGTCCTCGACCAGCACCAACGCCCTGAGCAGGCAGTACCTGAAGGAAGCGCGGGCATTCCGCCAGCAAGGCCGCTATGAACTGGCCCGACAGAGTTATGTGCAGGCGCTTTCCGTCTGCCATGATCGTAAGGAATACGAAACCATCAAGCAGGAGCTCAACGGTATCGAGATGCTGCTGCGAACCATGCGCTAGGTGCGGTCATGAAACGTCTTTTTATCCTGCTTCTTGTCACGGCTCTGGCCCTCTCCCCGCTGACGGCGGCCGCCTTCTTCGAAGGCAATGTGCCCTCGGCGGCGGACGACATCACCGATCAGATCGACGACCAGCTCATGATGCGGTATGCCGGGCGTGATCCCGACATGAGCAAAGCCAACCGTGAGGCCGTGGCGCGCGCCGGCATCATGATCCTGGGCACCTCGCCGGTCAACATCAACGACCTGGATGAGAGCAGCCCCCTCGCCCGGCAGATGATGGAAGAAGTCTCCCGCGGCCTCATGCAGAAGGGCTACCGCTTCAAGGAACTGCGCACCGGCAGCTATGTCCGCTTCGACAAGCGCTCCGGCGAATTCCTGCTGACCCGGGACGTCCGCAAGCTGCAAAGCCGTACCGGTACCGGACAGGCCGTCATGGCCGGGACCTATGTGGTCACGCAGGAGCAGGTGCGCTTCAGCATCCGCATCATCCACATCCCCACCAATGAGGTCATGGCCATGGGCACGGCGACGGTCCCCATCACCGCTGACATCTATCCCCTGCTGCGCGACCCCTACAATCCTTCCCGTTCGGGCAGCGGCGTGCCTTCCTCCTATACCCGGCTGCAATAGACCTTGCCGTCCGGCTCCATATTGACTATAAAATGCCCCGGCGCGTCCGGGGCTTTCTGTTTCGCGCTGCTCCGCATCCCGCGGCATTCACCCCACAAGGAGAACGCATGGCTCTCAGCATCGGTATCGTCGGGCTGCCCAACGTGGGCAAGTCCACCCTCTTCAATGCCCTGACCAAGGCTCAGAATGCCCAGGCCGCCAACTATCCCTTCTGCACCATCGAGCCCAACAAGGCTACGGTGGCTGTGCCGGACACGCGCGTGGACGCCCTGACCGCCAAGGCAAAGCCCAAAAAGACCATCCATGCCAGCGTGGATTTCATTGATATTGCCGGTCTCGTGCGCGGCGCCAGCAAGGGCGAAGGACTGGGCAATCAGTTCCTGGCCAATATCCGCGAATGCGCCGCCATCGTCGAGGTGGTCCGCTGTTTTGAGGATGACAACATCACCCATGTGGACGGCGCCGTAGACCCGCTGCGCGATATCGACACCATCGAGACTGAGCTGCTCCTCGCCGATATACAGAGCGTGGAAAAGCGGCTGGAAAAATTGCAGAAGATGGCCAAGGGCAGCAAGGACGCCAAGGCCGCGGCCGAGATCATGCAGGGCCTGCTGGCCGCCCTCAACGAAGGCAAGCCCGCCTCGACCTTCACCCTGCCGGACAATGAAGCCTTTTTGCAGTCCTGGCGTGAACTGGGCCTGCTGACGGCCAAGCCCGTCATCTACTGCGCCAATGTGGACGAAAGCGCCGTGGCCGAGGGCAATGAGCTCTCCCGCCGCGTGGAGGCGCTCGCCGCGGAACGTCATGCCGGCTTTGCCCGCATCTGCGCCAAGCTGGAAGAAGAGTTGCAAGGTCTGTCCGCCGAAGAACAGGCGGAGATGCTCTCCTCCTACGGCATCGACGAGAGCGGCCTCGTGCGCATCATCCGTACCGGCTACGCCACGCTCGGCCTGTGCAGCTACTTTACCGCCGGCCCCGACGAAGTGCGCGCCTGGACCATCCACAAGGGCTGGAAAGCCCCTCAGGCCGCCGGGGTCATCCATACGGACTTCGAGCGCGGCTTCATCCGTGCCGAAGTCATTTCCTACGATGATTACATGAGCCACGAAAATGAGGCCGCCTGCCGCGCCGACGGCGTGCTGCGCGTGGAAGGCAAGGAATATGTCGTGCAGGACGGCGACGTCATGCATTTCCTCTTTAACGTATAGGATGAAGATTTACGGACAGGGCGGACAGGACGCCCTGCCCCGCTCCATTCAAACAGAAAACCACCCGCTTTGCGGGTGGTTTTCTGTTTTTCCGCCCTGGGCGCTCAACAGGCCCTAACGGGCGCGGATGCTTCCCTTACTGACCAGATCCGAGATCACATCCTTCACATACGAGATTCCTTTGCTCTCCCTTATGTAGGCGTTTTCCCACCGGCTCTGCCGCCGCCCCCCCTCGTACAGCAGCCCGCCCAGCAGTATAAGCCCCATCATGAAATAGCCAAAACTCCGTTTGCCGCGATTCCGGACGAAAGCAATGTACTTGGCTTCCCGCCGACTATGAAATTCATGGATCGGGCTTCCTTCCTCGTATTTCAGGCTTTCCCTTTTCTCCTCAAGGCGGGCGATCAGCGCGTCTTCACGCGCCCGCAAGCGGGCTTCCAGTGTCCTTCCTGCAAATCTGCGCCGCAGAAAGGCCGTCAGCAGAACGACCGTCAGGCAGACAAGGCTGTTGGCGCCCGCCGCAAGCTCGTACGGCCTGGCAACACTGACGGGATAACCGGCAAAGTCCAGGCACAGCGAAAGAAACGTCCATACGCAGCTCAACAGCACGGCCCACAGAAACGCAAAGGCGCTTTCCTGCGCAAAGCACCAGCCTATCAGCAGAGCGGGCAGAAGAAGCAGGGGGTTGGTGAAGGCCCGCATGATCTCATTGCCAATATGCTTCAGCCAGAATCGTTCAACCAGCGGCTGAAACTGCGTGGTCATCCCGGACAGCATGGCGCCCGCTTCCTTTTTTGCGTCCCCACCGCGCGGCAGACGCTGGCCAAACCAGAATACCGGTACGTCATAGACGAGCGCCACGGTAAAGACCTGCAAGACATCCTTCCCGCCCTGCGGCCCCACTGCATGACCTTTCCGCCAGCAGGAATAATACATATCCTCCGGATACCAGTGGGGGGTTACGCAACCCAGCTTGTCCAGCACCGCGCGCGCAAAATCGTCACGAGCATCTTGCGTGGGGACAAGCCCCACAAATCGTTCCGGCGACGCGAAAAGTGTGACAAAGCCCTCATACGCCGCCTCTTCCGGCTTGGTATCATTCCAGGCAAAGGCCATCGCCACATCATCCGCCAGCCATTTCATCGGCGCAGCCGGCGTCAGCCCATCCGCGGGCGAAACGGCATGCCAGGCAGGGTACCTCGTGTGGCTGGAGGACTCCGGCGTTTCCTTCCCCTCCTCCAGGCATTGCCGCAAAATGGCCTGCCTGCTCTCCACTTCCTGTCTTTCCCTGGCGCGCGAGGCCTCGGATTGTTGCTCGCCGAACCAGTTGTCATCCAGCGTCACCACGACAAAGGTCAGCGCCTGCCAAAGAAAAAACACCGCCACCACCATCGGTGTGCGCAGCGTGAGAAAAGGGATGCGAGAGAATACGGACATAACGATCTCCATAAAAAAGAGGAGGAGAACTCTCCTCCTCTTTCTATGTGGCAGGCAGGGATCAGCGGGCGGCCGGCAGTGCTGCGGGGGCCTGCTGCCCGCCCGGAGCCGGTGCGGGCATCTGAGCGGGGGCCGGGGCCTGCATGGGCGCTGCCGGCACAGGCTGCGCAGGCGTCATGCCGGGCTGCGGAGCCACATCCTCCACCCCGGCGATACGCACGCCGAACTCGGCCACCTTTTCGGAAGGCACATAGAACAGCACCATGAACGGCACCTCGCCGCCCGGCGGCACGTTGGAGTTGCGGATGTAGATATCCGTACTGCTTTGCAGGAAGGATTCCAGTTCCTTCTCGCCGAGCACCTGCAGCTGGAAGAGCGAGAGCTGCGAACCGGCAAGCTGCTGCTTCACGGCCAGCGGCTTCTTGTCCTTGTCATAGACGGCGGCCTCCACACGGATGAGCGCCTTGGGCTGCGGGAACTCGTTGCGCACGTCCCCGACGATGACGCAGACCTTGCCGATCTTTTCATTATTCACGTAGTACTGACGCACATTGCGCATGGTCAGCATGGAAACGCGCTGCGCCAGCTCCTCATCCGAGAGCTGCGGCTTTTTGTTCCCCGTCGGGAACTGGATATAGTACCAGTAGCCGGAGCCCCCCAGTACGATAAGGAAAAGCAGCAGGCCCAGCCAGACGAAAATGGAGCTCCCCTTCTTTTCCTTTCGGACCGGAGCGGCGGCTTTAGCCGGCGCCTTTTTGGCGGCGGCAGCCTCGGTTTTTCCGGCTGCGGCCTTGGCCGGAGCTTCTTTTGCGGGAGTCTCCAGCGCGAAGACGTTCTTGCAGACCGAGCAGCGCAGCTTGGCGCCGGGCTTGACGAGCTTGTCCGGCAGATTGAAGCGGCTGCTGCAATGCGGGCATTGAATTTCCATGCGGATACCTCGACAACCGACTAGGGCGTGTTAACAGGCCCTAGACGGACAGCAGTTCATAGATGGACGGCAGGGCGCGATAGCGCTCGGCATGATCGAGCCCGTAGCCTACGATGAAGCCGGAATCCAGCATAAAGCCGGAAAAGGCCACCGGGATGTCCACTTCCCGCCGTTCCGTCTTGTTGACCAACGTGGCTATGCGCACGCTGCGCGCGCCCCTGTCCGCCAGAAGATCCAGCAGGAACCGCAAAGAATGGCCGGAATCCACCACATCCTCCACCACGAGCACGTGCTTGCCGCGCACATCGCATTCCAGATCCTTGGTCAGCTTGATCTGGCGGCTCGACACTGTCCCCGTGCCGTAGCTGGAGATGCGGATGAAGTCCATTTCCAGATCCTCACGGCTGATGGCGCGCGTCAGGTCGCTGAAAAAGTGGACGGCCCCCTTGAGGACGCATACGGCCACCAGCGGCTCTCCCGTATAGGCGGCCGAGATCTCCTCGCCCAGCTCCGCCACGCGGGCGGCGATGTCCTCAGCGCTGAAAAGCAGTTTGGCCGTCATCGTCCATCGCTCCCCACGTGCTTGAAGACCGCCGTTTCGTCACAGCAGTCGGGATATTTGGCGCAGTGCACGCAGTCCGACCAAATCTTCTGCGGCAGGGCTCCCTTGTCGATGATCTCGTAGCTGAGCCGGGAGAAGAACTCCACCTGATAGGTCAGGGAAAAGACGCGCCGGATATGCAGCGCCTCGCAATCGGACATGCAGGCTTCCACCACCTTGCGGCCGAGGCCGTGGCGGCGCAGGTCCTCCCGCACCACCAGCGAGCAGATCTCGCCCAGATCCTCCCATACGGGAGCCAGCGCACAGCAGGCGGCGATGCCGCCATCCGGCGCATCCACCACCCAGAAGTTGCGCACATGTCCGTACAGGAAAATGAGCGCTCGCGGCAGCAACAAGCCCTTTTGCGCGCAGTCCAGCAAGAGGGCGTGGATATCCTTCACATCATCCATGTGCGCCTTGCGCACGGGCCAATCATACGCCATGACTAGTCTTCCAGCAGTTTATCAAAGATTTCCACAAGATCCTTGTGTTCCACAAGGCCGGTGCCCGCCAGCACCACATCCCCCTTCTTGTCGACGAAGACATTGAAGGGGATGCTGCTGATGCCGAAGGCGCGCGTTATGCTGCTCCCGGCCATGTAAACGGGATACTTCACGCCCAGCTTCTGCAAAAAGCCGGGAACGGCGTTCTTGTCCTCATCCACGGACAGACCGATGATCACCACACCCTTATCGGCATATTTTTCATGGATCTTCACCAGATCAGGGATCTCCATCCGGCAGGGCGGGCACCAGGTGGCAAAGAAATTCAGCATGACGGCCTTGCCCTTGTGCGAGGCCAAGAGGTCATCCAGCCCCTTCCGGTCAAGGGATTCGAGAGAGGCCGCGGACGCCAGCGCCGGCAGCAGCAAGACGAACAGAAGCGCAAGAGACAGTCTTTTCATTGAGCACTACACCTGACTGATGAATTTTTTCGCCGCGCGAACGGAACTGACGGCGTCTTCGCAATAGGCGTCCGCCCCGATGGCGTCCGCAAAGGCCTGGGTCACCGCCGCGCCGCCCACCATGACCCGGATGGGCAGCCGGCGCTCGCGGATCAGGCGGATGGTGTCCTCCATCCTGACCATAGTGGTGGTCATCAATGCCGACAGCCCGATAATATGCGCCTTGTGTTCCAAAGCGCAAGCCACAATGGTCTCGGCAGGCACATCTTTTCCGGCGTCGATGACGTCAAAGCCGTGGTTGCCCAGCAGGAGGGCCACAATATTCTTGCCGATATCGTGGATGTCGCCTTCCACCGTCGCCACGACGATGACGGGCCGCTCTTCCGGCCCCCGGCTTTCTTCAAGCAAAGGTTTAAGTTCGGCAAAGGCCGTCTGCATGGTCTCGGCCGAGCGGATGAGCTGCGGCAGGAAATATTCCCGCCGTTCATAGCGGTTGCCCACTTCCGTGATGGCGGGGATGAGCACCTCGTTGACCAGCGTGAAGGGCTGTACGCCCTTTTCAAGTTCCGCACGAAGGAGCGGCAGCACGTTCTCCTTGTCGCCCTGCAATACGGCCTCCCCTACCGTCGTCGCGCGGGCCGCCGCGGGCACGGTCCCCGCCGTATCGGGCGCCGCCGCCTTCCACTGGGCATAGCGGGGGATGAAGACGGCCGCATGGGCATCATGTCCGCGCAGCACATTAAGGGCATCAAAGGCTTCATGCAAGCGCGCGGCCGAGGGATTGGCGATGCAGGAGCTCAGGCCGGCCCCCGCCCCCATGCAGAGGAAGGAGGCGTTGAGCAGGTCCCGTGCGGGCAGGCCGAAAGAAAGATTGGAAAGCCCCAGCGTGGTGGGCAGGCCCTGCTCCCGGCACCAGCGGATCATGTCCAGACAGGCCAGCGCCCCTTCCGGCTTGGAAGAGACGGCCAGCGCCAGGATGTCCACCAGCATGAGGCGGCGGGGGATGCGCAGAGCTTCGGCCTCACGCAGCAGCTTTTCCAGGATGGCGATGCGTTCGGCGGCGCTCACGGGCAGCTCCGCCCCCTTGAGCGGCAGCAGGATGAAGGGCGCGCCGAAGTCCCGGCACAGCGGGCCGAGCTTTTCCATGCGTCCGCTCTCCCCGCTCACGGAATTGACCAGGCAGGAACCCGGACAGTACGGCAGCGCGGCGGCGATGGCGTCGGCATTGGAGGAGTCGAGCGAAAGCGGCGCCGGCACGCGCTCCACAAGGCAGCGGGTGAGCTCCGGCAGCAGCTTGCCCTCGTCCACGAGGGAGGCCCCCACATTGACGTCCAGCACCTGCGCCCCGGCCGCCAGCTGCTCGTCGGCAAAGCGGAAGGCCTCGTCAAAGCGGCCTTCCTGCAGCTGGGCGGTGAGCACCTTCTTGCCCGTGGGATTGATGCGTTCGCCGATGATGACGAAGGGGGCATCGGGCGCAAAGCGCACGAGCTGCGAACGGCTGGTAAGACACATGCCCGACGGCGCGGCGGCGGGGGAGGAGGTCAGCTCCACCCTGTCGAGCGCCTGCCGCAGGGCGGCCAGATGCTGCGGGGTAGTGCCGCAGCAGCCGCCGAGCACCCGCGCCCCCTGCGCGGCGAAACGCGCCGTCTTTTCGGCGAATTCCTCCGGGCCCAGCGGAAAGACCGTCGCCCCGTCGCGCAGCTCCGGCAGACCGGCATTGGGCTCCACCATGACCGGGCAGGCGCAGACGTCCAGCAGTTCGCGCACCACGGGCGCCATCTGATCCGGGCCCAGGCTGCAGTTCGTCCCCACCACGTCCACGCCGAGGTTCTGCATGGTCTCGGCAAAGATGGTCGGGCTGGAACCGGTGAGGCTCACCCCCTGCTCGAAAGTCATGGACACCATGACCGGCAGGTCGCACACCTGACGCGCCGCCACCACGGCGGCACGGGCCTCGGCCAGATCGAACTGCGTCTCCACCAGCAGAAGGTCGCAGCCGCCGGCCACCAGTCCGCGGATCTGCGCGGCAAAGGCGGCTATCAGGTCGGCAGGCTCCACATCGCCCAGCGGACGGGCGAAATGTCCGGACGGCCCCACGTTGCCGGCCACGAAGACCCGGCGCGAACTGCGGGCCGCCGCGGCCCTGGCCGCCTCGACCATGCGGCGGCTGAAGTCGAAGACATCCAGACCGGCGGGCAGCTTGTAGGGATTGCCGCCAAAGGTGCAGGCCGTGATGATGTCCGCCCCCACTTCCACATAGGCGGCATGGATATCCTGCAGGATGTCCGGCCGCTGCATGCAGAATTCCTCCGGGCTGACGCCGAGCGGCAGTCCGGCGGCCTGGAGCATGGTCCCCATGGCTCCATCAAGCATGAGCGGGCGTTTTTCCGAAAGTCGGTCCAGGAACGGCGATGCTGACATGGTAGATCCTTTGTGTGCTGCGCTGCAAAAATTCATTCCTTCCGGGGCATTCCCCCCGGACAGGTTTTTATTACTGAAAAACATTGAAAAGGACAAACCAAAACTATAGGATTGGCTTTCCGGGGAACTGCTCCCCTTTCTGCAACGCCCCAACATCCAAGACATCTCATGGCAGACAAGGCCGAAAAAGACGCCGGAGCCCCCGCGGCAAGCCGGCCGGACGTGGAAATACTCCCCCCGCCAGACAAAAAAACGCGCAAAATCCCCACGGCCCTGCCGCAGCAGGAGGCCTCCCCCGCCCCTGAGGCGGACGATGGGGAAGACGGCATGGATGAGCTTGCGCCGGAACTGGACGAGCCGGATCACGACGAGCTGGACGCCGATGCTCTGGATGTGGACGCCTACGAGGATGATCCCCTTTTCCTGACCGAGGCCCCGCATGACGGCGACGCCCTGCCCGCTCCCGCCGAGTCGCGCCTGCCCGTGCAGGCGGGCAGCAAGGACAGCCTGCACCTCTACCTGCGGGAGATCAGCCGCTTCCCCCTGCTCAAGCCGGAGGAGGAGCACGAGCTCGCCCTGCGCGTGCGCGACCACAACGACCCGGACGCCGCCTTCCGCCTCGTCTCGTCGCATCTCAGGCTCGTGGTGCGCATCGCCATGGACTTCCAGCGCCGCTGGATGCAGAACGTGCTCGACCTCGTGCAGGAAGGCAACGTGGGCCTCATGCGCGCGGTCAACAAGTTCGACCCGGACAAGGGCATCAAGTTCTCCTACTACGCCTCTTTCTGGATCAAGGCCTACATCCTCAAGTTCATCATGGACAACTGGCGGATGGTGAAGATCGGCACCACGCAGGTGCAGCGCAAGCTGTTCTACAATCTGAACCGCGAGCGCCAGAAGCTCATCGCCCAGGGCTTCGATCCCGACGCGGCCATGCTGTCCGAACGCCTCGGCGTCAGCGAGGAGCAGATCAACGAGATGGACCAGCGCCTGGCCGCCGGCGACCTGTCGCTGAACGCCCAGGTGGGGGACGAACCCGGAGGGGCCACCCGCATGGACTTTCTGCCGGCGCTCGGCCCCGGCATCGAGGACGATCTGGCCAGCGACGAGATGGCCGGCATCCTGCGGGACAGGATCAAGACCCTCCTGCCGAAACTCAATGAGAAGGAGCTGTATATCCTGCAGAACCGGCTCCTCACGGACGACCCTGTCACCTTGCGCGAGATCGGCGAACGGTATAACGTGACGCGCGAGCGCGTTCGCCAGCTGGAAGCGCGCCTGCTGGAAAAAATCCGTCGGCACATTGCGGGCGACGTCAAAGACTTTTCAGACGAATGGATCCAATCCTAGATGAAACGCGGTAACTCTCCGATGAAATGCGGCCATTCCCTCCTGCTGTGCGCCGCGCTGATGGGCGGCATGGCTCCCTTTGCCCTGCTCGGCTGCGGCGGCTGCGCCAACCAGAACAGCGCGGCCTCATCCGAACGCACGCTCGCCGGCGTGGAGACCCGCCCGCCGGCCACGACCCTTTCGGCCGAGGCGCAGGACACCTATGCCTACCTCGTCCTCATGCAGCTCATGGGCCGCGGCGAGGAGACGCTCAGCGTGGAGGACCTCCGCGAGGCGGTCGCCCTGCTCAAAAGCAGCCGCGTGCCGTCCAGCGCCTGGCTGGACGGGGCCGTGTGGCTGCTCGGACGGCGCTCCGACCTGGTCGTCCCCTTCCTTGAGGACGCGCTGACCGTCCACCCCGACGATCTCTCGCTGACCATGCTCTATGCCGAGACCCTGGCCGATCGCAAAATGACGCAGAAGGCCGTCGGCCTCATGCAGAACTATATCGCCCGCCACCCCGCCGAAAGCGACGCTCAGGTGGAGCTGGCCCTGCTGCTGGTCAAGGACGGCCGCTTCAACGAGGCCGACGCCCTGCTCAACTCCCTGCCGGAAAAAGCCCGCACCCCGCTGGTGGACTACAGCCACGCCCGCGCCCTTTCCGGCATGGGCCGCAAGGACGAGGCCATCGTCAAGCTGAAGCGCGCCATCAAGGAGATGCCCGAGTTCGTGGAAGCGCTGGCCGAGCTGGCCTTCCTCCACGAGCAGCGCGGCGAATGGAAGGAAGCCCGCGACGTCTACGAACGGCTGGCCGGATTGAACTTCTCGCCCGAAGAGGTGACCCTGCGGCTCATCAACATCGCGCTCCAGCTCAATCAGCCGGACAAGGCGCTCAAATACATGCACAACGGCCCGGACTCCCTGGCCTTCAAGCTCACCGTGGCGCGCATGTTCATGGATTCGCGCCACTACCTCCAGGCCGAAAGCCTGCTGCGGCAGGTGGCGGACGATCCCGCGGCCCCGCCGGAGGTCTTCCTGTTGCTGGCGGATCTGGCCTACCAGCAGCGGCGGGACGTCTCCCAGGCGCTGAGCTGGCTCAACCGGGTCCCGGCCGACGGGAACGCCGCTCCCCGCGGCGCGCTCCTGCGGGTGCAGATCATCGCCGAATCCGGCAAGAACGAGGACGCGCTGCGCCTCGTGCAGGAAGGACGCCGCCACTACGCGGACATGCCCGAATTCTACTCCCTGGAGGCCCGTATCCTTGTCCGGCTGGAACGCAAGCAGGAAGCCCTGGCCATCATCCGCGAAGGTCTGAAGACCTGGCCGGCTGACGAGGACCTGTCCTTCCTGCTGGGCAGCCTGCTGGACGACATGGGCGACAGGGACGGCGCCCTCGCGGCTATGGAGACCCTGCTGGCCAATCATCCCGACAACGCGCAGGCGCTCAACTACGTCGGCTATTCTCTGGCCGAGCGCGGCCGGGATCTTGAGCGCGCCATCAGCCTGCTGCGCAAGGCCGACGGCCTGTCCCCCAACCAGTCCTACATCATCGACTCCCTGGCCTGGGCCCTCTACAAGGCCGGGCAGCTCCCCGAAGCGCTGGAGCAGATCCGGCGGGCCGTGCGCACGGGCGAGGTCATCGACCCCGCCATCTGGGAACATTACGGCGACATCGCCGCGGCCATGAACCTGCGGGAGGAAGCCCGCACCGCCTACCAGAAGGCCCTTGATTACAAACCCGCCAATGCCGACGTCCTGCGGCAACGCCTGTCAACGCTATGAAACGCATCGCCCCACGTCTCGTCGTCCTCTGTCTGCTCACCTTCCTGACGGCCTGCGCCGGCAAGGGGACGGATCAGCTCCCGCCCCCGGAAAGCCCCGCTGCGGCCGCCCGCAGCGAAAAGCTCTGGCAGGCCCTCGTCCGGCAAAGCGACCGGCACGCCCCTGCCCCCTATCGTCTGAGCCTGAGCCTGCGCTTCGGTACGGAAGGCGACACCCGGCGTGTCACGGCCCTTTTCTGGGGGAACGACGACAAACACCTGCGGCTTGACGTCATGGCAGGGGTCGGCGCCGTCATCGCCAATATCGTCGAGGCGGATACCCGCTTCCTCATCTACAGCCCCCGCGAAAATGTGGCCTATTTCCATGAGGGACGCACCAAGCCGCTGCTCAAGGTCGGCGTGCCCGTCCCGCTGGCGCTGGCCGACCTTTCCGCCCTGCTCAACGGACGTTTCCTGAGGGCTTTCGGCGAAGGACACACCCCTGTGGCCGCCGCGTCGCCCGATACGGCAGACTTTACGCTGGAAAAACGTTTCGGCGGCGTGCTGACGCTGGATGCGCAGGGACTCCCCGTGCGCTGGACGGAAAACGGCGACAAGGGCTGGGTCATGGAGATCCGCTACGATGAACAGAACCTGCCCCGCCGGCTCGATCTGACCCATGCCAGCGGGAAAAAGGCCATCGTGCTCGTCAAGCAGCGCGACGCGCTGCAGCAGGCCTTTACTGAGGAGCAGCTCGGTCTTTCCCTGCCGGAAGACACGCCCCTGCTGCCGCTCTCGCGCTATCGGGCCCCGGCGGACGGCGCTTCCGCCCCCTAGGGCCTGTTGGCGCTGTTCGCTGCTTGTTTAGGGGGGATGGGGTCCCTCCTCCGGCGCGGGAGGGCCCAGCCTTTTCGCAGCGAAGCGAGGAAAGGCGTTCCCGTCATCCTTCCCCTCAGGTCCCCCATCCCCTCTCCAGCACGCTTTCATCAGGGGGGAGGACGCTGCCGTCATCTTTCGCGGAAAGCAAGATAGGAAGATTGGCTAAAGTTATCCCTACGAACCGATCGTTAAATTTGCGTCGGCACATGCCGGGCGGCGCAGGAGTCCTACAGGCACCGGCGGCAAGGCGAGGGGGTCTCCCTCGAACAAGCTGTGCAGCGTGCCGACTCACCTTGAAGGAGAAGCAATGGAAACCATCCATATTGCCTGTGACCATGCCGGTCTCGAACTGAAGGAAACGCTGAAAAGCGCACTGGAAGCCCGTGGTTTCCAAATCTGCGATCACGGCACGAACAGCCGGGAGAGCTGCGACTATCCGCAGTATGCCCATGCCCTCTGCGCCGCCGTGGAGGCGGAGAACGGGCGCGGCATCCTCATCTGCGGCACGGGCATCGGCATGTCCATCGCCGCAAACCGGCACGCGGGCATCCGCGCGGCCCTCTGCACCACAGAGCTGCATGCCCGCTTCACCCGGCTGCACAACAACGCCAACGTCCTCTGTCTCGGCGCACGCGTGACCGGTGTGGAACTGGCCCTTGCCATCATGAACGTTTTTCTGGATACCGCATTCGAAGGCGGCCGCCATCAGCGCCGTCTCGATCAGCTCAACCCGCAGTCCGCAAGGTAACGCCCATGCAGCTCTACAATACCCTTACCCGTAAAAAGGAAACCTTCACTCCCCTGCGTCCCGGCAAGGTGCACATGTACGTCTGCGGCATCACCGCCTACGACTACTGCCATATCGGGCATGCCCGCTCGGCCATCGTCTTTGACCTGCTGGTCCGCCACATGCGCGCGCAGGGCCTGGACGTGACCTTCGTCCGCAACTTCACGGATGTGGACGACAAGATCATCCGCCGCGCCAATGAGGAAGGCCGGGACTGGAAGGAAGTGGCCGAGACCTATGTCCGCGCCTTCCATGAGGATATGGACCGCCTCAATGTCCAGCGTGCCGACCATGAGCCCCGCGCCACGGACTACATCCCGCAGATGCAGGATATCTGCACGAGCCTCATCGAACAGGGCAAGGCCTATGCCACGCCGTCTGGGGACGTCTACTTTCGCGTGCGGGCCTATCCGCCCTACGGCAAGCTTTCCGGCCGCAGCCTGGACGATCTCCAGGCCGGCGCGCGCGTGGCCCCCGGCGAGGAAAAGGAAGATCCGCTGGATTTCGCCCTCTGGAAGGCCGCCAAGCCCGGCGAGCCCTTCTGGGAAAGCCCCTGGGGCAAGGGACGGCCCGGCTGGCACATCGAATGCTCGGCCATGAGCAAGCCCTACCTGCCGCTGGACATCCACGGCGGCGGCCAGGATCTCGTCTTCCCCCATCATGAAAACGAGATCGCGCAGACGGAGGCCTCCTGCGGCTGCGAGCTGGCCCGTTTCTGGGTACATAACGGCTTCGTGCAGATCAATGCCGAAAAGATGTCCAAGTCGCTGGGCAACTTCAAGACCATCCGCGACATCCTGGACGGCTACCTGCCGGAGACGCTGCGCTTCTTCCTGCTGGGCAAGCAGTACCGCAGCCCCATCGACTTCAGCCCCGAAGCCATGGACGAGGCCGAACGCGCCCTGCAGCGCATCTACGAATGCCTGCGCGAAGTTCATGCGGCACGTGAACGCTCCAGCTGGAAAAAGACCGCCCTGCCCGCCGACCTGCTGACGGAATGGCAGCAGCTTGCCCCGTCCGTGACGGCCGCTCTGGATGACGACCTGAACAGCGCGCAGGCCTTCGGGCACATCTTCACCCAGATCCGCCTCGTCAACCGCCTGTTGGAAGACAAGACGCTGCGCGCCGGCGAAGGCGCGCGGGATCTGTTCGAGGACTTCCTTGCCCGCGTGCGTGACTGGAATGCCCGCCTCGGCCTGTTCGGTCAGGAGCCCGCCGCCTTCCTGACGGCCATGCGCGATCAGAAGGCCCGGCGCAAAGATCTGGACACGGCCCGCGTGGAAGAACTTATGGACCGGCGCGCCGAGGCTCGCCGCAACAAGGACTTTGCCCTTTCCGACAGCCTGCGGGACGAGCTGGCCGCCCTTGGCGTGCTGGTGCGGGATACCCCGCAGGGACAGCAGTGGGATCTCGCCTGAAGCGGCATCCCCACTTCATCCTTTACCTGAAAGGAGGGTCCATGCGAACCGTCATATCCTGCTGCGTACAGGGACTTCGGATGGCCCTCCTCGCCCTGTTGGCGTGGCAACTTGCCGTCGGACAGGCCCATGCCTTCTTTTTCGGAGGGGTCTCCCTCAAGGATGAGAAGAAGATGGGGCAGAAGTTCGACACCATGATCCGCTCCAACCTGCCGCTGGTGCAGGACCCGGAAGTCAGCCACTATGTGGAGGACCTCGTGCGCCGTCTGGTCAAGGCCATCCCGCCCCAGCCCTTCACCTTTCGCTCCGGGGTCATCCTGCACCCGCAGCTCAACGCCTTTGCCGTCCCCGGCGGCTACGTCTACGTCTTCACGGGCCTGATCATGAACCTCAACAGCGAGAGCGAGCTGGCCGGCGTGCTGGCCCATGAGCTGGCCCACGTCACGCAACGCCATGTGGCTTCCCGCCTGGAGCGGGCGCAGGTGGTCAGCATCGCCTCCCTGCTCCTGGCGATAGCCGGCATCGCGGCCGGCGGGTCCGGCGGCGGGGCGCTGGCCGTGGGCGCGCTGGGGGCCGGTCAGTCGGCCATGCTCGATTACAGCCGCATCGACGAGAACGAGGCCGACCATATCGGCCTGCAATACCTCACGGCCGCCGGGTATCCGCCGGCCGGCATGGCGGGGGGCTTCAAGGTCCTGCGCCAGAAAAGCTGGATGAGCGGCGCCAGCGTCCCGGCCTACCTCTCCACGCACCCGGACATCGGCGACCGCATCAACGGCATCATGGCGCGCGTCACGGGCATGAAGCAGACCGTCCGCGACCGCCGTGTGGACAACAGCCGCTTCCTGCGGGTGCAGGCTCTGCTCTGGGGACGCTACGGGGACGATCAGGTCGCCCTGCAACGCTTCAGCGGCAAGGACGCCCTGTCGCTCATGGGCCGGGGCATGGTCTACGCCCGCCGCAACGATGTGGTGCAGGCCGCCAAAAGCTTCGACGCCGCCGTGGCCGCCGCCCCCTCCGATCCGCTCGTGCTGCGGGAGGCCGGCGCCTTCCATTACCGCAAGGGCGACATGAGCAAGGCCGAGCCCCTGCTGACCCGCGCCATGCAGCTTGACCCGCGGGACTATATGGCCAGCTTCTTTTATGCCCGCCTGCTGGACGAGACCGGCAGGGCCGCCCAGGCGGACCGTTATTACAAGGATGTCCTGCGACGGGTCCCGGAGGAAGCCGACGTCCACGAGGCGTACGCCCGTTCGCTGGGACGCTCCGGCCGGACGGGAGCGGCCTATGTGCATATGGCCTACAGCGCCATTTACGCCAATCGCCGCAAGCAGGCCAAACGCTATGTGGAAGAAGCCCGGGCCAAGGCCCGCAGCGCTGCCGACGCTCCCCTGCTCAAGCGTCTGGAAGCCGTGTACAAGGAACGCAAGGAAATGTGGGAAGACGATTGATGGAAACGCATGCCACCACCATACTGGCCGTCCGCAAGGACGGCATCGTGGCCATGGCCGGAGACGGCCAGGTGACGCTGGGCCAGAACATGATCATGAAGCACTCGGCGCGCAAGCTGCGCCGCCTGCACGACGGCAAGGTGCTGGCCGGTTTCGCCGGCGCCACGGCGGACGCCTTCACCCTGTTCGAACTCTTTGAAGCCAAGCTCAAGGAATTTCGCGGCAACCTCGTCCGCGCCGCCGTGGAGATGACCAAGGAATGGCGCAAGGACAAATACCTGCACAAGCTGGAAGCCATGCTGCTCCTGGCCGACAGCGAGCACATCCTCCTGCTGTCCGGCACGGGCGACGTCATCGAACCGGACGACGACGTGGCGGCCATCGGCAGCGGCGGCCCCTACGCGCTCTCGGCCGCGCGCGCCCTGCTCCGCCACAGCGACCTGACGGCAACGGACATCGTTCAGGAGTCCATGCGCATCGCTTCGGAGATCTGCGTCTACACCAACGACCATTTCACGGTGGAAAGCCTCTGATGAGCGGACATGCCCTCGTGCCGCCCCACGGGAACGCCCCCCTGCGCCTGACGGCAGGCTGCAAGGTCAATCTCGGCCTGCGCATCACCCGCGTCCGGCCGGACGGCTACCATGAACTGGATTCCCTTTTCCTGCCGCTGGACGAACCGGCCGATCAGCTGGAGCTGGCCGTCCTGCCCGATGCCGCGCCCGGCATCGCCGTCTCCTGTGACGCCGCCATCCTCGATCCGGCCGACAATACGCTCACCAAAGCCTATAACGCCTATTGCCGGGCCAGCGCCCTGCCGCCGCCCGCGCTGCGGATACGGCTGCACAAGGGCATCCCCTCAGGGGCGGGCCTGGGCGGCGGCAGCAGCGACGCGGCCGCCCTGCTGCGCTGGCTCAACGCCAACAGCCCCGCGCCGCTCGCGCCGGAAGCCCTTGCCCATGTGGCGTTGCGCGTGGGCGCGGATGTGCCCTTTTTCCTGCGGGGCGGGCCCTGCCGCGTGCGGGGGATCGGCGAGATCCTGGAACCGGCTTGCGTGGAGCTGCCCGGGACCAGCCTGCTCCTCGTCTGCCCGGAAGAGCGCGTCAGCACCCCGTGGGCCTACCGAGCCTATGATGCGCTGGTGGCAACGAAAGTGCCGGAAACAGGCGGCGGGGACTTGACAAATGCCGCTATGCAGGCTAATGGAACAGCTCTCTCGACCATGCCGGACATACGCACAGCAGCGACGTTCTGTTTCCGCCGCTGCCATGCTCTTGCCATGCGTAATGATCTGGAAGAAGCCGTTGCGCGGGAATATCCGGTCATCAGCACCGTCAGGCAGGCCCTGACGCGTTACGGGGCATGGGCTGTTGTCATGAGCGGCAGCGGCTCTGCGGTCGTCGGTCTCATTGCCGCCGAACGGGCAGAAGAGGCCCGCGCCGCACTGACGGGAGACGGCTGGCGCACATATGTGCAGACGCTCTGATACTTGCTGGGATGTCGCCAAGTGGTAAGGCAACGGGTTTTGGCTCCGTCACGCGAAGGTTCGAACCCTTCCATCCCAGCCACATAACCCCTACGGCGCAAAGGCACGCAGATGATGTTCAGCGATCTGAAGATTGTCACTGGTTCGTCCAACCCCGATCTGGCCAAAGCCATTTGCAACCATCTTGGCTGCCAGCTTACCCCTACCCTTGCCACGACCTTCAGCGATGGCGAATTGCGCATCGAGATCGGCGACAACGTGCGCGGCGACGACGTTTTCGTGGTGCAGCCCACCTGTCCGCCGAGCGTCAACCGCAATTTCATGCAGCTCTGCCTCATGCTGGATGCTCTCAAGCGCGCCAGCGCCGGCCGCATCACCGCCGTCATCCCCTATTACGCCTATGCCCGGCAGGACCGCAAGGTCAGCCCGCGCGCGCCCATCAGCGCCAAGATGGTCGCCGACTTCATCAGCACGGCCGGCGCCGAGCGCGTGGTGACCATCGACCTGCACGCCGGTCAGATCCAGGGATTTTTCGACTGCCCGGTGGACAATCTTTTTGCCACGCCCGTCATGATGGACCCCCTGCGCAAGTACAGCGAAAATGACGACATCGTCATCGTGTCGCCCGACGCGGGCGGCGTGGAGCGCGCCCGTTCCTACGCCAAGCGCCTCAATGCCCCGCTGGCCATCGTGGACAAGCGCCGCGACAAGCCCAATCAGGCGCAGGCCATGCACGTCATCGGCGACGTGGAAGGCAAGGTGGCCATCGTGGTCGACGACATGATCGACACCGCCGGGACGCTGTGCGCCGGCGCGGAAGTGCTCCTCAAGTACGGGGCTTCCCGCATCATCGCCTGCGCCACCCACCCCGTGCTGTCCGGCCCCGCCATCGAGCGCATCAACAATACCGCCGCGCTGGATCGCGTCATCGTGACGGACACCATCCCGCTGGGCGACAAGCTGGCCGCCTGCCCCAAGCTGGAAGTCGTGTCCGTGGCGGCCCTTCTGGGCAAAACCATCCACAACATCCATACCGGTTCCTCGGTAAGCGTGTTGTTCGTCTAGTGAATTACGGGAGCCCTTGCCCCGTTTCATAAAAAATACGAGTGTTTTCCGCCTCGCAGCGGTAGACAGTGAAGGAGAAGACAATGAGCATTGAAAAGACGTTGAGCGTGCAGAAACGTGAAGACAGCGGCAAGGGCCCGGCGGGTCGTACGCGCGCCCAGGGCCTCGTCCCCGGCGTGTTCTATACGGCCGATGGCAAGAATATCGCTGTTCAGGTTCCTTCCCTGCCCGTGGAAAAGCTGTATGGCGAAATGGGCCGTACGTCCGTTTTCAATCTGGAGATCGACGACAACGGCACCAAGACCGTGTACCCCGCCCTGTTCTGGCAGGTGCAGATGCACCCCTACAAGAAGGAATTCACCCACATCGACTTCTACGGCGTGGATCTTGACAAGGAAGTCAAGGTGGACGTGCCCGTGGAATACGTGGGCGTTTCCCGCGGCGTGAAGCTGGGCGGCGTCATGGAGACCTACCGTGAAGTGGTGCGCCTCAGCGCCAAGCCCATGGACATGCCCGCCAAGATCACCATCGACGTGACGGATATGGACATCAACAGCAGCGTGACCATCGAGACCCTGCCCCTGCCCGCCAATGTCTCCGCCGTGTTCGATCAGAACTACGCGCTGGTGAGCATCATCGACAAGTCCAAGGTCAAGGGCGACGCCGCTGAAGGCGAAGCTGAGTAGTCCTTTCTTCCTCTGCTTTTTCGGGCCGGTTCCCCACACGGAGCCGGCCTTTTTTCCATATGCCCATCGCTTTTGACGCTTCTCCCCTCTGCCCGGCCTTTTGCCGCCTGCCGCTCGCCTATCGCAAGGGTGGAGCGCTTCTGGACCACTGGCCGCGCGAGGGCGCAGCCACGGTGCTCTTTGTGCCGGGTACCATGCTCGGGCCGCTGCAATACCGCATCTTTTTGCGGGCGCTGTATGCCCGGGGCTTTTCCGTAGCGGCCCTGCATCTCACAGGGCACGGCGCAGCGCGCCACATCTGGAGCTTCCGGCTGCCGGACCTGCTGGACGACGTACGCCGCGCGGTAGCCGCGCTGCAACAGGCGCGCAGCGGTCCCATCCTGCTGTGCGGACACAGTCAGGGAGGCATCATGAGTCTGGCCCTGGCCTGCGGCGGCAGCCTGGCCACGGCGGGGGGGCGGCCTGTCCCTGTTGCGCCTCTTGACGGTGTGGCCGCCTTTTTTGCCGTATCCGCCGTTTTCCCCCAGTCTGAGGACACCCTGCGCCTGACGTTGCTGCGGCCCCTGCACGCCCACCGCCACGCCATCCAGACACGCCTGCTGCGTGCTGCCCGGCGTTTTCCGGCGCTGCCTCTGCCGCTCTTCTGCTATCTTTCCCCCCGCCGTCTGCTCGCCGGGCATGGCGCCATCGACCTCCCCCTGACAGGACGGCGTCTTACCTATCCTCTGGGGCTGCTGGCGGATCTGCTGGCGCTGCACGTCAACGAAACCACGTCAAAGCCGTTCTTTCTTCTGGGGGCGCGCAATGACGCCCTGTTCACGCCGGCCATGCTGCGCGCCACCTATGAACGGCTTGACGCGCCGGAGAAAAAACTTCACTTTCTCCCGTCAGGCGGGCACATGCTCCTCATGCAGGACGCAACGGCGCGGGAAACGGCAGCCTATCTGGCCCTGCGCGCCTGTGCCCAAGGTTTGCCGCTGCAATGCGGCTATGCTCCAAAGGACTGAATATGGACTTTTCCGGTGTACTGGTAGGCTTGGGGAATCCCGGCCCGACCTATGACGGCACACGTCACAATTGCGGATTTGCCTTTGTGGAAGGCCTGCTGCGCGCTGTCGCTCAGGACGGCGGCGACGTGCAGGAAGTGAGCGGCAGCAAGTTCTCCTGCCGTCTCTGGCGCGTGCGCTCGCAGCTGCTGGGAGGCGTCTGGCTCGCAGCCATGCCGCAGACGTATATGAACCTGAGCGGACAGTGCGTGCAGCCGCTGCTGGCCTGGCACAAGGTCTCACCTGCACAGCTCGTCGTAGCGCATGATGAACTGGATATCCCGCCGGGAGAACTGCGCTTCAAGCTTGGCGGCGGCAACGCGGGGCACAATGGCCTGAAATCCATCACGCAGCAACTGGGCACGCCGGATTTTTACCGCCTGCGCATCGGCATAGGCCGGCCGCCGGCCCGTGGCGACGTGAGCAACTGGGTGCTCGGCCGCCCTGCTTCCGATGATCAGGCGCACATCGACGAAGCCCTCGAGCGGGCGCTCAAGGTCGTCTTCGCTTTTGCCGACAAGGGGCTGGATGCCGCCGTCCGCGCCTGTAAGCCGCCCAAGGAAAAGACCACCAGGGAAAAACCGGACAAGGCATAGATGCTGCGTCGAAACTGACGAGAGATGAGCCACCCGCTTTGCGGGTGGCTTTTTCGTGCCGCTCAACATTTGAAGGGAAGGTGAGCCCAGCGCTCTGCTGTCGATGTCCGTAAGGCTTCTGCGTCGCCTAACGGACACGCCCTCCGGGCCGCCCTTTGGGTCGCGCTCTGCTGTCGATGCCCGTAAGGCTCCTTCGTCGCCTAACGGGCACGGCCTCCGGGCCGCCCTTTGGGTCGCTACTTGCGGTAAAAAAGGGCTCCCTTCCGCAAACTTTCCCATCTTCCCCCAACCCTGCATATCAGCCAAACAGGATCACAAAGCACCTTGCACAACTCAGATAAATAGTTATTTTTCAATAACTTATAAAAATACCCCTCTACGAAATGC
>DGYFI06202__coassemble_471_pt1 | contig 30655 bp, 20 predicted proteins | sample DGYFI06202__metabat2_high_PE_036 | metagenome-assembled genome bin DGYFI06202
CCCAAGCCCCCCATCCCTTCCCCAGCGCGCGTTTACCGGGGAAGAGGCAGAGACACGAGGCGACCCCGCCCCCAAAGGCAAGCGGAGCGTGTCGAGATTATTTGTTTTATCCACATTATTTGTAAAATTTGTGTTGATACGCCCTGGCGCGTTCGAGGCTGGACGCGCTGCCCGCACCGCCGTTCACCGTAACACCGCAAGGAGACCCGCATGGATTTCAAGGCCCTGGTCACCGCGGCACGGACCTGCCGCCGCTTTGTGGAAGACAGCCCCCTGCATATGAGCGATCTGGAATGGCTGGCGGACTGCGCCCGTCTCACGCCGTCCGCACGCAACGCACAGGTCCTGCGTTATGTGCTGATCACCGGGCGCATGGTCGCCGATATCCTGCCGCTGACCGTCTGGGCGGGCGCGCTCAAGGACTGGGGCGGTCCCCATCCCGGCGAACGCCCCACCGGATTCCTGACCCTGCTGGTCCCTGACGAGGCGCGTGAGCTCACCTTCATAGACGCGGGCATCGCCGCACAGACCGTGCAGCTGGCCGCCACCTCGCGCGGCTGGGGCTGCTGCATCATCGCCAGCTTCCAGAAAAACCGGCTGGAGGAACTGCTCCGCATCCCCGCGGGCTACAAGATCGAGCTCATGCTCGGACTGGGCGTGGCAAAGGAAGAACGGCGCATCGTCCCCCTGCCGGAGGACGGCTCCGTCAGCTACTGGCGGGATGCGGAAGGCATCCACTATGTGCCCAAGCGGGATCTGGACGACTGCATCGTCGGACGCTACCGGGACGAAGAGGGCGCTTAGACCCTTTTGACCTACTCGCTACTTGTTTTTGGGAAAAAGTCGAGGAACGAAGACGCCCTTTACTCCAAAGCAAGGCCCAGGGACAAAAAGGCTGCCGGGAAAGGCTTCGCATCTGATGCGCCTTTCCCGGCAGTTCATTTTTTACGGCTACGCTTCCGCCGTTTGCTTCCGGTCCCGCTCAAAGGGAGGCGGCGGACGCCAGCGCCAGAACAGTAGGAGCAGGGGGACCAGACCGGCGAGTTCGGCCACTTCACGCCAGGTCACGAGAGAAAGTCCGTACCAGAGGACAAGGCAAATTCCGATGGCCAGGAGCATGAGCGCCCACTGCCGCAAGCGCATGGGCCGGGCCACCCATTGAAAATACCCAACCGTCAGGATGGCCACCCAGACCTTGGTGATGGTGAGCGTGAGGGCCGCACCTTCCAGCGGCTGCCACGGGATGAGCGTCAGGCAGCAGATGTTGTTGACCACAAGCCCGCTCACGTAGAAGCCCAGCAGCAGGTTGTGCTTGCGCATGCCGATCATGGCATAGGCGGCCAGATTATGCAGGAAGGCCGTGGCCAGACAGGGCGTGAGCAGACGCTGCGCGGTGGAGGCATCCGCGTATTCCGGCCCGTAGATGAAGGGCAGGAAGCGGTCGCTTTCCACACAGATGAGAAAGATCACCGGCAGGGCGGCCGCCCAGAGCGAACGGGCCGTCTGACCGGCAAGTTGTCGGAAGGCTTCGCGGTTCTCCCGCCAGTAGCGGGCCAGCAGAGGGAAAATGACCTTGCCCAGCAGGGCGCTGGACACCAGGACGGAAAGCCCCTCCACCGTTTCCCAGGCCACGCTGTAGGCCCCTACCGCCTCAGGGGAACTGTTCCTGAGAAAGAAGACGTTGATCTTGTTATAGCACATGGTGCAGGCGGCCATGAGCGTGAAGACGACGCCGCTGCGCATCTTGACGGCCAGGTTCCTGACGGCGGCCCAATTCAGGCGCACCAGCGGATTGCGTCCCAATGCGCAGACGGCGAGGACGGCGCAGCAGCCGGATTCCAGCGGCTTGTACAGTGCGATGGCCAGCATGGGGAACTGGAAGACCACGCACACGATCCCGTAGCCGATGCCGATGAGAGCCGAAGGGATGCGGATGCGCATCTCCACATCCTGTCGTCCGCGTGCCTGACACAGCGCGAAAAAGGAATCCGTCACGCCATCCAGGCCAAAGCCCGCGGCGATCAGCAGGACGACGAGGCGCTCCTCCAGCGGGTAGGGCAGGACAAGCGCCCAGGTGACCGCAAGCGCGATGAACAGGAAACAGCACTTGAGCCATGTGACCTGCCCCAGCAATACGCGAGGCCGTCCGTCCCGGCGGGCAAAGGAGGAGAGCAGGAAGTCATTGAGCCCCACGTCCGCGGCGGTCTTGACCAGATAGCCCGCCGCCAGCGCCGTGGCCAGCTGACCCATCATGTCCTTGCTGTAGCGGGCCAGCAAGATGGTGAAGATGGTCCACGAGAGATCCCGCGTCCACTGTGCGCCGAGGATGCAGCCCAGCTGCCGGGTAAGTCGGGTAAGCTTCATGCCCTCTACTTTTTGAAGAGAACGATGGCCTTGAAGCCGGGCTTCAGTTCAAGTGTCGGATTGGGCACCGTGAGCTCCACCGTGTAATAGGAGGGATTGCCGACGTTCATGTCCGTGGAAGCCCAGGAGATCTCGCTCACCGTGGCCGCAAATTCCTTATCCTGCAGAGAGGGGATCTGCACGGTGGCCACGTCGTCCACAGAGATGCTGTTGACGTCCGCCTCGTACACGGGCACCCGGATGATCACCGGATTGAGCTGCCCCACGCTGACAGGCGGGAAGCCCGCCCCGAGCAGGGAACCGGGGCTCGCCTCCGCGGCCACGGAAAGGACGTAGCCGCTGATGGGCGAGGTGAGCGTCAGCGACTCGGGCAGCTCGCCGCGGGGATCGAGCTTTTGGCCAAAGTAGCCTTCGAGCTCCTTGAGCCGGGCGGCAAAGGTCTTTTCCCGCTTGTCGATGGCGAGCTTGAGCAGGTCGATGCGGCGCTGGATGCTTTCATAATTGGCTTCGATACGCGCGGAGGCCTGCCGCGACCCCAGACCGGACGCCGCCAGCTGCCGCGCCTTGTTGCGCTGCGCCTCGATCTCGCTCAGCTGCTGGCGCAGGGTCAGGATCTGGCTGCGTTCACCTTCGGAGCCCGCGCCGTTGATCAGTTCGTGCCGCAGCACCCGGGCCGCCTCATCCTGGAGATGATAGCGCACCAGGGGCGCTCCCTGCTCCACGGCATCGCCGGGCCGCACGAGCACTTCGTCCACGATGCCGTTGAAGGGCATGGGCGCGGCACGGGTCACCGTCGTGACCACCTTGCCGGTCAGACGGATCTCCGCCGCGGGAACGGCATGGACGGCACCCAGGACTACAAGAAGGGCCAGCAGGCCGGAACATAGTGTACGACGCATCATTTATTCTCCACCGGGCAGCCCCAGGAAACTTTCCTGCAGCAGGCTGGCCACGTACATCCATTCGAGGTTGGCAAGGCGGTATTCCAGTTCCGCCTCGATAAGTTTGATCTGCGACTGGATCAACTTCTCCTGCTGCTTCGACACTACCGGCAGCTCGGCAAGGCCCTGATCGAAGGAGACCTTAGCCTCCGTATACTGCATCTTGGCGGTCTCTTCATTGAGCCTGGCCAGACGCAGATTGGTCTCGGCCAGGGACACGCGCTGCTCTGCCCGCAACCAGGTATTGGAGTAGTCCGTCCGCTGGCGGGCCTGCTGGTTGAAGGCCTGGGCCTTCTGCATGCGGGCCGTCTGCACGCCGCGGTAGCGCCGTCCCCAGTCGATGAGCGGGAAGTCAAAGGTCAGATGCAGGAAGGTGTCGTCCGTGCCGCCGACGGGCTGGGCCTGACCGGCCGGCGGATAGTTGTTGATGTCGATGCGCATGTCCGGCACATAAGCGGCCCAGGAGATCATGATGTTGTAGTCCGCCAGTTTGATCTGGCTGCGCAGCAGCAGATCGTCCTCGCTTTTGTCCCAGCGTTCTTCCCACTTGAGCTTGCGCCCGTCAAAGCCCTTGAGGATGGACTCGGCGGACTTGGTGTCCACGTTCAGCTTCTGCTGCGGATCCACGCCGGCCAGGATCTTCAATTCCGTCAACTGGATGACTTCCTGCATCTTGGCTTTTTCCAGGCGGATCTCCTGCTCCCGCTCATGCTGGGTGGCCAGATTGAGGGAAACCCCCTGACGGCCGTCCACGCTCTCGAGCTGCTTCCAGTAAGTGGTCATCTCCTTGGCCACGGGCAGGAGCTTTTCCTGCTCGGCAAGGATGAGACGCTGGGCGTGCAGGCGCATGTAGGCGCTGGCGATTTTGTAGATGGCCTCGCCCACGGCCTTGCGGTGCGTGGAGATGGCCAGATTGACCATGAGCCGCTGCACCTGATGCTCGAAATAGGTGGCGATGGGATTGGGGAAGGCCGCGTAAAAGCCCACGCGCATCTTGGTGCGCCCGTAGTCGCCGGGTATGTCGGGCTCGTTCTTGTTGTAGGAAGTGAGGTTGTTGCTTACCGTCATGGTCATGCGCGGCTCAGGCAGATATTTCCAGATGGCATTGGTGAGCGCCAGCCGCTTGATCTCCAGATTCACCGCGCTGTTCACCAGAAGGGGAGACTGCTGGATGGTCAGATAAACGCAGTCCTCAAACGTGAACTTCTTGGCCGGGTCATACAGATTGGCCACCACGGCATCGAGCTTGCCCTTTTTTTCCACCGGGACGCCGGGCGTTTCTTCCAGCCAGTGCCGCGCCGGCAACTCCGGCGCATCCATGCCGGCCTTGCTGGACGCGCAGGCCGTCAACCCGGCTCCCAGGCACAGCAGGGCAACAGCCAACAGGCGACGAGTTCTTTTCATCTTCCCCATTCTCCTTGCACCCCAAAAACATCCGCCGCCTATTCCGGCAGATTTGGTTCGAATTCCATCTGATTGAGCGTCAACAGCGGCTTTCCGCCGGCATCGCAGATCTGCGCATCGAAACGGCGGAGCTGTCCGGTCTGCCAGCCGCAGCGCAATTCCAGCACTGCCGCCTGACTATCGCCGGGCTCCGCAAAACGGATGAAGCCGATCCCCGTCATATGCCAGGTTGGGGCCCCGGCGCTGAAGAGCATCTCCTGCGCCAGCCACGCTCCCTGTTCCACGGCATCGATCAACCGCAGGAGGCTTGTATATCCAGAAACGTCTTCCGGGGCAACGGCATCCTTGTCAAGGGCAAGCCGCAGCGTCGGCTGCGCTTCTTCACTGTCCCCGCCTGCCTTGAAAGACGGCCCGTCGGGCAGGACCTGCGCAAGCAAACGGGAGGGAGCACCGATCCTGCGGCGTTCATAAAATGCGGCAAGGCCGCCGTCCCGTTCGGCCCATATCCCTTCCGCAGCTCCGGCGGCAGGGCCGCTCCCCCAGAGGGCAGGCAGACCGGCGGCCGTACGCCCCAGCAGGGCCATGCCTTCCATGACGGGCAGCCAGCGATCCGTGTGGCGGCCGTTGGCGGTCAGGCCGCGGGCTTCCAGACGGCAGTGGCACATGCGCGTCATGACGCTATCCTGCTGCAACCAGCTCCGGGCGCGGACATCCAGACGCGTCTCCCGCGTGATCCCCGGCGGCAGGGGCAATGGCCCGCCCAGGCGAACGTCGCACAGGCCGTTGGGACACAGCCACGGGAAGGCGATGCGTGCGCCGTCGAGCAGGGCGCGCAGCGCCTGGCTCACCGGCAGACAGGGCAGCTCCTCCTCCGGCGTGCCGCCGCAACTGGACAGCCACGGCCGCGCGTAGCGCGAAAATTCTCCGCTCAGCAAAAAATCTCGTCCGGATGCCGTAAGGGGTGGCTGCTGCCGGGCGAACAGCCCCGGAAAGACGTCCGGACGCTCACGCCAGGGCTGCACACGCAGTCCGGCTTCCTGCGCGGCCTGCGGCAGAAGATCGCCGAGACATTCCGCCCGCGCCCACAGGACAGGCGTCTCGCAGGCAAGGAGGACCTCCCGTGCGAACATGTCCCCCCACTCCCCGGCAAGCGGCGGCAGACCGTCCTCCAGGATGCCCAGCACGGCGGGACCGCCCTGCCCGCCGCAGGCGGCCGTGAAGGGCTCCAGTTCCTCCGGCTGGAACACACGGATGTGCCGCAGCCAGAGCGCCTCGTCCCCTCCCTGTTCACGCAACGCGCACAGGGCCTCAGCCTCGGCGTCCGTGCCGTGCAGACCGTCCAGCAAACAGCCGGAAAGCGGCGTGCCAGCTTCACGCAGGAGGGCCAGCCCGGCCCGCAAAAATCCCGCCGCGCCGCCTGCTGCCGCATCTTCTCCCGCTTCCGCCGGCGCTCCCGGACAGAGCACGGCGCAACCCAGCCGTTCCAGACGGCGGCAGGCCGCCTCGCAGACTGCTGGGACGACCAGGGTCTGCCCCAGCGCGGCCAGTCCTGCCAGCAGAGCGGCCGCACGCTGCCCGTCCTCGCTCCAGACCAGCACCGCGCCGCCGGGCCGAACGCCCGGACCGTGCGAGACGGGATCCCAGGCTGCCGGACGCCAATGCCCGTCAGCCGCGGGGGCGTAGCGCAGGAAGGGACGCCGGTCGAGCGCATCCGCCGGGCCCGTACGCGTGGCGGACGCGGTGTCCGGCGCGGAGGTTGCCGTGCCGGTAGCGGGGGCAAGCCCCACCGCAGCCAGCAGATCGCCCACCGTCAGCACCCCCATGAGCGCCTCGAAGGAGACGCTGCGGCCCAGCACCGCCTCCAGCTGCTGCACCAGCAGGGGGAAACGGCTGGAACGCAGGGAAAGATCATACCGCAAGTCCCATTGCGGCGTTACGCTTCCGGACGGCAGCCCCGCCGTTTCTTCGAGCAGGGCCACGATCCGACGGGCCAGCGGCCCCAACGGCGGCATGGCGGCCGCCGCTTGCGGAGCGGGAGAGGCCTGCCCGGCAGCCGGGAGGACTGCGCCTTCCCAGCGGGCCGCGTGCGCTTTCAGGCCGGCGGCGGGGAGATGGCCCAGCGCATGGAGCTGCGCGCACGTCCGACGCAGGCCCTCGGCCTCATGCCCCTTGCGGGAAGCCGAGAGGCAGAGACTGCGCGGCTCGATGTCCGCCACCAGACCGCACAGGGTATCCTGCGGCCCCAGCTCCACGAAATGCCGTATGCCGTCCCGCGTCCACATCTGCTGGACGCATTCCACCCAGCGCACGGCGTTCTCGTCGAGGTCGGCGATGTATTCACAGATGTCCCGCTGCGCGTGCGGATAAAAACCCGTGGTGACGCAGCTCAGCATGGGGAGCTGCGGTGGCTGCATGGCCAGTGCGTTGAGCCGGCGCAGGGACATGTCCCTGAGGACGCGCATGCCCGGATGATGGAAAGCCAGACTGACATTGAGCATGATGGCCGGCAGGCGCTGCTTGCGGAAATGCTTGCGGGCCTCCATGAGCATGTCGCGCGGGCCGCTGACGATATATTGCTTGGTCGTATTGTAATTGGAAACGTAGAGGGCCGGCCAGAGACGGCGCGCCTCCTCGATGAGCGGCGCTTCCGCGTGCACGGCCATCATGCCGGTCTCCCGCGTGGCGCGGGCTTCCAGCTCCGACATGTGTTGCGCGCGGGTATCGAGGATGTACCAGGCCGTTTCCGGCGCATAGACCCCCGCAAGGCAGAGGGCGATGAGCTCGCCCAGGCTGTGCCCGCACATCAGGGACGGTCTGAGCCCCAGCGAGGCCAGGTGGCTCCACTGCGCGTATTCCAGCAGGAAAAGATAGGGCTGCTGCCAGCGGGTGAGGCCGATCTTCTCCTCGTCGCGTTCGTCGAGCAGGGAGAGCACGTCCCAGTCGGCCACGGCGGCCAGACGGTCCATAGCCGCGCGGGCCGCCGGGAACTGATCGTAAAGTTCGCGGCCCATGCCCGGCCAGACGCTGCCCTGGCCGCAGCACATGACCGCCAGCGGTTCCGCCTGTCCGGCCCCCAGCCAGACGCCTCGCTGCGCGAGATCTCGCAGCGCCGTCTCCCGCACGTCCGCCCCGGCGGCGAAGGGCGCGCGCCCGGCGGCAAGGAGCGATTCCCGCCAGTCGGGGCGGCAGGCCCCCATGCGCCAGGCCTGACCGGTCTCCGTGAGCTCCGTGCAAAAAAGGCCATCGACGGTGAACGGCGTCAGGGCGGCCAGCGCACGAGCCCGGCGGGCGTCCGTTCCTCTGCCCAGCAGCCAGAGGGCCCTCTGCCCGTCTTCCTCGTGATAGAAAAAGACGCACCCGGCCAGACTTTCGGAAAGCGCTTCGGACAGTTCACGCAAAAGCGCCGCGCTGTCGCGGCTGCCGGAGGCGAAGGCGCGCGCGTGCGGCTGCGGCAGCCCGGCGGCCTCGCAGGCGTCCGTCAGCGCGGCCAGGAGCTGCGCGGCTGATCCGTCCTGGACCGTGGCGCACCACCAGATATCCCGGTGTGCGAGGCCTTCGCGGAAGGTGCGGGCCTCATCGAGCAGGGCGGAGAGACAGGCCGGCAGCTCCCCCTCCGCAAGCGGCAGGGAACGAACTGCCACCAGAACAAGTGACACGGGCAGGGGGGCGATCTCATTCATGCTGATTTGCTGGGGAAAAGAGGGTTCTTCCTCAAGTATGCCAAGAACAGGTCCCATAGTCCAGAGAGGCGGCGGCGGCGGGAAATTTTCCGGCCAGATGCGCGTCCCGGCAATTCACTTGCCATATGCCGCCACATAAGTTACGCTGAATTGATACAAATTTGCAGCAAGGGGCGGAAGAGCCGCTCTCACCGAACCGTCCCCATACCTATTTTTAAGGATATGACAGCATGAAAGACCCGCAAACCTCCCAGGCCGCCGCATCTGAAAGCGCCGCATCCGGCTTCAACCGCATGCGCTCCAAACTTTCATTTGCCCGTCTTGTGGAAATGGGCGCCAAGATGGGCCTGGACAACCCCCTCTTTCTCTGCCATGACCGCGCCGCCAAGGCGACGGCCCAGATAGACGGCAAGGAATATCTCAACTTCTCCACCTACGACTATCTGGATCTCAACACGCATCCGGAGATCACCGAAGCCGTCACCGAGGCCGCGCGCCTCTTCGGCTCCTCCGCCGGGGCCAGCCGCCTTGTGGGTGGGGAGCGTCCGCCGCACCGCCAGCTGGAGCAGGCCGTCGCCCGCCTCTATGGCGTGGAGGACTGCATCGCCTATGTGAGCGGCCATGCCACCAACGTCTCGACCCTTGGCTTCATGTTCGGCCCGCGCGACGCCATCTTCTACGACGGCCTGGCCCACAATTCGCTCATGCAGGGGGCGCGTCTTTCCGGGGCGGAGCGCTATTCCTATACCCACAATGACTGCGACGCGCTGGAAAGCCTGCTCAAGGCCCATCGCGAGAAGCACAAGCGCGCCGTCATCGTGACCGAAGGGCTGTTCAGCATGGACGGGAACATCCCGGACCTGCCCCGCCTCATCCGCCTCAAGAAGCAATACGACTGCATGCTGCTCGTCGACGAGGCGCACTCTTTCGGCGTGCTTGGCGCGACGGGCCGCGGCGCGCACGAGTATTTCGGCATCGATGCGCACGAAGTCGACATGTGGATGAGCACCCTCAGCAAGAGCATGTGCGGCTGCGGCGGCTTCATCGCGGGCAGCAGCGAGCTCGTTGAGTTCCTGCGCTACGGCTCGCCGGGCTTCGTGTTCAGCGTCGGCATGCCGCCCATCGTTGCCGCTGCCTGCAACAAGGCCCTCGAACTCATGCTGCGCGAGCCCGAACGCGTCCACAAGTTGCAGCGCATCAGCCAGTATTTCCTAGAATATGCCCAGAGCAAGGGGCTGGATACCGGCGCGGCCCAGGGCTACGCCATCGTGCCCGTCATGGTGGGAGACTCCATGGCCGCGGGCTTCCTGGCCAATCTCCTGTTCAAGCGCGGGCTCTACGTCATGCCCATCACCTTCCCGGCCGTCAAGGAAGGGGAGGCGCGCCTGCGCTTCTTCCTTTCCGCCGCCCATTCCGAAGAGCAGATCCGGCAGGCGCTGGACGCCGTGGCGGAAGAGCTGCCAAGGGCACGGGAGATCGTCGCCAACTACAAGCGGGAACATATCGAGGATCCCGCGGACGACTAAAGCGTTTTGCCGTTGAAAAGGCAAAACGCGAGGCGGCGGCACAACGCCGCCCGGCCTGACGTGGATGGAAAAACCGCATTTTTCCGCACAACGTCAGGCCGCAGGGTTTGAAACGCCTTGCGCTTCAAACCGAACATGCTCTAGCTGCCGGGGCCAGGGCGGCGACGCCCCGGCCCTTCCTCTTTTTCCGGCCGTTGAGCCGCTCAGGAGTCGCCATGTCCACGGATCCCGTCACGCCTTCCTCTGCCTCACCGGACTGCGGCCTGTCGAGACGGTTGCCTCGGACGGCCTACGTGCTGCTCTGGTTCCCGCTTTCTTCCGAGACCTTCATCTTCCGGGAAGTGCAGCGCCTCGCCGCGCTGGGCATGCCCCTGCGCGTCTATACCATGTACGGCAAGCAGCTCAGGGGCAGCAGCGAGGAGATGCGCCGGTGCCCGCTGCCGGTCATGCGGCTGGGCACACGGGCCACCTTCCGCATCCTCGGCGCCTTCTTCCGCGCGCTGCGCCGCGACCCCGGAGCAGTCTGGAAGCTCATGCGCGAAGGCCTCTTCCGGCGCATGCGCAATCTGGAAGCGCTGGGGGAAAACGTCTGGTGCTTCCTGGCCGGTTTCCTGCTGGCCGAGCAGGCGCGGCGCGATCAGGTGGAGCTGCTGCATTCGGCCTGGGGCAACGGCTGCGCCACGGCCGTATGGGTGGCCTCGCGGGCATCGGGCATCCCCTTTGCCTTCACCGGCCGGGCGGGCGACATCTATCCCCAGGACGGCATCCTGCGCGAAAAATGCCGTGATGCCCTGTTCATCCGCACCAACAACATGGCCAATGTGCCGTGGCTGCAAAGCTTCTGCCCGGACGACGAGCAGGACAAGGTGCATGCCGTCTACAATGGCCTGACCCTTGCCCAGCGCACGGAATGCGAGATGCCCTTCACGCCCCCCTATCGCCTGCTGGCGGTGGGGCGCTTTTGCCGCACCAAGGGCTTTCCCGAACTGCTGACCATGATGGCCCGCCTGCGCCGGGAAGGGCTCCCCGTCCAGCTCACTCTGGTCGGCGACGGCGGCTGGCGGCGCAAGCTGCACGCCATGCGCCGCCGCCTGGGTCTCGAAGGCGTGGTGGACATGCCGGGTTTCGTGCCCAATGACCGCATACGAGAGTACATGCGCAGCCACGACATGCTGGTGGTGCCCAGCGTGGTGCATACCAACGGCGACCGGGACGGCATCCCCAACGTCATCATGGAAGCGCTTTCCTGTCGCATGCCGGTGGTGGCCACCGACGTTTGCGGCATTCGGGAAGTGGTGGAAGACGGCGTGACCGGCCTGCTGGTCCCCCAGCGCGATCCCGCCGCTCTGGCCGATGCCGTCCGCCGCATGCTTTCCGACAGGGAGGCCGCGCAGCGCATGGCCGAGGCCGGGCGTGAGCGGGTGCTGCGCATGTTCGACAGCGAGACCACCATCCGGCAGCTGGCGGAGCTCTATGCCGACCAGTATGACGACTGGAAGGCCTCCCGCCCCGATGTCTGGCTTTTTACCCGCGGCCTGCCGCCGCAGGACGACTAGGACGACATGGGCCGACCGCTGTTGTGGCTGGCTGCCAGCCTTGATGTGGAAGAAGAGGGCCTCTTCGGTGGGAAGTACGTCTGCCGCGCCCCTTCGCTGCGCAATACGGCCTTCCTGAGCCGTCTGGCCCCTCTGCTGGAGCGCGGCCTGCGGCCCACGCTTTTCTGTACGCACTGCGCGCTGACGGACGCGCCCACCCAGGCCATGCTCGCCCGCCTGCGGGACAGGCACGGCGCGGAGATCGCGGCCCATCTGCACTTCTGGAACACGCCCCCGCTGGCGGACGACGGGCCGGACGTCCTGTCCCGCGTGCCGGCCGCGGCGCTGGGGCAGGGAGCCTTCCGGGCCAAGCTCCGGCAGCTGCTGGCCGCCGGGGAGGCCTTCCAGGGCGAGGCCCTGCGCTCTTTCCGCATGGGCCGCTGGGATCTGCACCGCCATCATTGGCCGGTGCTCGCGGAACAGGGCATCACCTGCGACGCCTCAATACGGCCGCTGCACGGCCCTGCCGCCGATGCCCACGGGCTGCGCCTTCGCCCGGATCATTTTTCCGCGCCGCGCACGCCCTATCTCGTCCGCACCGCCTGCGGCGACATCCTGGAAGTCCCGCTCTCCGTGACGCCTCTGCTCAAGACGCTGCCGGCCCTGCTTGACCGGCTGCCCGCCGCGCTTCGGCAGCCGGCCGTGAGCAGCTATTTCCGCTGGGGAGCGCTGACCCTGCTGCCCGTAGAGCATCCGCTCCGGGTCATGCAGTGCATGACGCGGCGTTTCGTGGCCGCCGGAGGTCGCATCCTCAGCCTGACCTGGCATTCGTCGGAAATGATGCCCGGCGGCGCGCCCCACATGCCCGACGAGGGGCACGTCACACGCTTTCTTGAAAAAATAAAAAAATATATCGAATGGTTACCGACGATAGGCGACCTGCGCTCCGTCACCATGCAGGAGATCCGGCGTGAACTGCCGACCTGCCCCGCACCCCTGCCCCCGGCCACGGCGGACTGGAGCGTTCTTCCCACGGAATCATTCTCCGATTCTCCCCCTTGAGCGTTTTGCCATTGAAAAAGGCAAAACGCGAGGCGGCAGCACAGCGCCGCCCGGCCCAAAGTGAGCGGAAAAACCGCGTTTTTCCGCGAAACGACAGGCCGTATGGTTTGGAACGCGAAGCGTTTCAAGCTAAAAATGCTCTTGTGTCCAGGAGGTTGCATGTACACGACTCTCCCCGCCGATGAAAAGGCGCCTCTGCCTGCGGGCCTGCCGCATGTGGCGGTCATCCTTCTCTGGTACCCGCTGTTTACCCAGCCCTTCATTTTTCGGGAGGTGGAGCAATTACGCCGCCACCTGCCGCTGACGGTCTACAGCCTGTACGACCATAACCAGCGCTGCTGCTCCAGCGAGATGCGCGCCGCCGCCTCCGGCACCCGGACGCTGGGCATGCGCGCCCTGCCGCAGATCCTCCGCGAGCTGGCCGTCCAGCTCTGCACGCACCCGCTCCGTCTCGGCCGCCTGTTCCGGCAGGCGCTCTTCCATCGCTGGCCGTCCTGGGAAGCGCTGGGCGAAAACTGCTGGGCCTTCTTTGCCGGGCTCTATCTGGCACGGCGTTTCCGGGAAGACGGCATGGACATGATCTATGCGCCGTGGCCGCGCGGCACCGCCACAGCCGCCCGTGTGGCCTCGCAACTGGCCGGCATCCCCTACGCCGTCGCCGTGCGCGGCGACAATCTGGCCCCGGCCGATCCCGATCTGGCCGACAAGCTGCGGGAGGCCCTGTTCGTGCGCGTCAACAACGCCGCGGATCAGGAACGCACGGAGGCTTTCGGCAACGGAGAAGCGCGGGGCAAGACGCACCTCGTCTACAACTGCCTGACGTTGTCCGGCGGGTCCACCTGCCCGGCCCGCCTGCAGATGCCCGTACGCCTGCTGGCGCTGGGCCGCTTTGACGTGACCAAGGGCTTCGACGTGCTGCTGCGGGCCTGCGACATCCTGGCCCAGCGGCAGCAGCAGTTCACGCTGACCCTGGCGGGCGGGGGCGGTCATCTTTTCGGCCTCGGTAAGGAAGAGAAGCGCCTCCAGACCCTGCGCTCGCAGCTGGGGCTGGAGAACCGCGTCCAGTTCCCCGGTCTCGTCAGCCACAACGAGCTGCCCCGTCTGCTCATGGCGCACGACATCTTCGTGGCTCCCTGCGTCATCCACGCCTCCGGCCGGCGGGACGGCATCCCCAATACGGTCATCGAGGCTCTTTCCTGCGGCATGCCGGTGGTCAGCAGCAACATCCATGCCCTGCCCGAAGTGGTCCGCAACGGCGAGACCGGCCTGACGGTCCCGCCCAATGACCCGGATGCCCTTGCCGACGCCATACAGTGGTGCATGGAGCACCCGGAGGAAGCCCGGCAGATGGGCAGGCAGGGGCAGGAGCTCGTCAGGAAGATGTTCGATCCCGAGACCAACTGCCGCGCGCTGGCGGAACTCTTTTCCGCGCACCATGCCCGGAGGAAGGCCTGATGTGCGGCATAGCGGGCATTTGCCTCTGTGACGGCGCAGGACTGCCGGAAAACACGGCGCAGAGCGTGGACGCCATGTGCCGCGCCATGCGGCATCGCGGGCCGGACGGACAGGGCGTCTGGAGCGGGAACGGCGTCTGCCTGGGGCACCGCCGCCTGTCCATCATCGACCTTGCCGGCGGCGCACAGCCCATGCACAGCCCCGATGGCCGCTATCATGTGACCTTCAACGGCGAGATCTACAATTTCCCTGAGCTGCGCAAGGAGCTGGAAGCGCAGGGCCTGTCCTTCCGCACCACCTCGGACACGGAGATCATCCTTGCGGGCTGGCAGGTCTGGGGCCGGGACTGCCTGGAACATTTTGACGGCATGTTCGCCTTTGCGCTCTGGGATGCGCAGGAAAAGCGCCTCTTCTGCGCGAGAGACCGTTTCGGCAAGAAGCCCTTCTTCTATACGCTCCAGCAGGGCCGCTTTTTCTTCGCCTCCGAACTGACCGCGCTCACCGCCCTGCCGGAACTGACCTTCACGCTCTCGCCCGAAGCCCTCATGCGCTATCTGGCCTATGAATACGTGCCAACGCCGCAGACCATGTACGCCGAAGCAGCTTCGCTGCCGCCTTCGCACTGGCTGGAACTGCACGAAGGCCGGTTGCGGGTGGAGCGCTACTGGGATCTGCCCTTTCCCGACGAGCGGGACGCCCGCAGCGAGGAGGAGATCTGCGCCGCCTACCATGAGCTGCTGGCCCGCGCCGTCCGCCGCCGCATGATCAGCGACGTGCCGCTGGGGGTCTTCCTTTCCGGCGGCATAGATTCCTCCATCGTGGCCGGTCTCATGGCCAGCCAGTCCGCCACGCCCATCAAGACCTTCTCCATCGGCTTCCAGGAAGCCAGCTACGACGAGAGCCACTATGCCCGCATCGTGGCCCGGCGCTGGGGCACCGATCACCACGAACGCATCCTTTCCGCCGAAGAATGCGCCGAACACCTGCCGCAGATCATCAGCCGCATGGACGTGCCGATGGCGGATGCCTCGGTGGCCCCCACCTGGCTGCTTTCCGGCGTCACCCGCGAAAAGGTCACTGTGGCCCTGGGCGGCGACGGCGCGGACGAACTGTGGGCAGGCTACGAACACTACATCGGCTATAAGGTCGCCACCTGGTACAACGCCCTTCCGTCCGTTCTGCGGCGCGGGCTCATCGAACCGCTTTGCCGCCTGCTGCCGTCCTCGTCCGGCTACATCAATCCGCGCCTTGCCGTGGAGACCTTCCTGCGCGGCGCGCATGCACCGGACTGGCTCCGCGTGCAGACGCTGCTGACGGCCCTTGAGCCGGCGGCCCAGCGCGAACTGCTGGCCCAGCCCGACGATGCCTTCCTGACGGATGCGCGGCTCTTCGCGCCCACCCGTGAACATTTCGAGCACTGGCCCGCCGGGCCCGGCCCCCTGGCCCGCGCCTTCCACGTCTATGCCCGTCAGTATCTGCTGGACGACATCCTGGTCAAGGTGGACCGCTGTTCCATGCTGCACTCTCTGGAAGTGCGGGCCCCCTTCCTGGACAGAGACGCCGCGGAATTCACGGCGCGCCTGCCCATCCGCCACAAGCTGCACGGCTTCAAGCGGAAATACCTGCTCAAGCGGGCTTTTGCCGATGTCCTCCCTCCGGAGATCCTGCACCGCAACAAGCGGGGTTTCCAGATCCCCGTGGCCGCCTGGCTGCGCGGACGCATGCGGCCGTTGCTGGAGGAGATGCTCGGCGAATCCCGGCTGCGGCAGCAGGGCATCTTTGCCCCGCAGGCGGTACGTGCGCTCATGGAGGCCCATTTCAGCGGCCGGGCCGACATGCGCAAGCAGCTCTGGACCCTGCTCGTGCTGCAACTCTGGCTGGAAGCCCAGCGGCGCTAGAGGTTGTTGCGAGCCGTAACAAAATGGGGCGCAAGCGGGACTTGCGGGCCTTACCGGCAGTGCTTATACTGGAAAGGAAACGCTCTCGCGGCGTAACCATTGCAAGGAGCCTGCATGACCAGTCAAATAAAAACATTCCTGCTGCTCGGCCTGCTTTCCGCCGTCATCATCGGCTTGGGCGGTCTTGTCGGCGGACGTACCGGCCTTGTCGTCGCCTGCGGCCTGGCCCTCGTCATGAATATCGGCAGTTACTGGTTCTCCGACTCCATCGTCCTGCGCATGTACGGCGCACGGGAACTGAGCCCGTCGGAAGCCCCCTGGCTGCATCAGATCGTGGAAGACCTCGCCCGCCGGGCCGGGGTCCCCAAACCGCGCATCTGCAGCATCCCTGAAGAAGCCCCCAACGCCTTCGCCACCGGGCGCGACCCGGAACACGGCGTCGTCGCCGTGACCGACGGCATCCTGCGCATCCTCTCGCCGGAAGAACTGCGGGGCGTCCTCGCGCATGAGATGGCCCACATCGCCAACCGGGATATCCTCATCCAGACCATCGCCGGCGTCATGGGGTCGGTGATCGTCATGCTGGCCAACATGCTGCAATTCACCGCCTTCTTCGGCGGCAACCGCAGCAATGACGAGGAAGGAGGCGGCACCAGCCCGCTGGCGGCCATCGTGCTGGCCATCCTCGCCCCCATCGCCGCCAGCCTGATCCAGATGGCCATCTCCCGCTCGCGGGAATACCTTGCCGACGAGACCGGCGCCCAGCTCTGCGGTCAGCCGCTGGCGCTGGCGGGGGCCCTGCACAAGCTCAGCGGCGCGGCCGGCGCCCTGCCGCTGCACAGCGGTAATGCCTGCACCGAGCAGATGTTCATCGTCAAGCCGGTCTTCGGCTTCGGCGGCAGCATGAACAACCTGTTCAGCACGCATCCGCCCATCGAGGAACGCATCCAGCGTCTTGTCGACATGAACCGTACGGGCCAGTACCGCTAGCGGCACGTGCGCCGCAAAGGAGACCCCATGATCCGTCAGAGCCGCCTTTTTGTCCTTCTTTGTCTCTGCTGCCTTGTCCTCTCGGCCTGTACCGCACGGCAGAAGCAGACGGACACGCTCTTTCCTGAAGATTGCGAAAAGACCTATACCTTCGCGCCGGGCAATTACATCATAGAGATCGCCGGCGGTTCGGAAGTGGTGCTTGATCCGCTTGTCCATGACTTCCATCTGTTCTGCACGGCCGATCAGGCCAGGGACTATGTGCTGGAAGAGATCAGCAGCCACCGTCTGCCGCGCGGCGACTGGCGGGTGTACGTGGTGGGCGGCAACTTCCAGGAGCTGGCCCAGCCCGCGGGCAACGGCACCTTCGTGCTCAAGCGCATGGCCCCGCTGGTGGACTGGGTGTCGGAGATGCCGGTGGGCAACCTGCGCTACGTGGAACCGTAAGCGCCGTCCGCTCCGGCCCATGCGGTGCAGGCCTACCCGCAGCCCGGACGGCAAAAAAACGAAACAGGACGGCGGAGAGGGATATCCCCCTCCGCCGTTTTTCTTTTTGGCGGCCTTGGAGTGTTTTGCCGTTGAAAAGGGTAAAATGCGAAGCGGCATTGCCCCGCCCGGCCCCAACCAAACAGGCGACGACGCATAGTGTTGGCCGGCCCTAAGCGGCCCTCAGCGAAAACAGATGACAGACGGCGCGTATCCGTGCACAGTGAGCGGAGCTTGCCCGCCGTCCCGGCGGCTCGGCCATTCCCTGTCTTCAGGAGCATGAACATGTCCTTCATTGCCGATCTGCATATCCATTCGCGCTTCTCACGCGCCACCAGCAAACAGCTCACGCCCGCCCATCTGGCGGCCTGGGCCCGCTGCAAGGGCATCGATGTGCTGGGCACGGGGGATTTCACGCATCCCCAGTGGCGGCAGGAGCTGCGTGAACAGCTCGTGGAGGATGCGGACAGCGGGCTATACCGCCTGCGGCAGGGACAGGCTCAGGCCCCCGACTTTCTGGAAGGGGAGGGCGGCCTGCTGCACGATGCCGAACCGCGCTTCATCCCCCAGACGGAGATCAGTTCCATCTACAAGCGGCACGGCAAGGTGCGCAAGGTGCATAACCTCGTCTTCGTGCCCACGCTGGAAGATGCGGACAGGCTTTCCCGCCGTCTGGAAAGCATCGGCAATCTCGCCTCGGACGGACGGCCCATCCTGGGGCTGGATTCCCGCGACCTGCTGGAGATCTGCCTGGAGGTCTGCCCGGCGTCCGTTCTTGTGCCTGCCCATGTCTGGACGCCGTGGTTTGCCCTCTTTGGTTCCAAGTCGGGTTTTGACCGGCTGGAAGACTGCTTCGGGGATCTTTCCTCCCATATTTTTGCGCTGGAGACCGGCCTCTCCTCCGATCCGGCCATGAACCGCCTCGTCAGCTCGCTGGACGGCTACGCGCTCATCTCCAATTCCGACGCTCATTCCGGGGCCAACCTCGGCCGGGAAGCCAACCTCTTTACGGGCGCTCCCAGCTATGACGGGCTGTTTGCGGCCTTGCGCCGCGCGGCCCGGCGCGAAGCGCAGGACGGGCAGGATTGCCGCTTTCTCGGCACGCTGGAGTTCTATCCTGAAGAGGGCAAGTACCATCTGGACGGGCACCGTGCCTGTCAGGTGGTCATGACCCCGCGCGAGGCCCTGGCCTGCGGCAACATCTGCCCGGTCTGCGGCAAGCCGCTCACCATCGGCGTGCTGCACCGCGTCTGGGAACTGGCGGACAGGGAGGAGCCCGCCCACCTTGCCCATGAACCGGCCGTACATCCGCTGATCCCGCTGCCGGAGCTGGTCGGGGAAGTGCTGGGCGCGGGCGCGGGTTCCCGCAAGGTGCAGCAGCAGTATGCCCGGCTCCTGCGCACGCTGGGCTCGGATATGGACATCCTCTGCCATCTGCCGTTGTCGGACATCGCCGTCTGCTGGGAACCGCTGGCCGAGGCCGTGGGACGCATGCGGCGCGGCGAAGTGCACAGGGAGGGCGGCTATGACGGCGAGTACGGCGTGGTCCGCGTCTTTTCGCCTGAAGAAGCCGCGGAACTGCACGGACGGCGTGCCCGCCGCGCACCGGCGGGGCGCAAGACCGCAATCGCAACAGCGCCCGTACTGCCGCTGCTGGAAAACACCCCGGACGCCATGCAGCAGCTCCGAACGGCCGGAGCCGAAGATATCCGCCATTTCCGGCAGGATCTGGGCGCGCAGACAAAGCCGCAAGCCGCGGCGGAACAGGCTCCGGCTTTTTCCGACGAACAGCTGACCGCCCTCACGGCCGGGCCGGATCCCGTGCTGGTGCTTGCCGGGCCGGGGGCGGGCAAGACGCGCGTCCTGGTGGGCCGCCTGCGGCATCTGCTGGGCCAGGGCCTCGCGCCGCAGGACCTGCTGGCCATCACCTTCACCCGGCGCGCCGCGGCGGAGATGCGGGAACGGCTGGCCGCGGACAGCGACGTGTCGCAGTCCGCGCTGCCTGCCTGCGACACGCTGCACGCGCTGGCCTGGGCTTATCTCCAGCAGCATGATCCGCACGCCATCCTGCTGTCGGACGAAGCGGCGCGCGATCTTTTCCGTCTGGCCAGTCCGGCGCTGGACAGCGCCACGGCCCGCTGCCATTTCGAGGCCTACGCGCTCTGGCGCGAGCAGGAGCAGCATGGCCGCCGCCTGCCCCCCGATGCCGGGGAACTGCCGCTGCTGGGCGCGCCGTCCCAGCCCTGGCATGCGGCGGCCTGCGCCTATGCCGCCGCCAAACAGGAGCATACGCCGCGGCTCTATGATTATGCCGATCTGCTGGACGACTTCCTGCTGGCCGTCAAACGCGGCGACGTGCCGCCCCGGCGGCAGGTGCTGGTGGACGAGCTCCAGGACCTTTCCCCCAAGCAGCTCGCCATCGTGCGCGCCCTCCTGCCGGAGGACGGCTGCGGTTTCTTCGGCATCGGCGATCCGGACCAGGCCATCTACGGTTTTCGCGGCGCGCACGGGCAGGATGAGGAAAGCATCCGCGCCGTCTGGCCCGCTTTGCGCGTCTTCCACCTCGCCCGCAGCTACCGGGCGGGGCAGGGCGTTCTGGACGCCGCCCGCCGTATTCTGCGCGAGCGCGGCCAGTGCGGCGCCCTGCATGCCGTGCGCCCGCTGGCCAGCAGCCTGCACCTCTTCGCCGCGCCCACGCCGCAGGCGGAAGCCCGCTGGATCGCCGGGCATGCGGCACGCCTGCTCGGCGGATCATCCCTTACGCTGCACAAGGAAGGTGAAGCCACAGGAGATGTGCTGGACGGCAGCCTTTCCCCTGGGGACATTGCGGTGCTCGTGCGCATCAGGGCGCAGATACCGCCCATTCGGGAGGCCCTCGAGGCCGCGGGCATCCCCTGCCGTGCCCCTGTCGAGGAGAGTTGCACCCAGGACGATTTTTGCCGTACCGTCCTCCTTGCCGCCGCGCAGGCCGAAGGGGCGGCGGACAGTGTGCCGTCTTCCTGGGGAGAGGCCGCGCAACGGCTGGCCGGACAGGGAAGCCACCTGCCGCAAGAAGACATCGTGCGGGCCGTGTCCGCCGCCGACGGTGGGGCTCTGCCGCCTGAAGAGGCGGGCAGGGAGCTTTGCCGCCTTCTGGAACAGGGCAGCAGCGAGACCGGCCTTTATCTGCGGCATCCGGCCTGGCAACAGCTTTGCCGGCAATGGCGGCAGGCCGGGGACTGGACCGAGCTGCTGCGCCGTCTGGTCTGGGAAGAGGAGGCCGAAGCCCTGCGCGCCCGCACGGAACAAGTGCAGATCATGACCATGCATGCCTCCAAGGGGCTGGAATTCCGCGCGGTCTTCCTGCCCGGTCTGGAAGACGGCCTGCTGCCCCTGCGCCGGGAGATCCTCACGGGACAGGCTGCGGAAAACGCAAGCCCGCAAGATCTTCTGGAAGAGGAACGCCGCCTGCTCTACGTGGCGCTCACCCGCGCCGCCCAGGGGGTCTACGCCAGCCGCTGCGCACAGCGCAAACTGTACGGGCGCACGCTGCATCTGCCGCCGTCGCCCTTCCTCGCGCTGGTGGAGGATGCCTTCCATCAGTCCACCCTCAGGGCGCGTACCCGTCAGACGCAGGAACATCTCTCCCTGTTCTGAGGAGGGCAGCGAAGAGGCCCGGCTCTCTGAGCAGCGGAGCCGCTCACAAAGGAAAACTGCCCCTGACGAATGTCGGATGACATTCGCCGGAGCAGTTTCCCCAAAGAGGGCGATCCCTCTCAGCAAAAATACGACAGCGCTACGCCGCCGGACGCATCATTCCTGTTCTTCAAGCCATGAATCGTCTTCCAGCACGGTATAGCCGCGGACCATCAGATACGAGACCTCATCCGCCGTTTCCAGCAGGCCCGTGACTTCCACCGGCACGCTCACCTCATCATCCAGATCCACACCGGCTCCGCGCGGGATGATACGGTATTCCACATCATCCTGTACGATGGCCACACGTGCCTGGCGTGCATCCGTACCGCGCGGCACGGCGGTCACATAGCCCCTGACCGTGATCTGTTCCTTGCTCATCTGCTTTCTGAAACCTTGCTTGCAAATATCCCGGCCCGGCCGGAGAGGGCAGGCCCTCACAGACACGCCGCTCCCGCAGGCCGCAGGCTGTCATGCCGTGCAGACCATATGCCGGGGGGGCAGCGATCCCAATGACGATTCCGGCGTATGATACGCGGGCCGCCCGCGCCACGCAAGGAAAAATGCGTCCTGACCAGTCAGGCGCGGGGGGCTGTTCCGCGGCGTGCGGAGCGGGGGATTGCCAAGCGGCTTTTTGTTCATGTAGGTAAGGGGAAGCTTTTTCCACTCCCCTGACACTGGAGGATCCCGTGAAGATGCGTCTCTCTTCCCTTGCCCTGGTTCTGTTCCTTGCTCTGCATGGCTCGGCCGCCGCGCAGGATTTCGGCACGTTCAGCATGGATGTGCCCGAGGACTGGACAGCCTCTGCCGGGGAAGGCGGCGCCGTAGCCGCCATAGCGCCGAAGAACGAGGCCGCCGTCACCATCTCCGCCCAAAAGCTGGAAGGCGTCAGCCCCGAAGAAGGGGTGCGTATCCTGGCGCGGGAGCTTAACGGCAGCGAACCGCAGGAAACGGCCAACGAAGAATATACCTTTGAATTCGTCCGCAATGGCGTCACCAACCGCGCCATCTTCCGTGTCCGCAAGGAACGCTTCATCCTGATCACCATCAGCGATGAAACGGGCAAGCATCAGCAGACCATCGAGGCCATGCTGAAAAGCCTCGCGGAAAAATAGCCTTGAGCCCTGCCCGCCCAATGCCGCTTGCGGGAAGCAGGCGGACAGGCGGCAAGATGCCGGAGCGACGCATGAGCAGATGCCGGAGCACAGCCCTGTCAGAAAAAGCCGTAAGACCGGCGTCCCGCCGGACGTACGTCTTTGTCTGGGTGGGGCTGCTCGTCCTGCTGCTCCTGCTGCCGGCCGCGCCGCTCCAGGCGGAGGACTTCCGCCGCTTCAGCGTCCTTGTCCCTGACGGCTGGGAAGTGACAGAGCGCCCGGAAGAGATGTTCATCTTCCGTCCTCCCGCCGGGGACGCCGCGGCCGTCATCATCTGCGCCCCCCTGCCGGACAGGCGTCCGGCCGCCGACGTGCTTGAGGCATTCGTCCGCTATTTTTCGGGCAGTGAACCGCAACAGCGTGAACGTGGAGGGCAGACGTTCGACTTTGTCCGCAATGGGCAGAAGAACAGCGCCTTTTTCCTTCATGATGCCCGCTCCTACCTGCTGCTGACCGTCAGCGATCCCCATGAGCGGTATCCAGAATGCCTGACCATGCTCATGGATTCCCTCGCCCTGCGCAAGGACGACTGATCCGCTGGAGCATTTTCCGTTTGAAACACTTTGCGTCGCAAATACTACGGTCTGGCGTTTCGTGGCAAAAAACGCGGTTTTCCGCTCAGTTCGGGCCGGATGACGCTGTCCCGTCGCCTCGCATGTTATCTTTTCAAAGATAAAACGCTCCCAAAAAACGAAGGCCGCCCCTTGCGGGACGGCCTTGCACATCTGCGGACAGACGGTGGATCATTCCACGGTGACGCTCTTGGCCAGGTTGCGCGGCTGGTCCACGTCCTTGCCCAGATAGTCCGCCATTTCGTAGCTGAAGAGCTGCAGGGCGGGCAACGCCATGAAACCGGCCAGCGGCGAGGGCAGGGCGGGGATGCGCCAAATGTCGTCGGCGTCAGGTTCGCGACCCGTGTTGCACAGGGCGATGACCTTGCCCTGCCGGGCCTTCACTTCCACCATATTGGAGACGACTTTGGGATACAGCTCGTCATCCAGCGCCAGCACAAGCGAGGGGAACGCGGGATCGATCAGGGCAATGGGGCCGTGCTTCATCTCCCCGGCGGCGTAGCCTTCGGCATGGATATAAGAAAGTTCCTTGAGCTTGAGCGCCCCCTCCAGGGCCAGCGGGAAGCAGTGCCCGCGCCCCAGATAGAAGAAATTGCGGGCTTGCGCATACTTACGTGAGAGCTCGCGGGCGCGTTCGTGCATGGCGGGCAGAGCTTCGCCCAGCAGCACCGGCAGACTTTCGAGCAGGGAGAGGCAGCGGGCACGCTCCGCCGCATCCCCGTCGTTGCGCTGGCCCCAGTAAAGGGCCATGAGAGCCAGCATGAGCATCTGACTGCACATGGCCTTGGTGGAGGCCACGCTGATCTCCGGCCCGGCCTGGGTCAGGATGACCGCCGAGGCCTCGCGGGCTATGGAAGAGCCCACCACATTGCACAGGCCCAGCACCGGCACGCCCTTTTCACGGGCGATGCGCAACGCGGCCAGCGTATCCGCCGTCTCGCCGCTCTGGCTGATGACGAGCACCATGTCTCCCTTGCCCAGGAGCAGGCTCTCCCGGTAGCGGAATTCCGAGGCTATCTCCACCTGCACCGGGATATGCGCCCAGTTTTCCAGCAGATGACGCCCCCACAGGCCGGAATGATAGGAGGTGCCGCAGGCGACGATGTGCAGACGCTCCGGCACGGGCAGGCCGTCCAGCTCCGGCAGGCAGACCTTGCCGTCCTGCACGCGGCCGCTCAGGCCGTCGGTGATGACGCGGGGCTGTTCGAATATCTCCTTGAGCATGAAATGCCGGTAGCCGCCCTTTTGCGCGGCCTGCATGTCCCAAGTGATGGTCTGCACCGGATGCCGTACCGGAGCGAGGTCCTCCAGACGCATGATGGCGTAGTCGCCGGCGGTGCAGCGCACGATGTCCCCGTCTTCCAGAAAGATGACCTGCCGGGTGTAGGGCAGGAAGGCCGGGATGTCCGAGGCTACGAAATGCTCGCCCGTGCCGATGCCGAAAATGAGCGGCGCGGACATGCGGGCCGCCAGCAGGGTGTCGGGATCGTCCCGATCCATGAGGCAGACGGCATAGGCCCCGTGCGCCTGCCGCAGCGCGGCGGCAAAGGCCTTGAGCAGATCCGGCTGGCTCTTGCGGCATTCGGCGATGAGATTGACCAGCACTTCGGTATCCGTCTCCGAATGGAAGACATAGCCCTTGCCGAGCAGATCCGCCTTGATCTCCTGGAAATTCTCGATGATGCCGTTATGCACGATGGCAAGTCTGCCGTCATTGCTGCGGTGGGGATGCGCGTTGCGCTCCGCCGGTTCGCCATGCGTCGCCCAGCGGGTGTGCCCCATGGCAGTGGTGGCCAGGGTCACGGGCTCATGCGCGAGCTTTTCCTCCAGCGCCGCCAGTTTGCCCTTGGCCCGGATGACCTCCAGCCCGCCCTTGAGGCCAAAGGCCACGCCGGCAGAATCATAGCCGCGATATTCCAGACGGCGCAGCCCTTCCACCACCACGGGGACGCCCGGCCGGTGCCCGGTATAACCAATAATGCCGCACATGCTTTGCTCCTGTAAAAAACCCTGTCCCCATCCGAAGATGAGGGCAGGGGGATAGGTTATGGATGTTGCGGAAGGTTAATTGAGGATCTGCCTGAGCAGTTCAGGATTCTGCCTGATCTCCGCCTTGCGCTCCAATTCGCCCAGGAAGAGCTGGTAAAGCTCGTTGCCGCGGCGATCGCGCATCAGGCCGTCATAGGCTTCCTTCATGGCCTCCCATTCGGCGGGGTTGGCCTCCTCCACGGCGTCCACCCGGCAGATGAGCGCACCGGGGCCTTCCTTCTCGCTTTCAAGGCGGAAAGCCTGCGGCAGCCACTTTTGCAGGGGCGCGGCAAACACGGCCTGCGCAAGTTCGCTGCTCGCCGCAAAGCCGGTCAGCACCCCGCTCCGCTCCACGGAAGCCGTGCCGAGCTTGGGTCCCTTGCCGTCCTGCGCCTGCTTCAGCTCTTCCGCCGCAGCCGACAGCGCGGCCGTGAGCGCCTTCTCCGCCGTGAGCCGCTTTTCGATCTCGCCCCGCACCGCTTCCAGCGCAGGCGTGTGCGCAGCTTCGGCCTTGTCCACGCGCAGCACCAGATAGCCGTCACCGGCTTCAAGCGCCGTATCCACAGGATTGCCGCTGCCCGTGCCCATGACGAGGGCCGCATTCTCGGCGGAGAGCCCGAGGGTCTTTTCCAGTTCGGCGACGGCGAGCAGCTCCGTCTTTTCCGCACGCAGGCCGAAACGAGCCGCGCTCTCGGCCAGGGGCTTCTTGAGAATATTGTCCTCCACCAGCCCGTCCAGCGCGTCATTGAGCTTTTCCACACCGCTCTGGCGGGCCAGTTCGGCCCGGATCTCGCCTTCCACTTCACTGAGCGGCTTCTTGCCGGCGGCCTTCTTTTCGCTGACGAGGATCACATGCAGACCAAAGGGCGTACGGACCGTTTCCGAAAGCTTGCCGGGTTCCAGCGCAAAGACCGCCTTTTCAAACGGCTCCACCGTCTGCCCCTGCTGGATCCAGCCCAGTTCCCCGCCCGGCCCGGCGGCATTGGGCCCGTTGTGCGCATCCGCCACCTGAGCAAAGGGCTTACCGTCCGCAAGTTCCTTGCGGATGGCGGCCACCTTGGCCTCGGCCTCCTTCACTTCCTCGGGCGTGGCCTTTTCCGCCAGCGGCACGAGGATATGGGAAGCCTTGACCATTTCCGGCGACATGTAGCGGGAAGCGTTTTTCGTGTATTCCGCCTCGACGTCCGCCGCGCTGACGCTCTCCGGCTTCACCAGCAGCAGAGGAGACACCCGGACGTATTCCGCCACCACCTTGGCCGGCACGGCAAAATCATTCTTGTGCGCCGTATAGTAGTCCTCGATATCCTTGTCCGTGAGCTTCACTTCAGACACATAGCGCGAAGCCGGGACGAAGGCGTAGGAGACGCTGCGCTTCTGACGCAAATATTCGAAGTTCGCGCGGGATTCCTCGCTATTGCTCCAGATGCCCGCCCGGACGAGATTCTCCAGCTTGCCCACCAGCATATCATCCCGCAACTGCTGTTCAAAGGCAGCCACGCTGCCGTAGCTGTTTTCGGCCATGCGGCGGAAGAGCTCGGGATCGAAGACCCCGTCCTTGTTCTTGAACGCATCCACCGTCTCCACGGCCTGGCGCATCTCCAGCGCGGACACGCTGATGCCCAGACGCTCGGCTTCCTGTTCCAGCAGCTTCTGCAGGATCAGGACGTTGAGCACACGCCCGCCGATATTCTGCTTGGCGAGTTCCTCGCGCGTGATGCCGGGATTGCTGCGCTGGATGGCCTCCACTTGCTGCTGGTATGCCCGCTGGAAGGCCCCCGCGGAAATGCCGTCGCCATTGACCACAGCCACCACACTGCCGCCGCTCGTGTCGGTGATGCTGCCCACGCCCCAGAAGATGAAGACAAGGATGATCAGGCCAAAAATCAGTTTGACGCCCATGGATTGGGCATTGGAACGAATAAAGTCCAGCATGGTTACTCCGAAATGACGTCCTGACGCCAATAGCGCGCCGTAAAATTGCAGCTTAGCCGCATCGGCCCGGAAACTCAAGCGCGGCGGGCCGCAGAGGGGCGGGGGAGAAGGCTCGGAGCCAGCTGCCTGAATGACTGATCCAGGGCTTTCTATGGTGTCTGCGAAAGAAAATCATAACCTATTGATTTTCAGGCAGCTGCCGTGCGATATCTGCCAAGTCATCTCGTGTAAGTTCATTTGATTTTATTATTTCCAGCACATCGCTTTTTGATAAGGGAAAGTGTTGCATCATCTCCTTGAGTTCGTCTTTGGTGATTTTATCCAGCCAGACTGGGCTATATAATTCCCACCCCACTCCAGCTTCATGGGAATTTCTTCTGAATTAGGTATTCCTTTAAAATTGGCATAAATCATAAATCTACAAAAACCTTCCGGCATAACTTCATCAAGATACAGCACTGTACCAGGCGGTAATACATAAAAAGGGTTTCCCTCAATTTCTCTATATGAAATGAGCAAAGGTTCTTTTGTTCTATACATTTTCGTCTGATATCCGTGGTAGATATCCTGTATAAGAACTGTTACTACCAATAATAGGATTATAAATAATACGCTATTTATTTTTATGTGCATTTTTATCACCATATTCAACTAGGGTCTGTCAACACTATTCGCTGTTTGTTTGGGGGAAGGGAACCCCCTCGCTCTGCTGTCGATGCCCGTAAGGCTCCTTCGTCTCCTAACGGGCACGGCCCTGCGGGCCGCCTTTCGGTCGCCGCCAGCGCGAGAGGGGTTTCCCTTCCCCCCAAGCCCCTCATCCCTTCCCCAGCGCGCTTTTGCGGAGGAAGAGTCCGAGACGCGAGGCGAGGCGACCCCGCCCCAAAGACAAGTAAAGTGTGGGAAGTTTTTCCTTATCAAGTTGAAAATACTTGAAAAATCTGTGTTAACAGACTTTGAGAGAACGTATCCGGAACGCGCAAATGATGCGCCGGACTCGTTAGTCGATGGGATGACCGGCGGCCCGGTATTCGTTAAGCTTGTTGCGCAGGGTGCGGACGGATATGCCCAGCAGTTCGGCAGCCTGGGTGCGGTTGCCTGCCGTGGCTTCCAGGCCCTTGATGATCATGAGGCGCTCCATCTCGTGGAGCGGGATGACGGAGCCGGCAAAAGCGCCGGCCGCCGGAGCCTGTCCACCCGCGGTGGACGGGGCGGCCGCGGCGGGAAGCGTGGCGGGCTCCGCCGCCTCGGGCGAGGCTTCGCCGCCGGTCGGCGCAAGAGCCGGTCTTTCCGGCTGTACGCCGTCTTCCCCGGTCTCTTCGAAGATCGGCCAGCTGTCCTCTTCCAGCAGGAAGTGGCAGGGCTCTATGGGACGGCCGTTGGCCAGCAGCACGGCGCGTTCCATGAGGTTCTGCAATTCGCGCACATTGCCGGGGAAGTCATAGGTGGACAGCCAGTCTATGGCCGCCTCGGAAAGGGAGGTGGGCGGCAGCTGGTATTCCCGCACGTACATGTCCATGAAGAAGCGGGCCAGCTCCAGCACGTCGTCGCCGCGTTCCCGCAGCGAAGGCAGACGCAGGGGGATGACGTTCAGGCGGAAATAGAGGTCCTGGCGGAATTTCCCCTGCTTGACCCAGTCCTCAAGATTTCGGTTGGTGGTTGCGAGGACGCGCACATCCACATGGACGGTCTCCGTGCCGCCCACGCGGTCGACTTCGTTCTCCTGCAGCACGCGCAGGAGCTTGGCCTGAAGGGCCAGATCCATCTCGGAGATTTCGTCCAGCAGGATGGTCCCGCCGTCCGCCAGTTCGAACTTGCCCAGCTTGCGGGAAATGGCTCCGGTAAAGGCTCCCTTTTCATGGCCGAAAAGTTCGCTCTCCAGCAGATGTTCCGGCAGGGCCGCGCAGTTGACCGCCACGAAGGGCCCGCGGGCGCGCTTGCTCATGGCGTGCAGATAGCGGGCGAACATTTCCTTACCGGTGCCGGATTCGCCGGAAATGAGCACCGTGGCCCGCGAGCCGGCGACCTGACGCGCCAGCTTGAGGACGCGCGCGATGGCCGGATTATGTCCCACGATGCGCGGGCCGCTCCCCTGTTCGGCATATTGCGGCTTGTGGCCGCCCAGCGTGCTGCTGGCCGGTACGGGCGCGGAGCGCTGCGGCGCACGGGCCACCGCCTGGATGCGCTCCACATCGAGCGGCTCCAGCCAGTAATCCTTGGCCCCGAGGTGCATGAGGCGTTCAGCTTCCTGAGGGCTGCCCTTGTCGGTGATGACGATGACCGGCGGGAACTGCGGATCGTCCGCACCCACGGCCAGCAGATCCTCGACCTTGAAGCCCGGCAGGCTCGGGCGGGCAAAAATGATGTCCGGCCCCGACTTGCGGATAAAAACCGAGGCGCCCTTGAGATTTTCCGCAATGCCCAGCTCAAAGCCGGCATCGCGCAAGGGTGGAAAAATGGCCGTGATGGCCTGCGCCGGAGCAAGGAACAGCAAACGCCGCGTCGACATAACCAAGGGTATGTAACCCGTTGCGTCATACTTTGCAACACGGCAAACCTGTCCGGGGGTGACATTGGAGGCGTATTTCCGTACAAAAAAGCGCATGGAACAGCAGCATCTCGAACAGCTTCTCTCTGCCGTGGCCGCGGGGGACCTCAGTCCGTCCCTGGCCGCCCGGCAGCTTGCCCAGTCCACTCTTGAAGACAGTCTGAGCGGCCTCACCCTCGACACGCAGCGGGCCATGCGTACCGGCCTTGGCGAAGTGGTCTTCGCCCAGAACAAAAGCCATGAGGCCCTGCTCGGCGCGGTGTCCGGCCTGCATCAGGACGGCAGCCCCGTCCTCGCCACCCGCGTCAGCGCGGAGCAGGGAGAACTGCTGACCGGCGCGTTCCCGCAGGGCCGCTACTGGCCCATGACCCGCCTTTTCCTCCTGCCGCAGCGTCTGCCGGATGGAAGCAGCGCCGCCCCGCTGGAACTTGGCCCCCCCTGGCCGCAACAAGGGGACATCCTGGTCGTCACGGCCGGGGCCGCCGACATCCCCGTAGCCGCCGAAGCCTACGGCGCACTGCGTTTCTGGGGGCGGAACTGCGGCCTGATCTCGGATGTGGGCGTGGCCGGTCTGCACCGCCTCGCTCCCCATCTCCCCGCGCTGCGGGCCGCCCGCTGCGTCATCGCCGTTGCAGGCATGGAGGGGGCCCTGCCCTCTGTGCTGGCCGGCCTGCTCAGCTGCCCGCTGCTGGCCGTCCCCACCTCGGTGGGTTACGGCGTCGGGGCCGGCGGCAGAGCGGCGCTCTCCACCATGTTGTGTTCCTGCGTGCCCGGCGTGGCCGTGGTGAACATCGACAATGGTTTCGGCGCGGCCGCCTTTGCCGCCAAGATGGTGCCGCCCGCCGCCAATGACGGAACGTCCGCCGGATAAGCAGCCATCTCCGCATCTTCCCGCCCCGTCAGCCAACAGGCTGCCGGGGCTTTCTTTTTGTCCCGCCGCCTGGGCCTGTTCACATATTCGCTGTGTGTTTGTGGGGGAAGGGAGCCCCTCGCCTCACGGGGGAGGGCCCAGCCTTTTCACAACGGAACGAGAAAAAGCGTTCTCGTCATCCTTCCCCCAAGCCCCCCATCCCTTCCTCAGCGCGCTTTTAGGGCGTTCCGTCTCCAGCAGCCGCGTTTTCCCGTTATCCCGTTCCCGCACGGCCCGTCCCCAAGCAAAAAGCAACAGCTTACGCACGGGATGATGTTAAAAAAAAAATTATTATTTCATCATATTATATAAATTACGAACATAGATTCTCCCCGGATGTCCGCCCTGCGGCTCCGTCTGCTCCGTCATCTTATGGGCGCTCCGCCTTCCAAACCACTGCCGGCCGCTACACGAACGCGGACACTTCCCTTTCCCGGCCGCCCCGACACGCCGCGCAACGCCCTGGTTATTTCCATTATTTTTCTCATGATTTCCCTA
>DGYFI06202__coassemble_476_pt1 | contig 30139 bp, 21 predicted proteins | sample DGYFI06202__metabat2_high_PE_036 | metagenome-assembled genome bin DGYFI06202
AGATATAGCGATTGAACATGGCATACTCATGCAAATGAGGGAGGTCTTGCAGTTCCGGGGAGAGTGTCCGTCATACGTTTTTTCTTAGAGCATTTTCAGTTTGAAACGCTTTGCGTTCCAAACCATACGGTCTGTCGTTTTGCGGAAAAAACGCGGTTTTTCCGCTCACTTTGGGCCGGGCGACGCTGCGCTGCCGCCTTGCCTTTTTCAAAGGCAAAACGCTTTAGCCGTTATTCAAGCAAATTTTCAGGCAAAAGAAAAGGCAGGTCTGTTCGTTCTCAAGTTGCGTGACGGCTCACAGGGGAAAAAATCCGAAGGATATGCCGAAGGGGTGGACACCATGTGGGCACCGCCAAACTTTTTTCGGCACAAAAATAAAAAAGGACGTGACATGCAAAAGCATGTAACGTCCTGAAAATATGTGGTGCGCCCGGCAGGAATCGAACCTGCGGCCTACAGCTTAGGAGGCTATCGCTCTATCCAACTGAGCTACGAGCGCGCGGAGTAAAATAGTAGGTAAATGTCGGTGTCCTGTCAAGAAGAGGGGCGGGCAGGCGCTGCGTCTGCCCGTCGTGGCGCGGGTCACAGGCTGTATTCGAGCATCAGCGTCACGGCGGCAAGGCACAGGCTCGCCAGCAGCACGCCGTAGGCCCTGCGGACGCGGAGCGAAAGCACCGCGCCGAGCATGGCGGCGACGTACATCATGGGCCAGTTGATATTGCGCAGGAGCGGGCCGCGGCGCTGCGAATCCAGCCCGTCAAAGACGAGGGCCAGCCCGGCGAAGCAGACCAGATAGAGGGCGAACTGCCAGCAGGCGCGCAGGCTGATGCCCAGCAGCAGGGCGTGCCCGGGCGCGCATCCGTGGCCTGTACGGCAATAGCTTTCCACGGCGGGCATGATGCGATTGAGCAGCACACGCTGACTGCGTTCGGCAAAGGCGGCCGCATAGGCGGCAAAAACGGCAAGCAGCAACGGCAGCAGCAGAGCGCCCGGTGCTGACCAGCCGTAGAGCCGCGCCAGCGGGAACATGAGCATGAAGCTCAGCACGCCTTGCGGCGGAACGACGCTGCCCAGCGGCACCACATCCAGCCAGAGCAGTTCCAGCGTGATGCCCAGCGGCAGGGCCAGCAGCCAGTCCCCGGTCAGCAGGCCCATGAGCAGGGCCGCAAACAGCGGCCGGTCAGCGAGACGAAAGATCAGCGTGTGCCGGAAGACGCCAAGCAGGACAAAAAAAAAGCGTAGGGGATCCCCCGCAAAGCCATATCAAAGAAGCTGTTCAATGGAATCCCTCACCTTCTCGGACGGTACGCAGCGGAAATCCAGCTGGATGCAGCGGCCCAGCAGGGTACGCAAGTCTTCGCTGTCCTGTTCGGAGACAGCGACATGCGGCAAGAGCTGTTTTTTGCCGGGGCCGTAATGGAGATTGCCGATATTGAGACTTTTCATGGGGATGCCGGCATCACTGGCCTGTCGGGCATCCTTGCAGTCCTCAAAGAGCACCAGGGCGTCGTCGCCGCAGGCTTGCAGGGTCGCGGGCAAGGCCTCCAGCATGACGAAATGCGTTTCCACGTTCTGCGGCACGGCGAGCAGGGTGATCTGCTGCCGCAGGTCGTCCTGCGCCATAGCGTCGTTGGCCACCACCAGATGCCGGGCAGCCACATAGGGGAGCCAGCCCTCGATGACCTGGCCGTGTACCAGACGGTTGTCCACCCGAAACCATGTCATGCCTGGGCGCCCGCCTTATCCGCCTTTTCAGACTTGTCTGTCTTGTCCGCCTTGTCGCGCGTCTTGTTGCGCAGCATCTTGCCGGCCACCACGATGCCCCGGGTGCCCGCCTCGCCTGCCAGTTCGGCCAGTTCTTCCAGGCTCTTGGTACGGCTGCTGAAGACCTTGAGCAGCATGGGCAGGTTGACGCCGGTCACCACTTCCACATGATGATTGCCCAGCAGCGAGAGCGCCAGATTGGTGGGGGTCCCGCCGAACATGTCGGTCAGGATGATGACGCCGGCCCCCTTGTCGAGGCGCTGGGCGGCATCGTCCAGGCGTCTGACGGTCTCCGGCACTTCCTGCGCGATGTCGACGCTGATGGAGGTGCAGTCGCTCAAGGTCCCGAGAATGAACTCCGCCGTGCGCAGCATGGCCGAACCGTAATCGGCATGGGCCACCACAATGATGCCGACCTGCGCGGGGCTGCTCTGATCTTCTGCCATGATTCACCTTGCCCTTCTGACTGTTGGGGAAATTTCTCTAGAGCATGTTCAGTTTGAAACGCTTCGCGTTCCCAACCATACGGCCTGTCGTTTCGCGGAAAAAGCGCGGTTTTTCCGCTCACTTTGGGCCGGGCGGCGCTGTGCCGCCGCCTCGCATTTTGCCTTTTTCAAAGGCAAGATGCTCTACACAGCGTGCCAGCTTTTTCAGCCAAGTTCAAGATGCCGGTGTTCCACCGTGGCCGTATAGTCGGCCTGTCGCAGGGCCTGCGTCAGCTCCTCGGCCACGGCGACCGAGCGGTGGCGCCCGCCGGTGCAGCCGATGGCGATGCTGACGCGGTAGCGTCCCTCGGATTCCATGAGCGGCAGCATGAAAAACAGCAGATCCCGCAATTTCTGGAAGAATTCCTGCGCGCCCGGCGAGTGCAGCACATAGTCCGCCACGGCCTTGTCCTTGCCGGAGAGGGGGCGCAGGGCGGCGTCGAAATAGGGATTGGGCAGAAAGCGCATGTCAAAGACGAGGTCCGCTTCCCGGGGGACGCCGTACTTGTAGCCGAAGGAAAGGACATTGACGCGGATGGCGCGCAATTTTTCCTTGGCGCGCCAGCGCTTCTGGATGGCGCGGCGCAAGTCGTGGATGGAGAAGCGGCTGGTGTCCACCACGAGATCCGCGGACTCGCGCAAGGGGGCCAGCCGTTCGCGCTCGGCGGCCAGGGCCTCCTCAAGGCCGAGACCTTCCCGCTCCAGCGGATGCGGGCGGCGCGTGGTGGCGTAACGGCGCATGAGCTCATGCGGCGTGGCCTCAAGGAAGAGGAGCATGGGCCGGTAACCGTCGCCCGTCATCTGCGACAGCGCCATATTGATGTCTTCCAGAAAGGCGCTCTGCCGGATGTCCATACCCAGCGCCATGCCCTTGTAGCGGCTCATGGAAGGGCGCGCCATGAGGGCGGCCATATCCGGCGCAAGGGCGGCGGGCAGGCCGTCCACCGTGAAGTAGCCCAGATCTTCAAAAACGCCGAGCGCCGTACTCTTGCCCGCCCCGGACAGGCCGGTGACGATGCAGACGGAGCTGGACACGCGGGACTCGGTGCTGTTGTCGGCGGGGGGCGTATTCATGGGAGAGCTCGCAAGGAGAAAAGGCCCCCTTGCGGGGGCCTGTGCGCTGCTAGAGGACAGGGTCGATGAGGGCAAAGCCGCTGGTGCGCCGCCGGTAGACCACATTGACGCGCGTGGTCTCGGCGTTGATGAAGACGAGGAAGTCGCCGCCCACGTTCTCAAGCTGCATGAGCGCCTCGTCCAGATGGAGGGGCTTGGGAGCAAAGCGATCCGTGCCCACCACCTCGGCCTGCGCCTCTTCATCGGGCTGGGCCTCGAGGTTGTAGGTGAAGACGTCCACGTCCGCATTGCGGGCCTTGCGGCGCTGTTCCTTGACGCGGGAGACCTGCTTCTTGATCTGCGCTTCCACCTTGTCGGTCACAAGGTCGATGGCGGCGTACATGTCGGAGGTCTGTTCCGAGGCATTGATGTGCAGACCTTCGCCGGAGACGGTCACTTCGCAGCGGTGACGGAACTTGTCCACGGTCAGCACCACGGCCACTTCCAGACCGGAGGACTTGCCGAAGAAACGTCCCAGCTTTTCCATACGGCGGCGGGCATACTTCTTGAGATGGTCGGACGCATCGAAGTTCTTGAAGGCAAAGGAAATGTTCATATGGCCTCCGCTATGAGGGTTAGAAGTGCTCCCTGCGCTTCGAGGACGAGGGAATATCCAGAGCCGTGCGGTATTTGGCGACGGTGCGCCGCGCGATGGTCACCTTGAGATGATCCTTGAGCATCTCGCCGAGGCGCTCGTCGCTGAGGGGGGCACGCGGGTCCTCTTCCGAAATGAATTTCTTGATGAGCGCCTTCACGCTTTCGGAACCGACCTGACTTCCGTCATCCAGTTCCAGCCCGCTGTTGAAAAAGAACTTCAGCTCGAAGATGCCGTGCGGCGTGGCGGCATACTTGCTGGTGGTGATGCGGCTGACCGTGGATTCGTGCATGCCGATGTCGTCGGCGATGTCCTTGAGGATGAGCGGCGCAAGATGGGTGACGCCGTATTCGAAAAAAGGCCGCTGGTGGCGCACGATGCTCTCCATGACCTTGTAGAGCGTGCGCTGCCGCTGATAGAGGCTCTTGATGAGCCAGGAGGCCGAGCGGATCTTGTCGGCGCAGTATTCCTTTTCCGCGCTGTTCTCGCAGTCGATGTCCAGCTTGGCCAGTTCGGACATCTGGAGCTGCGGCAGGCCGTCCTCATTGAGGAGGATGACGAAGTCGTCCCCCACTTTGTAGACGTAGACGTCCGGGCTCACATAGGTGGGCTCGCCGCCGCCGAAGCTCGCGCCCGGCAGAGGGTCGAGGCTCTGGATGATGTCCAGATATTCGCCCAGCGTGTCCATGTCCAGACGGAACTTGCGCAGGAGGGGCTTGTAGCGGTGCGCCTCCAGATCTTCCAGATGGTATTCCACCAGTTCCTTGAGGATGGGGTCCCGGTCATAATTCAGATTGCGGAGCTGGATGAGCAGGCATTCCCGCGCATCCCGGGCGGCGACGCCCACGGGATCGAAAAAATGGATGCGGTCGAGGACGGTCTCCACTTCCGCGGGAGTGGCGTTGGTCAGTTCCGCCACATCCTGCACGCTGGCCTGGAGATAGCCGGACGAGGAGAGGTTGCCGATGATGGCCTCGCCGATCTCCTTCTGGCGGTCATCCAGCGTGGAGAGGCGCAGCTGCCACATGAGGTGGCTCTCCAGCGAGGGCTTGGCGGCATAGCGGGCCTCCAGCGGGGAGAGCTCCTCCGGGAGCTCGTGCTCGCGGGGCTGGACGAGGCGGGGCGTGCTGGCGAATTCGCCGAGGTAGTCTTCCCAGTCGGCATTGCGGGACAGGTCCGCATCATAGGCCGTGTCGTCCTCGCGGGAAGAGCGGGTCTCCTCCGGGGCCTGACCGTCCGACAGCGGGATATTTTCGCTCTCTTCCAGAAAGGGATTTTCCATCAGTTCCTGCTGGACGGTCTCCAGCAGTTCCACACGGGAAAGTTGCAGCAGCTTGATGGCCTGCTGCAGTTGCGGCGTCATGCGCAGTTGCTGCGAAAGCTTGAGCTGCTGACGAAGTTCCAATGCCATAGGAGAGCCGGTATCCCTTTTAGAGCATTTTCCGTTTGGAACGCTTTGCGTTCCCCACCATGCGGCCTGTCGTTATGCGGAAAAACGCGGTCTTTCCGCTCACTTCCGGCCGGACGGCGCTATGCCGCCGTCTCGCGCCTTGTCCCTTCCAGGGACAAAACGCTCTAATGCCTGATTTTCGTTACAAATATCATGCCATAGGTCATAAAAACTTGCAACAGGCCCGCGTTGCCGGACGTACGTTCATGCGGCCGAAGTCCAGCGCCGGGACGTGGCCGGGCGGCGCCGTGCCGCCGTCCCCCTGAGAAACGCGCGCCGGGGGAAGGGAGGGTGGCTGGAGGGAGGGAAGCCCCTCCCCCCAATGACCATGAATAGTGCGAGAGCATTTTCAATCCGGCCTTGGGTCCCGCGGAAAAGGCGCGGTTTTCCGCTCGCTTTCGGCCGGGCGGCGCTGTGCCGCCGCCTCGCGTTTTGCCTTGTTCAAAGGCAAAACGCGCCAACAAGCCCTAACCGGCCGCCTGCTTTTTGGCCGCGCCGATGAAATCCCGGAAGAGGGGATGGGCATGCATGGGACGGGACTTGAACTCGGGATGGAACTGGCAGCCCACGAACCACGGATGATCCGGCAGCTCCACGATCTCCACCAGGGAGTCGTCCGGGGCAAGGCCGCTGAAGACCATGCCCTTCTGGGCGAGGATGTCCCGGAAGGCGTTGTTGAATTCGTAGCGGTGGCGGTGGCGTTCTTCCACCATGTCCTTGCCGTAGGCTTCGGCGGCATGGGTGCCGGGCAGGATCTTGCAGGGATAGGCTCCCAGGCGCATGGTGCCGCCCTTGTCGCTGCCGGTATCGCGCTTTTCCAGATGCTTGGTGCGGAAGTCGAACCATTCGGTCATGAGGTAGATGACCTTATGGTCGGAAAGCGGATTGAATTCCTCGGAGTTGGCGTCTTCCAGTCCGGCCTTGTGCCGGGCGAACTCGATGACGGCGCACTGCATGCCCAGGCAGATGCCGAAGAAGGGGACATTGTTTTCCCGCGCGTAGCGGATGGCCTCGATCTTGCCTTCCACGCCGCGGTAGCCGAAGCCGCCGGGCACAAGGATGCCGTCGCAGCCTTCAAAGGTGGCGCGGGTGTTGGCGGCGTCCACGTTCTCGGAATTGACGTAGCGCAGTTCCACGGCCACCCGGTTGGCGATGCCCGCGTGGATGAGGGCCTCGTGCAGGCTCTTGTAGGCTTCCTTGAGGTCCACGTATTTGCCCACGATGGCGATGGTGACCTTGCCCTGCGGGTGGGCGCAGTCGTAGACGAGCTTTTTCCAGCTTTCCAGATTGGCGTTGCGCGCGGGCAGGCGCAGCATGATGGCCACCTTCTGGTCGAAGCCTTCTTCATAGAAGCGCAGGGGCACTTCATAGATGTTGTCCACATCCACCGAGCAGAACACGGCATCCTGATCCACATTGCAGAACAGGGCGATCTTGCGGCGCATCTCCGCCGGGATGCTCTGCTCGCAGCGGCAGAGGATGATGTCCGGCTGGATGCCGATGGAGAGCAGCTCCTTCACGCTGTGCTGGGTGGGTTTGGTCTTGTGTTCGCCCGCCGCCTTCAGATAGGGCACGAGGGTCAGGTGGATGTTCAGGCAGTTGTCCCGGCCCAGTTCCGTGCGCAGCTGGCGGATGGCCTCAAGGAAGGGGAGCCCTTCGATGTCGCCCACCGTGCCGCCGATCTCGATGATGGCCACGTCCGGCGCCTGATCTCCTTCGGCAAGGGAGAGGATCTTGTGCTTGATCTCGTCGGTGATGTGGGGGATGACCTGCACGGTGCCGCCCAGATAGTCCCCGCGCCGTTCCTTGGCGATGACGTTGTTGTAGATGGCCCCGGACGTGGTGTTGTTCTTGCGGGACATGGGCACGTTGAGGTAGCGCTCGTAGTGGCCGAGGTCGAGGTCGGTCTCGGCCCCGTCGTCGGTCACGAAGACCTCGCCGTGCTGGAAGGGGTTCATGGTGCCGGGGTCCACGTTGATGTAGGGGTCAAGCTTCTGGATGGTGACGGTCAGGCCGCGCGTCTGGAGCAGCGCGCCCAGAGAGGCCGCCGCCAGTCCCTTGCCCAGCGAGGAAAGCACACCGCCCGTCACAAAGATGTATTTCGTTTTCATAATCTCCTCCGGGGCAATGGCTGCGGGCTGTGCGGCCCAGGGTGCGCGCCCCACGCACATGTTCATCCCGACAGCATATAACCAAAGTCGGGCACGCTGGCTAGCATTGACTATGCGGCACACAAAACGTAATGTGAATTCCCTTTCACCACAGGAAATTTGTCCCTTTGAGGAGGCTAGGCCGCATGGGCGCTGTCAATACCTTGGTCATTACGGGCTACGGCACCAATTCCCATCTTGAAACGGCGCACGCCGCGCGCCTTGCCGGAGCGGACAGGGCGGACGTGGTGCATTTTTCGGATATCGTGACGGCCCGGGTACGTCTGGACGACTACCATTTCCTGATCTTTCCCGGCGGCTTCCTGGACGGCGACGACCTCGGCGCGGCGCAGACGGCCAGCCTGCGCTGGCGCTATCTTGTGGACGAGGCGGGGACGCCCCTGATCGAGAGCCTGACCCGTTTTCTGGACGACGGCAAGCTTGTGCTCGGCATCTGCAACGGCTTCCAGCTGCTGGTCAAGCTCGGCGTGCTGCCCTCGCTGGACGGGGCGCGCTTCGAGCGGCAGGTCTCGCTCAGCCATAACGATTCCGCCCGCTACGAGGACCGCTGGGTCAGCCTGCGCCCCAATGAAAAAAGCCCCTGCGTGTTCACGCGCGGCCTCGGCATGCTGGCCATGCCGGTGCGGCACGGCGAGGGCAAGCTCGTGACACGCGATGCGGCCACGCTCCAGCGCCTGCAGGACGAGAACCTCATCGCCCTGCAATATGCCGACCCCGCCACCGGGCAGCCCACGCAGGAATATCCTCTCAATCCCAACGGCTCCCCGCTGGGCATCGCCGGGCTGACCGACCCCAGCGGCCGGGTGCTGGGCCTCATGCCGCACCCCGAAGCCTTCCACCACGTCACCAATCATCCGGCCTGGACGCGCGGCGAGGTGGACGCGCCCGGCACCATGCTCTTCGTCAATGCCGTGAACTACTTGCGTGACCTTTGATGACCGGGTAAGGGCGGTCCGCCGCCATCCGGCCAGCGCATTTTGGGTTTGAAACGCTTCGCGTTCCAAACCATCCGACCCGGCGTTTTGTGGAAAAAAACGTGGTTTTCCGCATATTTTCGGCCGGGCGGCGACACAGCACTGAATCGTTTTTTTGCAGCCTTTGCGGCCCGTGGACCTCGTGTCTGCGGGCCGTTTGCTTTTGGCGCGCGGATGCGCAGCCGGAGCGGCCTTTCCCGACCGTGCCGCTGCGGCTGTGCGGATCGTTCCGGGGGGCGGGAGAAGTTTTCGCGCTGGGGCACATGGTATAGATCTATGCTGTTTTCTGTCGTGTAAATCAGCGTAAAACGACATAAAAATATCGTTCCCGGCTTGACAGGCCATAGGCTTCAAAATACATAACATCATTAAAACCATCACCAAGGCTCTGCAAAGGCTCCAGAGCAGAGCATGCGTCACGGGGCGGCTTGCCGCAGAGGATATTTGCGACCATAAGGAGGGATACGCATGACTTCACTGACCGAACAGCAGATCGCCGCCCTGGCGCCCAATGATAAGGCATTGAGCAACGGGCGCAGCATTTCCCGGAGCGGGGATTTCAGCCAGTTGGGAAGATCGGCGGACGGCACGTTCTATCAGGGCGAATGCCGCGGCAGCGGGAGCAAGCCCTACATCACGTCCGCGGATTTTTCGGAAGGGGCGACGCCGGTGCTGCGCTGCACCTGCCCCAGCCGTCAGCTCCCCTGCAAGCATTGTCTGGCGCTGCTGTTCGAGATACTGGAGGGCAAGCCCTTTGCGGAAATGGAGATCCCGCAGGACATCCTGAAAAAGCGCGCCCGCCGCGGAGGCAAGGCGGACGAAACGGCGGATGAGGCCGGCGACGGCAAGGAAGCGAAGAAGACCGCCGCCAAAAAGAGCAGTAAAAAATCGTCGGCCCCGAGCGCCGCGCAGGCAAAGAAGATGCAGACCCAGCTTGAAGGGCTGGGGAAGGTCGAAACGCTGGTGCAGAGCATCATGGATGGCGGCCTGGGCAGCCTGAACGGGGCGGTGCTGGAGACCTGCCGCAATCTGGCGAAAGAGCTTGAAAACCACTATCTGCCCGGTCCTCGCCGTCTCATACGCCGTCTGGTGCTGGATGCCGAAGCGCGGGAGGCCCAGGGGGACGACCAGGCCAATGCCCGCATGCTGGATACGCTGGAGAAGCTCTGGGCGCTGATCCGCAAATCCCGCCAGTATCTGGAAGAAAAACTGGCGGGCGGCGTTGCGCTGCGGGATGCCAGCCCGCTTTTCGAAGAACTGGGCGGCGTCTGGAAGTTCAGCGAGCTGGAGGCGCTTGGGCAGACCCGCGAAAACGTGCGCCTTGTCCAGCTGGCTTTCTGGGTACGTCAGGACGATGCCCGCGAGGAATTCGTGGATACGGCCTGCTGGGCCGATCTGGACAAGGGCGGCATCGTCATGACCTACGGCTACCGCCCCTTTGCCATCAAGAAGCGTCTCAAGGAAGAGGACAGCACGTTCGGCGTGGCGCATGCGCCGAAGATCGTTTGCTATCCCGGCGAGGGCAATCCGCGTGTGCGCTGGGAAAGCGCGGACATCCAGCCCGTCAGCGAGGCGGACAGGCAGCGCCTGCGCGAGCTGGCCGCCCCGGCCCTTGCCCCGGAGATCAAGGCCGCCAAGGATCTGCTCAAGAATCCCCTGTTCGAGCCGCCGCTTTTCTGTCTGCTGCGCTTTGCCCGCATCGGCAAGGTGGGCGAGGCCTTCGTCCTCGTCGATCCGCAGGGCGACACCATCCTCCTGGAGGACATGCCCGGCCTGGAAGGCAACATCAGCAGCGAGCTTGCCGGCAGTACGGCCTGGCTGCCGCTGCTCCCCGATCCTTCTCTGCTGGAGGACCAGAGCCTGCTGGGGGCCATCTGGCATGATGCCGCTGCCGGCCGCATGAAGATGCAGCCGCTCAGCATCGTGACGGATACGGCCATTGCCCGCCTGCTGTACTGATTTGACGCGAGCATGGAGGAACAGCATGGATATCTCCCCTTTGTTCGTTTTGCGGCAGCGTCTGCATGCCGCCGCGCTGGCCGGTGCCGCTTCCTGCCTCGGCGATGTCCGGCTGGCGCAGGCCTGTGAGGCCCTTGCCCCGCTGGAGGCGGCCGCGCCGGTCTTCCGCAAGCTGGGCGATCTCGTCCGCAGGCTCCGCGTGCCGGAGGGCGAGGGACGGGCGGCCGTCCTGCTGGAGGCCCTGACCCTGGCCGATGCGCTGGCCTGCACGCAGGCGACCGTGGCCGTGCCGGGTGAGGTGGGGCCGGTGGAGCCCGCCGGGCAGGGCGGAGAGGTGGCGGACGTGCCGTACTCCGTGGTGGCGTCTTTTCGGAAAGACCTGCTCTCATCTCGCAAGAGTTCCCCGGAACGCCTGTGGGCGTCCCCGGAGCTGCGTCCGGAGCTTTTCCGCGACTACCGCCTTTACGGTTTCCTGCGGCGGGAACTGGCGGCGGGAGTGCCTCGCGCAAAGGATGTGGTGGAATGGCTGGGCAAGTGGGACGAGGACATCCTGCCGCTGCTGGCGGAGGGCTTCGATCCCCACGGCGGGAGAGAAATGGTCTGGCGCGTCAATACGCTGGCATGGGCGCGGGGGGCGGCGGCCAATGACTTTTACCGCGCGCAACTGGACAGGGGCGGGAGTGCGGCCGTCCGTGCGGAACTGATCCATGCCCTGCGGCACGACAGGGGCAATACGGCCCGACTTCTGGAACTGTGCCGCACGGAAAAGGGCAAGCTTGCCGCCATAGCGCGTTGGGTGCTGGCACGCATGGACGATCCCGCCGCCTGGGCCTATTTTCGTACGTTGTTGCCGAAGCGGCCGCGGCAGGTCATGGCCGCGCTGGAATTTGCCTGCGGCGGTCAGGAAGCCGGTGCGCTGGTGGCCGAAGAGCTGGAGCGCCTGCTTGCGCCCCTTGTGGCGGATGCCGCCCGCATCCCTGACGCGAAGGAAAAAACGGCCATCCAGGAAGCCTTCTATGCCCTGCCCGGCAAGACCGGCCCGGCGGTCTGTGAGGCGTACCGCCGCATGGCCGTACTGGGGGAGGCGCTGGATGACCGGCTCCGCCTGCGGCACAAATATCTTGATACGGGGCCGGATCGCGGGGGCTTTGTGTTCCGTATCGCGGTGGCCCTCACGCTGCGGGAGGCCATCCTGCGGCAGCCGGACGAAGGCTTGCTGGCCCTGGCCGAAGAGTTGATGCAAACGGTCTCCTCCCTTTTCATCATCCCCTATCTGACGGGCATGCTGCTCCTGCGTCCGGCGGCCGAAGCCTACGAAGCGGCGGAGCGCCTGCTTGCCCCGGAAGGTTTTGCGCGCGGCACGCTGACGGATAAGGGCACTTTTTTTCTGCAGCGAATTTTTTCCGCTGAAGATATCGACGTGAGTTATGCCCGCTACTATCTGTCGTACGGTGAATTTTATGAACCGGAGTGGGCCGAAGGCATCGAGAAATGCGGCTGCCGCGGTTACAGGCCACGCTGGCGCAGCGATTTCCTGAAGCGCAGGTTGAGGATATCCCGCCCCTTTGCCGAACCGCTGGATGTGCGCTGGCTGGAGGCCATGATGTCGCCGGATACCGATGCGGAGACGTGCCGTCTGATGTTCCGGCTGGCTGATTTGGGAAATGCCGCATGCTGTGCCCGGCTGGGACGGTTCTTTCATGACTGGATGCTGGGCGAGGGGGTCAGCCGTTTCACCGCCGTGTCGAGCACGCCTGAACTGATGCGGGGAAGCGTGAATTTTGACGCCCTTCCGGCCGTTGTCTGGATGTACTACTGCGGCTGGACGGATTTCAGGGGGCTGCTGGAATCCTGGTTCCGGCGTTACGGTATGTGCGCCGGCATCATCGGCAGCTTTACCCAAATGATGATACATATCGCGCCGCAGGCATTTCTTGACGAAATGGAACGCTGTCTGGAACTGCTGCGCCGGGGAGAACTGCAACCGGACTGCGATGAAAGAGAAAAGGTGTGCAGACGGGCGGAACAATGTATCGACAGCGTCCGGCGACACATGGCCGCCCGTTCCCGCAAGGCGGCATCCGACCGGGGATGATGCGAAGGAGAGGAACGCATGGACATTTCCCCCTTGTTCGTTCTGCGGCAGCGCTTGCATGCCGCCGCGCTGGCCGGGGCCGCGTCCTGCCCCGGCGATGCCCGGCTGGCGCAGGCCTGTGAGGCCCTTGCCCCGCTGGAGGCGGCCGCGCCGGTCTTCCGCAAGCTGGGCGATCTCGTCCGCAGGCTCCGCGGGCCGGAGGGCGAGGGGCGGGCGGCCGTCCTGCTGGAGGCCCTGACCCTGGCCGATGCGCTGGCCTGTACGCAGGCGGCCGTGGCCGTGCCGGGCGAGGCGGAGCCGGTGGTGCCCGCCGGGCAGGGGGGAGCGATGGCGGACGTGCCCTACTCCGTGCTGGCGTCTTTTCGGAAAGACCTGCTCTCATCCCGCAAGAGTTCCCCGGAACGCCTGTGGGCGTTCCCGGAGCTGCGGCCGGAGTTTTTCCACGAGTACCGCCTGTCCGGCTTCCTGCGGCAGGGGCTGGCGGCGCAGGGAGGCTACGCGAAAGACATCGTGGAATGGCTGGCCGCCAGGGGCGAGGACATCCTGCCGCTGCTGGAGGATGGCTTCGATCCTGACGGCGGGAAGGAGATGGCCTGGCGCGTCAAGGTGCTGGAGCGGGCGCGAAGCGCGGCCGCCAATGACTTTTACTGCGCGCAGCTGGACAGGGGCGGGAGCGCGGCCGTCCGCAGGGAGCTGATCTATGCCTTGCAGCACGACAAGAGCAATACGGCCCGTCTGCTGGAGCTGTGCCGCACGGAAAAGGGCAAGCTGGCGGCTATGGCGCGCTGGGCGCTGGCGCGCATGGACGATCCCGCCGCCTGGGCCTATTTCCGTGCGTTGCTGCCGAAGCAGCCGCGGCAGGTCATGACGGCACTGGAATTTGCCTGCGGCGGTCAGGAAGCCGGTGAACTGGTGGCCGGAGAGCTGGAACGCCTGCTTGCACCCCTTGTGGCGGATGACGCCTACACCCCCAGCGAGAAGGAAGAACGGGCCATCCAGGAAGCCTTCTATGCCCTGCCCGGCAAGACCGGCCCGGCTGTCTGCGATGCGTATCGCCGCATGGCCGCGCTGGGGGCGACGCTGGATGAGCGGCTCTGGCTGAGGCACAAGTTCCTCATGTACGGCAGGGATCGCAGGGGGCACGAGTTCCAGGTCGCGGTGGCCCTCACGCTGCGGGAGGCCATCCTGCGGCAGCCGGACGAGGGCTTGCTGGCCCTGGCCGAAGAACTGATGCGGACGGCTTCTTCCCTTTTCGTCATCCCTTATCTGACGGGCATGCTGCTCCTGCGCCCGGCGGTCGAAGCCTACGAAGCGGCAAAGCGCCTGCTTGCCCCGCAAGGCTTTGCCCGCGGCTCGCTGACGGATACGGGCTGTTTTTTCCTGCAACGAATTTTTGATATTGCGGATATCGACATGAGCCGTACCCGCCACGGCCTGTCGTGCGGGTGGTTCAACTCCTGGGCTGCCCGCTACGATATGAGCACCGTCTACGACATGTATCGCTATGATCCGGGATGGGCTACCGGGGAGATAGAGAAGCGCGGCTGCCGCGGCTACACGGCATGGTGGTGGAGCGAGTCGCTGAACCGCGGGCTGATGGTCTTCAGACCCTTTGCCGAACCGCTGGATGTTCGCTGGCTGGAGGGCATGATGTCGCCGGACACCGATGCGGGGACGTGCCGGCTGATGTTCCGGCTGGCCGATCTGGGAGATGCCTCCTGCTGCGCCCGGCTGGGACGGTTCTTTCATGACTGGATGCTGGGCAAGGGGGTCAGCCGTTTCACCGCCGTGTCGAATACGCCTCGAGTGATGCGGGGAAACGTGAATTTTGGCGCCCTGTCGGCCCCTGTCTGGATGTACTGCTGCGGCTGGACGGATTTCAGGGGGCTTATGGAATCCTGGTTCCGGCGTTACGGTATGAACTACATTACTATGGGCGACTTTGCCAGCATGATGGAGCATATCGCACCGCAGACATTCATCGAGGAGATGGAATACTGTCTGGAACTGCTGCGCCGGGGGGAACTGCAACCAGAGTTCGATACGAGCGAAGAACTGTGCAGAAAGGCGAAACAACATATCGACAGCGTCCGGCGACACATGGCTGCCCGTTCCCGCAAGGCGGCGTCCGACCGGGCATGATGCGAAGGAGAGGAACGCATGGATATTTCCCCTTTGTTCGTTTTGCGGCAGCGTCTGCATGCCGCCGCGCTGGCCGGTGCCGCGTCCTGCCCCGGCGATGCCCGGCTGGCCCAGGCCTGTGAGGCCTTTGCCCAGCTGGAGGCGGCCGCGCCGGTCTTCCGCAAATTGGGCGATCTCGTCCGCAGGCTCCGCGCGCCGGAGGGCGAGGGGCGGGCGGCCGTCCTGCTGGAGGCCCTGACCCTTGCCGATGCGCTGGCCTGCACGCAGGCGGCCGTGGCCGTGCCGGGCGAGGCGGAGCCGGTGGAGCCCGCCGGGCAGGGGGGAACGATGGCGGACGTGCCGTATTCCGTGCTGGCGTCTTTTCGGAAAGACCTGCTCTCATCCCGCAAGAGTTCCCCGGAACGCCTGTGGGCGTTCCCGGAGCTGCGGCCGGAGTTTTTCCACGAGTACCGCCTGTCCGGCTTCCTGCGGCAGGGGCTGGCGGCGCAGGGAGGCTACGCGAAAGACATCGTGGAATGGCTGGCCGCCAGGGGCGAGGACATCCTGCCGCTGCTGGAGGATGGCTTCGATCCTGACGGCGGGAAGGAGATGGCCTGGCGCGTCAAGGTGCTGGAGCGGGCGCGAAGCGCGGCCGCCAATGACTTTTACTGCGCGCAGCTGGACAGGGGCGGGAGCGCGGCCGTCCGCAGGGAGCTGATCTATGCCTTGCAGCACGACAAGAGCAATACGGCCCGCCTGCTGGAGCTGTGCCGCACGGAAAAGGGCAAGCTGGCCGCTATGGCGCGCTGGGTGCTGGCACGCATGGATGATCCCGCCGCCTGGGCCTATTTCCGTGCGCTGCTGCCGAAGCAGCCGCGGCAGGTCATGGCGGCACTGGAATTTGCCTGCGGCGGTCAGGAAGCCGGCGAACTGGTGGCCCAGGAGCTGGAGCGCCTGCTTGCGCCCCTTGTAGCGGATGCCGCCTGCACTCCCAGCGAGAAAGAGGTGCAGGACATCCAGCAAGCCTTCTATGCCCTGCCCGGCAAGACCGGTCCGGCTGTCTGCGAGGCGTACCGCCGCATGGCCGCGCTGGGGACGACGCTGGATGACCGGCTCCGCCTGCGGCACAAATTTACCGATAGGGGGCCGGATCGCGAGGGGTCTGTGTTCTGTACCGCGGTGGCCCTCACGCTGCGGGAGGCCATCCTGCGGCAGTCGGACGAGGGCTTGCTCGCCCTGGCCGAAGAGCTGATGCGGACGACTTCTTTCCTTTTCGTCATCCCCTATCTGACGGGCATGCTGCTGCTGCGCCCGGCGGCCGAAGCCTATGAAGCGGCAAAGCGCCTGCTTGCCCCGTACGGCTTTGCGCGCAGCAAGCTGAAGAAGAAAGGCAGCCAGATCCTCCACGATGTCTTCATGGAGATCGAGGTCAGCTACCCTCGTCATGAACTGGCGAACTGTCAGGTGACGCCGCTGTACGGAGAGAAGGGATATTACGATCTTGACGGCGTCTTCCGGCCGATAACGGCGGAAACATGGATCGAGCACCTCGAGCGGCGAGGCTGCCGTGGATTCCGGCCAGCCTGGAGCAGCGACGTCACGAAAAGGCATGTGGTGGGGTTCCGCCCCTTTGCCGAGCCGCTGGACTTTCGCTGGCTGGAGGCTTTGACGGCCTCGGGCAAGTCCCTTCCTGCCGACGGCATGTGGGTTCTTGCCTTTCTGCTGCTTGATCTGGGAGATCCGCAGCACTGCGAACGCATGGCCCGGATCTTTGCGTCGTGGATGGAGCGGACGGATGACTGGCGCATTTCCTATAGAATACCGAGCTGGCTCGCCTGTTGCGGGAAGCGGGATATGCGCGGTCTGCTGGAAAAGGTTTTCCGTCAGCACGGCATCGACGAGAGCAACATAGAGAATATGGCGTGCGGCATGAGATATATCGCGCCTGACATCTTTCTTGAAGAGATGGAGGCCTGTCTTGACCTGCTGCGCCGGGGAGAGCTTCGGCTGAAGTACCGCAGTGAAGAGCAAACCATTTATGCGGATGCGGAGAATGTGCTGGACGAGTTCCGGCGTTTTCTCGCCGCTCGTTCCCGCAAGGCCGCGTCCGACCGGGCATAGAGCCTCTTGCCGTTGAAAAAGGCAAAATGCGAGGCGGCGGCGCAGCGCCGCCCGAGCGAAAGTGAGCGGAAAAACCGCGCTTTTTCCGCGAAACGACAGGCCGTATGGTTTGGAACGCGAAGCGTTTCAAACGGAAAATGCGCTAAGTGAAAAGGAGCAAACGATGCAACAGCATGCCGATGTGCAACGGCTTCCGGCCGAGCAACTGTTTCAGGCCGAGCTGACGGCGCTGGCGGACGCCGAGACCCGGCCCGTGCCCGTGGGCTGGCGCATGTCGCCGTGGTCAGTGCGCACCTACATCTGCGGCGGCAGGGTGGGGGATGTGGAGATCACGCCCAAATACATGGGCAATGAGCGGCTGGTGGAGATAGCCATCGCCACCCTGCTCACGGACAGGGCCCTCCTGCTGGTGGGGGAACCGGGCACGGCCAAGAGCTGGCTGTCCGAACACCTCTGCGCCGCCATCAACGGCGATTCCACACGGGTCATACAGGGGACGGCCGGGACGACGGAAGAGCAGATACGCTATTCCTGGAATTATGCCCTGCTCATCGCCGAGGGGCCGTCCGAACGCGCCATGCTCAAAAGTCCGGTCTACCGGGCTATGGAAGACGGGGCCGTGGCCCGCTTCGAGGAGATCTCCCGCTGCGCCGGCGAAGTGCAGGACGCGCTCATCTCCCTGCTGTCGGAAAAGCGCGTCAGCGTCCCGGAGCTGCATTTGGACGTTCCGGCCCGCAAGGGATTCTCCCTCATCGCCACGGCCAACACGCGGGACAAGGGGGTCAATGACATGTCCTCCGCCCTGAAGCGGCGCTTCAATATCGTGGTGCTGCCCGCTCCGGCCAGTCTGGAAGCGGAGATGCGCATCGTGCAGAGCCGGGTGGCCCAGCTCACCAGCCATCTGGATCTCAATGCCGCGCTGCCCGCCGAGGACATCGTGCGCAAGGTCTGCACCATCTTCCGCGAACTGCGCGCGGGGCGGACGCTGGACGGCAGTCAGAAGCTCAAGCCCACTTCCGGCGTGCTGTCCACGGCCGAGGCCATTTCCCTGCTGGCCGGTTCCATGTCGCTGGCGGGCAGCTTCGGCGACGGCACGGTGGGGGACGTCGATCTGGCGGCCGCCCTGCAGGGGGCCGTGATCAAGGAGGATGACAAGGATACCCTCGCCTGGAAGGAATATCTGGAAAACATCATGAAAAAGCGGGGTGAAGACTGGTTCGGGCTTTACGTCGCCTGCCGGGAACTGCTGTCGTGAGCGAAGGGCCTCTTTTCTTCGGGGTGCGTCATCTTTCCCCGGCTGGCGCTTTCCATCTGCGGCGGCTGCTGGATGAGGTGCGCCCGCAGCTCGTGCTGGTGGAGGCTCCTGCCGACCTGGAGCCCCTGCTGCCGGATATCGTCCGCTCCGGCACGCAGCCGCCCATAGCCATGCTGGCCTATACGCGCGAGCCTCCCGTCCGTTCCCTGCTGTATCCGCTGGCGGAATATTCTCCGGAATATCAGGCCATGCTCTGGGCGCGGGAGCATAACGTGCCCTGCCGCTTCATGGACCTGCCTTCCGACATCTTCCTTGCTCTGTCGGCATGTGACGTCGTGGAGGAGGAAGAAGCGGATGCGGAAGACGACGCGGAGGAAGCGAAAGACGGCGTGGAGGAGCCCGCCGGGGAAGAGGAGACGCCGGACGAGACCGGGCCGGACGGCGAAAGCGGGGCGGGTGCGTCCGGAACGACCGGGGACGGGGCGGACGGCAAGGATGAGCGCGAGGCGCATGAGCTCTTCTGGGAGCGCGTGCTGGAGCACGCCGCCGACGGCGAAGACTACCGGCAGGGCGCGGCGGCCTACGGCAAAGAGCTCCGCCTGCGGGAGGAGACCGAAAACCGGGACGCGCGCCGCGATCTCGCCGAAGGACGCATCCGTGAGGCCTATATGTGCCGGGTCATGGCGCAGGCCGTGGCGGCGGGCGTGCCCGCCGGACGCATGGTGGTGGTGACGGGAGCCTATCATCTGGAAGGACTGCGAAGCGTGCCCCCCATGACGGATGCGGAGCTGGCGGCCCTGCCGCGCCGTCCCGCAGCCTGCACTCTCATGCCCTATACTTCGTACCGCCTTTCCTCCCGCTCCGGCTACGGGGCGGGGACCAAGGCCCCGGCCTATTCGTCCCTGATCTGGCAGGGGCTGCACCGACAGGAACCGCGCTGGCATGCCCGCGCCTATCTGGCGCGGATAGCCCGCTTTCTCCGGCAGGAAGGGCATCCGGTCTCGACGGCCGACGTCATCGAGGCGGTGCGGCTGGCCGATGCGCTGGCCCGGTTGCGGGGCTTCGACGTGCCGGCCCTGCCGGATCTGCGCGACGCCGCGATCACCTGTCTGGGCGGCGGGAGCCTTGCCCGCATCAGCCGGGCCGTGGCCGATGCGGAGATCGGCACGCAGGTGGGCTCTCTGCCCGAACGGGTCAGCCGCACCAGCCTGCAGGACGATTTTGACCGTTGCCTCCGGGCCCTGAAGCTGGAGCGCTTCCGCACGCCGGCGCCGCAGGAGCTGTCCCTCGACCTGCGGGAAAACCGCCGGGTCAAGTCTGCGGCCTCCGCCTTCCTGGGCCTGCGGCGTTCCTTTTTCCTGCATCGGCTGCGGGTCCTGGGCATCTCCTTCGCCACGCTGCGGGACGGGAGCTCCGGCCGGGCCGAAGGCTGGAGCCTCTGCTGGACGCCGGAAACGGAGATCGAGCTCGTGGAGCGATCGCTCACGGGCAACAGCATCCAGGAGGCCGTGGCCGCCCAGTTCCGGCAGACGCTGGCCGAGGCCGGTTCCCCGGCCGCTGTGGCCGCGGTCATCGAGGATGCCTTTGCCTGCGGCATGGTCGCGGAGCTGCACCGTGCCGCCGCCGCGCTCCAGGCCCTGAGCACCGAAGCCACGGACTTTGCCGATCTGGCCGGCACGGCGGCCCGTTTGTCTTTCGTGCTGCGTTTCGGCGATGTGCGGCGCATGGATACGCGGCCTCTGGAACCGCTGCTGCAGCAGATATTCCTGCGCTGCTGCCTGCTGCTTTCCGCCGCCTGCGACTGTGACGACAAGTCGGCCGAACCGGTGCTGTCCGCGATGGACAGCCTCGACGGCGTGGCGCGGGCCCATGCCTTCCTGGATGAGGCCTTCTGGCTGCGGATGCTGGAGGACGAGGCGGAACGGGATGAGGGCAACGCCTGCCTGTCCGGTCTCGCCGCAGCCATCCTGCTGGAGCGCGGCAAGATGCCGGACGACCGCCTGCAATGCCTCGTCCGCCGCCGTCTCTCGCCGGGCATGCCGGTGGACAGCGGCGCGGGCTGGTTTGCCGGACTGGCCAGGAAGAACCGCCATGCGCTCATCGGGCGTCTTCCGCTTTGGGAAGATCTCTCGCGGTATATCGACAGTCTGGACGATGAGACCTTCAAGCGGGCCTTGCTGGTGCTGCGGCGGGCCCTGGCCGATTTTTCCGCCGGGGAAAAGAACAGCATCGCGGAAAATCTGGCGGAGATCTGGGGACTTGACGGCGCGCAGGTCAGCGAGGTCCTCAATGCCGCGCTGAGCGGCGAAGCGGAAGAGATGCTGCAGGATATCGAGTCCTTCAACTTTGACGACCTGTAGGCGGGAGGTGGCGCATGGATGACGCGACACGGCTGCTGCGCTGGCGGCTCATTCTGGGACCGGAAAGCCGGCAGAGCTTCGAAGGCATGGGCTGCTGCGCGCTGCAAGGGGAAGCCGACCTCATGGACCAGGCGCTGGACGCCATCTACCAGCGCAGACCTGCTTCCGCCGGCAGTACGAGCGGCGCACGCGGCGCGGGGCGGGGGATGTCCAGCCCAAGGCTCGTCCGCTGGCTGGGGGACATCCGCAGCCTCTTCAGCAGGGACCTCGTTACCATCCTCCAGGAGGATGCCGTGGAACGCTGCGGCCTGAAGCAGCTGCTGCTGGAGCCGGAACTGCTGGACAATCTGGAACCGGACATGGGGCTGGCGAGCACGCTGCTCACCCTCATGGAACAGGTGCCCGAGCACAGCAAGGAGAACGTGCGGAACTTCATCCGCCGCATCGTGGAAGAGATCAACCGCCTGCTTGCGGATGATCTTCGCCGGGCCGTGACGGCAGGCCTGGACAGGCGGCAGCATTCCCCCATCCCTTCGGCGGCGGCGCTGGACTACCGTACCACCATCGCCCGCGGCCTCAAAAATTATCAGCCGGAGCTGGGCGTCATCGTGCCCGAACGCTTTTACTTCTTTGCGCGGAACCATATCGCCGCCCATCGCCGTACCATCATCCTGGATATCGACCAGAGCGGCTCCATGAGCGAGTCCATCATCTACGCCTCGGTGGTGGCGTGCGTGCTGGCAAGCATGGCCGCGCTGAAGACCCATGTGGTGGCCTTCGACACCAGCGTCGTGGACCTCACCGAACGCTGCGAGGACCCGGTGGACCTGCTGTTCGGCTTCCAACTCGGCGGCGGTACGGATATCGAACGTTCGCTGGCCTATTGCGGGCAGCTGGTGGAACAGCCTTCCCGCACGCTGCTTTTCCTCATCTCCGATCTGGACGAGGGCGGCAATCAGGCGGGCATGCTGCGGCGGCTGGAGGAGTTCAGGCGCTCCGGGGTGACGGTCGTCAGTCTGCTGGCGGTGACCAATGGCGGCACCCCCTACTACAATGCCAATATGGCGAAACGGGTGGCCGCCCTGGGCATCCCCTGTCTTGCCTGTCACCCCGAACGCCTGCCGCAGCTGCTGGAGGCCGCCCTGCGGGGGCGGGATCTGTCCGCCCTGGCGGGCGAAAAGATGACGTCGCCCAAACAGGGCTGAGGCGGCGCTCAGGCGCGGGGAAGCAGCTCCTCCGCCGGAGCGAGCCGCAGCAGGCGTCCGGCCACGACCAGAAAAGCCTCCTGCGCGCGGGCGGCCAGCAACTGATTGGCCAGGCCCAGCCCATCGCAGAACTGTCGGGACAGGGCGTTGCCGCCGATGCCGCCCAGGCCCGTCTCCCCGGAGACGATGACCCAGCGGCAGGGCAGGGCGCGGCTCAGGTCGATGAGGGCGGAGATCTCCTCCGTCACCAGGCATTCCAGCGCGCCGGCGTCCTCCTGCTCCGGCAGGGAGAGGAGGAGGTTGGTCACCCAGAGGGTCACGCAGTCCACAAGGATGGTGGCCTGTCTGCCGCCGGGCGCGGCGGAGCGCATCTCCTCCCAGGCGGCCGCCACGGCGGGGGCCAGACGGCGCGGACATTCCAGCAGCGGCCAGGAGTCCGGCCGCCGCAGGCGGTGACGGCGGATGCGTTCGCTCATGGCCGGATCGTCCGGCTGGGGCATGGCCGTGGCCACATAGAGCACAGGCCCGCCGTTGCGCAGGGCGTGCGCCTCGGCCGCGGCGCTCTTGCCGCTGCGCGTGCCGCCCAGATAGAGGGTCAGTTCGGGTTCAGACATGCGGGACTCCGTTCAGCGGGAAAGGGATGCAGGGAGCGTGCGCCTGCGGGGCCGCGACTGGGCAGGGGCCTCAGACCTCCCCCTGCGGCAGGCAGAAGACCACCAGCATGCAGCTTTCCGTAAGCTCGATCAGGCAGCCGAACACGTCCCCGGTCATGCCGCCCAGACGGCGCAGGATCGCCGAGAGCAGCAGGGCCGTTACCGCAAGGGCGGTCAGCAGGGCCGCGAGGCCGCGCCAGCCGGTGCACAGGCAGAAAAAGAGCGTCAGCAGCAGGGCCGCCAGACGGCTGCGGGCCGTGACGCCGTCGTTCATGGCGCTGCCCAGACCGCCGGGCCGGGCGCAGGGCAGCAGCAGGGCCACGAAGACCAGGCTCCGCGCCGTGGCGGCCGCCATGCAGCACATGCCGGCCAGCGTCCAGAAGCCCGCCTCGGCCGTGTCCGCCATGACGCCCAGGGCCGCCGCCTTGCCGCCCAGGACGAAAAAGAGGGCCAGCGCGCCGAAGGTGCCCAGACGGGAATCCTTCATGATCTCCAGCCGCCGGGCCGGGGGGGCCTCCACCAGCAGGCCGTCTCCGCAGTCCGCCACGCCGTCAAGGTGCAGACCGCCTGTGATCCCCACCCAGACGAGACAGCCGATGAGCCCGCACAGCACGGGCGGCAGCAGCTGCATGGCGGCCCACAGCGCGCAGGCCGCCAGCAGGCCGATGATCATCCCGACCGTGGGGAGCCAGGTCATGATGCCGTACAGGCCCGTGCCGGGCGGGAGGGCGCCGACCGGCAGCCGGGTGAAGAAGGCGAGAGCGGCGCGCAGCATCATCTCTGGATGTCCAGTTCCGCCAGGGTCCGCATCTCCGTGAGGATGCGCACGCTGGCGTCGATGATGGGGAAGAGCAGCGCCGCCCCGGTGCCCTCGCCGAGACGCAGACCGAAATTCGTATAGGTCGGGATGCCGAGATGCCGCATGAGCAGGCGATGCCCCGGCTCCACGGAGGCATGGGAGCCCACGAGCAGGGCGCGCGCTTCAGGATGCAGGCCCACGGCTATGGCCGCCGCGGCTCCGGCGATGAAGCCGTCCACCACCACCGGGATGCGCAGCGATGCGCCGCCGAGCATGAGGCCCGCCATAGCGGCCAGCTCCGTGCCGCCCACCTTGGCCAGCACGTCCAGCGGGTCGGACGGGTCGGGCTGGTTGCGGGCGATGCCCTGCCGGATGAGCTCGGTCTTGCGGCGCAGGCTCTCGGACGAGATGCCCGAGCCAAGGCCCGTCACTTCTTCCACCGGCGCGCCCGTCAGCACGGAGGCGATGGCGGAAGAGGGCGAGGTGTTGCCTATGCCCATCTCTCCGGCCGCCAGCAGCTGCGTGCCCCGCGCCGCTTCCTCGCGCGCCATGTCGATGCCCACCTGGAGGCAGGCCAGGGCCTCTTCCCGCGTCATGGCCGGGCCTTCGCTGAAATCGCGGCAGCCGGGCATGACCTTGCGGCGCACCAACCCTTCCGCCCCCTCCAGCGCATCGGCCACGCCCACGTCCACCACCACCAGACGCGCCCCGGCGTTACGACAGAAAGCATTGATGGTGCCGCCCCCGGCAAGGAAGTTGCGCACCTGGATGGCGGTCACTTCCGGGCCCGTGGCGCTGACCCCTTTGGCGGTGATGCCGTGATCCCCGGCAAAGAGCACCACAGCCTTGCGGGCAAAGGACGGGCGCGCGTCATCCGTGATGCCGCCGAGCCGGATGGCCAGCTCTTCCAGCTCGCCAAGGCTGCCCGGTACTTTGGCCAGACTGTCCAGCCGCTGCCGGACGGCGTCGGCCGCCTGTTGGGAAAAGGGAGGAAAGGTCAGATGCCGCATGATCGTCTCCTGCAAAGGTCTGCCGCAAGGGCAGGTTGGGGGAAGAGGCGCGGCTTAGCCGCCCATGACTCCCCATGACACGAGGCTGAGGACAACAGCAGTGAGCGCGACCGTCGCCCGCATGAGGCGGACGGCCAGCAGGATATGACGTTCCGTGGCCTGCGGCGTACCGGCGCCCAGCCACGGATGTTCCACGATCAGGTCGCCGTAGACGGCGGGGCCGCCCAGCCGCAGGCCCAGCGCTCCGGCAAAGGCGGCTTCGCTCCAGGCGGAATTGGGGCTCTCGTGCGCGTGGCGGTCACGCCAGCCGAGCAGAAGAGCCTGGCCCGTCCGCACGCCGGGCACCAGCAGGGCCGCCAGCGCCGTGCAGGGCAGGGACAGGCGCGCCGGAAGGGCGTTGAGCAGATCGTCCAGACGCGCGGCGGCCGTGCCGAAATCTCGGTAGGTGTCGTTGCGCTTGCCCCACATGGCGTCCAGCACATTGGCGGCCCGGTGCAGCGCCGCGCAGGCGGCGGCCCCCGGCAGGCCGAAGAGCAGCAGGCCGCAGGCGGCCCAGAAGAGCGTGGCCAGCACGCCGTCGGTCATGTTCTCCGCCACGCTCTCCACACAGGCGCGGGCCACGCCGTGAGCGTCCAGCGCTTCGGTACGGCGGCCCACCAGCAGGGAGACGGCACGCCGGGCGGCGGGCACGTCCCCGCGCCGCAGCGGCGCGGCCACCCGCAGGGCATGTTCGGCCAGACTGCGCGGCGCAAGGCAGACATAGACCAGCAGCACGGCGGCGAGCCAGTCCAGCCCCATGCCCGGCAGTCCGGCAAGAAAAACGAGGAGGATGGCCGTCAGCAGGCAGGGCAGCACCACCAGCAGGCAGGCCAGCAGGCCGCGCAGGAACATGCCCGGCCCGTTGGGCCCGCGCCGGAGCAGGCCCTCCGCCCACAGAGCAAGCCGTCCCATGCCGCAGACTGGGTGCCATGCGGCGGGGGGCTCGCCCAGCAGGTTGTCCAGCAGCAGGGCGGCAGGCAGGAAGAGCAGGACGGCCGTATCCATCACAGTCCCATATTCCGGTAGATGGCGGACATGTCGACATGCTCGCGCACCACGTCCGCCAGACGGTCCAGCGCCTTTTCCAGATCATAGGCCGCAAGTTGGCGGCCCTGCGGCGCAAGGCCCACGTCCGCCCGCACATGGTCGAGCCAGGCGCGGCGGAAGGCGTCGTCATCAAAGACGCCGTGCAGATAGGTGGCCCAGTTGCGTCCGCTGACATAGCCGCAGACCGCATCCGCCGCAGGACGGCCGTCCGGTCCGCAGCGCAGGAAGAGCGGACGGGCGGACGGGCCGTGGCGGGTGAGGCCGTGGTGGATCTCATACCCGCCGGTGAGCACGCCCAGCGGGCTTTCGGCCCGTTCCACGCGGATGAGGGTCTTGTCCGCCGCAAAGGTGGAATGCAGCTCCATGATGCCCAGGCCGGGCACTTCCGGCGAGGCGGATTCCACTCCGGCGGGGTCAAGGATGCTGCGGCCCATGATCTGGAGGCCGCCGCAGATGCCGAACAGCCATTTTCCCTGCGCGGCGTGGGCCTGGATGCGTTCGGCCAGCCCGTTGCGGCGCAGTTCGGCCAGATCCGGCACCACGCTCTTGGAACCGGGCAGCATGACCACATGCGGGTCGCCCCATTCCTCGACGCGGCGCACAGGCCGCAGGCGCACGTCCGGCTCCATGTCCAGCGGCGCGAAATCGGTGAAGTTGGAGACATGCGGCAGCATGACCACCGCAATGTCCAGCACCCCCGGCGGGACCGGCCCGGCAGGGGCGGCGTCGCTCCAGCAAAAACCGGCCATGTCCTCTTCCGGAAGGTTGAGATCGCGGACATAGGGCACCACGCCCAGCACCGGGACGCCCGTATGCTCCCGCAGATAGTCATGCGCCGGGGCCAGCAGGCTCGCATCCCCCCGGAAGCGGTTGACGAGATAGCCGTGCAGCAGGCGGCGCTCCCCAAGGGTGAAGGTCAGCCAGGTGCCGAGGAAGGAAGCATAGACGCCGCCGCGGTCGATATCCCCCACCAGCAGCACCGAGGCCCCCGCATGGCGGGCCATGCGCATGTTGACCAGATCATGCTGCTTGAGGTTGATCTCGCCGGGGCTGCCCGCGCCTTCCAGCACCATGATCTCGTGTTCCGCGGCCAGACTGTCGTAGGCGGCGGCCACCTGCCGCCAGAGATCGTCCTTGCGGCGGTAGTAGTCGCGCACGCCGAAATACCCCACGGGCTGCCCCAGCAGCACCACCTGCGAGCCAGTGTCGGAATGGGGCTTGAGCAGGATGGGGTTCATGCGGGCTTCCGGGTCCAGCCGGGCGGCCTGGGCCTGCAGGATCTGGGCGCGTCCCATCTCGTCCCCGGCGGCGGTGACGCCGGAATTGAGGGACATGTTCTGCGCCTTGAAGGGGGCGACGTCGTAGCCGTCCTGCCGGAAGATGCGGCAGAAGGCCGCGGCAAGGACGCTCTTGCCCGCATTGGAAGAGGTGCCCTGCAGCATGAGGGCCGGTACGCGGGGCCGGGCTGCCGGACGCGGGGACGCGGGGCGGCCCTGCGCCTCGCTCAGGATGTCCGCCAGCGCGGCGGCAAGCCGTTCATGCTCGTGCGGGAAGCGCACCGCCGCGCGGAACCAGCCGCCGTCCTCCATGCCGTCGTAATTGGAGCAGTCCCGCACGGCCATGCCATAACGGCGCAGGAGACGATCGTTGAGGTCCACCGGGGCCTGCGCGCAGCGGAAAAGCACGTAATTGGCCGCCGAGGGAAAAACCTCCACGCCGGGCAGGGCGGCCAGCGCCGCCGCCAGATGGGCGCGGCGTTGGGCATTGGTCGTACGGGTGTTTTCGGCAAAGTCGGAGGCATCCTCCAGCACGGCCACGGCGGCGGCCAGCGCAAGGCCGTTGACGTTCCAGACCGGCAGTTCCGCCTGGACGGCGGCGGCCAGCGTCGCGGGAGCGGCCAGGAAGCCCAGCCGCAGGCCGGGCAGGGCGTGGAACTTGGTCAGGGAGCGCAGCACCACGGCCTGTTCCGGCAGATCGCCCAACAGGGAGACCTCCGGTTCGGGCCCGGCGTATTCCACAAAGGCCTCGTCCAGCACCCAGAGCAGATCGGGCCGCCGGGCCATGAGGCGGCGCAGGGTCTCCGGCGTACGGAACAGGCCGGAAGGATTGCCGGGATTGGCCAGAAAAATGGGACTGCCCTGCGGCACGGCGGCAAGGGCTTCCGCAAGCGGCGGCACGGCGGAGCCCCCCGGCAGAGGGATGGCCTCCTGATCCCGCAGGCGCAGGATGTGCATCCCGGCCCGTCCACAGGCCAGCGCGTATTCGCTGAAGGCCGGTTCCACCACGCAGGCCGTGTGCATGCCGCGCCGGACAAGGGCGCGGGCCAGCGCATGGATGAGCTCATTGCTGCCGTTGCCGAAAACGAAGCGGGAGGCGGGCAGACCGTAACGGCGTGCGGCTGCCTCGCGGGCCTCCTCCGCCTGCGGGGACGGATAGGCGCTCAGGGCCGCCTCGTTGCGCAGCAGGGCCGCCCGCAGGAAGTCGGGCATGCCTTCAGGACGGACATTGACGCTGAAATCCAGCAGGGAAGCGGCATCCCTGCCCGCTGTCCTGCTCATGGCGTGGCGGTTGCCGCCGTGGGCGTCTGCCTTCATGGATGACCTCGCGGATGTTCGGGGGCGGGCGCGCACGCCCCGTCAGGGAAAAGGAGGGACAGGATGCAGGCGGCGCTGTCCTCGGGCCGGGTGCGGGTGGTGTCCAGCCGGACCTGCGCCGTCAGGGGGGCGTGGATATGCCGGGCCTGCCGGGCGGCATGGGGCCAGTCCGGCGCACGGTCGGTACGGCGGCATTCCCGCTGCCGCAGCTCGTCGGCGTCGCACTCCACCTGCACGGTGAGCACGTCCACGCCCTTAAGGCGGCGGAAAAGATCCTCCACCCAGAGCGCGCGTTCGCCCACCACATGATCCACGATGACCCAGCCCCCGGCCTGCGCGGCCGCGGCCACGGCCGCATGGAAACTTTCGATGAGCGGCAGGCCCGTTGCCTCCAGCGCCGCCAGCACGGATTCCTGCCCGCCGGACGCCGCCTGAAGGAAATCGTCCACGGCAAGCAGAAGGGTGTGGCGGCCGTGATCGCGCAGGAGGGCCGCCTGAAGGGCGCGGGCCAGCGTGGTCTTGCCCGCGCTGGAAGGGCCGTTGAGGAGGATGACCTGTCCGCGAGACGTTTTGCCCGCTGCCGGAGCGTTTTCCGATGCGGCCGCCGGGCCGCCGTCGGGGCCTGCGGGCATGTCGTCCGCGCCGTCCGCGCAGCCCTGCGCAAGGCCCCAGAACAGATGCACATAGCCTGCCCGCACCGCGCCGTGCGCCACGCCCGCCGTGCGTTCTCCCCGGCTGTCCCGCACCGTGTAGAGCGGCGCATAGGGGCGGTGCAGTTCGATGTCCGACCAGTGGAACTCATGGCCGCGCAGGTTGCCGCACGGCAGGCCGAAGGGCGCGTCCGTGAGCAGGGAGACCTCACGATAGCCGAGAGAGCGCAGGCGTCCGCCCATGCGGGCTGTGGCGTCCAGCACGCCGCACATGGGCCGGTGGCGTTCTTCGTTCCCGGCGTCAGTGGTGATCAGCTCGCGGCACAGATACATGTAGCCGCCGCATTCGGCGTAGATCTCGCCGCCGCGCGCGGCAAAGTCCCGGATGGCCTCGCGCATGGCCACATTGTCCGCGAGTTGCGCGGCAAAGACTTCAGGATAGCCGCCGCCCAGATAGAGGGCCTCCGCATCCGGCGGCAGGCTCGTGTCCGCGAGCGGGGAAAAGGGGATCAGCTCCCAGCCGCGTTCCCTGAGGATGCGCTCATTGGCGGCATAGTAGAAACAAAAGGCCTGATCCTTGGCCACGGCCATGCGGCGCGGCGGACAGGCGGCAGCGGACGGCGCGGCGGGCAGGGGAGCGAGCGCGGCAGGACGCGGGCAGCACGTCCGGGCCAGCAGGCCGTCCAGATCGACGGCTTCCGTCGCGGCCGTGGCCAGCGCATCCAGCCAGTCCGCCGAGCAGCCCGCCTCTTCGGCGGGCAGCAGGCCGAGCTGGCGTTCGGGCAGGGTCCAGCGATCATCACGCGGCAGGGCCCCGAGCAGCGGTGGCAGTTGTTCCCGCTCCAGCGCCCGGCGCAGCAGATCGGCATGGCGGGCGCTGCCTACGCCATTGGCGATGACCCCGGCCATGCGGACGCCCCAGCGTGCCGCATGATCCCGGAAGCCCGCCACCAGCGCCGCAAGGGAGGCCGCCATGCCCCGCACGTTGCAGACCAGCACCAGCGGGATGCCCAGACTGCGCGCGCAGTCCAGCGTGCTGCCTTCGAGGCTGTCGGGGCTGCGCCCGTCCAGCAGGCCCATAACGCCTTCACAAATGGCTACGTCCGCATCATACGCCTGCATGTCCCAGAGCAGGCGCACGCCGGAGCGGCCCATCATCCAGGTGTCCACATTGCAGGCCGGACGGCCCGTGGCCAGCGCGTGAAAGGTGGGATCGATGTAGTCCGGGCCGCATTTGAACCCCTGCACGCGCAGACCACGCAGCGTCAGCGCACGCATGAGCGCCGTGCTGAGCGTGGTCTTGCCTTCGCCGGAACGGGGCGCGGCAAGGCAAAAGGCGTGGAATGTCGTCATGCGGCCACCTTTTCCTCTTGGACTGTCATCGCATCATCCATTGCTTGTTTGGGGGGAAGGGGACCCCCTCCGCCTGCGCGGGAGGGGTTCCCCTTCCCCCCAAGCCCCCATCCCTTCCCCAGCGCGCTTTTGTCAGGGGAACGGACGGAATACGAGGCAAACGCTTACCCAAAACCAAGCGAGAGCACGTTTGTAACTGTTTTAGTTGCTTATTGATATATCCCAAGGCCGTACACGGTGCGACGAGGGAAGCCACGGGCATCGACAGCAGAGCGCGACCGAAAGGCGGCCCGGAGGGCCGTGCCCGTTGGCGACGCAGGAGCCTT
>DGYFI06202__coassemble_492_pt1 | contig 28997 bp, 27 predicted proteins | sample DGYFI06202__metabat2_high_PE_036 | metagenome-assembled genome bin DGYFI06202
AAAAGAGTTGCAGGCATAGAATTTGACGTATAGGTTGCAAATGTTGCCATTGACTGTTTCCAAATATCAGAATCAAGTTTACATTCAAAACTTATTGAAACTTCATTATTTAAAGTTATCTCCCCCTTGGTCATATTTGCAGAGCCTAAAATAATTTTACCACATTTATCTGTTTCAAATAAATACATTTTGGGATGAAAAACACTTTCAGCCGACTTAGTTTCATAAAGGTATAATTTTGACGCTGGATAATTTTCTAGTACATTAAGCAGATGGGTTAGCGCTTCGGGCTCAGTCAGTCCAAAGTTCAGACCTGCAATAATGTGAATTTCACCATTGTTGGAGAAGAATGTTTCTAATGCGCCCATAATAAGGTCTAAACCTGACATTTTTAAAAATGCAACAGAAATATATGCTTTTTGGGCTGTTTTCAGGCAGGCGCACAATTCCTTCATGTGGCTTTGCTTTTCGCTTAAATTATTAAGGAGTTTCATTTTTCCTCACAAAATTATATATTATAGAATTTATTAAAATGGTATCAATCAGTGTCATCAATAAACAATATGGGCCAAGCACAGCGAGCATATTTTATTTATTTGAAGTTACTTGAAATTTTGTATCGACACGCCTTAGCAGGTACGCGTCGGCTTGGCGCTGCCGGCCGGCTGGGGCATGTCCGTCCCGTACAGGCCGCCGGCGTGCGAGACGGCGGCCGGAGGCGGCGGCGCACCTACTCCGGCGGGGCGATTCTGTGCCGGGGCGGCGGCGCGCGCTTCCGGCCGGGGGTCGGCCTTGTTTTCCGTTTTGGGGACGATGCCGCTGCTCTTGAGCTTGTCGTCCGGGTAGACGATGCGCTGGTGGAAGATGCCCGTCAGGATGCGCTGGAAGTTCTCGCTCAGGAAGTGCAGGTCCTTGAAGGTCAGCTCGGATTCATCAAGCTGCCCTTCGGAGAAGATGCCCTTGATGATGGTGTCGATATGCGAGCGGATGCGGGCCGGCGTGGGATCGGTCAGCGTACGGCTGGACGCCTCCACGGAGTCGGCCAGCATGAGGATGGCGGCTTCCTTGGTTTGCGGACGGGGGCCGGGATAGCTGAAATCGGACTCGCGCGGCTTTTCGCCCAGATTGATGGCCTTCTGGTAAAAGTAGCGGATGATGCGCGTGCCGTGATGCTGCCGGATGATGTCGATGATCTCCTGTCCCAGGTTGTAGCGCTCCGCGAGCTCCGCCCCCTTCTTGACGTGGGAGATGAGGATGAGCGCGCTCATGGACGGGGAAAGCTTGTCGTGCTTGTTGGGGCCGCCGAACTGATTTTCAATGAAGTATTCGGGATAGGCGATCTTGCCGGCATCATGGTAGAGCGCGGCCACCTTGCACAGCAGGCTGTTGGCGCCGATGGCCTTGGCCCCGGCCTCCACCATATTGGCCACCACCAGCGAGTGATGGTAGGTGCCGGGGATGGTCACCATGAGCTCCTGCATGAGGGGATGCTCAAGGCTCATGAGCTCCATGAGACGGAAGCGCGTGCTGTAGCCGAAGGAGAGTTCCAGCACCGGGCTCAGGGCAAACAGCAGGAGGAGGGAGACCACGCTGTTGGCCAGCACGGCCACGGCATAGGCTGGGTAAAGTTCAAGCGGAACATTGAAAGAAAGCAGCAGTCCAAGGCAGATCACCGCCTGGCCGATGGTCAGGGGGATGACGCTCCAGACCACGTCCTGCCGGTTCTGGGCGCTGGTCACCAGCCAGGTGGCCAGCATGCCGCCGAGGAAATGGAAAAGGAAGACCTGGTAGCCCTGCTGGAACATGAGGGTGACGAACAGGCAGAGCAGCAGCCCCATGGTGCAGTAACGCCGGGCGGCAAAGACCATGGCCACCAGCCCCACGGCCCCGGCCACGGGATAGGCCACGGCATAGGCGGCCAGATGGTTCAGGTCGCTCACCACGAGGCTCAGGGCATACAGGGCCTTGGCCCCGATGCCGAACAGCAGCAGGATCAGCGAGATGAGGAGCATGTCCTTGCAGCGCAGAGGCGTGCCGGGCTTGCCGCTGGGCGCCACATAAAAGCCGATGCCGAGGATGAGGGAAAAGATGAAGGCCCCGCCGACCACCGTCCAGTGCATGCCGTCGCTTGCCTGGTCGTACATGGACTGGAGCTTGATCTGCTGCTCACGGCTGACGCGGGCCCCCTTGCGGACGATGAGCTCCCCCTTCTGTATCTGGTAGAAGACGGGCTCCACGTTTTCCGCCACGGCATTGCCGCGCTTTTGCGTGGACTCGCGGTTGAGGGTGAGCGTGGGCGGCAGCGTGGCCGCCAGAAAGGTATTCAGCGCCCGCCGCGAATGGACGTTGAGGCTGCTCTCCCGCTGCATGAGCGACGAGACTTCCGCAAGGAAGGACTGCACGTCGGGCAGGCTCGTCACGTCAGGACGCAGCAGCTCCGACCCATTGTCCAGATTGTGGATGATGGCCCCGGCCCGGCCCACACGGGCCACGCGGATATCGCTGACCAGCCCCTCGGTCAAGCGCTCATTGATCAGGGGGATGAGCTTCTTGAGCAGATAAGACTGGACTTCAGGCTGGGCGAGCTGCGGCAGCACTTCCTCGGCCACGCGCGGCGTGAGCTCGTCGGTCAGACGGCGCAGGGCGCTTTCGGCAGGCGCGGCGTCTCCGCCTTCGGCTGCACCGCCTCCAGCGGGTGCGGCAGGACCGCCGGCCGGCAGATCACCGGGGCGCTCCCCTCCCAGCTCACGCAATATGGCCAGCACCCGCGCCTGAAAATGCGTCAGCGGCTCCAGGCTGAGATCATAGACGGGCGGTTGCAGCATGAGCACCTGCTTGCGCCGGGCGGCCGTCGCCTGGGAGTCCTCCACCTGCATGTCCCGGTCGGCCACCACGTCATGGTCGGCCACCTGTCCGGCGACATAGACGTGGCGCTCTCCTTCGAAATTGGCCCCCGCCAGCAGCGAGAGCACCAGCAGACTGCCCATCAGGACAAGAAGCCCCTGCCCGCAGTGATGCCGCGAGCGGATGGTACGGACCAACGCGGAGAAGCTAGAGGGGCGAACGGCTTTTTTCGGCGTCGTCATAAGCGCTCACAATGGCCCCCACAAGAGGATGCCGCACCACATCGGCCTTGCAGAACGTGTGGACGGCAAGCCCCGGAACATCATGCAGCACCTGAAGGGCATGCACCAGCCCGGAACGTCCGTGGGGGGTCGTGTTCTGGGCAGGCAGATCGATCTGCGTGGTGTCGCCGGTGACGACCACCCGCGATCCGAACCCCATGCGGGTCAGGAACATCTTCATCTGCTCGTGCGTGGTGTTCTGCGCTTCATCGAGGATGATGAAGGCATCGTTGAGGGTACGGCCGCGCATGAAGGCCAGCGGGGCCACCTCGATGACGCCGGTCTCCAGCATGGAAGCCACCTTGGGCTGCGGCATCATGTCGTGCAGGGCGTCGTACAGGGGGCGAAGATAGGGATTGACCTTCTCGGCCAGATCGCCGGGCAAAAAGCCCAGCCGCTCCCCGGCCTCCACGGCGGGACGGGTCAGCACGATACGTTTGACCTTGTGCTGCTGCAGCATGGAGAGCGCCATGGCCACGGCCAGATAGGTCTTGCCCGTCCCGGCGGGCCCCACGGCAAAAACGAGCTCGTGACGCCGCAGCACTTCAAGATAGCGCTTCTGCGCCACATTGCGCGCCGCGACACTCTTGCGGGGCGTATTGACGAACACGGCCTCGCGGAAGACCTGGCGCAGATCCAGCCCCGGGTCGCTGTCCAGCATGGCGTAGCTGCGCACCACGTCCTGCCGGCTGATCGCCATGCCCTCACGCAGCAGCGCATACAGCTGGATGAGCACATTGCACACCCGCTGCCGCGCCTGCTCGTCGGCAGACTCCACCCAGAGGTGGGAACCACGGCTGCCGATGCGCGTGCCGCTTGCCTCGGCCAGCAGATCCAGGTGCAGGTTCTGCGGTCCGAAAAGGCTTGCCGTCAACGCGGGATCGTCAAAATCCACCGTTTCAACGTGTTGTGAATGAAGAGCCATAGGCAGACAGGATAGTCCATTTCCCCTTCTCTGTCCATTGCTCCCCCCGGCGGGCAAAGAATACCCTGGCATGTTTGTTGCATAATTTCCGGCAACGACTTGCCGCAGCCTACAGCGGCAAAAATTGCAGGAGTCATCCATGAGTATTTCCGGTCTCAGCGTTTATTCCAACAGCAGCCGTTATCAGTGGCAGAGCACACAGAATACCTCCTCGTCCTCCAATCGGACGCAGAACGAACTGAGCGGCCTGACCTCCTATACCTCCATGGCCAGCCAGATCTCCGGCATGGTCGAACTTGTGCAATATGCCATGAAGGCTATGGGACTTTCCGAAGACAGCCGGGTGACGTTCAGCCAGATCAGCAAATATCAGCAGCAGATCGAAAAGGAATTCGACGACTCCCTCAAAAAGGCGCTCGAAGAATCCTCCCTGTCCGACATTTCCGGTCTGACCTTCACGCTGGACACCGAAGGCAAGCTGACCGCTTCCGGCTCCACGGAAGAAGATACCAAGAAAGCGCAGGACTACCTGGATGAACATCCCGAACTGGCTCAAAAGCTCGTGGAGAACTTGCAGGAAGCCGAGATCGAACTGACGACGGATCTGAAGTTCACCATCTCCTCCACCGGCGAGTTCAAGCTTGCCAGCGGCTCCACCCACGAACTCCAGAGCCTGCTGGATGAGCAGAGCGAACTCGTCGACGACCTGCGTGAAGGCCTTGCCGGCATCAACGTCAACCTCGACGAACTTTCCCTGGTCTTCGACGACGCCGGCAACCTGGTGGCCAACGACGATCATCCCCAGGCCTACGACATCAACAACTGGCTGCGTCAGCATGGCGAGCTGGAGAAGCTTCTTAAAGAAAAGCTTGAAGAACAGGAGATCCCCCTGTCGGATGTCAGCTTCACCCTGCCGAAGGAAGGCGGCATGGCCGTCAACATCGCTTCCGACAACAGCGAGGAAGTGCAGAAGGCCCTGCTCGATCAGGATGAACTGGGCAAGGAGATCTATGAAGGGCTTGCCGGCCTGGGCATCGATCCGGACATCACCTTCTCCATGCAGGTGGAAAGCGACGGCAGCGTCACCATCAACAGCTCGCACCCCGATGCCGACAAGCTGCGCCAGCTGTTCAAGGATAATCCCGATCTGACCAAGCAGTACGCCCAGGTGCAGGCTCTGGCCGGCATCGAGGATGCCCGCGCGTCCATGCAGATCGATCCCTCGGCCATGCGTACGCGTCTCCAGATGGAGACCATCGCCTCGTCCTGGTTCTCCAACCAGTCCTCCAGCGGCTTCGGCACCTATTCCAGCTCGAGCGGTCTGAGCCTGCTGACCGGCCTGAACATGAACGTTTAAGCGCATCCGCGCACATTTCCCGCACCGGGGAAGGGACGGCACGCCGTTCCTTCCCCGTTTTGTTTTCCCAGCCCCCGGCACTGCTGCAAAAAAAAAAACGACCGGTGGGCTTTCCTTCCGCCCCCGGCCTTTCTGCCGGCCTCGCCCTGCCTGCCGGGGGATCTGCCCCATCCGCGCGCCATGCCGGAGACATCGTTCTCCCCCGGCGCAAAAAGGAGAAAAAAAGGGGTGACAAGCACCGCGTCTGCGTCTAGAGCATTTTCTGTTTGAAACGCCTCGCGCTCCAAACCATACGGCCTGTCGTTTCGCGGAAAAGACGTGGTTTTTCCGTTGCCCCAGGCCGGGCGGCGCTGTGCCGCCGTCTCGCGTTTTGCCTTTTTCAACGGCAAAACGCTCTATGCCCGACACGTCCCCGTCAGAGCCTGGAACCTGTCGGCCGGACAAGGGGAGCCGCCGACACCAAGCCCGCTTCTTGCAGAAGGAGAATCATCTGGTGAGCACCACGCGTACGTTCAGCACCCTCAACCACTTCATCCTCTGGTTTGGCGCTTCCATCTCCATCGCGGAGATCGTCACCGGCACCCTGCTTGCGCCGCTCGGCCTCATGCAGGGCCTGCAGACCATCCTCATCGGCCACATCATCGGCGCATCCATCCTGATGCTGGCGGGCCTTACAGGCGCATGCAGCGGGCTCTCGGCCACGGCGACCTTCCGCATATCCTTCGGCCGCTACGGTTCCTATGTTTTCTCCGTCCTCAACATGGTGCAGCTGCTGGGCTGGACGGCAGTCATGATCATCTGCGGCGCCAATGCTCTGGACGGCATTGCCCGCGTCCTCCTGGGCCTTGAACAGGAAAAGCTCTGGTGCCTGCTCATCGGTGGACTGATCCTCATCTGGATCTCCCGCGGCCTTCAGGCCATCTTCCGCATCCATACCGTGGTGGTCGTGGCCCTGTTCTGCTGCTTTATGGTTCTGGCCTACAAGGTGGGGACGTCGCCCGTCCCCACCGGGACGCCCGAAGCGGCCCCCCTCAGCTTCGGCAGCGGCGTGGAGATGAGCGTCACCATGTGCCTTTCCTGGCTGCCGCTCATCTCCGACTATTCGCGCACGCTCAAGCGCCCTGTCAGCGGTACGGTCATCGGCGTACTGGGCTACTTCTTCGGCAGCATGCTCATGTTCTCCATCGGCCTGGGCGCGGCCCTGCTGGCCGGGACCTCCGAGATCAGCGAGATGCTCCTCGGCGCGGGGCTGGGCGTGGCCGGGCTCTTCATCGTGGCCTTTTCCACGGTGACGAACACCTTCCTGGACGCCCACTCCGCCGGCGTCAGCGCGGCCAACATCTCGCCGCGCGTCAATGAACGCCTGGTCGGCATCACCGTCTGCGCGCTGGGCACGCTTGTGGCGCTGTTCGTGCCCATGAGCCAGTACGAACAGTTCCTGTACTTCATCGGTTCGGTCTTCGCCCCGCTCTTTGCCATCCTGCTGGTGGACTTCTTCGTCTTCAGGCGGCGAGATACCGAACAGATCCTCAATGTGCCCAATCTGCTGCTCTGGCTGGCGGGCTTCATCGTCTACCGCCTGCTGCTCTCCACGAGCGTCTTTCTGGGCACGACCTTCCCGGTCATGTGCATCATCGCCCTGGCCTGCCTGCTCATGAACCTGCTGCGCGGCAAGAGGCCCACTCCCGCCTGCTGATGCCGCCGGACAGATCCGTCAGATAAAAAAGGGGAGGGACGCGTGCACGCCCCTCCCCTTCACGTTCCGCCAGAACAAGCCTACCAGCCGGCTCCCTGCGTATCGGCCGGTATGGTGTATTCCCGCACTTCATTGAGTACCCGATCATCGGGTTCAAGGGTGTATTCCCGTACTTCATTGAATATCCGCCCGTCGGGTTCGAGGCCGACGCTGCGCGCCTTTTCGTACCACTGGGCGGACTGGGCGGGGTCCTCGTTCACGCCCACGCCGTGCTCATAGCAGGCGCCGACGAAGAGCATGGCCTGTCCGTAGCCGCCCTGCGCCGCCTTGAGCGCCCACTCGAAAGCCGTCTGCGGATTCTTTTCCACAAAGCGGCCCTTGGCGTAATACTGGGAGAGGGCAAACGCCGCTTCCGGCAGTCCGCCGTCCGCGGCACGGCGCATCCACTGCAGCGCCTGAGCGCCGTCCTGCGGCACGCCGACGCCGGACTGGTAGGCGTAAGCCAGCAAAAGCTGCGCTTCCACATCGTTCTGCTCGGCTGCCAGTGTGTACCACTGGGCGGCTGTTTCCATATTCTGCTCCACGCCGAGCCCGCTTTCATAACAACGGCCCAGCATGACCTGAGCACGCGGATTGCCTTCGCTGGCCAGCGGCTGCACCAGACGCAGCGTGGTGGCGTACTGCCCGATATTGAAGGCTTTCCAGGCGCGCTCCAACGTATCTTCCGGGCCGGCGGCCAGCGCGGGGCCTGCCGCGCCCGACAGGGAGATCCCGGCTGCCAGCGCCGCGGCGCAGGCCCAGCGGGCATATTTGCGGAATTGACCTTTCATGCGTATACTCCTTTGCAGGGAAAAAACTCTGCCGTCCAGCATACAGGCATGCCCGCCCTTTCCACAAGGGGAAAATGCCCCGCCGGCGGCTGGTGAAAGCGCGGACCCGGAAAACATGACCCACTCTCCTCGGATCCTCATACGCGGCGCGGGCGAAATGGCCACAGGGATCGCCCTGCATCTGACCGAAGCCGGTTTTGACCGGCTGGTCCTGCAGGAATGCCCAAGCCCCACCGCCATACGCCGGGCCGTCTGTTTTTCCGAAGCCGTGGCCGAGGGCTGCTGGCAGGTGCGGGGAAAAAGCGCCCGCCATCTGCACGCGCCGGAACAGTGCCCCGCCTGCTGGGAACGGGGGGAGCTCCCCGTCCTGACCTGTGCGGAAGAAGAGACCCTGCGTGCCATGCGCCCGCACATCTTCATCGAGGCCACCCTGCGCAAGCGCCCTGTCCTGCTGGGCAGACATCTTGCGCCCCTGGTCCTGGCGCTGGGCCCCGGCTTCACGGCGGGACAGGACGCCCACCTGGTGGTGGAGACCCACCCCGCGCACTGCGGCGAGATCCTTTCGCACGGCGCGGCCCGCGCGCCGGAAAAGGCCACGGAAGGCCCCGGCCCCGCCGCCGTTCGCCATCTCCGCGCTCCGTGCGACGGCTGCTTCCGTACCGGCCGCCGCCTGGGCGAGCGCCTCGAAGCCGGCAGCCCTGTCGGCTTCCTGCACACTGGTGCGGAGGTCCTTGCCCTGCACGCGCCCATGACGGGCCTGCTGCGCGGCCTGCTGCGCGACGGCACGCCTGTACGGCAGGGCGGCAAGGTCGCCGACATGGACGACAGACCCCACATTACCCCGCAGACACTTTCCAGACGGGCCACCTCCCTTGGAGAGGCCGTGACGCGCCTTGTCCGGCAGTGGCTGCAAGGAGACGACACATATGCATCCCACTGAACAGCCTCCCCGTGAAAACGGCTCGCCGCAGGAGCCGAAAATCCACGATGCCGAAGTTCTGCACGAACAGGGCCGCCGCGAAGGATACGGCGCGGGCGGCGGCGCGCGTTCGGCCTACACGGTCCGCTTCGTGCGGTTCGGCCAGTCCGGTTTCGGCGCGACCCCGTCCGAAGGCTGCCTGCCGCCGGCCATCACCCTTGGTCTCTTTCTGGGCTGCCTTGTCCAGCTGGGCATCCTGGCGGCCATCGGTTTCGTGGTCTTCTGGTGCGTCGGCGCGGTGGTCGGCGCCCTGCTCCAGGTGCGCCGCACCCTCAACAGACAGCCGACCAATCCCTGGATCTGGCGTATCGCCAATTGGCTCGTCTGCCTGATGCTGGTGTCCTGGCTGGCGGAAGCGCGTCCATGAACGGGGATTGGCATGTCTACCTGCTCCGCTGCGCCGACGACAGCCTGTACTGCGGCATCACCACGGACGTGACGCGCCGCCTTGCTCAACATAACGGCCTGCTGCCCGGCGGGGCCCGTTATACCCGCGCGCGCCGCCCCGTTCGGCTGGAAGCCTGCCGCGCCTGCGCCGACCGCTCGCAGGCCCTGCGGCTCGAAGCCCGCATCAAGAAAACGCCCCGCCGGGAAAAATGCCTCCTGCTGCACAACGCTCCACTCCCATGATCAGCCTGCAAACCGCCCTGACCTTCTTCGGCATCGCTCTCGGCCTGGCCGTCGCCCCCGGCCCGGACATCCTCTTCGTGCTGACCCAGTCCGCCCTCTACGGAGCGCGGGCCGGCCTGGTCGCCACGCTTGGCCTCATGAGCGGACTCTTTTTCCATACCGCGCTGGTGGCCGTGGGCGTGGCCGCCATCTTCCAGCATTCGCCCACCGCCTTCCTGCTGCTCAAGGCGGCGGGGGCCGCCTACCTGCTCTATCTGGCCTGGTTGTCCCTGCGCGCAGGGGCCGTGCTGGCGCAGGGGAAACAGGATGCCTTCATCGGCTACGCGGCGCTTTACCGGCGCGGCGTGTTCATGAACGTCACCAACCCCAAGGTCACGCTTTTTTTCCTTGCCTTTTTGCCGCAGTTCTGTTCCCCTGAACGGGGAAGCATGGTCATGCAGATCATCCAGCTCGGCCTGCTCTTCCTGCTGGCGACAGGCATCGTCTTCGGCCTCACGGCCCTGCTCGGCGGTCGTCTGGCCATGTGGTTCAACACGAGCCCGCGCGCGCAGGTGATCATGCACCGTCTGGCGGCGCTGGTCTTCGCCGGTCTGGCCTGCTCCCTGCTGCTGACGGTCTGAGGCCCCTTTTCCCGGCGGGACGCTCCCGCCCAGCTTACACCTCACGAGTTGCCCATGCAGAACCTCCATCTTCTTTCCCTCAACGATCTGCCGCCGGACGGCAAGCGTCTCACCGTGGACGACGCCTCCCTCTGGGCGGCGAACCTGCGCGAGTTCCATATGGACTGCCGCGTGGAGCAGCCCCTGAAGGTCGAGCTGCATATCCTGCCCGTGGAGGACGGCTACCTGGTGCGCGGCGAGCTGACGGGCGGCGTCATCGTGCCCTGCAACCGCTGCGCGGAAGACGTGCACATCGCGCTGGACAGCCGTTTCGAGGAATTCGAGGACGTGCCGGAGGCCGAGGACGGGGAAGACGGGCAGCCGGGCGACAGCCACATCCTGCTGGACAAGGGCGTGCCCATGCTGGATCTGGCGGCGCTCTGCTGGGAGGAATTCGTGCTGGCGCTGCCCATGAACCCCCTCTGTCACGAAGACTGCAAGGGACTCTGCCCCCAGTGCGGCGCCAATCTCAACACCTCGGCCTGCCAGTGCACCCGAGACGAGGGCGATCCGCGGCTGGCCGTGCTGCGCGGACTTTCGCTGCAAAAAGACTGGACAGAGAAGAAATAATCAGCTAAAGTTTCAGCCCTTGAGCGAATACTCTTCGTCTTTGAACGACAACACTTTCCGCCCCGGCGGAGAAGGAGAACATCATGGCTGTCCAGCAGAACAAGAAATCCCGTTCCCGTAAGGGCATGCGCCGTTCCCATGACCGTGTGGCCGTGCCTGCCGTCATCTACTGCTCCTGCGGCGAACCGACCGTGCCCCACAGCATCTGCCCCAATTGCGGCACCTACAAGGGCCGTCAGGTGGTCGCCAAGAACGACGCGGAATAATGGACACGCGCCCCATCATAGCCGTGGATGCCATGGGAGGCGATTTCGGGCCTTCCGTGGTGGTGCCGGGCGCCATCGAGGCCGCCCGGCTTCATGACCTGCACGTCCTGCTGGTGGGCGATACGCCCAAGATCGAAGCGGAACTGGGCAAGCTCGACCTTGCCGGCGTGCAGTTCGACATCGTCCATGCCGATGATGTGGTGCACATGAACGAAAAGCCGTCGGACATCCTCCGGCGCAAAAAGAACGCCTCCATACAGGTGGCCTGCCGCCTCGTCAAGGACGGAGCGGCGCAGAGCGTCGTCAGTGCCGGTCATTCCGGGGCCACCGTCGCCTGCGGCATGTTCATCATGGGCCGGCTGGCCGGGGTGGAACGCCCCGCCCTCGCGGCGCTGCTGCCTACGGAAAAGAATCCCGTCGTCGTCCTGGACGCCGGGGCCAATGTGGACTGCCGGCCCTACCATCTCTTCCAGTTCGGCCTCATGGGCGACGCCTTTGCCCGCGACCTGCTGAATTACGCCTCGCCGCGCGTCAGCCTGCTGAGCATCGGCGAGGAGGAAGGCAAGGGCAACAGTCAGGTGAAGGAAGCCTACGAGCTGCTCAAGCTGGCGCAGAACCTGAACTTCATCGGCAATGCCGAAGGCCGCGACATCTTCACCGGCGATGTGGACGTGGTGGTGTGCGATGGTTTTGTGGGCAATGTGGTGGTGAAGATGAGCGAAGGCCTGGCCAGTTCGCTCATCCGCATGCTCAAGCGCGTCTTCACTTCCGGCGTGCTCCCCGCTCTCGGCGGCATGCTGGCCAAGGGCGCTTTCAAGAAGTTCGCCACCACCATAGATTACGCCGAATACGGCGGCGCGCCGCTGCTGGGCCTTCAGGGGCTGGCCATCGTCTGTCATGGCCGCTCCAATTCCCGCGCCATGATGAATGCCATCAAGATGAGCGGCAACTTCGTCCGCAAGGGCACCAATGACCGCCTGGCGGAGACCATCCTTGCCAACGAGGAGCTGACGCGCTTCTCGCGGGCCATCTAACCCTCCCCTATCACTCTCGAGCTTTCGCTATGAACGCACGCTGCAATCTTCTTTCCTTGAGCAGTCATGTGCCTTCTCAGGTGCTGACCAATGACGACCTCGCAAAAATGGTCGACACCAGTGATGAATGGATCACGACCCGCACGGGCATCAAAGAGCGCCGCCGGCTGGCGGCCACGGAGAATGCCTCCGATCTGGGGTACAAGGCTGCGCTCAAGGCCCTGGACGAGGCCGGCATGAAGGCCGGCGAGCTGACGCATGTCATCGCCGCCACCTGCACGCCGGATTCCCTCTGCCCTTCCGTGGCCTGCATCATCAGCGGCAAGCTGGGGGCCGGCGCCGTCATGGCCTTTGACGTCAGCGCGGCCTGTTCCGGTTTCCTGTACGGTCTTTCTCTCTGCCGCAGCATCCTTGCCCAGGACCCCGCGGCCAGGATCCTCTTTGTCTGCGCCGAAGCGCTGACCCGCCGCTCCGACTGGACGGACCGCACCACCTGCGTCCTCTTCGGCGACGGCGCGGGCGCCTGCATCCTCACGGCTGACGACCGCCCGCCTCTGGCCACGCTTGAGGACGCCATCTGCAAGAGCGACGGCAGCCTCAATCAGCTCATCATCGTCGGCGGCGGCACCGCCAGCCAGTACAAGCAGGGCGATCCGGTCGGCAGCGATTTCTTCATCCACATGCAGGGGCGGGAAGTCTACCGCCACGCCGTCCGTCAGATGTCCTCCATTTGCGAGGAGATCCTCGAACGTAACGGACTGAGCATCCGGGACGTGGACCTTTTCGTGCCGCACCAGGCCAATCTGCGCATCATCGAGGCTGTGGGCAGCCGTCTGGAGATCGATGCCGACAAGGTGTTCACCAATGTGGAGCATTACGGCAACACCTCGTCCGCCTCGGTGCCGCTGGCGCTTGTGGAAGCTAGGGCCCAAGGCCGTCTTGAACCCGGCATGCGCGTGCTGATGACGGCTTTTGGCGGCGGGCTGACCTTCGGGGCGACGCTGCTGCGCTTCTAGGCGGCGGCACGGCGCCTCCGGCCGAACGTGCGCGGGCAGGCCGCGTTTTTCCGGCGAAAAAAAGGGATTTTTCGAGAGGCAACGGGCCGCAAGGGTCGCGGAGCTGTACAGCCCCAAGCGCGGCCGCTTCATCCCGTAACGACGCCATACGAAAAAACGGTTTTTGCGCAGGCAGGATGCCGGGACCTGTCCCGGCGTGGAGCCTGTCGCACGGGGAAAGCTCCCGGCAGAGGGCGCGGACGCGTTCGCCACGCGACCGGCAAAGCTCCTGCATTGCCTTTGACGTCCCTTTCGTGTAGAATCTGAAAAATTTTTTTGAGGTATCGCATGAGCGCACTCTCCCCCAGCGTCCCGACCGCGCTTGTTACCGGCGGTTCGCGCGGCATCGGCCGCGCCATTGCCCTGACTCTTGCCAAGGACGGTTTCCAGGTCCTCCTGACCTATGTGAGCCGCCCCGAAGAAGCAGAAGAGACCGTTGCCGCCATCCGTCTGGCGGGCGGCGTCGCGCAGGCGGCTGCGCTCAACGTGGGCGACGCCGAGGCTGTCGCCGCCTTTTTTGCCGACCAGATCAAGGACAAGCTCCAGCTGGCCGCGCTGGTCAATAATGCCGGCATCACCAAGGACGGTTTCCTCGTCCGCATGAAGGACGAGGATTTCGACCGCGTGCTGACCATCAATCTGCGCGGCGCTTTCCTCTGCACCCGCGAGGCCGCCAAGATCATGAGCAAGAACCGGCGCGGCCGCATCGTCAACATTTCTTCCGTCGTCGGCCAGATGGGCAATGCCGGGCAGGTCAACTACGCCGCCGCCAAGGCCGGCCTGCTGGGCCTGACCAAATCCTGCGCCAAGGAGCTGGCTGCCCGCAACATCACGGTCAATGCCGTGGCCCCCGGCTTCATCGAGACGGACATGACCGCCGCCCTGTCGGACGAGGTCCGCGCCGCCTATGCCGAGGCCATCCCCCTCAAGCGCATGGGGACCGCGCAGGAGATCGCTGATGCGGTATCCTTCCTCGTGTCGGACAAGGCCGCATACATCACCGGCCAGGTGCTGGGCGTCAACGGCGGCATGTACTGCTAGCAGCCGACAGAGGCGGCTCCGCCGCCTTTTCCCATATTGCAAACTACTCAATCTGGAGGAAATCCCATGTCTGATGTCGCTGATAAGGTGAAAAAAATCATTGTGGACCAGCTCGGCGCCAATGCCGACGACGTCAAGCCCGAAGCGTCCTTTGTGGAAGATCTCGGCGCCGACTCCCTGGATCTTACGGAACTGATCATGGCGATGGAAGAAGAGTTCGACATCGAGATCGCCGATGAAGATGCCCAGAAGATCCTGAAGGTTCAGGACGCCATCAGCTATATCGAAAGCAAGAAGGGCTAGTCGCAGCCTGCCTGCCGGGCAACGGGCGCTCTACCCGTTGCCCGGGCACTCTCCCTGGCGAAACGCCAGTCCTGCAAGTAAGGAGCATACATGAGCCGCCCCCGCGTCGTCATTACTGGTTTGTCCGGCCTGACCCCGCTGGCCAACGATATCGAGACCACCTGGAAACGCCTCATCGCGGGCGAGTCCGGCCTGGGTCCCATCACGCATTTTGACTGTTCGGCCTATGATTCACGCATTGCGGGTGAAGTGAAGGGCTTCGTCCCCGAAGAGGTCATCCCGGCCAAGCAGGCACGCCGCATGGACCGCTTCACGCAATTTGCCGTGGCCGCGGCGCAGATGCTGCTCAAGGATGCCGACTTCGCCATCAACGAGAGCAATGCCTATGACGTGGGGGTCATCCTCGGGGTCGGGCTGGGCGGCCTTCAGACCATCGAAACCTATCACGCCAAACTTTTGCAGAGTGGTCCCTCCAAGGTCTCGCCCTTCCTCATCCCCATGCTCATCTCCAATATGGGCCCGGGGCAGATCGCCATGTTCACCGGCGCCAAGGGCCCCAATATCGTGACCACCACGGCCTGCGCCTCGGCCATCCACGGCATCGGCACGGCCTACAGCGAGATCCTGCTCGGCCGCATCTCCGCCGCCATCACCGGCGGCGTGGAAGCCACCATCACCCCTCTGGGGGTCGCCGGCTTCACCGCGCTCAAGGCGCTTTCCACACATTACAATGACGATCCCACCAAGGCCTCCCGTCCCTTCGACAAGGCGCGCGACGGTTTCGTCATCGGGGAAGGGGCCGGCCTCATCATGCTGGAGACCCTGGAATCCGCCCGGGCCCGCGGCGCGCGCATCTATGCGGAGCTCGTCGGTTACGGCGCGTCGGACGACGCCTACCACATGACGGCCCCCTGCGAGGACGGCAGCGGCATGATCCGCGTCATGCGCAATGCCCTGCGCGATGCCGGCCTGGCACCGGAGGCCATCGGCCACATCAACGCCCACGCCACCTCCACCATGCTGGGCGACAGGGCGGAGAACAAGGCCGTCAAGGAAGTTTTTGGCGAGCATGCCAAAAAGATCAAGATCTCGGCCACCAAGTCCATGACCGGCCACCTTCTGGGGGCCTCCGGCGGCATCGAATCGGTCTTCACGGCCCTTGCCCTCTACCATGAGACCCTGCCCGGCACCATCAATCTGGTCGATCCCGATCCCGAATGCGATCTGGATTACCTGGCCGACGGTTCCGAGCATGTCGCGTGCGAATACGCCATGTGCAACTCGTTCGGCTTTGGCGGCACCAACGCGAGCATCATTCTCAAGAAGTGGACGGAATAAGCCGCTCTTGCCGTATGGCGGCAAGGATCGCGCCTTTTTTTGACCATAAGGACACACCAGCCCAGAGGAGCCCCCTACATGGACCACATTCTGTTGCAGGATCCTGAACTTGCGCAGGCCATCGCCCTTGAATCCAGCCGCCAGATGAGCAAGCTGGAGCTCATTGCTTCCGAAAACTTCGTGTCCGCCGCCGTGCGGGAAGCTCAGGGCAGCGTCCTGACGCACAAGTATGCCGAAGGCTACCCCGGCAAGCGGTATTACGGCGGCTGCGAATACGTGGACATCGCTGAACGGCTTGCCCAGGATCGTGCCAAACAGCTCTTTGGCTGCGAATACGTCAACGTGCAGCCCCACTCCGGCTCCCAGGCCAATATGGCCGCCTATTTCTCCTGTCTGGAACCCGGCGCGACCATCCTGGGCATGAACCTTTCGCATGGCGGGCACCTCACCCACGGCAGCCCGGTGAACTTCTCCGGCAAGCTGTTCACCTTCGTAGCCTACGGCGTGCAGAAGGAGACCGGCTGCATCGACTATGACGAAGTCGCCGCCCTTGCCCGGCAGCACAAGCCGGCCGCCATCATGGCCGGGGCCAGCGCCTACCCCCGCAAGATCGACTTCGCCCGTTTCCGGGCCATCGCCGATGAGGTCGGGGCCATCCTGCTGGTGGACATGGCCCACATCGCCGGTCTGGTGGCCGCCGGCCTGCATCCCAGCCCCATCCCCCATGCCCACATCACCACCACCACGACGCACAAGACGCTGCGCGGCCCGCGCGGCGGCATGATCCTTTCTGACGAGAGCCGCGCCAAATCCCTGAACAGCCAGATCTTCCCCGGCATCCAAGGCGGCCCGCTCATGCACATCATCGCCGCCAAGGCCGTCGCCTTTGGCGAGGCCCTGCATCCCCGCTTCAAGGTCTACCAGCAGCAGGTGCTCGACAACTGCGCCGTGCTGGCCCGCACGCTCATGGATGCCGGCTTCGACCTCGTTTCCGGCGGCACGGAAAACCATCTCATGCTGGTGGACCTCACCAACAAGGACATCACCGGCAAGGACGCCGAGCATGCGCTGGACATGGCGGGCATCACGGTCAACAAGAACACCGTCCCCTTTGAGACGCGTTCGCCCTTCGTGACTTCCGGCATCCGCATCGGCACGGCGGCCCTGACTACCCGCGGCATGAAGGAAGACGACATGCGCCAGCTGGGACGGTTCATCGTGGAGGCGCTGGAGCATCACACGGACGAAGCCGCACTGACGGCCATCAGCAAACGCGTGGAAGAGTTCGCACGAGCCTTCCCCATCTTTGCCTGGTAAGCCTGTTCGCTCACATCGGGCCGTCCCAGTGGCGGCCCTTTTCTTATTCAGGCTTGGCTTTTGCCGCTCTGCCGTGTACCATGCCTGCAGCGAGCTTTCCCATGCAGAACAGACTCCCTTGGCCGGATTACTTCATGAACATCACCTATATGGTGAGTGAGCGCTCCACCTGCACCCGCCGCAAGGTGGGCGCCATCGCCGTCAAGGACAAGCGCATCCTGGCCACGGGCTACAACGGCGCGCCCGCCGGAGTGCCCCATTGTCTGGAGGTCGGCTGCCTGCGGCAAGAGATGGGCATCCCTTCCGGCCAGCGGCACGAGATCTGCCGCGGCCTGCATGCCGAACAGAACGTCATCGTCCAGGCCGCCGTGCATGGCGTGAGCATCGCCGGGGCGCAGCTTTATTGCACCACGCATCCCTGCGTCCTTTGTGCCAAGATGCTCATCAACTGCGGCATCCGGCACGTCTTTTACCACCAGTATTATCCTGATGAGCTGGCCAGCCGCATGTTCCAGGAAGCGGGCGTGACAGTGGAGCAGCTCCCTTTTTCTCCCATGCAGATCAAGGACGTGCCGCATGTCTGAGCCGACAGTGTACGAACCCTTCATGCGGGAGGCCATGACGCTTGCCGAACGCGGCCGCTGGCTGGCCTGCCCCAATCCCACAGTGGGAGCCGTCCTCGTACGCGACGGCCGCGTGCTTGCCGAAGGCTGGCACCATGCCTGCGGTGAAGCCCACGCCGAGGTGGACTGCCTCCGGGATGCGGCGGAAAAGGGCGTGGACCCTCGCGAGTGCACCCTTGTCGTCACCCTTGAGCCCTGCAACCATCAGGGCAGGACGCCCCCTTGCACCGACCGTATCCTTGAAGCGGGCATCCGACGCGTGGTCATCGGCCTGCGGGACCCCAATCCGGTAGCGGCCGGCGGCGTCGAGCGCCTGCGGGCTGCCGGCGTCGAGGTCATCGAAGGCGTCTGCGAGCAGGAGTGCCGGGATCTGGTGGCCGACTTCCTCGTCTGGCAGGAGAAAAAACGTCCCTACCTGCTCCTCAAGCTGGCCAGCACCCTAGACGGCCGCATAGCCACGCGCACCGGGCATTCCCAGTGGGTCAGCTGCGCGGCTTCGCGTGCGGGCGTGCATGCCCTGCGGGCAGGCATCGGCCAGGCCGGCGGGGCCATCATGGTCGGCGGCGGCACGCTGCGGGCCGACAATCCCCGCCTGACGGCCCGCACGGAACAAGGGGCTTCGGCGCGCCAGCCCTGGGCCTGCGTGGTGACCTCCCGTCTGCCGGCCGTCGGCAGCGACTGCCATTTGCTGCGCGAACGCCCGGAACAGACCATTTTCATCTCCACGCCCGCGGTGGCGGCCTCGCGGCTGGCGCATGAGCTGCGGGATCTGGGGGCACGCGTGCTTTCCGTCCCGCCGCTGGCCAAGGGCAGCCTGGACATGGGCAGCATGCTTGCGCAATTGTACGAGGAGATAGCCTGCCCCTACATCCTCTGCGAGGGCGGCGGCAGACTGGCCCTCTCGCTGCTGGAATGCGGCCTTGTGGACGAATTCCACCTGCACCTTGCCCCGCGCATCCTGGGGGACAATCAGGCGGTGCCCCTGTTTGACGGGCGCACGCCCCTGCAGCTGGATGAAGCCCTGCAGATGCGCATCAGCGACCTGCGGCGCTGCGGGGATGACGTACAGATCGTCCTGCGGCCGCGCGGGTAGGAGGCTGGATGTTCACCGGCATCATCCAGTGCACCGGCATCCTGTCGGGCGTCGTGCGGACAGGCGACGAACGGCGCTTCACCATCCGCCCGGCAGTCCCCTTTTCCGGCGTGCAGGATGGAGAATCCATCGCCCACAACGGCGTGTGTCTTTCCGTGGAGTCCCACACGGCAGAGGACTATGTGGTCTACGCATCGGCCGAGACCGTGAACCGCAGCACCCTGGGGAGCCTGTCCACCGGCGACGAGGTCAATCTGGAGCGGGCACTGGCGCTGGGCGACCGGCTGGGGGGGCATCTGGTCAGCGGCCATGTGGACTGCGTGGCCCGCGTGCGGCGGATCATCTCCGCGGGCTCGTCCGTGCGGGTAGAACTGTCGTATCCTGCCGCCTACGCGCCCGAAGTGATCAGCAAGGGCTCCGTCTGTCTCGACGGCATCAGCCTCACGATAAATGATTGCGGTCGGGACTCGTTGCAGGTAAACGTCATCCCCGATACGCAAAAGCGCACCGCCATGCGGCACTGGCGACCGGGGACCGCCGTCAATATGGAGACGGACGTCATCGGCAAATATGTCCGCCGCCTTTTCCAGTGCGGCGTGGTCCGGGATAGCGGCATGGCGGGCAGCTCCGCAGGCAACGGTCCGGCCATCAGCCACGAATTTTTGCGGCAAAACGGCTTCTTGTAGAGCGTTTTGCCTTTGGAAAAGGGAAAACGCGAGACGGCGGCACAGCGCCGTCCGGCCCAAAGTGAGCGGAAAACGCGTTTTTTTCCGTGGAACACCAGGCCGTATGGTTTGAAACGCCAAGCGTTTCCAATAGAAAATGCTCTAAGAGGCATCCTGCCCTGCCCGCCGTCACGGCAGGCGCATGGCAGATACGACAACACGGCCTTCTCCGCACCGGCGTGCAGAAGGCCTCTATTCCAGGAGTCAGCATGAGCACACCAACCGTCATCGCCGGGCAGATGGACGCCAAAGGCCTCCGTATCGCCATCGTGGCTACCCGCTTCAACGATTTTATTGTGGAGCGCCTCGTGGGCGGCGCTGTGGACTATCTGGAACGTCACGGGCTGGACGCCGCGAACCTGACCATCGTCCGCATCCCCGGCGCGTTCGAGTTGCCGCTCATCTGCCAGAAGCTTGCGGCCAGCCGCAAATATGACGGCATCGTGGCCCTTGGGGCGGTCATCCGCGGAGCTACGCCGCACTTCGACTATGTTTGCGCCGAAGCCAGCAAGGGCATCGCGCAGAGCATGCTTGCCCATGAAACGCCCATCGGCTTCGGTCTGCTGACCTGCGACAGCATCGACCAGGCCATCGAGCGCGCCGGTTCCAAGGCCGGCAACAAGGGCGTGGAAGCCGCCGCGGCCATGCTGGAAACCATTCGCGTGCTGGAGCAGTTGTAGACCATGAGCAAGGGCAAGAACGCCAGCCGTCGCGCCGAGCGCGCGCAGGCATTTCAGGTATTGTACGGCCTTTCCTTTTCCACGGACGCCACCATGCGGGATGTGCGCCGGGCCTTCCTTTTCTTTCCCGACAACAAGGAACTGGAACCGGTGGAGGACGAAGGCCTCCTGCCCCCGCCGTCCGGCTTTGCCTGGGAGCTCGTGCAAGGGGTCTGGACGCGCGCCGGCGAGCTGGACCAGCACCTTGCCCGCTTTTCCCGCAACTGGCGCGTCGACCGCATGGGTCGGGTCGAGCGGACCATCCTCCGTCTGGCCATGTATGAGCTCTTGCACCGGCAGGATGTCCCCGCCAGGGTCGCCATCAGCGAGGCGCTGGATCTTACCCGCCAGTTCGGGGAGGACAATGCCGCCGCTTTCGTGAACGGCATCCTGGACGCCGCGGCCAAAGCGGCGGAAAACGGCACCCTGCTCCCCGGCCCCGACACGGATAAAAAGTAGGGGGCCGCTCCGGCCCCGAAAGGACTCCCCGCCGCCCGGCCCGCCCACGGGACGCACGGCCCGGCATGTGCCGCATAACGACAACAACATTCTGTCCTACGCTGTATCGCCATGAGCCAAGACCGCTATACCCCCAATGAGATCGAACTGAAATGGCAGGCCCGCTGGCAGGCGGACAATGCCTTTGCCTGCTCCCATGAAAGCGACAAGCCCAAGTATTACTGCCTGGAGATGTTCCCCTATCCGTCGGGCAACATCCACATGGGGCATGTGCGCAACTACTCCATCGGCGACGTGGTGGCCCGCGTCAAACGCATGCACGGCTACAACGTCCTGCACCCCATGGGCTGGGACGCCTTCGGCCTGCCGGCCGAAAATGCGGCCATCAAGCACAAGACCCACCCGGCCAAGTGGACGTACGCCAATATCGACAACATGCGCGCCCAGCTCCAGCGCCTGGGCTACTCCTACGACTGGTCCCGCGAAACGGCGACCTGCCGCCCGGAATACTACCGCTGGGAACAGGAATTCTTCCTGCGCTTCCTGGAAAAGGGCCTCGTCTACCGCAAGAAGGCCCCGCAGAACTGGTGCCCGTCCTGCCATACCGTGCTGGCCAACGAGCAGGTCATCGACGGCCTGTGCTGGCGCTGCGACAGCCGTGTGGAACAGAAGGATCTGACCCAGTGGTTCCTGCGCATCACCGCCTACGGAGACGAGCTCCTGGAGGATCTTGCCAAGCTGGAGGGCGGCTGGCCGGAACGCGTGCTGGCCATGCAGCGCAACTGGATCGGCAAGTCCCACGGGGCCGCCATCGCCTTTGCGCTGGAAAAGCCCCTGCCCGGCAAGGAGCGCATCGAAGTGTTCACCACCCGACCGGACACGGTCTTCGGCGTGAGCTTCCTCACCCTCGCTCCGGAACACGAGCTGGTGGAACACCTTATCGAAGGCTATGAAAAGGCCGATGAAGTGCGCGCCTTCGTTACCCGCATCCGCAACATGGACCGCCTGGAACGGCAGTCCGACGTGCTGGAAAAGGAAGGCATCTTCACCGGAGCCTACGTGCGCCACCCCTTCACCGGCGAGCGCGTGCCCCTCTGGCTGGGCAATTTCGTGCTGGCGGACTACGGCACCGGCGCGGTCATGGGCGTGCCCGCGCACGACCAGCGCGATTTCGAATTTGCCCGCAAGTATGATCTGCCCATAAAGGTCGTCATCTCCCCCAGGGACGCCTCCCTTGACCCCACCGCCATGAGCGAGGCCTACACCGGCGAGGGCGTGATGGTCCATTCCGGCGAGTTTGACGGCATGGCCAATACCGACGGCAAGCAGGCCGTGGCCCGCAAGCTGGAGGCGGACGGCAACGGCCGCGCCACCACCCAGTTCCGCCTGCGGGACTGGAACATCTCCCGTCAGCGCTTCTGGGGCGCGCCCATCCCGGTCGTCTACTGCGACGCCTGCGGCGTCGTCCCCGAAAAACGGGAGAACCTGCCCATCACCCTGCCGCTGGATGCCCAGATCAATGAGGACGGGCGCTCTCCCCTGCCGCAGATGGACAGCTTCACCCGCTGCACCTGCCCGAAGTGCGGCGGCCCGGCCCGGCGGGAGACCGATACCATGGACACCTTCGTGGAATCCTCGTGGTATTTTGCCCGCTACACGTCGGCCCGCAAGGAAGACGGCCCCTTCGACATGGACGCCCTGCGCTACTGGATGCCGGTCGATCAGTACATCGGCGGCGTGGAGCACGCCATCCTGCATCTGCTCTATGCCCGCTTCTTCACCAAGGCCCTGCGCGATCTGGGCTATTTCCCGCCGGACCTCGAAGAGCCCTTCAGCCGCCTGCTCACCCAGGGCATGGTGCTCAAGGACGGCAGCAAGATGTCCAAATCCAAGGGCAACATCGTTGCGCCCTCGGAGATGATCGACAAGTACGGCGCGGATACCGTGCGTCTGTTCTGCCTGTTCGCCGCCCCGCCGGAACGTGACTTCGACTGGTCGGACAGCGGCATCGAAGGCGCTTCGCGCTTCCTGCAACGCGTCTGGCGGCTCTTCATGGACGAAGAAAGCCGCTTCCTGCCGGTGCGAGGCTGCACCTCCACCGCGGCGGACGTGCTGAACGACACCGCCCGCGACCTGCGCCGGCGCGAGCATCTCACCGTCAAGAAGGCCGGGGAGGACATGTCCCGCCGCTTCCAGTTCAATACGGCCATCGCCGCCGTCATGGAGCTGGTCAACGCCATGTACCTCGCGCGCGAGAAAATGGGACAGGAGGAAGGCGACCGCCGCGTCTTCTCCTCGGCCATGGCCTCCGTGCTGACCCTGCTCTCCCCCATCACGCCGCATATCTGCGAGGAACTGTGGGAACGGCTCGGCCATACGAGCTCCCTGCAGGACGAGCCCTGGCCCGTGTGGGATGAGGCCGCCCTCCAGCAGGACAGCGTCACCATCGCCCTCCAGGTCAACGGCAAGCTGCGCGGCACCATCGACGTGCCCGCCCAGGCCGACAAGGCCGCTCTGGAAGCCGCGGCCCGTGACGATGCCGCCGTGCAGCGCCACACCGCCGGCCTGACCATCCGCAAGGTCATCGTCGTGCCCGGCAAACTGGTCAATATCGTGGCCAACTGAGTCTGTCCCCTGCGCGCCGTCCGGGAAACGCCCCGGATGGCGCGCAGGTCATGCCAGCGCCGCCTTCGCTCTTCTCTTCCTTCCGCCGCAGGCCGACATGTCGCATCCCGGATTCACCTTCCTCATCTGCCCGGACAGCCGCCTGTTGCAGGCGCACATGGAAGGGCTGCTCTCCGCCGCCAAGGCGGACAGCCGCTGGGAACGGCATGTCTACTGGGGGGACGAGGAGCCGCCCCCGCGCTTCTGGGAACAGCTCACCCTCCAGGGGCTGTTCGGCACGCCGCGCGTGCTGGTGGCCCGTCAGGCGCACATGTGGCCGGCAGCCATCTGGAAAAAGATCTCCGCAGCCCTGGGCCACCCCTCGGAACAATGCTGGCCCTTTTTCTGCCTTGAGGTCGCCTGGGAACGGGGACAGCCCAAGATCCCCGCACATCTGGCCAAACTGCGCTGCTTCGCCTATGCCGAACAGCAGGGTTGGATCTGGCGCAACGAAGGCCTCACGGAGCGCGGCCTGCGCCGGCATGTGCAGGAGCGGGCCACGGCGCTGGGCCTGCGATTCGCCCCTGATGCGCTGGAGCAGTTCTGCGCCTCTGTCCCGGTGGCGGCGCAGGCCGTGGAGAACGAACTGCAAAAGCTGCTCCTCCTGGCTCCCGCGGATACGCCGCCCAGCGCCGCCTCCCCTCTGCGGGTGGATGTCGCCATGCTGGCCACCGCCTCCTGGAGCCCGGACTGCAACGTCTTTGCCCTCATCCGGCATCTTGAGGCCGCCAATCTGCCCGCCGTCTGGAAGGAGCTCGAACGCGGCCGCCGCGACGGCGACAGCCTCATCTTTTCCCTGCTGGCCCTGCTGGCCCGCGAATTCCGCCAGCTCTGGCAGCTCCTGGCCGGAGAGAAGGTGCGCATGCCCCCGGCGGAAACAGGCGCCAAGCTCCAGCTCGCCCGCCGCCTGGGTTTTGAAGGACTGAGCCAGGGCCTCGCCCTGCTCATGGATACGGAATGGCAGATCAAGAGCGGCCGCCGCAGCCCGGAACAGAGCCTGGACTTCCTGGCGGCCGAGCTGTGCCGCCTGTTTGCCCGGGGACGGAGCTGACGCGTGGCGGCCTCCGCTCGTGCCATTATTCTCATTCCGCCTTTTTCCTTCCTCTCCCCTTGCCTTGCGTCAAAAACGCCTTACCCTATGACTGCCCCGAAAGCCGTTCCTCTGCCGGAGCGGCCGCGGCCCGAGGACGTATCCTCATGACTGACAGGACGCCCCTTCCCGCCGGGACCGCCGGACATCGCGCCCGCCTGCGTCAGCGGCTGGCCCGTGACGCGCAGACCGTGGAAGATTACGAGATTCTGGAACTGGTGCTGGGCTTTGCGCTGACCCGCAAGGACACCAAACCGCTGGCCAAGGAACTGCTCCGCCGTTTCGGGAGCATCCGCGGCGTGCTGGATGCCCGGCCCGACGAACTGCTGGCGGTGGACGGCTTCGGCCCCGGCCTGCTTTCCCTCTGGCAGATCCTGCGTGAGCTGCTGGCGCGCTATCAGAGCTCGCAGCTGCGCCGCCGCGAGGAGGTCGCCACCCCGGAGGCCGTCGCCCGTCTGGCACGCACCCAGCTGGCCGGATGTCCGCACGAAGAATGCTGGCTGGCCCTGCTCAATGGCGGCAATTTCCTCATCGGCTGGGAACGGCTCCGGCAGGGCAATGTCAGCACGGTCCCGATACTGCCGCGTGACGTGCTGGAACTGGCCCTGCTGCGCAAGGCTCGCGGCATCATCGTGGTCCACAACCACCCCGGCGGACAGGCCCGGCCGTCCCAGCCGGATCTGAGCCTGACGCAGGGCCTCGATCATCTGGCGCCGCAAATGGGGCTGCGCATGGTGGATCATGTCATCGTTACCGAAAACGACTGCTACAGCATCCTGCAAGGCAGGTACCTCTAGGCGGTCGAGGAGATATACTTATGTCTGACAGCAAATTCGATCTGGAAAAGGCGCTCGGCGACATGCTGCGCGCATCGGGTCTGCCAGCCCCTGAAGAAAGGGAGGATGACGCCGAGCTGCAGCAGATCCCCGATCAGCTCCCCGTGCTGCCGCTGCGTGATGTGGTCATTTTCAGCCACATGATCCTGCCGCTCTTCATCGGCCGCGACAAATCCGTGGCCGCCGTGGAGGCCGCCCTCAAGGACGGGCGTCATCTGCTGGTCTGCGCCCAGCGCGACGAGGCCACCGAGGACCCCACTCCCGCCGATCTCTACGATACCGGCACCGTGGTGCAGGTCATGCGCATGCTCAAGATGCCCGACGGCCGCATCAAGATCCTGGTGCAGGGCATCAGCCGGGCGCGCATCACGGACTATCTCCGTCAGGAGCCCTTCCTCCTTGCCCAGCTTGAGCCCATCACCGACCCGGAAGTCTCCCAGGACGCCACCGTGGAGGCGCTGCTGCGCACGGCCCGCGAAGAGAGCGAAAAGGTGCTCCACCTGCGCGGCGTCGCTTCGCCCGATGTCATGAGCGTCCTGCAGGGCGTCACCGATCCGGGCCGTCTGGCCGATCTTATCGCCGCCAATATCCGCATGAAGACCCAGGATGCCCAGCGCATCCTTGAGGCCGTGGATCCTGTGGAGCGCCTGACGCTCGTCAATGCCCAGCTGCACCGCGAGGTGGAAGTGGCCACCGTGCAGGCCAAGATACAGAGCTCTGCGCGCGAAGGCATGGACAAGGCCCAGAAGGAATATTTCCTGCGCGAACAGCTCAAGGCCATCCGGCATGAGCTGGGCGATACCGGCGAAGGCGAGGCCGAGGACGATGTGGACGAACTGCGCAAGGCGCTGGACAAGGCCAAACTGCCCCCTGCCGTGCGCAAGGAGGCGGACAAGCAGTTGCGCCGCCTCTCCGCCATGCATTCGGACGCCTCGGAAGCCAATGTGGTGCGCACCTATCTGGACTGGCTCGCCGAATTGCCCTGGAAGAAGTCCAGCCGCGACAATCTGGACATCGCCAATGCCGAGGCCATCCTCAACGAAGACCATTACGGGCTGGACAAGGTCAAGGACCGTATCCTGGAATTCCTGAGCGTGCGCAAGCTCAATCCGCAGTCCAAGGGCCCCATCCTCTGCTTTGCGGGCCCTCCCGGCGTGGGCAAGACCTCGCTGGGCCGATCCATCGCCCGCGCCCTGGGGCGCAAGTTCCAGCGCATCTCTCTGGGCGGCATGCGGGATGAAGCGGAGATCCGCGGCCACCGGCGCACCTACATCGGCTCCATGCCCGGCCGCATCATCCAGGCCATCAAGCAGGCCGGGACCAATAACCCCGTCATCGTGCTGGATGAAGTGGACAAGCTGGGCTCGGATTTTCGCGGCGACCCCTCCTCCGCCCTGCTGGAAGTGCTCGATCCGGAACAGAACAACAGCTTCAGCGATCACTACCTGAACGTGCCCTTTGACCTTTCCCGGGTCATGTTCCTCTGCACGGCCAATCATCTGGACACCATCCCGGCCGCCCTGCGCGACCGTATGGAAGTCATTTCCCTGCCCGGCTACACCCTGCAGGAAAAGATGATCATCGCCCGCCGCCATCTGCTGCCCAAGAAAGTTGAGGAGAACGGCCTCAAGGACGGCGACGTGTCGCTGGACGATGCCGCGCTGGAAGCGGTCATCAAGGAATATACCCGCGAGGCCGGCCTGCGCAATCTGGAGCGCGAACTCGGTTCCGTCTGCCGCAAACTGGCCCGGCGGCGGGCCGAGGGCGAACAGGGCTCCTTCAGCCTCACGGCGCGGGATGTGGAAAAGCTGCTCGGCGTGCCCCGCTTCATCGAAGATGAAAAGGACAAGGAGCTCCTGCCCGGCATGGCCCTTGGCCTCGCCTGGACGCCCGCGGGCGGCGAAGTCCTCACGGTGGAGGCCTCCGCCGTGTCCGGCAAGGGCGCGCTGCTGCTCACCGGGCAGCTGGGCGACGTCATGAAGGAAAGCGCCCAGGCCGCCATGAGCTACATCCGCAGCCGTGCCGCGGCGCTGGACGTGCCCGTCGACTTCACCACGGAGCACGACATCCATGTGCACGTGCCCGCCGGCGCGACCCCCAAGGACGGCCCCTCGGCCGGCGTGACCCTGACCACGGCGCTGATCTCCGCCTTCACCGGCAAGCCCGTGCGCGCCGACCTCTGCATGACCGGCGAGATCACTCTCCAGGGCCGCGTCCTGCCCGTGGGCGGCATCAAGGAAAAGATCCTCGCCGGTGTGGCGCGCGGCCTCAAGCACGTCATCATCCCGCATCAGAACGTCAAGGATCTTGAGGAAGTGCCGAAAGACCTGCTCAAGCGCATCGCCGTGCACCCTGTCCGTCATTACGACGAAGTGCTGCACCTGGCCTTTGCCGAAGGCGCCCTCAAGGGCGGCCACGCCGCCACAGGCAAGGCTCGCCGCGCCGCCGACGGCAAGAAAAAGGACAAGGACGCGCCAAAGGCGAAAAAAACGTCCCGCCGCAAGGCCCCTGAAACGGAATAATGCCGCACATGCGGGGGAGGCCCCCACCTCCCCCGCTTTCCGCTCTCGCCCCTCCATGCTCCCGCCGCCCCTCCCCACACTGGATACGCTCATGCAGCAGGCCGCCGCCCGCCTCCGCGCCGCGGGCGACGACAGCCCGCATGTCTGCGTCCGCGCCCTGGTGCAGGCCATCACCGGCCTTGACCGCACCGGCATCATCCTGGCCGGGCCCCGTCCCCTTGCTCCGGAACCGGCCGCCCGGCTGGAAGGGGCTGTTTCCCGGCGCTGCGCCGGGGAGCCGCTGGCCCATATCCTGGGTCAAAAGGAATTTTTCGGACGGGACTTTGCCGTCACGGCGGATACCCTCATCCCCCGCCCGGAAACGGAGCTGCTGGTGGAGCTGGCGCTCCAGCATATGCAGGAGGCGGAAGCACGCCAGCCCGACGGCCTCCCCCTCCGCCTTGCGGATCTCGGCACCGGGTCAGGCTGCATCGGCATCACCCTCCTCGCAGAGCGCCCCCGCTGGCAAGGCCTGCTGCTGGACCTCAGTCCGGCCGCTCTGGCCGTCGCCCGACGCAATGCCCGGACGCATGGCGTGGAGCCCCGTCTGCGCTGTCTGGCAGGCGATATGACGCAGGCCCCGCTCGCCCCCCGCAGTCTGCATCTGCTGGTCAGCAATCCTCCCTACATCTCGGCGGCCGAACGCCACGAAGTCATGGCGGACGTCCTGCGCCACGAGCCGCACGCTGCGCTCTTTTCCCCCGCTGACGGTCTGGCCCACCTGCAGGCCGCCTGTCATGCCGCGGCCGCCTCCCTCCTCCCCGGCGGCCACCTTCTGCTGGAACACGGCTGGCGACAGGGCGAAGCCGTCCGCCATATCCTCACCCGCTCCGGTTTCGTCAACGTGACCACCCACACCGACCTCGCCGGGCACGAGCGCTGCACGCAAGGCCGCTTATTGCGCTGATCTTTCGTTTTATTGGCGGGTTTTTTATTTTTTTTTGCGAGGGAGAGAGGGAAACCGTTTTGAAAAACGGTTCTCCCTCTCTCCCTCGCGCTCCCTCTCTCCCTTCCCAAAACTTTTGCTCTGGACGATGCAAGGCGACGTTTACCGGCAGGACACCCCCGCCTCTCACGTCCCCCGACAGGATGCCGAAAAAAT
>DGYFI06202__coassemble_521_pt1 | contig 26350 bp, 20 predicted proteins | sample DGYFI06202__metabat2_high_PE_036 | metagenome-assembled genome bin DGYFI06202
GAGGCTCTCCCCCAAAGGCAAGCGGAGCCTGTACGGCTTGTTTTCTTGTTTATTGAAATCGTTTGCAAATTAGTGTCAACAGACCCTAGCGCCTGAAGCGCTGCATCTCCTCATGCACGAGCTCAAGGCCGATCATGATGTTCTTTTCCAGCGTGGCGCGCAGCAGCGCCGCATCCTTGCTGCGCAAAGCGGCGATGATGGTGGCGTGCTGCTGATTGAAGAGTTCCTTGTGCTCCACGGAATAGGCCCGCAGGGTCAGGAAGGCCTGCACGAAATCCATGAGGTGTTCCACCACGGCGACCAGATGCGGCATCCGTGACAATTCGTACAGACGGCGGTGGAACTCCCTGTCCATATGGAAGAAGTAGGTCTCCTCTCCGGCGGATTCCATCTCCTGCGCCGTCTTCTCCAGGGCGTCCAGCTCGGCGGGAGTGGCCTGCAGCATGGCCTCTTCCGCCAACGCCAGCTCCAGACTGCAACGCTGCTCGTAAATGAGCTTCATCTCGCGAAAGCCCGGCGGGAGCATGACGATGGCGCCCTTGTGCGGGATGTTCTGCACCAGGCCGGACTTGTCCAGCAACAGGAGTGCGTCGCGTATGGGCCCGCGCCCGACGCCGAGCCGCTGCTCAAGCTCCGTCAGGATGAGGCGCGTGCCCGGCAGGGCGTCCCCCTTCATGATCATGTCGCGGATCATTTCATAGGCGACATGGGATTTTGTCGCGCTATTCCGCTGTTTTTCTGTAGGGTTCATGCGAAATCTATACGCTGACATATCACGGCGGTCAATACGGACGGCGGCCTTCCAGGGCCGGAGGCAGGCGTGCGCGGGAGCCGCCCGCGCGAGCACCTGATCTTTTACGAAAATTTTTCATAAAATATTTCATGAAATATTGACTTCAGCGCGCAGACCACCTACAGTGGCTCCAACGGCGAAGGAAAATTCCCGCGGACCGCAGGCACATGGCAGTACAACCTTTTTCCACAAGGGAATGACCATGCAGCACGAACATCAGCAGACGCACCACCGACACGAGCTCGGCAAGACGGTCCTGCCTGTGCAGGCCTGGGCGCTGGCGGTAGGCGCCATCATCGGCTGGGGATGCTTCATTTTGCCGGGGACGCGCTTCCTCCCCTGTTCCGGGCCCCTGGCCAGCCTTATCGGCCTTGCCGTCGGCGCGGTGGCGCTGAGCATCGTTGCTCTGTGTTACGGCATCATGATCAAGGCCTATCCCGTGGCCGGCGGGGCCTTTGCCTATGCCTTCGTGGGGCTGGGCCGGCTGGCGGCGGTGGTGTGCGGCTGGGGGCTCGCGCTGAGCTACAGCTGCGTCATCTCGCTCAACGCCACGGCCATCCTCCTGCTGACGCGCTTCCTCCTGCCCGGGGCCTTTGAGACAGGGCACCTCTATACCCTGGCAGGCTGGAACGTCTATGCCGGCGAGATCGTCCTCATCTCCTTGATAATCCTCTTCTTTGCCTTCATGAACTATCGGGGGAGCAACTGCGCCAACACCGTCCAGCTGTGGCTCTCGCTTTCGCTGGCCGCCGGGGTGGTGGCTCTGGCCGTCGGTTCCGGCATCAGCGAAGGGGCGGGCACGGCCAACCTCGTCCCCCTGTACAATGAGCAGAGCGGCCTGTTCGTCAGCATCATCACGGTCGCGGCGCTGTCGCCCTTCCTCTATCAGGGTTTCGACACCATCCCGCAGACCGCCGAAGAGTTCAATTTCAGCCACGACAAGTCCACCATGCTCATGGTCGTCTCCATCATCTGCGGCTGCGTGCTCTACTCGCTCGTGCTGCTGGCCGTGGCGGTCATCCGGCCGTACCCGGAACTGCTTGCCGCCGACTACCCGTGGCTGACCGGCGCGGTGGCCGGGATGGCCTTCGGCAAGTGGGGCGGCGTCATCCTGGCGGTGCCGGTGCTGGCGGGCATCTTCAGCGGCATGAACGGCTATTTCATCGCCTCGACCCGCATCCTCTTCAGCATGGGCCGCAGCAAGTTCATCCCGGCCTGGTTCGAGCGCATCCATCCCGAGCACAAGACGCCCGTCAACGCCATCCTCTTCGTGCTGCTCTTCTCTCTGCTCGCGCCCTGGTTCGGACGGCCCGTCCTGGTCTGGCTGACGGACACCTGCGCCCTGAGCGCCGCCCTGAGCTACTTTTTCACCTGCTACAGCGCCTATAAGTACTGCCTGCAGCATGCCGGCCGCGTCACCCTGCCCTTTGCCCGGCAGATCGCCTTCCTCGGCTGCGTGATATCGGTCGTGAGCTTCTTCCTGCTGGCCGTGCCCGGCTCCCCCGCCGCCATCAGCGCGGAATCCTGGGGTCTGCTGCTGATCTGGTGCGTGCTTGGCACCCTGCTTTACCGCCGCCGCGCCCCCGAGCTCAGCGCCATCTCCACCGAGCGCCTCCAGTTCATGCTGCTGGGTGATTCGGCCCGACCGCTGCTTTTCACTGAAGGGAAAATTTTTCGCTAGAAAAATTTCATGAAATAATTCATAAATCACGAAGGAGCAGGATCATGCGTTATCTCAAGCAAGCCACCAAGTCCGCTGAAGACAACAGCAAGCAGGCCCGTGTCGCCGTCGAACAGATGCTGGAGGAGATCCGCGCCGGCCGCGAGGATGCCGTCCGCCAGCTGGCCAAGAAGTTCGACAACTGGGATCAGGAATTCATCCTGAGCGACGCCAAGCGGCAGGAGCTCATCGGCATGGTGCCCGAAAGCGTCAAGCGTGACCTGGAATTCGCCCACAAGCAGGTCGCCGGTTTTGCCAAGGCCCAGCGCGAGAGCATCCATGAATTCGAAACCGAAGTGACGCCCGGCGTGGTGCTGGGCCAGCGCATCATCCCCATGGATGTGGCCGGATGCTACGTGCCCGGCGGCCGCTTTGCCCACGCCTGCTCGGCCCTGATGAGCGTGGCCACGGCCAAGGCGGCGGGCGTGCCCTTCATCGTGGCCGCCACCCCGCCGCGCGGCACCCACATCGACCCCGCCACCTGCTACGCCATGCATATCGCCGGCGCGGACATCATCCTTGAGATGGGCGGCGTGCAGGCCATCGCCACCATGGCTTACGGTCTGTTCACCGGCAAGCCGGCCAATATCCTCGTCGGCCCCGGCAACGCCTATGTGGCCGAAGCCAAGGCCCTGCTGAGCGGCTCCGGGCTCTGCGGCATCGACGTCTTCGCCGGTCCCACGGAATCCGGCATCATCGCCGACGAGACGGCCGATCCCATGACGGTGGCCATCGACCTCGTGTCCCAGGCGGAGCACGGCTACAACTCGCCGGTCTGGCTCTTCACCACCAGCGAGGCCCTGGCCCAGAAGGTGCTCGAGCTCATGCCCAAGCTCTGCGCCGACATGCCCAACCCCGACGTGCCGCTGAGCGCCTGGCGCGACTACGGCGAGATCGTCCTCTGCGACGACCGCGAAGAGATGGCCGCCGTCAGCGACAAGTACGCCCCCGAACACATCCAGGTGATCGCGAAGGATCTTGACTGGTGGCGCACCCGCCTGCGCTGTTTCGGCTCGCTCTTCCTCGGCGAGGGCAGCACCGTGCCGCATGGCGACAAGTGCTCCGGCACCAACCACATCCTGCCCACCAAGAAGGCCGGGTATTACAGCGGCGGCCTCAATGTGCACAAGTTCCTCAAGATCTGCACCTATCAGCACATCGATCCGGACAAGAACGACGTCATCGGCGGCGCCGCTTCCCGCCTGTCCCGCGTGGAGGGCATGGAAGGCCATGCGCGCGCCTGCGACTGGCGCCTGCGGAAGTTCTATCCCGGCCGGGAGTGGGACTTCCCCGTGTACGAACATCCCAAGTACTAGAGCGTTCTGCCGCTGAAAAAGGCAAAACGCGAGGCGGCCGCACAGCGCCGCCCGGCCAAAAAGCGAGCGAAAAAACCGCGTTTTTCCGCGAAACGCCAGGCCGTATGGTTTGATACGCAAAGCGTTTCAAACTGAAAATGTTCCAATGTGAGAATGACGACGGCAGGCGGCCGTGTCCCCGCCTGCCGCCGCAACCCGGCAAGGAGCCTGACATGAAGACATTCACCAAGGATTTCACCCTGCAGGAACCCATCCCTCAGGAAGGCATCGAGCTGGCGCTCGGCGTCATGCAGACCGGCCGCCTGCACCGTTACAACACCATGCCCGGCGAAAAGGGCTACGCCGCGGAACTGGAAGAAGCCTTTGCCGCCTACATGGGCTCCCGCTACTGTCTGGCCTGCGCCTCCTGCGGCAGCGCGCTCTACATCGCCCTCAAGAGCCTGGGCGTGCAGGCCGGGGATACCGTCCTCTGCAACGCCTACACCCTGGCCCCGGTGCCCGGAGCCATCGAAAACGCGGGCGGCAAGATCGAGCTTGTCGAGATCACCGATGACTACACCATCGACATCGACGATCTGGACGCCAAGGCCGCCAGGACCGGCGCGCGCTTCTTCCTGCTCTCGCATATGCGCGGCCATATGGCCAACATGGACAAGGTCATGGAAGTGGTGCGCAAGCACGGCCTCATCCTGCTGGAAGACTGCGCCCACACCATGGGCGGCAGCTGGGACGGCAAAAAGAGCGGCACCTTCGGGCATGCGGCCTGCTACAGCACCCAGACCTACAAGCACATGAATTCCGGCGAGGGCGGCCTGCTCATCACCAATGACGACATGGTCATGGCCCGCGCCATCATGTACTCCGGCTCCTACATGCTCTACACGGCGCATACGGCCCGCCCGGACGTCTCCGTCTTCGAGAAGGTCAAGAAAGTCACGCCGAACTTCAGTTCGCGCATGGACAACCTGCGCGCCGCGCTCCTGCTGCCGCAGCTGAAGATCCTCGACGAGCAGTGCCGCCGCTGGAACGTGCTGCACGATCACATGGCCGCCCGGCTCAAGGCCATACCCGGCGTGGTCTGCCCGCAGCGCGACCCCCGCGAAGGCTATGTGGGCAGCTCCATCCAGTGGAACCTGCCCAAGGCCGGGTATGCCGATATCGAGACCTTCATCGCCAAGTGCGCCGAGCGCGGCGTCTCCGTCAAGTGGTTCGGCAACAAGGAGCCCAACGGATTCACCAGCGCCTACGACAGCTGGCAGTATTTCCCCTACCTGGCCACGCTCGATCTGCCCACCACGCGGCGCGTGCTGGCCACCATGTGCGACATGCGCCTGCCCCTGACCTTCTCCGTCGAGGACTGCGACGTCATTGCCGACATCATCGCCGAGGTCGTTACGGAAATGGGCCTGCGCTAGCGCGCCGTAAAGTCCGTTTTCGCTCCCTGTCTTTCATCTTCTAACCCAATCATTGAGGTCTTCAGCATGAATCTCGCCAAGTTCCCCCGTCGCGGCTACGTCACCGAACCCACTCCCCTCGAATACCTGCCCAACTTCACCAAGGCGCTGGGCGGCAAGGTCAACATCTACATCAAGCGTGACGACCTCCTGCCCGGCACCGCGGGCGGCAACAAGACCCGCAAGCTGGACTTCGTCATGGCCGACGCCCTGGCGCAGGGCGCCGACACCATCATCACCTGCGGCGCCGTCCAGTCCAACCACTGCCGCCTGACCCTCTCCTGGGCCGTCAAGGAAGGGCTGGACTGCCACCTGGTGCTGGAAGAGCGCGTGAAGAACAGCTACAAGCCCGAAGCCTCCGGCAACAACTTCCTCTTCCAGCTGCTGGGCGTGAAGAGCATCACCGTGGTGCCCGGCGGCAGCAACATGCTGGAAGAGATGGGCAAGGTGGCCGATCAGCTCAAGGCCCAGGGCAAGAAGCCCTACATCGTGCCCGGCGGCGCGTCCAACAAGATCGGCGCGCTCGGCTATGTGAGCTGCGCCGAGGAGACCCTGCGCCAGCTCTTCGAGAAGGGTATCCGCATCGACCACATGGTGGTGCCCAGCGGCAGCGCCGGGACCCACGCCGGCATCATCGCGGGCATGTTCGGCAACAATGCGGGCATCCCGGTGACCGGCATCGGCGTCAACCGTCCCAAGCCCGTGCAGGAAGCGGCCGTGCACAAGCTGGCGCAGGAAACGCTGGACTACATCGGGGCCGGCGTGAACCTGCCCGCCGAAAAGGTGGTGGCCTGCGACGATTATGTGGGCCCCGGCTACTCCCTGCCCACCGACAGCATGGTGGAAGCCGTGAAGCTGCTGGCCCAGACCGAAGGCATCCTGCTCGATCCGGTGTACTCCGGCAAGGCTATGGCCGGTCTCATCGACCTGGTGCGCAAGGGCCATTTCGCCGACGGCAGCAATGTGCTCTTCCTGCACACCGGCGGCTCTCCGGCCCTGTATGCCTACCTTGACACCTTCCGCAAGTAAGCCTCTCAACCTGCCGGGGCGGCATGCGCCGTCCCGGCAGCTTCAGGAACGATCCGCATGTCTACCCAGCTGCCTCCCTCCATCGGCGTCCTCGGCGGTCTCGGCCCCTATGCCGGGCTCGATCTGGTGCACAAGATCTTCGACTGCTGCCCTGCACACCGGGATCAGGATCACCTCCCGGTCATGCTCTATTCCTTTCCCAACGAGATCCCTCCCAGGGTGGAGTTCCTGCTGGGCAGCAGCCCGGACAATCCCGGCCACGCCATGGGGGACATCATGGTACGGCTGGCGCAGGCCGGGGCCACCGTCATCGGCATGCCCTGCAACACGGCCCACAGCGCCCCCATGCTGGATGTGGCCCTTGAACGCCTGAAGCGCTCCGGCTTCACGGGCCGCTTCATCCATATGATCACGGCCACCGCGGACCATCTGCGAAAGACCTTCCCCCAGGCCCGGCGTATCGGCGTCCTCTGCACGCAGGGGGCCTATGCCTCGCAGGTGTTCACCCAGCATTTCCAGCCGGCGGGGCTGGAGGTCATCTATCCCGACGACGCCGGACGCGACGCCCTGCAACACGCCATCAGCGATCCGGACTACGGCATCAAGGCCTTTTCCCAGCCCGTCACCGCCCAGGCCCGCGCGGCCATCGAGGCTCAGGCCGAAAGCCTGCGCGACCGGCAGGCGGACGTCATCCTGCTGGGCTGCACCGAGCTGCCGCTCGCGCTGGAAGGCAAGGATTTTCAGGGCATCCCCCTCGTGGATCCCACACGTGTCCTGGCGCGCCGCCTTGTCGAGGCGTTCGCTCCCCATGTCTTACGCCCCGACGGCGAATAAAAGCGCCACCCCATGCCGCCGCCGGGAGCCTCCTCACCCCCGGCGGCGGCAAAAACGCCGGCCGGCCGTCTGAGGGGACGCCATCGCGCAAACGGCCGGCGGCTCTGCAGCCCGAACCTTTCCCAGGCATACCCAAACTCCTGAAAGGCGTCCTGCCGGGCGTGGTAGCCTCCAGCCGGCAGCCCTCCTCCCCCCTCCTTCCCGCCGCACACCGGGAAGGAGGGGGCCGCCTTTTCCGCGAAACGCCAGGCCGTATGGTTTGAAACGCGCGGCCATGCAAACTGAAAATATTCCAAGAAAAAAAAGCTTGCCAAAAAGAACAAGTCAGGATATGGACATTGATTCCTATAATGCATTGGGGGATATTCTGGTCATTACGGCAAAACGCACACGCACAGCATAGATTTTTTCAGGCAGGCAAACGGAACGCTCCGCAAAGAGGGGTGCGCCCGTTTGTCCTTTGTTGCGTCTTTGACCAGAAACCCAAGGGAACTACGCTTCGGACAGCGGCACACTGACGTCGCCGCAGAGCGTGCGTCCGCCCGGCGGCACGGGGCCACCCCACCCGGCGTCAGGAACCGAAGCGCAACCGCTACCCACTTGAGGTACAGCATGGGCCAGCTTATCAAACAGTTCGGCAAAATCAAAGTTTCGCTCCCCATCCCGCACCTGCTCAATCTTCAGATAGACTCGTACGAGAAGTTTCTGCAGGAAGGCGTGGCCGAGGCCGACCGCAAGCCCGACGAAGGGCTGGAAGGCGTGTTCCACACCGTCTTTCCCATTGAAGATTTCAACAAGACTGCCAGTCTGGAGTTCGTGAGCTACGAGGTTCAGGAGCCCAAGTACGATCAGGCCGAATGCATTTCCAAGGGGCTGACCTATGAAGCGCCCGTGCGCATCAAGGTCCGCCTTGTGGTCTATGACATGGATGAAGCCTCCGGCAACCGGACCATCCGGGACATCAAGGAGCAGGACATCTATTTCGGCACCCTGCCCCTGATGACCGAAAAGGGGACCTTCATCATCAACGGCACCGAGCGCGTCATCGTCAACCAGCTCCAGCGCTCGCCCGGCATCATCTTCGAGCACGACGGCGGCAAGACGCATACCAGCCGCAAGGTGCTCTACTCCTGCCGCGTCATCCCCATGCGCGGTTCCTGGCTCGACTTCGACTTCGACCACAAGGACATCCTCTACGTCCGTATCGACCGCCGCCGCAAGATGCCCGCCACCATCCTGTTCAAGGCCATGGGCATGAGCAAGACGGACATCCTCGACTACTTCTACACGCGCGAGCACTATCAGCTCGCCGATCCCGACCGCCTGTTCTGGGAAGTGGAGAAGGACCTCTACCGCAAGGACAATGCCTACGCCGACATCGCCGCTCCGGACGGCACCGTCCTCGTCAAGGCGGGCAAGCTCATCACCAAGCGCGGCTGGCGGCAGATCTGCGAGGCGGGCATCCCCACCATCGAAGTGCGCCCGGACACCCTTGACGGCATGTTCCTTGCCGAGGACGTGGTGGCCGAAGGCAGCGGCGAAGTGCTGGCCGAAGCCGCGGACGAGATCACCCCCGGCCTGCTGGAGCGCATGCGGGATGCGGGCATCCGGCGCATCGCCGTGCTGCACACCAAGGGCACGGACACCTCGTCCTCCATCCGCGACACCCTCATGCAGGACCGCATCGCGGATCAGGAAAAGGCCCAGGAGGAGATCTACCGCCGTCTGCGCCCCTCTTCCCCGCCCACCGCGGAGATCGCGGCCAGCTTCTTCGACAATCTTTTCCGCAATCCCGACTACTACGACCTGTCGCCCGTGGGCCGCTACAAGCTCAACCAGCGCCTTGCCCTCACCGCGCAGGCCGTGGCCGGAGCCGAGCTGTCCGCCTACGACAAGAAGCTCATCAACGAAGACGGCAAGACCCTTGAGGAAAAGTTCCGCGGCCTGCTGGAGAACCGCACCCTCAACGATCACGACATCCTGACCGCCATCAAGGTGCTCGTGCAGTTGAAGGACAGCCACGGCCCCGCCGACGACATCGACCACCTGGGCAACCGCCGCGTGCGCCTGGTGGGCGAACTGGTGGAGAACCAGTACCGCATCGGCCTCGTGCGCATGGAACGCGCCATCAAGGAACGCATGAGCCTGCAGGAAATCTCCACGCTCATGCCGCATGACCTCATCAATCCCAAGCCGGTCGCGGCGGTGCTCAAGGAATTCTTCGGCACGTCCCAGCTCTCGCAGTTCATGGACCAGACCAACTCCCTGTCCGAAGTGACGCACAAGCGCCGTCTCTCCGCCCTGGGTCCCGGCGGTCTGACCCGTGAGCGCGCGGGCTTCGAAGTGCGCGACGTGCATACCTCCCACTACGGCCGCATCTGCCCCATCGAAACGCCGGAAGGTCCGAACATCGGTCTCATCGTCTCGCTGACCACCTTTGCGCAGGTCAACGACTTCGGCTTCATCGAGACGCCCTACCGCGTCATCCGTGACGGTTACGTCACCGACGAGATCGTGCACCTCGACGCCTCGCGCGAATCCGACGCCGTGGTGGCGCAGGCCAATGTGCGCATCGATGCCGACGGCCGGCTGGCCGACGAATTCGTCACCGTGCGCGTCAAGGGCGAAGTGGAAATGCGCTCCCGCGACGAGGTGACCCTCATGGACATCTCGCCCAGTCAGATGGTGTCCATCTCCGCCGCGCTCATCCCCTTCCTGGAGCATGACGACGCCAACCGCGCGCTCATGGGCTCCAACATGCAGCGCCAGGCCGTGCCGCTGCTGCGCAGCGAAAAGCCGCTGGTGGGCACCGGCATGGAAGTGGACGTGGCGCGCGACTCCGGCGCCTGCATCGTGGCCCCGGCCGACGGCGTGGTCAAATACGCCGACGCCGACCGCATCGTGGTGGCCTACGAGGGCGGACTGTTCAAGCAGTCCGGCGGCGTCAAGGCCTATGACCTGCTCAAGTACCACAAGTCCAACCAGAACTCCTGCTTCGGCCAGAAGCCGACCTGCTATCCCGGCCAGATCGTGAAGAAGGGCCAGATCCTGGCCGACGGTCCGGGCATCGACGAGGGCACGCTGGCGCTGGGCAAGAACCTGGTGGTGGCCTTCATGCCCTGGTGCGGCTACAACTACGAAGACTCCATCCTCATCTCCGAACGCGTGGTCAAGGAGGACATCTTCACCTCCGTCCACATCGAAGACTTCGAAGTGGTGGCCCGCGACACCAAGCTGGGACCGGAAGAGATCACCCGCGACATCCCCAACGTCAGCGAGGACATGCTCCGCAACCTCGACGAGAGCGGCATCATCCGCATCGGCGCGGCCGTGAAGCCGGACGACATCCTCGTGGGCAAGATCACCCCCAAGGGCGAGACCCAGCTCACCCCTGAAGAAAAGCTCTTGCGGGCCATCTTCGGCGAAAAGGCCCGCGACGTGAAGAACACCTCCCTCAAGGTGCCCCCGGGAGTGGAAGGCACGGTCATCGACGTCAAGGTCTTCAACCGCCGCTCCGGCGAGAAGGACGACCGTACCCTGGCCATCGAGGCCCACGAGACCGCCGTGCTCGACCAGAAGGAAGCCGATCACCTGCGCGCCCTCTCCGACCGGACGCGCACCCTCATCGCGCCCCATGTCATCGGCAAGCAGGTGGCCGTGACCCTGCCCGGCAAGAAGAAGGGCGAGGTGCTGGTGGAAGCCGGCGCGGCCCTGAGCGAGGAGCAGCTCGAGCAGATCCCGGTCAGGAAGCTGGCCGGCCTCTTCAAGAGCAAGGAAGTCAACGACAACGTGGCCGAACTGCTGCGCGCCTATGACCTGGAGGTGGAGTACCTCAAGGGCATCTACGATTCCAAGCGCGAGAAGGTCACTGAAGGCGACGACCTGCCCCCCGGCGTCATCAAGATGGTCAAGGTCTACATCGCCATCAAGCGTAAGCTCTCGGTGGGCGACAAGATGGCCGGCCGTCACGGGAACAAGGGTGTCGTCTCCTGCATCCTGCCGGAAGAGGACATGCCCTTCTTTGCCGACGGGCGTCCCGTGGACATCGTGCTCAACCCGCTGGGCGTGCCCTCGCGAATGAACATCGGTCAGATCATGGAGACCCACCTCGGCTGGGGCGCCAAGGAGCTCGGCCGCCAGCTCGCCGAGCTGGTGGACTCCGGCGCGGCCGTGGCCACGGTGCGCGCCGACGTGAAGGACGTCTTCAACTCCGAGGCCATCAACGAGCTCGTGGACGGCATGGACGACGAGGAGTTCATCGCCTCGGTGAAGAAGCTGCGCAACGGCATCGTGACCCGTACGCCGGTCTTCGACGGCGCCACGGAAGACGAGATCTGGGGCTGGATGGTCAAGTCCGGCATGCCGCATGACGGCAAGACCGTGCTTTACGACGGCCGTACGGGCGTGCCCTTCAAGAACCGCGTGACCACCGGCGTCATGTATATCCTGAAGCTGCACCACCTGGTCGACGAAAAGATCCACGCCCGCTCCACCGGCCCCTACAGCCTCGTGACCCAGCAGCCTCTGGGCGGTAAGGCCCAGTTCGGCGGCCAGCGTCTCGGGGAAATGGAAGTCTGGGCCCTGGAAGCCTACGGTGCGGCCTATCTGCTGCAGGAATTCCTCACGGTCAAGTCCGACGACGTGACGGGCCGTGTGAAGATGTACGAAAAAATCGTCAAGGGCGACAACTTCCTCGAAGCGGGCCTGCCCGAATCCTTCAACGTGCTGGTGAAGGAACTCATGAGCCTGGGCCTCGACGTGACCCTGCACGAGGAAGAAGGCAAGAAAAAGCCCAAGCGCGTCGGCTTCATGCGCGAGCAGGAAGTGGACGAGTAGCCGCCGCTCATCCGGCGGCAGAGGCAAGGACTGTAACGAGCTTTTGACAAGCAAGGTAGCTATATGAGCCTGGACGATCTCTTCACCGTACGCGGCACGTCGGCCAATGTGACCAACATCCGCAACCTGAAAGCCATCCAGATTTCCATCGCTTCGCCCGAATCCATCCGCGCATGGTCCTACGGCGAGGTGAAGAAACCGGAAACCATCAATTACCGCACCTTCAAGCCGGAGCGGGACGGCCTGTTCTGCGCCAAGATCTTCGGCCCCGTGAAGGACTACGAATGCAACTGCGGCAAGTACAAGCGCATGAAGCATCGCGGCATCGTCTGCGAAAAGTGCGGCGTGGAAGTCATCGCTTCCAAGGTGCGCCGCGAGCGCATGGGCCACATCGAACTTGCCGCGCCCGTGGCCCACATCTGGTTCCTGAAGACCCTGCCCTCCAAGATCGGCACCCTGCTGGACATGACCATGGCCGATCTGGAAAAGGTGCTCTACTTCGACTCCTACATCGTGCTTGATCCCGGCCAGACCAATCTGCAGAAGCAGCAGGTCATCTCCGAGGACCAGTACCTCCAGATCCTGGATCACTACGGCACCGACGACGTGCTCACCGTGGGCATGGGCGCCGAGGCCGTGCGTTCCCTGCTGGAAGAGCTGGACCTCGAAAAGCTGCGCATCGAGCTGCGTGAGGAAGGCGAGACCACCAAGAGCCAGACCAAGAAAAAGAAGATCACCAAGCGGCTGAAGATCGTCGAGGCCTTCCTCGAATCCAACAACAAGCCGGAATGGATGATCATGGAGGTCATCCCGGTCATCCCGCCGGAGCTGCGTCCTCTCGTTCCGCTGGACGGCGGCCGCTTCGCCACCTCCGACCTGAACGACCTCTACCGTCGCGTCATCAACCGCAACAACCGCCTCAAGCGGCTCATGGAGCTGGGCGCGCCGGAGATCATCATCCGCAACGAAAAGCGCATGCTGCAGGAAGCCGTGGACGCCCTGTTCGACAACGGCCGCCGCGGTCGCGCCATTGCGGGCACCAACGGCCGTCCCCTCAAGTCCCTGTCCGACATGATCAAGGGCAAGCAGGGCCGCTTCCGTCAGAACCTGCTGGGCAAGCGCGTGGACTACTCCGGCCGTTCGGTCATCACCGTGGGCCCCTACCTCAAGCTGCATCAGTGCGGCCTGCCGAAAAAGATGGCGCTGGAGCTCTTCAAGCCCTTCATCTATTCGGAGCTGGAAAAACGCGGCCACGCCACCACCATCAAGAGCGCCAAGAAGATGGTGGAGCGTGAGGAGCTGGTGGTCTGGGACATCCTCTCCGAAGTGGTGCGGGAGTACCCCATCCTGCTCAACCGCGCTCCGACCCTGCACCGTCTGGGCATCCAGGCCTTTGAGCCCCTGCTGGTGGAAGGCAAGGCCATCCGTCTGCATCCGCTCGTCTGCTCCGCCTACAACGCGGACTTCGACGGCGACCAGATGGCCGTGCACATCCCGCTGTCCGTGGAGGCGCAGATCGAGTGCCGCGTGCTCATGATGAGCACCAACAACATCCTTTCTCCGGCCAACGGCGGCCCGGTCATCGTGCCCTCGCAGGACATCGTGCTCGGTCTCTACTACATGACCGCCGAGCGCAGCTTCGAGGAAGGCGAAGGCATGACCTTCTGCGGCCCGTGGGAAGTGGAGGCCGCCTATGACGCCGGCGCCGTCTCCCTGCACGCCCGCATCCGCGTGCGCATGCCCGACGGCAAGATCTACGACACCACGCCCGGCCGCGTACTGGTGAGCAACATCCTGCCCCCCGAACTGGGCTTCGAGCATGTGAACCTCATCCTCACCAAGAAGAACATCGCCCGCCTCGTGGGCGCCGCCTACCGCCAGTGCGGCATCAAGGCCACGGTCATCCTCTGCGACCGCCTCAAGGACATGGGGTACGAGTTCGCCACCCGCGCCGGCGTGACCATCGGCGTGAAGGACCTCACCATCCCGGCCCGCAAAAAGGATATCCTGGCCGCCTCCCAGGCCGAGGTGGACGACATCGAACGCCAGTACCGGGACGGCATCATCACCCGTACCGAAAAGTACAACAAGGTCGTCGACGTCTGGACCAAGGCCACGCAGGATGTTTCCGCGGAAATGACCAAGGAGATCTCCTACGATATCCTGACCGACCCCAAGACCGGCCGTCAGGAAAAGAACCAGAGCTTCAACCCCATCTTCATGATGTCCAACTCCGGCGCTCGAGGCAACCAGGATCAGATGCGCCAGCTCGCCGGCATGCGCGGCCTCATGGCCAAGCCTTCCGGGGAAATCATCGAAACGCCCATCACGTCCTCGTTCCGCGAGGGCCTGTCGGTGTTGCAGTACTTCACCTCCACCCACGGCGCACGCAAGGGTCTGGCCGACACCGCCCTCAAGACGGCCAACTCCGGTTACCTGACCCGCCGTCTCGTGGACGTGGTGCAGGACGTCATCGTCTCCGAGCATGACTGCGGCACGGTGGACGGCGTGGAGCTCACCCACCTCAAGGACGGCGGCGACATCAAGACGCCGCTCTCCGAACGGGCCATCGGGCGTGTGCTCCTCTACCCTGTCTATGACCCCGAAAACCCGGACGTGGTGCTCCTGCCGGAAAACACCCTCATCAACGAACGTGAGGCCCAGATCCTGGAAGAGCACGGCGTGTCCTCCATCATGGTGCGTTCGCCGCTGACCTGCCAGTCCGAACGCGGCATCTGCGCGCTCTGCTACGGGCGCGACCTGGCCCGCGGCCATCTGGTCAACATCGGCGAGACCGTGGGCATCATCGCGGCCCAGTCCATCGGCGAGCCGGGCACCCAGCTCACCATGCGTACCTTCCACATCGGCGGTACGGCCTCCAGCACCATCGAAAAGAACAAGTTCGAGGCGCTCAACGCCGGCCGGGTCATCTTCAACCGGGTAAAGGCCGTCACCAACCGTGACGGCGTCCAGCTCGTCATCGGCAAGAGCGGCCAGCTCTCCATCGTGGACCCGCAGGGCCGCGAACGGGAAAAGTACATCCTGCCCAACGGCGCGCGCCTCAACGTGCAGGACGGTCAGGAAGTGACCAAGGGCATCGTGCTGGCCGAATGGGACCCCTTCAACGAACCCTTCGTCAGCGAAGTGGACGGCAACATCCGCTTCACCGACATCGTGGACGGCAAGACCGTGCAGGAAAAGGTGGACGACGTGACCCGTCAGGCCTCCCTGACCATCATGGAATACCGCACCACCAACTTCCGGCCCTCCGTGTCCGTGTGCGACGACGAAGGCAACGTCAAGATGCGCACCTCCAGCCATACGGCGGCCGTGTACAGCCTGCCGGTGGGCTCCATCATCATGGTCAAGGACGGCGAAGCCATCCAGGCCGGCGACATCATCGCCCGCAAGCCGCGTGAAACTTCCAAGACCAAGGACATCGTGGGTGGTCTCCCCCGCGTGGCCGAGCTCTTCGAAGTGCGCAAGCCCAAGGACATGGCCGTGGTGTCGGAGATCTCCGGCACGGTCACCTATGCCGGCGAATCCAAGGGCAAGCGCAAGCTCGTGGTGACGCCCGAGATCGGCGAGGCCAAGGAATACCTCGTGCCCAAGGGCAAGCACATCACCGCCACGGACGGCGACTTCGTGGAGGCGGGCGATCCGCTCACCGAAGGCTATCCCGAACTGCACGACATCCTGCGCACCCGCGGCGAAAAGTATCTTGCCCGCTACCTTGTGGACGAGATCCAGGAAGTCTACCGCTTCCAGGGCGTGGGCATCGACGACAAGCACATCGAAGTCATCGTGCGTCAGATGCTCAAGAAGGTGACCATCCTGGATTCCGGCGGCACGAGCTTCCTGGTGGGCGAACAGGTGGACAAGGCCGAATTCAAGGCCGAAAACGCCAAGGTCATGGCCGAAGGCCGCCAGCCCGCCACGGCGGAACCGCTGGTGCTGGGCATCACGCAGGCCTCGCTGACCACGTCCTCCTTCATCTCGGCGGCCTCCTTCCAGGAGACCACCAAGGTGCTGACCGAAGCCTCGCTCAAGGGCAAGATGGACTACCTGCGCGGCCTCAAGGAAAATGTCATCGTCGGCCGCCTCATCCCCGCCGGTACCGGCTACCGCGAGTATGTGCACGGCGACATCGTCGTGCCCGATCAGCGGGAACGGCCCGACAAGTTCCTGGAGGATCTGGAAGAGAATCCCGTGCTCGTGGATCTCGGTTCCTAGCCTTCCCTGAAAAGACCTCGCCCCCGGCCCTGCCGGGGGCTTTTTTTGCGTCCTTTGCGCAGCGGCTCGCCGTTGCCGGTCAAAGCCTGGCGCGTCTGGATGGCAACATCCTCTTGCCGGGCAAAAGATGCTTGCCTAGCCGCCTTGCCTGTGCTATAGGCAAAACGCATCATGTCTTTGCAACTCCCCGCAGGAGCGCTGTTCCTGCGGGTGCCTTTCGGCCTTCCCGCAGCATGCTTCCGCACGGTTTTCGGCAATGCCTCCGGCCTTGCCTATTTGCTGTTGCAGCTGGGAGAAGCGGGACAGGATGCAGTGGAACCAGGCGGGTACTGGACCGCACGCCGGTGATGCAGCGTGCTTCCAGCGGCGGCATGGGCCGTCCGGCTACAATTTTCAGCCCCTTTGACAAGGACTTGTATGAAAGCCCCAAACACGAAACAGATGGTTATGGCGTGTGCCGCGTGCCTGCTGACGCTGGGCCTTGCCCTGCCTTCCGGCGCCACGGCCGAGGAGTTCATCCCCTTCATGAGCACCGGCATCAAAGTCGAAAAGATGCCCAAGGTGTTCTTTACTCATGACGCCCACCAGGCGTATCTCAAGGACGATTGCACGCCCTGTCACCGCGAGGATACCCCCAATGAGTTCCTTGACGTGGCGGCCCAGCCCGAAGGCAAGCGTGTCAAGTACATGCACGAGACCTGTACGGCCTGCCACATCAAGTACAACAAGGGCCCGCGTCTCACTGAATGCCGCACCTGCCACAGCGCCTCCATCGCCGCGAAGCAGAGCGCCGCTGCCGCGAAGTAGCAGCCGCATTCCGTCCACGCAGTCAACTTTCGTCCTTCAGGAGATCTCCACATGATCAATTTCGTGACTGGCCCGCTGTTCACCCTGTCGCTTGCGGTTTTCGTGCTGGGTCTCATCTTCCGCATGGTCGCCTATGTGGCCGGGCTTGACGGCAAGGCCGACCGCATCGCCTACCGCGCCCACACGGATCGCTCCATCCCCGGCATCTTCGCGTCCATCATCAAATGGCTCATCCCCGGCGGCACCCGCGGCTGGCGCGCCCAGCCGGTTGCGGCCATCCTTTTCTTCCTGCTGCACTTCGGCGCTGTGCTCGTGCCCCTTTTCCTGCTCGGGCATACCGTCATCCTTGAAAACTCCTGGTTCGGCATCTCCCTGCCCGCCCTGCCCGCCGGTCTGGCCGACCTGCTGAGCATCCTGAGCCTGGTGGCCCTGGTGCTGCTGGTCGTGCGCCGCATCCGCCTGGCCAAGCTGCGCATCCTGACCACCGCCGGCGACTGGTTCATCCTCTTCCTGACCATCATGCCCTTCCTTACCGGCATCGTCGCCCGCTTCGAGCTGTGCGGCAATTATGAAGGCTGGATGCTGGCCCACGTGCTCTTCGGCGAACTTTTCCTCATCCTCGCGCCCTTCACCAAGCTTTCGCACATTGCGCTGTTCTTCATGTCCCGTGCCCAGATCGGCATGGACTATGCCATCAAGCGCGGCGGCGCTGCCCGCGGCGGCGCTTTCCCCTGGTAGTAGGGTCATCCCAGCATTCTTTTCCTTTGAAAGGAGCCTCTAATGTCTGAAATGCTTTGCACCCCAAAGCCGCTGACCACCAAGGAAGAAATCCATACCCTTCTGCAGGACAAGGGCGGCGCCAAATATTATGCCCAGATGAAACAGATGAAGGTGGACACGGAAGCCCTTGCCCGTGACGTGGAAGCGGCTTGCAAGTCCTCCCGTACCCGCACCTGGCTGAGTCTTTGCGCCCGTTGCGGCATGTGCGCCGAAAGCTGCTTCCTGTATCAGGCCAATGATCAGGACCCCAAGCAGGTGCCTTCCTACAAGTTCCAGAGCACGCTCGGCGAACTGGTGCGCCGCAAGGGTCAGGTGGATACCGAATTCATGCTGCACTGCATGGAAGTCGCATGGTCTCAGTGCACCTGCTGTAACCGCTGCTCGCTCTACTGCCCGCACGGCATCGACACCGGCGTGCTTATCAGCATCCTGCGCGGCCTGCTCTTCAAGCATGGCTTCGTGCCGTGGGAACTGAAGATCGGCTCCGGCATGCACCGCGTCTACGGCGCGCAGATGGACGTCAGCCAGGAAGACTGGCTCGACACCTGCGAGTGGATGGTGGACGAGAACTCCGACGAGTGGCCGGGTCTGGAGATCCCTGTGGACAAGGAAGACGCGGACATCATGTACATCCTCAATGCCCGCGAAGTGAAGCACTATCCCGACGATATCGCCAAGGCCGCCATCCTCTTCCATGTGGCCGGTGAAAACTGGACCGTGCCGAGCGAAGGCTGGGAGAACACCTCCCTCACCATGTTCGCCGGCGACTGGGAAGGCGCTGCCAACAACGTCAAGCGCATCTACAAGTCCGTTGCCAAGCTGCGCCCCAAGACGGTCGTGGGCACCGAATGCGGCCACGCGCACCGCGCCACCGTGGTGGAAGGTCCCTACTGGGCCGGCCAGCCTGATGGTGACCCGCCGGTCAAGTTCATGCACTACGTGGAATGGGTGGCCATGGCGCTGCGCACCGGCAAGCTCAAGATCGACCCTGCCAAGAAGATCAAGGTGCGCTGCACCCTGCAGGACTCCTGCAACTATGTGCGCAACAACGGCCTTGGCAAGTACACCCGCGAGATCATGAGCTACATTGCTGATGACTTTGTGGAAATGTCCTCCTGCGGCGACCACAACTACTGCTGCGGCGGTGGCGGCGGCTTCAATGGCGTGGGCCTGTACCGCAAGCAGCGCAATGTGGGCCTGAAGATGAAGCTCAAGCAGATCCAGGATACGGGCGCTGAACTCGTCATCGCCCCCTGCCACAACTGCTGGGACGCCATCCGCGACATGATGGAAGAGTACGAAGTCCACAACATCAAGTGGTCCTTCCTCAAGCCCCTGCTCGTGGACATGATCCAGATCCCTGACAATATCGAGCATGTCGCGCAGGACTAAGCAGTTCTGCCTTGCGTAAATGAAAAGGCGGCCGGATCCCCGGCCGCCTTTTTGCGTCTGCGCTCGTTGGTTGCTTCTTATTTACCCCAAAATCTCAGCGCTGCGCCTGCAAGGCCTCGACGCCACCTTCAGCGGGAGGCATTTCACGCCGTATATGGCACCAGTAGATGAGGCCCCAAAAATAAACTCTATAACGACTTACAGCCTGCGCCTCAGCTGTAACCACCTCACCCTGCTCACGACGAAAGTAGAGGGGGTAAAGCGCTGAAAAATCATTGTCAGGCAGCCTATAGTGTTGCCCTTTTTGCAAAGTCACCTGAACATGTCCGTCCGCGGTCAACTCAGCGCCGAACCGCGCGCCCATGCCCTTGTTTTGCAGCCGTGTCCGGTATACACCCGGGTGTTGAGCGAGAAAATGCTTGATCTCTTGCCATACTTCTGCTGGCGTATGCCCATTGCCCAGATCCATCTGCGACATCTTCGCCCTCCCTCATCTCGCTCTGTCCATGTGAGCGCTTTTTCAGTCGTTTTTTTCAAGAAAACGACTGGACGCATGGATTCAGCGTAAACCGTTTCGCACGGAAACGCCCCCAATGTACTCTTTATGGATACAGCTTACAATGCGTCCAACACTGAAGAGCCTTTTCCCCGACAGAGCACCCGCTGGAATGCCGTAACAACAAAAAAGCCACCCTTGCACGCTCAGCAAGGATGGCTTTTCAGAAGTTCGGTTTTCCCCTGTCGCTAGCACGCCAAGGGTACTCAGCTCACAAGCCTACTTAAAATCTTCCGGGATCTGCTTAACCTCACGGATGTAGAGGACTTCCCCGTTGTTCAGGGCCACGGTCTGCCAGCGCGTCATGCACTTCAACTTGCCACCAGCAAGGAGGGCCTTGCCGATCTCGGAATCCGCGGTCATCTCGATGGTCCAGCCCTGCTTGAAAGGCTCGCCAGGCTGCAGAGGCACAGCCTTGTCAAGGTAACGGTCAAGTATGGGCTTGCCTGCCTCATTGAGGATCGTCACATGCAGACTGTATCCGTTGACGCGTTCGGCGGTAGCGTTTCGGCCCATGACGATGACACGCACCAGCAAGGTCTTATTGTCGGAGATCACGCCGGCAGCGGCTTCGCATGACTGTATGGGAAGAGTGGAATTCATGCGCTGTTGCGTGGTTTCATTCTTTTTGATGAGCAGCAGGCGCTTGGCTTCGTTTCGCTTGAGCTGTGCCTGACGGAACTGAGCTACCAGCTCAGGCGCATTGGCAAGATCGGTGAGCATCCATCCGGAGCCGGTTCGCTGCAGATAGAAGATCAGATTGAAATCCATGTCGAGCTGGGGATGGTGCAGCGTAGCCGACACAAAGGCAAGATTGGGGTTGCCCGTACCCGTCGCATTGAGCGCCAGGCTGTTTTGGAGCTGTTTGACGAAATCATGCGGCAGGATGTCCAAAGGCTGCTGGAGGGCCTCCTCCGGCGTCAACGTCCCACGCTGGCGGCTGTTATCCTTGGCAAGAAGCCGCTCACGCAGATAGGCCTGCGCACGTGCGCTGATGGCCGCCTGCTGATTGTTGCCCTGCTCGATGAAAGGATAGACTTGCGCCACACATTGCGCCAGATGCTGACTGAGCTGGGGAAAATTTACTTGCGCAGAAAGCTTTTCCTCGTCGATGCTCTTCAGCGAATCTTTGAGCATATCGAACGCATGCTGACTGCTCTGGAGATACTGGTAATACTTCCAGCCTTCCCAGCCGCCATAGCCCAGTGCAATGACAAGGAGAACAAGCGCTATCTTAAGTTTGGCTTGCAGCAGGTTTTCCTTCAGGGACATACAACTCATCCTTTTGCAGTTCTTGGCCGCCTGCGCGGCATTCCATAACGGCTGCTTCACGAGGGACTTTTCCGCCGGCGCCTACACGCAGCCCTAGGGGCGTCCCGCCCGCAGCCGGATCAAGATCAATTCGCAGCATGACCCAGGCCCCGAGCAAAGCCGAGCAGACACGGCCTGCTCCACCAAGGAGCCCGAAAAGTCCCCACATGAACGGCAAAGGCAGACAGCCGCTCAACCATTTACGGCCAGGGATGCCGCGCGCAGCACGCATCACTTGCCAAAGGAACTGCCCCCTGCAGGGCAGTTGCAAACGCTTTCGCCAGAGAAAAGGCAAAGGGCGCAGCAAAAAACCCCGGTTCCAAAAGCAGATCACCAGTCCGCGAGAAGCGACACGGGCCGCCTCCTGTATTGCCTGGCGCGTCTGTGCGGCATCATGCTCCGCAAGGAGCAAGATCACCCAGTCGTAGGCGTCCGCCTCCTCAGGGAGATCGTCGTCGGCAGCTGCCAGGATCTCGGTGCCATGAGGAGCAACGCGTGCCGCCTGAAGACGTTCAGCCGGACAGGCTGACGTACCAGTGACATCAAACCCGCACTCCCAGAGCAAGCGCAGGCAAAGTCCCTTGCCGCAGTTGATCACCAGCAGGCGTGTGTTGCGCCGCCGCCAGGAAGCAATGTTCGCTTGCAAGGCACCTTCACAGCAGCTCCGCATCCAGCTGCCCGGGGCATTCTCAGGCTGCTGCTCGTGCATGCATCTCCTCGCAACGCGTTGAAAAAGTCACAGCGAGAACTTCTTATAGTACCATCGGCAGAAAGGACAGATTGCATATAGTCTCGGCAGAAAAAATAAAAAAAGGGTGGGGTATGCCCCCACCCTTCGATTCAGCTGTAAGTAAGCTGCAACTACTTGATTTCGACGGTAGCGCCGGCTTCGGTGAGCTGCTTCTTGGCTTCTTCGGCTTCTTCCTTGGAAACGCCTTCCTTGAGGGTGGAGGGGCAGCCGTCCACCTTTTCCTTGGCTTCCTTCAGGCCAAGGCTGGTGAGGGCGCGCACGACCTTGATGACGCCGATCTTGTTGGCGCCGGCGTCCTTCAGGATGACGTCGAATTCGGTCTTTTCTTCAGCGGCTTCAGCAGCACCGCCGGCGGCGGGGGCAGCCATCACCATGGCGGCGGCAGGAGCGGCAGCGGAAACGCCGAACTTTTCTTCCAGTTCCTTGATGAACTCGGAGAGTTCCAGAACGGTCATGTTGGAGATAAACTCGACAACTTGTTCTTTGGTCACGTCAGACATGGTATTCTCCTGAAATCTTTGGCAATGTGTTGATGTACGAACAGTTTCCGCTACGCAGCCTTCGCTTTCTGCTCTTCAATGGCCTTGAGGGCGTAGAGCATGCCGCGAATGATGTTGGCAAACAGCGAAACAAAGTTGGTGGGCACAGCGTTCATGGTGCCAAGGACCTGACCAAGCAGCTGATCCTTGGACGGCAGCGTCGCCAGCGCTTCAACCTGGGCAGGAGTCATTTCCTTGCCTTCAAGGCTGGCAGCGCGCATGGAGAAGAGCTTGCTCTTCTTGGCGAAATCACTCAACGCTTTGGCCACCGCCACCGGGTCATCGAATCCAAGGGCAATGGCGCAGTTTTCATGGAACTTGTCCTTAACCACGTCGTGCGGCCCACCGGTGAACGCAATCCGAGCCAGGGTATTTTTGACGACGTAGTATTCGCCGCCAGCCTTGCGCAGGCTGTCCCTGAGGCTCGTCAGCTCTTCCACCGTCATACCCTTGAAGTCGGTCAGCACAGCAAAGGAAGCGCTTTCGGCACGAGCCTTGATCGCTTCGATGACTGCTGCTTTTTGAGACCTATCCACGTGATACTCCTCACGTTGGGGGTTGCCGTGTGGAATGCCGAGCCAAAGATAGTCTGGACAGGATGTTTAAAGATCGCTCTGCCTGTCGTCTTCGACTCGAAATCCCTTGCCTTAGCCGATAATTGCCGGATGAATCCGGCAAACCCCGAAGGACTAGCCTTCGAGAAATTTCTTGACCTGGGTCATGTCGATCTTGAAGCCGGGGCCCATGGTCGTGGAAACAGCCATGGAGAGCATGTAGGTGCCCTTGGCGCCGGAGGGCTTCAGACGGTTGACCGTTTCAAGCAGGGCCTTCAGGTTGCCGAGGATCTTCTCGCTCCCGAAAGACACCTTGCCCAGAGGGGCATGCAGCACGCCGGCCTTATCGACCTTGAAGTCCACACGACCAGCCTTGAGTTCATTGACGGCCTTGGCCACATCGAAGGTGACCGAACCCGTCTTGGCGTTGGGCATGAGGCCACGGGGGCCGAGCTGACGGCCGATCTGGCCCACCAGAGCCATCACGTCGGGAGTGGCCACGGCGGCGTCGAATTCGAGCCAGCCTTCCTTGACCTTGGCCACGAGGTCTTCGGCACCCACGATGTCCGCACCGGCGTTCTTCGCTTCGGCCTGCTTTTCACCCTTACAGAACACGGCCACGCGCACCGTCTTGCCCAGACCATGCGGGAGGGTCACGGCGCCGCGAACCATTTGATCGGAATATTTGGGATCGACGCCGAGCCGGATGGCCACATCGACCGTTTCATCAAACTTGGCGAAGGAGGCGGCAAGGGACTTGCACACAGCGTCTTCGATGCTGAAGCGCTCCTGCAGGTTCACACCTTCCAGCGCCTTGCGAAAATTCTTTCCATGCTTGGGCATGATAGTATCCTTATCGTCTTATCTCCTGTCGAAAGCTCATCTTGCGTGAGTTCGGCAGTACAATTGATGCAAACGCGGGCGGGTCACCCGCCCAGGGAGCACATCTCCCTACTTGACGTCAATGCCCATGCTGCGCGCCGTGCCCATGATGGACTTGACGGCGGCTTCCAGATCGACAGCGTTGAGGTCAGGCAGTTTCAGCTTGGCGATCTCTTCGATCTGGGCCATGGTCAGGCTGCCGACCTTCTTGCGGTTGGGTTCGCCGGAACCCTTTTCGATCTTGGCGGCTTTCATGATCAGCACGGACGCAGGAGGCGTCTTGGTGATGAAGGTGAAGGAGCGGTCAGCGTACACGGTGATCACCACAGGGATGATCATGCCCTTCTGGTCCTGAGTACGCGCATTGAACTCCTTGCAGAAGCCCATGATGTTCAGACCGTGCTGACCAAGCGCAGGACCGACCGGCGGGGAAGGATTGGCTGCACCGGCAGGAATCTGCAACTTGATTTTGGCGACTTCTTTCTTGGCCATGTTCTGTTGTCCTTTTGTCTCCGGATGCAGGGTGAGGCATCCGGATCTTTGCTAGCCCTTGGAAACCTGCACGAAATCCAGTTCGACCGGCGTCTGACGGCCAAAAATCGAAACGGAAACGCGCAGCTTGCCCTTGTCGTAGTTGACGTCTTCCACAACGCCGTTGAAGCCGCCGAAGGGCCCGTCGATAACGCGCACATCATCGCCGCGATCAAAGTTGAACTTGGGTCGCGGCGTTTCCTGACGGCTCTCCATGAGGGAGAGAATGCGCTCGGCCTCACTGTCGCGCATGGGAGTCGGACGGTTTTTTCCGCCCACAAAGCCTGTAACCTTGGGAATGGATTGCACCAAATGCCACGAAAGGTCCGTCATGATCATCTTGACCATGATGTAACCGGGATAAAACTTGCGGGTCGTGGTACGCTTTTCCCCGCCCTTGCCAAGTTCCATGACCTTTTCGGTCGGAACGATAACTTCCTGAATGAGGCCCTCATCCTGACCGGTGCGGATCATCTCGTTGATGGTCTTCTGCACGCGCTGCTCAAAACCGGAGTAGGTGTGCACTATGTACCAGCGAGATTTCTTGCTCAGCTCGGAATTCTCGTCGATGACAACTTCATTCATGGAAAGCCTCAGGCGAGGATGTACGTGATAAGATTGGAAAGAGCCAGATCCACAGCCCCGAGCACGACCGCCATGACCGCCACGATAATCAGGACCATAATCGTTGCCCTGCGGGTATCCCTGGCAGTCGGCCAAGTGACTTTGCGCAGTTCGGCGCGGGAGTCCTCCACATATTTCGTGAAGCGGGCTACCGGGTTGCCGGCGCTGTTGGTCTTGGCCTCGGAAGGTTGTGCTGCTTTCTTTGCCATGATGCCTACCCAAAGATATAGAAATGGCAGGGCAGGAGGGATTCGAACCCCCAACTTGCGGTTTTGGAGACCGCCGCTCTAGCCGTTAGAGCTACTGCCCTGCGTACCGTCCGGGGGGAGGATATCCCCCCGGCGGAAGAATTGTTACCTGGTTTCCCGGTGCACCGTATGCTTCTTGTCCCAAGGACAATACTTCTTCACTTCCAGGCGACCCGTGGTGTTACGTTTGTTCTTCACGGTGCTGTAGTTACGGCGTTTGCACTCGGTGCAGGCCAGAATGATGTTCACTCTCATGGCACTACTCGATGATTTCCGTCACCACGCCGGAGCCCACGGTGCGGCCACCTTCACGGATGGCGAAGCGCAGACCGGCTTCCATGGCGATGGGGGCGATCAGTTCCACGATGAACTGGCTGTTATCGCCGGGCATGACCATTTCCACGCCTTCAGGCAGGTTGATCACACCGGTGATGTCGGTGGTACGGAAGTAGAACTGAGGACGGTAGCCGGAGAAGAAGGGGGTGTGACGGCCGCCTTCGTCCTTGGACAGAACGTACACTTCAGCCTTGAACTTCTTGTGGGGCGTGATGGACTTGGGAGCGGCGAGAACCTGGCCGCGTTCCACTTCGTCACGCTTGGTGCCGCGCAGCAGGGCGCCGATGTTGTCGCCGGCCTGACCCTGGTCAAGCAGCTTGCGGAACATTTCCACACCGGTGCAGGTGGTCTTGGCGGTGTCCTTGATGCCCACGATTTCCACTTCGTCGCCGACCTTGATGATGCCGCGTTCCACACGACCGGTCACCACGGTACCGCGGCCGGAGATGGAGAACACGTCTTCGATGGGCATGAGGAAGGGCTTGTCGATGTCGCGCTGCGGCTCAGGAATGAAGTCGTCGCAGGCCTGCAGCAGGTCGATGATGCACTTGGCTTCAGGCGCATTGGGATCGTCGCATTCCAGGGCCTTCAGGGCGGAACCACGGATCACCGGCACGTCGTCGCCGGGGAAGTCGTAGGAAGAGAGCAGTTCGCGCACTTCCAGTTCCACCAGTTCAAGCAGTTCTTCGTCGTCGACGAGGTCGCACTTGTTCAGGAAGACCACGAGCTGCGGCACGCCCACCTGACGGGCAAGCAGGATGTGTTCACGGGTCTGGGGCATGGGACCGTCAGTGGCGGCCACCACCAGGATACCGCCGTCCATC
>DGYFI06202__coassemble_522_pt1 | contig 26295 bp, 25 predicted proteins | sample DGYFI06202__metabat2_high_PE_036 | metagenome-assembled genome bin DGYFI06202
CGACGCCACCCTGCTCATCCACAAGGGCGTGGAAGCCGAAGACAATCCCGCCATCCTGGAGCAGAAGGCCGACAGCAAGGAATTCCAGTGCGTGCTGGATCGCCTTGCCCTGCGCCTCAAGGAAGATCCGCAGCACTGGCACAAGGTGGCCGCGCGCATCAAGGGCGTCTCCGAAGAGACCACCACCGGCGTGCACCGTCTCTATCAGCTGGAAGCCGAAGGCAAGCTGCTCTTCCCGGCCATCAACGTCAACGACTCCGTGACCAAGTCCAAGTTCGACAACCTCTATGGCTGCCGCGAGTCCCTGGCTGACGGCATCAAGCGCGCCACCGACGTCATGGTGGCCGGCAAGGTGGTCGTGGTCTGCGGTTACGGCGACGTGGGCAAGGGCTGCGCCCAGTCCATGCGCGGCCTCGGCGCGCGCGTGCTGGTGACGGAGATCGACCCCATCTGCGCCCTGCAGGCCGCTATGGAAGGCTATGAAGTGACCACCGTGGAAGACGCCCTGCCCATCGGCGACATCTACATCACCTGCACCGGCAACTATCATGTCATCACCGGCAAGCACATGGAAGGCATGAAGGACGAGGCCATCGTCTGCAACATCGGTCACTTCGACAACGAGATCGAGATGACCTATCTGGAAGACACCCCCGGCGTGAGCAAGCTGAACATCAAGCCGCAGGTGGACAAGTGGACGCTCAAGTCCGGCCGCAGCATCATCGTGCTGGCTGAGGGCCGTCTGGTGAACCTCGGCTGCGCCACGGGCCATGCCAGCTTCGTCATGTCCAACAGCTTCACCAACCAGACCCTGGCCCAGATTAAGCTGGCCACCGAAACGCTGGAAAAGAAGGTCTACACCCTGCCCAAGGAACTGGACGAAGAAGTGGCCCGCCTGCACCTCGGCCGCCTCGGCGTCAAGCTGACCCGCCTGACGCAGGAACAGGCCGACTACATCGGCGTGAAGGTGGAAGGCCCCTACAAGTCTGAAAACTACCGCTACTAGAGCGCTTCACCTTGGAAAAAGGTGAAACGCGAGGCGGCGGCACAGCGCCGCCCGGCCCAAACCAAGCGGAAAAAACGCGTTTTTTCCGCGAAACGCCAGGCCGTATGGTTTGAAACGCAACGCGTTTCAAACAGAAAATGCTCTAGTCCGCAGCCCGCCGCCGGCGGCGGGACGGCACATCCGGGAAAGGCGTCCCCATGCGGGGACGCCTTTCCCTTTTCCCGCGGCTGCCGCCCCGCAGGCGGGACTTGACGGAAGCGCCCGATGCGGGCAGCTTTATCCGGCCGTCCGTTGACGGGGCGGCCTTTTTTTGCCGGGAGAGTTCTCATGCAGCACGACGGCATCCTGACCGTGACCAAGATATTCGAATTCGCCTACGCCCACCGCCTGCCGTCCTATGCGGGCAAGTGCGTGCATCCCCACGGGCATACCGGCAGGCTGGAGGTGGAGGTGGCCGGGCTTGCGGGCGGCAGCCCCTATCCGGGCATCGTGGTGGATTTCCATGATCTCAAGGCCATGCTGGCCCCCATCCTGGACGAGGTGGATCACCGCTGCCTTGACGACGTCATCAACGCGCCCGCCTGGGCGGACTGGGCGGCGGCGCATCTGCCGCGCGTGCGCAGCGAGACCGGGGAAGAGGTCTTTGCGGCCACGGCCGAGAATATGGTGCTCTGGGTGCGCCACCGTCTGCTGACGCTCTATCCCGGTCTGGATGTGCGTCGCCTGCGCTGGTGGGAATCCGGCACGTCCTATGCCGAATGGAGGCTGGCATGAGCTGCCGGGAATTCCGGGCCGAGGACAGCCTGCGCCTGCGGGTCATCTCCCTCTTCCTGAGCATCGACGGCGAGGTCAACGGCTGCGGACAGGGGACGCCCGCCTTCTTCATTCGGCTCGCGGGCTGCAATCTGCGTTGCTGGCAGGCGGGGGGCGGCTGCGATACGACGTATTCCTTCGGCTCCAGCGAGGAGATGACGGTGGGCGAGCTGTTGCGGCGCGTGGAGGAGTCCGGCTGCCCCAAGGTGACGCTGACCGGCGGGGAGCCTCTTTTGCAGCGGGGCCCGGCGCTGGCCGCTCTGCTGGAAGGGCTGACCGCCCGCAAGGTGGCCGTTTCCGTGGAGACCAACGGCACGTTGCCGCCGGATTTTGCCGGGCGCGAACATGTGGCGAGCCTCGTGTATGACTACAAATGCCCGTCCAGCGGCTGCGAGGCGGCCATGCTGCCCTTTGACGCGATGTATGCCGCCCTCGGCCCGCGCGACTACATCAAGTTCATCATCGCCGACGAGGCGGACTATGTCTGCGCCCGGGACAAGGTGCTGCGGGCGCGCGGGCTGGCGCACGACGGGCCCCGTCTGGCCTTTTCCTCCTTCCTGCCCACGCTGCCCGGCGGCCTGACGCCGCAGGCGCTGGTGGCCCGTCTGCTGGAGGACCGCCTCTTCGAGGTCCAGTACAACCTCCAGATACACAAATTCATCTGGCCGGACGCCGAAACGGACATCTGACGCCCGTCCGGCTCCCTCCCTTCCCTCAGACCTCCTGATGCCACGCATGAAAAACGTCACCATCTACACGGACGGCTCCTGTCTGGGCAATCCCGGCCCCGGCGGCTGGGCCGCCATCCTGGAGCTGGACGGCACCGGTCACCGCCGGGAGATGTCCGGCGGCTATGTCCGCACCACCAATAACCGCATGGAACTGCGGGCCGTGCTCTTTGCCCTGGGCGCGCTGAAGGAGCCTTGCGCCGTGGAGCTCTATACGGATTCCCAGTACGTTTGCCATGCCGTGGAAAAGGGCTGGCTCTGGGGCTGGAAAAAACGCGGCTGGATCAAGGCCGACAAAAAGCCCGTGAAGAACGTGGACCTCTGGCAGCAGCTGGCCCCTCTGCTCATGCGGCATGAGGTGCGCCTGCACTGGCTGCGCGGGCACGCGGGCCACCCGGAGAACGAGCGTTGCGACGAGCTGGCCCGCCAGTGCGCCGCCGGGCGGGACCTGCCGCCTGACGAAGGCTTTCGCCCGGATGACGTGTAGGGCGGGGCGTCCCGCCCGCCGCGATGAGGCCTTTCCTCCTGCGGCGGCATTGCCGAGCGCACGGGCCACGAGGTCTGTTCATACAGTTTTGCCGTCCGTATCTCGTGCCCTTGCCCCACATGGCGATCCCCTTTGCGGGCGGCCTGACCGGCGTGCATAGAGCATTTTCCGTTTGAAACGCCAAGCGTTTCAAACCATACGGCCTGGCGTTTCGCGGAAAACGCGGCTTTTTTGTTTGGTTTCGACCGGGCGGCGCTGTGCTGCCGCCTCGCATCCTGCCTTTTTCAAAGGCAAGATGCTCTCATAACCTGAGCATAAAGATAAGATATGTCTTTGGAATCCTTGCTTTCCCTCTGGAATGCCCTTGGGCTGCCGCTCTGCCGCCTGCTGCTGGGGCTGGCCATCGGGCTGCTGGTGGCCAATACGCTTGAAGCCCTGCGCTGGACGCGTCATCTGGCCCGGCTGGCGCAGCCGCTGGCCCGTGCGGCCCACTTGCGCCCCGTGGCGGGCGCGGCCTTCGCGCTGGCCTTCGTGTCCCCGGCCTCGGCCAACGGCCTTTTGTCCGACGCCCACGAGTCGGGACGCCTTTCCCGGCACGAATTGGTGCTGGCCAACATCTTCAACAGCCTGCCCGCCTTCCTCACGCATACGCCCACCATCTTCTTTCTCACCTGGCCGGTACTGGGCAGTCCTGCCGTCGTCTATGTGCTGCTGACGCTGGTGGCGGCCATCCTGCGCACGGGCGGCACCGTGCTGGCCGGGCGGCTGCTTTTGCCGCCGCAGAGCGGGACGGCGGGCGAGGGCGAGCCGGAAGCGCCCGCTCCCGGCTGGCGCGCGGCGCTGGAAAAGGCCTGGAAGCGCTTCCTGCGCCGTCTGCCCAAGCTGGTGTATTTCACCGTCCCCGTCTATGTGCTCATGTATTTTCTCCAGCGCTACGGCTACTTCACGCTGGCCGAGGACTGGCTGTCCCGGCATATGGACTGGCTGTCCTTCCTCAAGCCGCAGGCCGTGGGCGTCATCGTGCTCCATCTGGCGGCGGAGCTGGGCGCGGCGCTGGGCGCGGCGGGCGGCCTGCTGCACACCGGCGGCCTGGACGCCAGAGACGTGGTGCTGGCGCTCATGGTGGGCAACATCCTGTCCACGCCCATGCGGGCCATCCGGCATCAGCTGCCGTCCTACGCCGGTTTTTACCGGCCCGCGCTGGCGCTGCGGCTTATCCTCGTCAATCAGGGCCTGCGCGCCCTGAGCATGGCGCTGGTCACCTGGATCTATTATCTGCTGGCTTTCTAGAGCATTTTCCGTTTGGAACGCTTTGCGTTTCAAGCCATACGGACTGTCGCTCTCAAAAAACGCAGTTTTTCCGGTTAGTTCAGGGCGGGCGGCGTTGTGTCGCCGCCTTGCGCTCCGCCTTTTTGCAAGAGCAAAACGCTCCGGGAGGGGCAGGACAGACGGATTTTTTCCGCCGTGGCCGCCCGGGGGCTTCTCGCCTGCCGTTTTTTGAGCTAGACTGCTGGGCAGCATACGCCGCCGGAAGGGCGGCGTTTCTAGAGCATTTTGGGGTTGGAACGCTCCGCGTTCCAAAGCCTGCGGCCTGAGGTTTCGCGGAAAAACGCAGCTTTTCCGCGTGGTTTGGGCCGGGCGGCGCTGTGCCGTTGCGTTTTCCCTTTCTCAAAGGCAAAGCGCGCTAACATGAAAAATCCCTTCGATTCATGGAGGATCATGATGGACCCCGTTTTTACTCCCCTGCGCGGCGAGGACAGGGAAAACAAGGCCCGTGCCAACAAGGCGGCGGGCTATCGCTGCTCGCAGCAGATCAGTTGTTCCTTTGCGGACGACCTCGGCGAGGACCTGGAACGCCTCATCCGGCTGGGCATGCCCTTCGGCAGCGGCATGGGCCGCGGGCAGGTCTGCGGCTGCGTCGTGGGGGCCATGCTGGTGCTCGGTCTGCGCTTCGCGCCGTCGTCCGTGGCGGACAAGGCGGCCCGCAAGGTGCTTACCCGCAAGCAGAACGCCTTTTTGCATGCCTTTGAAGAGCGGCACGGTTCGATCATCTGTCGCGAACTGACCGGGCACGCCCGGCAGAGCGGCCCCGCGGAAGCGGGCGGCAGCTTTTTTGCCAATTCCTGCATCGGCCTCATGGTCAGCGCCAGTCACCTTGTGGAGGATCTGCTGCAGGAAGAAGCGGAAGCGGCTGCCGCGGAACAGACGCAGGAGGCGCAGGCATGAGCCGGGAACATCCGACCGTCATCCAGCCGCAGCACAGCGGGGCGCGCGTCCTCGTGCGCGTGCAGCCCGAGGAGAGCTGGCTTTCCCTGCCCCGGCCCAAGCTGGCGCGGCAACTGCTGGAAGCGCTGAACATCGGCGAGGAATGCGCGCTGGTCGTCCGCGGCGGGGAGCTGCTCACGCCGGATCGGCATATCTGGCCCGACGACGAGCTGCTTGTGCGCAAGGTGGCCTCTTCCGGTTAGGCTTGCAAAGCCCATCCGCCGTCGCCCAGGGCCTGTTGAAACGATTTTTACAAATTATTTCAAAAGATAAGATAAGTCACCCGTACAAGATCCGCTTGCACTCAGGGGCGGGCTTGCCCCGCCCTGCGCAACGAGCGGGACCGCAAGCCGTTGTGCTACGCCTCCGTTGGGCGCATTGCCCGTTCGAGACACACCGTACGGCCGTTCGCTTCGCGGAAAAAATGCGTTTTTTCCGTTTGCTTCGGCCCTGGCGGCGCTGTGCCGCCGTTTCGCGTTCTGCCTTTTTCAACGGCGCAACGCTCTATCGACATTCACCCTTGCCCGTGGTATCCCGAAAAAATGTTTTCTTCCGGTATCGACACCTCACATGTGCGTCTTTTGATCGCCTCCATGCTGCCCATGCTGCTGGGCATGATCGTGCATGAAGTCTCCCACGGTCTGGCGGCACGCCGCCTGGGCGACCCCACGGCCGGCATGCTGGGGCGGCTCACGCTCAATCCCATCCCGCACATCGATCCAATGGGGCTGCTCTGCTTCGTGTTCACCAGTTTCCTGGGGGGCTTCATCTTCGGCTGGGCCAAGCCGGTGCCGGTCAATCCGCGCTATTTCCGCAAGCCCGCACGGGACATGATGCTGGTGGCTCTGGCCGGGCCGGGCAGCAACTTCCTGCTGGCCCTGCTCTTTGGACTGGGCGTAGCGGCGCTGTTCCTCATTTGGCCGGAGGCCTTCATCAACCGGATGTCTCCGGTACAGCCCTCGGCGACGCAGCAGTTCCTCGTGCTCATGTGCACGCAGGGCATCCTGATCAATCTCTGTCTTGCCTGGTTCAATCTGCTGCCCCTGCCGCCGCTGGACGGCAGCCGGGTCGTGTCCTATTTTCTGCCCATGCATATGGCGCTTTCCTACGCCCGACTGGAGCGGTACGGCATGCTGGTGCTGCTCGTCCTGCTGGTCAGCGGGGTGTTGGGCAAGGTGCTGGGACCGCTGGTGGATTACTCCTTTAGCCTGATCCTGCGCCTGATGCTCTCTCTGGTGGCCTGAGCCGCCGGCGCGCCTGCCTGCTTGCCTCACGCGGGGAAGGGATTTTTTTTGTTAACCGCGGCCGTCGGCCGCGCAAGCGTCGCTGCCTGCTTCAGGCAGCCATTTCAGAGGATACCATGAGCATGGAACGTCCCCGCACCGTATCGGGTATGCGTCCTACCGGCCCCCTGCATCTGGGGCATTATTTCGGCGTACTGAAAAATTATGTGGCCCTGCAGCACAGTGAAGAGGCCTATTTCTTCGTGGCGGACTGGCACGCGCTGACCAGCGATTACGCCGACCCCTCCAATATCCGCCAGAATATCGCGGAAATGGTCAAGGACTGGGTGGCCGCCGGGCTCGACCCCGCCCAGTGCGTCATCTTCCGTCAGTCCGCCGTCAAGGAGCATGCGGAGCTCTCTCTGCTGCTGTCCATGATCACGCCGGTCTCGTGGCTGGAGCGCAACCCCACCTACAAGGAACAGCAGCAGCAGATCACCAACAAGGATCTCGGCAACGCGGGCTTTCTCTGCTATCCGGTGCTCATGGCCGCGGACATCCTTATGTACCGCCCGCACGGCGTGCCCGTGGGCGAGGACCAGCTGCCGCACATGGAGCTGACGCGGGAGATCGCCCGGCGCTTCAACTATCTTTACGGGGAGAACACCTTCCCCGAACCGCAGGCCATGCTGACGCCCGCGGCCAAGTGCCCGGGCCTCGACGGCCGCAAGATGTCCAAGAGCTACAATAACGGCATCTTCCTGCGGGACACGATGGCCGACATCGAGCCCAAGGTGAAGACCATGTTCACGGACAAGAACCGCCTGCGCAAGTCCGATCCCGGCAATCCCGATGTCTGCAACCTCTTCCCCTATCACGTGCTGCTGGCCGGCCGTGAGGAACAGGAGGAGATCCGGCAGGGCTGTACCAGCGCCGGCATGGGCTGCGTGGACTGCAAGAAGCGCTTCCTGACGCATCTGTCGGCCTTTCTTGAGCCTTTGCAGGCCCGTCGGGCGGAACTGACGGACAGCCGCGTGGCGGAGATCCTCGCCGACGGCAACGAGCGTGCCCGTGCCTTTGCCGCTCGCACGCTGGACATGGTGCGTGAGCGCATGGGGCTGTGAGCCGCGTGAAATGCGTCGGTATCGACTACGGTCTTGAGCGGACAGGGCTGGCCGCCTGCGATGAGGCAGGCGTGCTGGCCTATCCGCTGACCACGCTGCGCCTTGCGGACTATCCTGACCGCAAGGCCTTTCTGGCGGCGCTGGCCGAACGCGTGCTGGCCGAAGATCCCGCAGCCGTGGTGCTGGGCCTGCCGCTGCGGGAAGACGGGACGGAGAGCCTGACCACCCGGCAGGTGCGCAACGTGGCCGGACGGCTCATGCGGCGCATCGAGCGGCCCTTCTACTGGATGCCGGAACTGCTCAGTTCCGTGGAGGCGGAGATGGACCTGCGCGAGGCGGGCCTTGCGCGGGGACGGCGCAAGGCCGTGCTGGACCAGCAGGCCGCCGTGCGCATCCTCTCTTCTTTTCTTGCGCTGCCGCCGGACGAACGGCAGCCCATCGCCGCCGGGACGGCATAAGCCGCCGTCTCGCCTTGCTTCTCCGCCTCGCGGGATGCGCCGCACGGGCAGCCGCAGGCAGGGGGCCTTCCTTCCACGCACGCCTGGCGCGGCCTGTCCGTACGGGACGGCGGACACCCCGTGGCCGCTCCTGCTGTGCCGTGCGGTTTCCGGCGGGCAGCGCCGCCTTGAGGATACGGCGTTTTCCCGCTAAAAGGAGGGCATCCCGACTGTCCTGCAACGAGGAGTCCGCATGAAGATCCTGCTCCGCCTGTTTGCCCTGCTGTGCCTTTGCCTTGTCCTTGCCGGCGGCGGGCTGGCGTGGTTCGTCTACGATTTTTTGCACAGCGTACCGGAGCCCGCAGGCCGGGAGATACAGTTCGACGTCCTCCCCGGGGCCAGTTTCGGCAGGATCGCCAAGGAGCTGGAACAAAAGGGGCTGGTGACGGACGCGGAAAAATTCGGCTGGCTGGCCCGCTACCGCAAGATGGACAATCGCCTCCAGGCCGGGCGTTTTGCCCTGCGCACGGACTGGACGCCGGATCAGGTGCTGGACTGGCTGGTCAACGGGCAGCCGGTGCTGTTCCGGGTGACGGTGCCCGAAGGGCTCACCTGGTGGCAGACGGGCAAGCTGCTTGAGGCGGCGGGCTTTGTTCGCTTCGAGGATTTCCGGGCCGTGGTGCTGGACAAGGAGTTCCTGCGCAAGTACGGCATCCCCTTTGCGTCCGCCGAGGGCTTCCTCATGCCGGACACCTACCTGATCCGCAAGGATGATGCGCCGGATATGGCCTCTGCGCGCAGCGTGGCCGGACGTCTCGTGGACAATTTCTGGCGCAAGGCCGAGACGCGCTGGCCCGGCGGGCAGAAGCCCCCGGCGGAAGAACTGAAGCGGCTGGTCACCCTTGCCTCGGTGGTGGAGAAGGAGACCGCCATTGAGAGCGAACGGGCGCGGGTGGCGGGCGTTTACGCCAACCGCCTGAAGCGCAATATGCTGCTCCAGGCCGACCCTACGGTCATCTACGGCCTGGGCGCGGGCTTTGACGGCAATCTGCGGCGCAAGCATCTGGATGATGCCGCCAATCCCTACAACACCTATCAGCGTCCCGGCCTGCCGCCCGGCCCCATTTGTTCCTTCGGCATGACGGCCCTTGCGGCGGCCATTGCGCCGGAAGAGCACAACTTCCTGTATTTCGTGGCCCGTACCGATGGCGGCGAGCACATCTTCTCCACCAACCTCAACGATCACAACCGCGCCGTGCGCCAGTATCTGCAGAACCGGCGCAAACAGCGTCAGGCGGAGTGAGGTCTTTCATGAAGTATCTTATCATGCAGGATTTTTCTGGACAGGCGGTCCCCTTCATCTTTCCCCGCCGTGTGGATCATGGCGACATGCGTGAACAGCTCCCCTACGGGCAGGTCCTGTCCGCCGGATTCGTGGAGTACGATGCCGGCGGTTTCGTCTGCCACGGCGGTAATGCCGAACTCCAGGTGCAGGCCCGGCCGGAGGAGGACGCCGCCATCATTGCGGAGGCGCTGCGTCCGGAACGCTGCCGTCAGTAGCGCGTTGCCGTTGAGCGAAACAAAGCGCGAGGCGGCGGCACAGCGCCGTCCGGCCCGAACTGAGCGGAAAGCCGCGTTTTTCCGCAAAACGACAAGTCGCATGGCGTGAAGCGCAACGCGTTCCAAACGGAAAATGTCTCTTGGGGGAAGGGAAGCTCTTGCGTCGCTGCCGGTGGCCCTGTCTGATTCGCAGCGGAGACAGGCCCCCCGCGCCGCCGTGGGGGCGCGTTGCGGCCGCCGTTCCCGCGCAGGACAACGTGTGATGCGGCGCAACGGCGTAGCCTCTGGGGGCTGCCCTCTGTGCCTCTCGTGTAGCGGCCCGACAGCCGGAAGCGGTGAAAAAAAGACCGGCGTCCTTGCGGACGCCGGTCTTTTTGTTCCATCTGGAGAGCCGGGCGTCTTTGCCCGACAGGGGAAAAAGGTCTTATTCTTTGTTTTCGCTGCCGATCTTGGCGTTGATCTCCTGCAGCAGCTTCTGGGCCTGCTTATTGTCAGGCTCCATCTCCAGCGCCGTACGCACCAGCGGCAGGGCATGCATGCTGTCGTTGACGGCAAAGAAGACCTCGGCGATGTTGCAGGCGATGACCGCCGACTTCTGCGGCAGATTGGGATTGAGCGCCATAGCCTTGAGCATGGAGGCACGTGCGGCCTCGTAGTCCTTGCCTTCGGCATAGGCCAGGCCGAGGTTGTAGTGCAGGCCGTCGTTGTCCGGCACCACCTTGAGGGCCTTCTTGTATTCCTCGGTAGCTTCCTGCCAGCGTCCCGTGCGGCGCAGCAGCATGCCCACGCGGTTGAAGACCACCAGATCGTCCTTGCTCCAGTAGTCGCGCTTGGCTTCCAGGCCGCGCTGCAGGAAGCTGATGGCCATGTCGGGGTCCACCTCGGAGTAGGCGTCCGCCACCCGGAAGGCCACGCCGCCCACATGCTCCATAGCCTCGCGGCTGGCCAGCTCGACGCTCTGATTGAACATCTTGCGGGCGTCCTCGCGACGGTTGAGCTTGAGGTAGAGCTCGCCGATGGCCAGCTTGCGTTCCACATTGAGCGGGGAGAGCTGATCCAGCCGTTCAAGGTACTCAAGCTGCTTGAGCGGCTTCTTCATCTCTTCATAGAGGTCGGCCAGCTTGCGCAGCGGCTCAAGATACATGTCGGCGCTGCGGCTGGCGTTCTCGTACGCTTCGCAGGCCTTTTCGCGCTGGCCCATGGAGCGGAAGACGTCGCCGATGATCAGCAGCACGGCGGCGGAATTGGCCTTGAGTTCCAGCGCCTGACGGCAGACCTGCAGCGCGCGGAGGTTCTCGCCCTGGGAGTGCAGGGTGCGGGCCCATTCCAGCATGCGGCTCATCTTGCCGTGCGGACGCACGGTGGCCGCCAGCCGTTCCAGCAGCTGATCCTGATTGTCGGGTTTGGCAAAGAAGGCATCCGCCCCGGCTTCGTGCAGGAGCACATAGCGCTGCTGCTCCGTTTCGGCGGCGATGAAGACGATGCGCACCTCAGGGAAGCCGTTCTTGACGAGGCGCACCATATAGCTGAGATCGCGACCCTTGAGGCTCTGCTCGATGAGCAGCAGGGGGGTCGCGTTTTCGGAGCAGACATTGCGCAGTATCCGCAGCAGCATGTCGGCGTCATGGGCGATGCTGATCTTGTCGGCCGGCAGCCCAAGGCTGTCGTTCAGCACGCTCCGCAGCATGTCCGTCAGCGCGACATCATCGGAAACGCAGATCAGATGGCCGCTATCCTTGAGGAACTCCCGGATGGCGTCTTCATACTGCTTGCTGTCCTGCGGCGCGGACTTTTCCTTGCTCATGCTCGCTTCGACCTGCCGCATCGCCATGCGCTGCGCGAGGCCCGACGTCGCATTGGAATTTGCCATTGCTCCCTCCTGTGAGGCTTGCCGGGCAACCCGTGTTGCCCGCCAATCCTTAGACTCTCAGATTCAGTGCCCTTGCGTCAAGTAGTATACGCGCGGAATCATATACATGAGACTGGCAATTTTCTTTTCGGGCATGTACTGCACGGCAACGAGCACCTTGCCGAGATTCCAGAGACAGGACATTTCCCCTTCCACAGCATCGGGCTTGCCGAAACGCTGTTCCGCCATTTCCCGGACGCGCTTGCCGAAGCTGGCGTCACGGGCGGGATAGTCTATGGAAACGAAGGCCAGCGGCTGCTGTTCGCCGGGCCCGTAGCACATGGCCATCTGATCCGCGCCGGGGATGAGCTTGCCGCCCTTGTAGACGTCGCAGATGTAGCCGTCCTTTTCCCGCTCCGGCACGGCCCCGGCCTGCTTGAGGGCGGTACGCATGCCGGCCCGGTCCGCGCCGTCCAGCCGCAGACCGAAGAGCACGGCGTTCTTGGCGCGTTCGGCGCTGGTGTCCGCCATCTCTTCCAGCTCCTTCATGGCGGCGGTATTGCCCTGCATGGCCGCGCCGTAGAGCAGGAGGGTGGCGCTTTCGAGGTTCTTCTTCACCACGCGCCCCTCACGGTAGAAATGCCCCAGCCGCGCCAGAGCATTGGGCTGATTGGCGGCGGCGGCCCGGCTGTACCAGGCGGCGGCCGCGGCGTCGTCCTTGCCCACGCCGTGTCCCTGCTCGTAGAGCATGCCCAGATTGTACTGGGCTTCCGGCTGACCCTTGCGCGCGGCAAGGTCGAACCAGCGGGCCGCCTCTACCGGGTCCGGCGGGATGCCGCGGCCCTGCTCGAGCATGCGGCCGAAGTTGCACATGCCGGACGGGTGCCCCGCTTCGGCGGACTTGGCGTACCAGTGCAGGGCGCGGCCCACATCGGGCTCCACGCCGAGGCCCTTGTCATAAAGCACGCCCAGATTGTTCATGGCCTGCGGGTCGCCGGCATCGGCGGCAGGCTGCCAGAGGCTCAGGGCCTGATGGTATTCGCCGCGGGCATAGGCATCCAGGGCCTTGCGGTTGCGTTCCTCGGCGCTCTCGGCGGAGAGCGGTGCAGGGGTCGCGCCTGCGGGAGCGGCGGACGGGGCCGCGGTGGTGGGGGCGGCTCCCTGCTTGCCTGCGGGAGCGGCGCCGGCCTCCGGAGCCTTGTTCCCGGCCCCGCCGAGGGCCGGCATGGGTTGCGCCGGAGCCGGGACGGAGTAGTCCGGCGGCTGGGGGCCGCGCGCCTGTCCGCCGGCCGGCTGCGGCGCCACGGGCGCGGCGGGGGGCTGGACCTGCGGCGCAGGCACCTGCGGCGTCTGCACCTGCGGGCGGGAAATGGACTGGACGGCAGCGACGGCATCGACGCTGGCGGCGAGACCCGCCCCCAGCGCCAGCGTCAGGCACAGGCCGCAACCGCCAAGGCGCAGGGCCTGCTGACCACAAATAATGATGCGCGCCTTACGGCGCGCATACCTCAAAAGACCCGTCATGGGAATGCCCTGCCTGTCAGGAATTGATCTCGGCACGGAACTTCCGGGAAAGCCGGAAGACCACGACGCGCCGGGGCGGCAGGGTGATGGCCTCGTCCGTCTGCGGGTTGCGCCCGCGGCGGGAAGCCTTGTCGTAGGACTCGAATTTGCCGAAGCCGCTGATGAGCAGGGCACGATCCTTCTTGATGGCGTCTTTCATGATGTGCAGCAGCTTTTCCACCACATTCTTCACGTCGACGCGGTTCTTGTCGGTTCCTTCGTAGATCCGTTCTATGATGTCCGCTTTGGTCAATGTCTTCTTCATGAAAACCTCGAAAAAAGGCAGCTTCACAAGGGAAATCTTTTTCGATAAAATATGTCAAAAAGGCGCGTGAGGCAAGGGTTTTCTCATTTTCAGGCCCTTGCCGGTCTCGTCGTGCGTCCGCTGCGTCTCTTTTTGCCCCGCTGTCATGACTCCTTTTCGCATCGCCACTTTCCTCTGGCCTGAACCTGCTGGGCATCCGCCTGTTTTCCCTGTGTTTTTGCCATTTTCCGGGTGTCCTGTGCGCTGCGTCTTCTGTGCGCAGGACTTGCAGACCGGCCATGCGCCCCGGCGCGTGGAGGGCGCGCTCGCCGAGACGGCGCGCCTGCTGCGCGAGCGGGCCCGGCAGGCGCTGTCCGCGCCGGAGCTGGCCTTTTACGGCGGGACGTTCACGGCCCTGCCCGCTGAGGCCTTTGCCGCCGCGCTGGAGCTTGCCCGCACGGCCTTGCGTCAGGGCTTCATCAGCGGGCTGCGTTGTTCCACCCGGCCGGACAGCCTGCCGCCGGACAGGCTGGCGGCGCTGCGGGAGGCGGGCTGCGGCTGCGTGGAGCTGGGCGTGCAGAGCTTTGCCGATGCCCCCCTGCGCGAGAGTCGCCGGGGCTACGACGGCAGGACGGCGCGCGAAGCCTGTGCGGCGGTACAGGCCGCGGGCATGCGGGCGGGGGTGCAGCTCATGCCGGGCATGCCCGGTTCCCGGCCGGAGCATTTCCTTGCGGACGTGCGGCTGGCGCTGGAGCTGGGAGCGGCCTGTCTGCGCTTCTATCCCTGTCTTGTGCTGGAGGGCACGGAGCTGGCGGGGCTCTGGCGTGCCGGGCGTTTCCGGCCGTGGCCGCTGGAGACGGTGCTCGACGTGCTGGCGGAAGCCTTTGCTCTGACGCAGCGGGCCGGGGTGCCGGTCATCCGCATGGGACTTGCGCCCGAAGCGGGCTTGGCCGGAGGCGTGCTGGCCGGGCCGCAGCATCCGGCCCTGGGAGCGCGGGTGCAGGCGCTTTGTCTGCTGCGGCAGGTGGAGCGCTGCCTTGCCGGGGCCCGCGCCGCGGGGCGTCTGGGGGCGGCCGAGCCTGTGGCCCTCGTGCTGCCGCGCCGCCTGCAGGGCATGTACCGGGGGCACAAGGGCGAGCTGGCGGCGCGCTGGGCCGCGCTGGGCATAGCGAGCGGCCATGTCCGCTACCACGACGGGCGGGAGGAGATCCGCCTCGAACGTCTTGTCGGAACGGCGCATGACGATGCTGCAACACCGCATGAGGGATTTTGATTTGACGGTGTGGCGCATCCCCGGCTAGCGTGGTGATAGGTGAAAAATCCTAGAGCGTTTTGCCTTTGAAAAAAAGCAAAATGCGAGGCGGCGGCACACGCCGCCCGGCCGAAACCAGGCGGAAAAACCGCATTTTTCCGCGAAACCAGGCCGTATGGTTTGAACCGCACAGCGTTTCAAACGGAAAATGCCCTATTGCTGCCGGCCTTGCGTCGGGGAGATGCCCATGAGCCAGCCCCATCCCGCGGAACCGCTCGTCCCGCGCCGTCCTCCCATCGAGACGACCCTCTTTGACTTCTTCAAGATCGGGCCGGGCCCGTCGAGCTCGCATACCATCGGCCCCATGAAGGCCGGTAACGACTTCGTGGCGTGCTGCGCCGCGTTGCCCGCGGACGAGCTGGCCCGCGCGGCGGAGGTGCGGGTCACCCTGCTGGGCTCGCTCAGCGCCACGGGCAAGGGCCACGGGACGGACGCCGCGGTGCTGGCCGGTCTGCTGGGCAGCCGGCCGGAAAGCTGTTCGCCCGAGGTGCTGCCTTCCCTGCGCAAGGATCCGCAGGCGCGGCATGCGCTGCGTCTGGGCGGCAGGGAGTTCTTCCTTGCCCTTGAGGACATTTGTTTCGGGCCTGTGCAGCATGATGCGCCGTTCAGCAATACGCTGCGCTGTTCGCTGCGCGACGCCGAAGACAGGGAGATCTTCGGCAGGGAATATTATTCCGTGGGCGGCGGCTTCATCCAGTGGAAGGGCTGGACGCCGCCGGAGCGCGGCCGTCCCGTGCATCCCTACGGCACCATGCGGGAGCTGCACCGCTGTCTCAACGAGACCGGCCTGACCCTGCATGAACTCATCCTGGAAAACGAGACCGCCATCACCGGCATGTCCCGCCCCGCCATCCTGGAACGGCTGGACGACATGATGGACGCCATGTACGACAGCGTGCGGCGCGGCCTCAAGGGCAGCGGCCGCCTGCCGGGGACGCTGGGCGTCTGGCGCAAGGCCGGTTCCCTGCTGGAGCGGGCCGCCGCGCTGCCCTACATGGTGGACCGCTTCCTCGGCAAGCTCAATGCCTATGCCTTTGCCGTGGCGGAGGAGAACGCTTCCGGCGGGGTCATCGTCACCGCGCCCACCTGCGGCGCGGCCGGGGTCATGCCGGCGCTGCTCTACGCCATGCGGCAGGATCTCAACATCGGTGACCGGGCCCTGCGGGAAGGTCTGCTGGCCTCGGCGGCCGTGGGCTTCCTGGCCAAGCACAACGCGGGCATCGCCGGAGCGGAGGTCGGCTGTCAGGGTGAAGTGGGCGTGGCTTCGGCTATGGGCGCGGCCATGCTGACCCATGCGCGCGGCAATGCCGCCGCCGTGGTGGAGAATGCCGCCGAGGTGGCCCTGGAGCATCATCTGGGGCTGACCTGCGATCCTGTGGGCGGCTACGTGCAGGTGCCCTGCATCGAGCGCAACGCCGTGGGCGCCATCAAGGCCTACAATGCCTCTCTGCTGGCCACCTGTGAGGAGAGCGCACATCATCTCGTCTCGCTGGATGCCGCCATCATGGCCATGGGCGAGACGGGCCGCGAGATGAGCGCCAAATTCAAGGAGACCAGCGAAGGCGGCCTTGCCGTCAGCATCGTGGAATGCTGAGCAGTCTTCCTTCCCCTTCCCCCCGTGAGGCCGCTGCACCGCAGCGGCCTTTTCCTCTGTCTCAACGAGACCGGCCTGACCCTGCATGAACTCATCCTGGAAAACGAGACCGCCATCACCGGCATGTCCCGCCCCGCCATCCTGGAACGGCTGGACGACATGATGGACGCCATGTACGACAGCGTGCGGCGCGGCCTCAAGGGCAGCGGCCGCCTGCCGGGGACGCTGGGCGTCTGGCGCAAGGCCGGTTCCCTGCTGGAGCGGGCCGCCGCGCTGCCCTACATGGTGGACCGCTTCCTCGGCAAGCTCAATGCCTATGCCTTTGCCGTGGCGGAGGAGAACGCTTCCGGCGGGGTCATCGTCACCGCGCCCACCTGCGGCGCGGCCGGGGTCATGCCGGCGCTGCTCTACGCCATGCGGCAGGATCTCAACATCGGTGACCGGGCCCTGCGGGAAGGTCTGCTGGCCTCGGCGGCCGTGGGCTTCCTGGCCAAGCACAACGCGGGCATCGCCGGAGCGGAGGTCGGCTGTCAGGGTGAAGTGGGCGTGGCTTCGGCTATGGGCGCGGCCATGCTGACCCATGCGCGCGGCAATGCCGCCGCCGTGGTGGAGAATGCCGCCGAGGTGGCCCTGGAGCATCATCTGGGGCTGACCTGCGATCCTGTGGGCGGCTACGTGCAGGTGCCCTGCATCGAGCGCAACGCCGTGGGCGCCATCAAGGCCTACAATGCCTCTCTGCTGGCCACCTGTGAGGAGAGCGCACATCATCTCGTCTCGCTGGATGCCGCCATCATGGCCATGGGCGAGACGGGCCGCGAGATGAGCGCCAAATTCAAGGAGACCAGCGAAGGCGGCCTTGCCGTCAGCATCGTGGAATGCTGAGCAGTCTTCCTTCCCCTTCCCCCCGTGAGGCCGCTGCACCGCAGCGGCCTTTTCCTCATCCCGTGACCGCACGACCGCACGGAAGGGGCGACAGGCCGGAAGGCCGGATCGTCAGTCTGCGGGAAGGGGCGCTCAGGCCTGTTCGAGGTCGGCCCTTTCCTCGGGGCCCAGCCAGTCCATCCACAGGCGGCTCATGCGCTCGAAGTCGTTGATGGCCAGGTCCCGCGCCCATTTCTGGGAGCTGTTGCCCTCCCAGGGTTTGGGGCCGTGGAAGTGGACGATATGGGCCGTGGCATGGCAATCCGCATGATAGGGCGGCCGGTTCCAGCGGTCGTCCAGGCGGGTGATGCGCTTGCCGAAGTAGTAGTTGAGCAGGGACTGGTCGAGGTTGCCGATGCGGTCGAGGTTCTGCTGGCTGAAGGCCAGGAAATGGTCGATCAGCCGCAGACGCCGCAGCCGGGCCAGATTGAAGAGCGTGACCCCGCTGGAAAAGGTCCAGATGGGGAAGGGCATGGGCACGGTATAGGTCCGGCCGTCCAGCTCGTAGGTCAGCTTGCTGTGCTCGTGGTAGAAGGGGGTGGTGTATTCCCGCGCCATGCCCATGTAGGCCGGGCGCAGCGCAAAGAGCTCGTCCAGGGGCCGCAGGAACATCACGTCCGTGTCGCAGTAGAGCACGAAGTCGTCCTCGGCGAGCTCCGGCAGCAGGGCCAGCTCCAGTTTGAGGAAGCAGCCCTGCGAATGCCGGACGTGCTCGCTCGCGCCGTCGAAGGAGAGGCGCGGCCTGTGGCGCGCCACGGGGATGTTCTCTCCGGCCAGCAGATCCAGCGTGGCGGGATTGTCGCCGGCATAGACGCAGAGGCAGGGGGCGTCCTGTCCCATGACCTCACGCAGGGAACGGACGGCGACCTTGAGCAGGGTCAGATAGCGTGGCTTGTCGTCGGTGCAGAAGACTACTTTCATCCGGGCTGTCCTGTGGACGGCGGCAGCGCGCCGTCAGATTGCAGTGCCTGCGCCAGGCGCTGATGCGGCCCGGCGAAAAAGGCGGCGGCATCCTGCCGGAGGGCTTCCGCCTGTGCGGCGAGCTCCGTTTCTCCGGCCTCCAGCAGTTCCGCCCGCATGTCCCGCAGCCGCGTTTCCCGCGCTTCGGGCGTGGTGAGATGCTCCGCCAGCTCTTCCCGCAGCAGAGCGATGGTCCGGCCGTCCTCCGGGGCGGCGCGGCGCACGAAGGCCAGCAAGGGCAGGAGGGTCTCCGGCGAAGGATGCAGGCGCGTGGCGAGCGTCAGGGTGTCCAGAGCGTCGCGGAACCGGCCTTGCGCTTCCTGTTGTCGCGCCAGGAGCAGCAGACCTTCCTGCCAGAGCGGTTCGGCCTGCACGGCCCCGGCCAGGGCGTCGGGATTCCTGCCCTGTCGCAGCAGGCGCAGGCGGCTTGCCGGCGGCAGGCCCGGCGCGATGGTCAGCCAGGGCGTGAGCTCCGGCAGATAACCATCGTCGCGCCAGCGGGCCGGCTCGTCCACATGCAGCAGATGGCGGCAAAGCCTGGAGCAGCGGGCGCTGTTGGCCTGCTCGTTGTCCCGGCGGCCCTCGCTCTGTCCGGCCAGATGGACGATGCGCGCTTCGGGGACGACGCGCTGGTGCAGGCCCTCGCGGCAGAGCCGCGCGCAGAATTCCACGTCCTCGAAACCGTTGATGAAGCCCTCATCCAGCCCGCCCAGGGCCAGATAGCGCTGCCGGGGGAGGAGCAGGGCCGCGGCGGTGATGGCCTGCAGACGGCGGGGGCGCATGACGGCCGGATGCCCTGCGGGCAAAAATTCGTACAGATGACTGACGCGGTAGCCGGGCGACAGGACGACGCCGAGATGCTGCACCCTGTGCAGTCCCCCCTTCTCCGGGGGATAGAGCAGCAGAGGCCCGACCGCGCCGAGCTGCGGCTCCTCGTCAAAGGCGCGCAGCAGCGGTGTCGCCCAGCCCGCTTGCGGGAGGGTGTCGTTGTTGAGCAGGAAAAGCCAGTCGCCTTGTGCGACCGCCGCGCCGGCATTGTTGGCCCCGGCGAAGTTGCGGTTCACCGGCTGCGGCAGGTAGCGGAAGCGCTCGCCGAACAGGCTGCGGCCCAGCGCCGGGCAGGCCTGCGTCGTGGCGTCCGACGAGGCGTTGTCCACGACGATGACTTCCAGCTCCTGGCCGTCGCGGCTTGCCGCGAGGGCTTCCAGACAGGCGCGGGTCAGCTCCCAGTTGTTGTAGACGGGGATGAGGACGGAGATCATGGCTCAGCTCTCGATGCCGCGGCGGCCTCCGGGGAATGCTGCCGGGGCCGCCGGTGCGGCCGCGCTTCAGAAAGGCAGGAAGCGGCGTTCGCCGCCCACCACGATGCCGCTTTCCCGGTAGCCGTAGCTGCGGGCATAGCGGGCGAGCTCGTCGAACTGTCCGGCCACGTCTTCCGGCCGGTGGGAGTCTGAGGCCAGCATGATGCGGACATCCTCGCGGGCGGCGATGTCCATGATCATGGGGCCGGGATAGGGTTCGCAGAAAGGTTGCCGCAGACCGGCGGAAGAGACTTCCAGCAGCACGTTGTTCTGCCGCAGCGCCTGCATGGCCTCCATGATGGGCAGGCGGCTCATGGGCTGGAAGAGCCATTCCTGGAAGAGGTCGAAGCAGTGCAGCTTGATGAAGTCGGGATGGGAGGCGACGTGGATGAGGCCGCTGCGGGCCATTTCCGCCATAGCCTTGTAATAGGCTTCGAAACGGCTGAAGGCCTCCTCCACCGGGCAGTCCCAGTTGGCGTTGAAGCCGATGGACATGTCCCCCAGGAAGTGCAGGGAGCCGATGACGTAGTCAAAGGGCTTGCCGGCCAGCAGATCCCGCATGTACGGCATATTGGACGGGATCCAGTCCAGTTCGATGCCCAGCAGCACCTGCGGCGAGCCGCCCCGCTGCTTGAGGGCCAGCACCTCGTCGCAGAGCGCGGGGAAGTCCCGCTCGAAATGCTCCTGGTAGAGGCGGCAGGAAAAGCCGGGCGGCAGGGGGCTGTGTTCGGAGATGCCCAGGTATTCCAGACCGGCCTCACGCGCGGCGGCGTACATCTCCTCCACGGTGGCCAGACCGTGGGATGTCTTGGTATGGGTATGCAAATCCGCAAGAATCATGCTTCCTCCGCAGGGGCGCCGCAGGACGCCGGACAGGGTTGAAGGGGCATCTCGTCCGCTGTCGGCCGGACGGCGGCCAGCAGACGGCGCGCGCAGGCCACATCCTGCGTTATCTGCCGCATGAGCGCTTCCGGGCCGTCGAAGCGTCGTTCCTCGCGCAGGCGGGCCACGAATCCCAGACGCAGCGTCCGTCCGTAAAGATCGCCGTGCGCGTCCAGCAAAAAGCTTTCCACGCTGAGCGCCGCGCCGCCGAACGTGGGGTTATGGCCGATGTTGGTCACGGCCTGCTGCGTGCCGGGCAGCCCGTCCACTCGGGCAAGCGTGGCGTACACGCCGGGCGGCGGCAGCAGGGTGTCCGGCAGGGCAATGTTGGCCGTGGGGAAGCCCAGCCCCGTCCCTCGCCCCATGCCGTGGGCGATGGGCCCCTCGCAGCTGTGGAAGGTCCCCAGCAGGGCCGCCGCCGTCTCCACGTCGCCCTCGGCCACGCAGCGACGGATGCGTGAGGAACTGACGATGCTGCCCAGATGGAGCACAGGGGCCAGCTGTTCCACGCCGAAGCTGTATTTTTCGCCCAGGCCGCGCAGGACGTCGGGGCCGCCGCTGCGTCCCCTGCCCAGCGAAAAATCGTGACCGATGAGCAGATCCCGCACGTTGAGCGGCATGAGCTGCTGCCGGACGAACTCTTCCGGCGCGGTGATGGCCAGCGCGGGCGTGAAGGGGAGTTCCAGCACCTCGTCCACGCCCAGGGCCAGGATGCGGCGGCGGCGTTCCTCACGGCTCGTGAGGGGCGGCGGGGCCTGTCCGCTGCCCAGCACGGCGCGCGGATGCGGCCAGAAGGTCAGCACGAGGCAGCGCTCCCCTCTGGCGCGCGCCACGTCGCGGGTGCGGCGGATCAGGGCCTGATGGCCCAGGTGCACGCCGTCGAAATTGCCGATGGTCAAAGCGGCGGGCGGATGCTTTCCGGCGGCGCCGGTGGAGAAGGGCGAGAGGTCTGTTGCGGACATGATCAGATGAGACGCCGGAAAATGTCGGTATAGGCCTTGCGGATGATCAGCACGAGCTTGAGCTGGAGGGATCGGGTCTCCTTTTCTCCCAGCTGGCAGAAGGAACAGAAATGGCGGGCCACTTCCGTGAAGTCGCTTTCCTTCGTCACGCGCATCATGTCCCAGTACTGTTCTGCGCGCTCCAGCATCTGCGGGGTCATCTTGTTGGCCTTGTGCCGCTGGCGGTAGGAGCGGCAGAAGGCTTCCAGCATGGCGTCGGCGTCCTGCGGAAAGGAGCGCCCCAGCGCCAGCCGCCAGAGCGCCACATAGAGCCCGCGCCATTCCTGCAAAAGCTGTTTGCGGCGGGTGAAGTGCAGCCGCCCCACGCCCATGAGGTGCAGGTGCGCCGCAAAGTCGGTATCGTCCAGCAGGACGGCGAAATTATCCAGCGCCTCCTGCACGAAATCCTGCTGGGTCGCTGCGTCAGCCGCTTGTGCCATCGCCTGTCCGCCTTATTCAGTCTGTGCGGTGGGCGCGGCATCCGCGGGGGCGGCGTCCGTCTGGGCGCTGCGGCCACGGCCGCGACGCCGGCGGCCGGAACGGCTGCGCGACTTGCGGGCCCCTTCGGCGGCAGGGCCGCCGTCCGGAGCGTCCTCTCCCTCCGTCCGGGGGGCGTTCTCCTCCACGGCGGCTTCGGCAGCCTCCCGGCGTTCCGCGGCCTCGCCGTCGCGCGCCTCCTTTTCCCGGCGGGAGGAACGCTTGCGCCGCGAACGGCCGGACTTGCCCTCGCCCGCGGGGCGCTGTTCCGGGAGCCCTTCGGGGAAGCGGCTCTCCTGCAGGCTCTGCTGATGACAGGCGTCGAGCAGCATGGCGAGCATGAGCTCGCCGTCGCCGCCGTCGTCCTGTGCGGCCAGGCTGCGCACCAGCGGGGCATAGCGGGCGACGCGCAGACGCTCCAGACCATTGAGCTTGCGGAAGCGGGCCTCCAGCACGGTCAGCAGACGGGCCCCGGCCACGGTCGCCACGTCCTCGTCCGTGGGCGCGGGCAGCTCGGTCAGGTTGATCTTGAAATGCCGGGCGATGCGCTCCAGCTCCATGCGCTGCATCACGTCCACCAGAGAGATGACCGTGCCCGCCGCCCCGGCGCGCCCCGTGCGTCCGGCGCGGTGGATGTAGCTCTCGTGGTCTTCCGGCGGTTCATAGAGGAAGACGTGGGACAGCGCGGGGATGTCGATGCCGCGGGCCGCCACGTCCGTAGCCACCAGGAATTGCAGCGCGCCGCGCCGGATCTTGTCCAGCACGGCCTCGCGGCGGCTCTGGGAAAGGTCGGCGGAGAGCTCGTCCGCGCAGTAGCCGAAGCCCTGCAGGACGCTGGTCACATAATGCACGTTGGCCTTGGTATTGCAAAAAATGATGGCGGACGCCGGATTCTCCGTTTCCAGCAGGCGCACGAGCACTCTGTCCTTCTCCATGGGCCGGCAGGCGCAGAACAGGTGCTGCACCTCGGCCACGTGCACTTCCTTGCGGGAGAGGGAGAGCATGGCCGGGGCGTCCATGAATTCGCCGGCCAGGCGCAGCACATGCGGCGGGTAGGTGGCCGAGAACATGCAGGTATGCACGCGGCGGCGGGGGAGATGCCGCTGCACCTCCTTCATGTCGGGATAAAAGCCGATGGAGAGCATCCTGTCCGCCTCGTCGAAGACCAGCAGGCGCAGCGCGTCCAGCGAGAGCGTGCGCCGGAGCAGGTGGTCCAGCACGCGGCCGGGCGTGCCCACGATGAGCTGCGCGCCGTCGCGCAGGGCGTCCATCTGCTTCTTGTAGCCCACGCCGCCGTAAACGGCGGCCGGCTGGATGCCGGTGCCGGCAAAGAGCGTGCGGGCCTCATGTTCCACCTGGACGGCCAGTTCGCGGGTGGGCACGAGCACGAGGGCCTGCGCGGCCTTCTTCTCCGCGTCCAGACGCGGCAGCAGGGGCAGCAGGTACGCGCCCGTCTTGCCGCTGCCGGTGCGGGACTGCACCATGATGTCCCGCCCTTCCATAAGATAGGGCAGGGCAAGGGACTGCACGGGCATGAGGCTGGTCCAGCCTGCCCGGCCGCAGGCGTCGCGCATGGCTTCCGGCAGCTCTTCCAGGCTGACGCGGGGCAGGGCGTCCTCCGGTTCGATGACGGAGATATGTTCCTCGATCAGGGCGGCGGCATCGCCGGCAGGCGCAGCGGGACAGGCGGCAGACGCGCCGCAGGCGGTTTCGTGTGTCAGTTCGGACATGGATTTTCCGGCGCAAAGCGCAGTTATGGTAAGAAGTGTACCGCTCTGTATGGCACAGATGGCCCGGCTTCGCAAGCCGCCGCAGGGACGGGCCTGTGAAAAAAAACTTGCAATTGCCGCACGCCGGGCCTATCGTACTTTCGTTCCGGCTGGGGGAGCCTACTTGATGGCTGAGAAAGGGTGTGAGCGCCCTGACCCCTAGGACATGCGGATGCATGTTCCTGCACCTGAAGCAGATAGTGCTGACGAAGGGAAGCTGGCGACCCGATTTCGGGTCTGCGTGTCGCCCGCTTCCAGTGACTGGATGCGGGTATTTTTTTTGCCGTCGTGCGTCTGGTCCCGCGGGGCCGCCGCGGCGGCACGATCCTCAGAGAACACGCCGAAAAGCCCGTGCGGCGGCGGATGCCCGTACGCCCGTCCGGGCAGGGCGATTGCCCGGGAGGAGACATCATGCAGCTTACGGTCAATGGAGAAAAGGGCGATTACGCCGAAGAGCTCACTGTGGCGGGCCTGCTGCAACAGCGCGGTCACGATTCGAACGTGGTCGTGGTGGAGCGCAACGGCGAGATCGTTCCGGCCGCCGCTTTTGCCGCAACGCGGCTGGAGGCCGGAGACGTGCTGGAGCTGGTGCAGTTCGTGGGAGGCGGTTAGCCTTCTGCCGGCTGGCAAGAGGAAAATTGAGGCCGCCGCGAGGCGGCGGGGCCGCCATGTCCTCCCGCACGGGATGACGGCCGGCTGATGTGCCCGCAGGGGCGCAGGATTGCTGCGGGGCAACGGAGTAGAAAAGTGGAAGACAAATTCATCCTTGGCGGCGTGGAACTCAAGAGCCGCCTCTTTATCGGAACGGGCAAATACAGCGCGGACAACCTCATCCCCGCCGTGTGCGAGGCCAGCGGCGCGGAAGTGATCACCGTGGCCATGCGCCGCGTGGAAAAGGGCCAGCAGGGCATCGTGGCCCATATCCCCAAGACCATGCGCCTTTTGCCCAACACCTCCGGCGCCCGTACCGCTGAAGAGGCCGTGCGCCTGGCCCGTCTGGCCCGCGCCGCCGGCTGCGGCGACTGGATCAAGATCGAAGTCATCTCCGACGTGCGCCACCTCCTGCCCGACGGCTACGAAACGGCAAAGGCCACCGAAGCCCTCGTCAAGGAAGGCTTTACCGTCCTGCCCTACATCAATCCCGACCTCTATGTGGCCCGCGCCTGCGTGGACGCCGGCGCCGCCGCCGTCATGCCCCTTGGCGCGCCCATCGGCACCAACCGCGGTCTGCGCACCAAGGAGATGATCGGTATCCTCATCGACGAGCTGGATGTGCCGATCGTGGTCGACGCGGGCATCGGGCGTCCCTCCCAGGCCTGTGAGGCTATGGAAATGGGCGCGGCGGCCTGTCTGGTCAATACGGCCATCGCCTCTTCCGCCGACCCCGTGCGCATGGCCGCCGCCTTCCGCGCGGCTGTGGAAGCCGGGCGCAACGCCTGGCTGGCCGGAGCCGGGGCCGTCAAGGCCCCCGGTGAAGCTGCGGAAGCCTCCTCGCCGCTTACCGGCTTCCTGCGCTAGGCCGTGGAGGATCGCGTCATGGAAAATTTTGAACAATTCCTCGCAAAATGGCCGCGTGAACGGCGTGCCCGCATCGCCGAGAGCGCCACGGAAGAACAGGTGCTCGCCGCCCTGCGCAAGGATACCCTCCAGCCCGAGGACTTCCTCGTGCTGCTCTCTCCGGCGGCCGCGCCGCATCTGGAAGACCTGGCCCAGCGCGCCCACGAGCTGACCCTGCGGTACTTCGGCCGGGCCGTGAACCTCTTCACGCCGCTCTACATCTCCGACGTCTGCACCAACCAGTGCCGCTACTGCGGCTTCAACGCCAAGAACACCCAGCCCCGGCGTCATCTGAACATGGATGAGATCGAAGCCGAGGCCCGCGTCATCGCCGATATGGGCTTGCAGCACATCCTGCTGCTGACCGGCGACGCGCGCAAGCTGTCCTCCCCTGAATACATCGCCGATGCCGCCCGCCGCATCAAGCCCATGTTCGCTTCCGTGGGGGTGGAGGTCTACTCCCTGACCGAGGACGAATACCGCCTGCTCATCGACGCCGGCGTGGACAGCATGACCATGTTCCAGGAGACCTACAATCCCGAACTCTACGACTGGCTGCATCCGGCCGGGCCCAAGAAGGACTACTCCTTCCGGCTCAACGCGCCGGAACGCGCCGCCCGCGCGGGCATGCGCTCCCTCGGCGTGGGCGCGCTGCTCGGTCTGGATGAATTCATCCAGGACGCGTTCTGCACCGGTCTCCATGCCTGGTGGCTCATGCGCCACTACCCCGGCGTGGATGTGGGCGTCTCCATCCCGCGCATCTGCTCCCATGAAGGGAGCTTCGATATCCCGCATGCCGTGGGTGACCGGCAGTTCGTGCAGTACATCACGGCCATGCGCTGCTTCCTGCCGCGTTCCGGCATCACCTGCTCCAGCCGCGAGAGCGCCTTCATGCGCGACCACCTCATCCCGCTGGGCGTGACCCGCGTCTCCGCGGGCGTGTCCACCGCCGTGGGCGGCCGGGCCACCGAGGCCGATAACTCCGGCCAGTTCGACATCACCGACCACCGCAGCGTGGAAGAAATGACCGCCGCTCTGGCCGGCATCGGCTATCAGGCCGTCATCAAGGACTGGGAAGACCCCACCACGACCCACGCCTGATCGGTATCCTCGCCCTTATGCACCGGCCCCCGCGTCGTCCTTCTCGGCGCGGGGGCCCTTTTTGGTTGCGGGGGGAAGGAAGGGGGCTTTTTTGCAAAAAAGCCCCCTTCCTTCCCCCCGC
>DGYFI06202__coassemble_524_pt1 | contig 25915 bp, 24 predicted proteins | sample DGYFI06202__metabat2_high_PE_036 | metagenome-assembled genome bin DGYFI06202
GCCCTGCGGGCCGCCTTTCGGTCGCCGCCGGCGCGGGAGCGGGTTTCCCTTCCCCCCATAGCCCCCCATCCCTTCCCCAGCGCGCTTTTAGAGCATTTTGCCTTTGAAAAAGGCAAAATGCGAGGCGGCAGGGATATTGCCGCAGGAGGTCCGTCATCGGCAAAGCGGGCGGAAGCATCCGCACGGGCCCGGCCCGGCGGCGGCACGAAAAAGGAAACTACGCATGAGTCAACCCAATCCGTGGAGCGTCATCCAGTCCATAGCCGAGCAGCGCATCTCCGAAGCGCAACAACAGGGCGCATTCGACAACCTGCCCGGAGCGGGCCGTCCGTTGCAACTGGAAGACGACAGCCACATCCCGCCGGAGTTGCGCATGGCCTACAAGGTGCTGCGCAATGCCGGCTGCCTGCCGCCGGAGATGCAGGATCGCAAGGACATCGCCAATCTGGCGGACATGCTGGAACAGTGCGAGGACGAACAGGAGCGCGTGCGGCAGATGCAGAAGCTCCGCCTGCTCATCATGCGCGCCAAAACTCGCCACGAGCGCGTCCTGCATCTGGACGACGAGCAGTATTACGACCGGCTGCTGGACAGGCTTTCCCGCAAGATGTCCGCCGGGAGGGCTAGCAGGGAAGAAGCCTGACCGCTTTGGACGGCGTGATCTGTACCTGTACGGAAAAGGCCGTTTTGCATCGTGACAGGGAAGGGGTATGCTTTCCTTGAAATTCGTACGTAGTTTGAAATGGCTATCCTTTTTACTTCTGCTCTATGTGGTATTGTGTACAAATTTCTTCAGTAATATAGGCTCCCTCATTGCGAGCCGGGGATATTTTATCCCGGAGGAATCCTCGCTTTTTACCTTTCGCGTGACGCTGGAGAATACCGGCAACGGGGAATACTGGCTGTATGGAGAAGATGACGCCTTCTACTACTATGCCGGCGTGATGCCCTATGCCGTCATGGCAAAGGATGTGCCCTGCCCCGGTCTGGACAAGCTGGATTACCGGACCTGGTGCGGCGTTGTCGTCCCCAAGCATGACGGCTATCCGTAATGATCCTCCCCCCTCTTCCTCTTTGGGCGGGCTAGGCGCCCTGCTTCTGCTGCCGGGCGTCGCCGGGCAGGTGGATGCACATGTCCGCATCCCAGAGGCTGCGATAGCCCCAGAGCAGCGCGCTGAGCACCGTCAGGCAGACGGTGGCGCAAATGGCCATCATGATGCTGCCCTGATACAGGATGGCCGTGGCCGGCTCCGCTCCGGCAAGGATCTGGCCGGTCATCATGCCCGGCAAAAAGACGATGCCCATACCCAGCATGGAGTTGAGTGTGGGCAGGAGCGCCGTTTCCAGAGCGGTGCGCACCAGCGGGAAGAGGATGTGCTGCGGGCGCACGCCCAGATTGACCAACGTGCGGATACGCGCCTGTTGCCCCTGCAGGGCCGTTTCAAAACTCTTGAGCGCCAGACTGAGGCCGGTCATGGCATTGCCCATGAGCATCCCGCCCAGCGGGATGACATACTGCGGATCGAAGGCGTTTTGCCGCGCGATGCAGGTCACGAAGAACACGGTGGAAAGCAGACCGCAGCAGGCGAGGCAGCAGGCCACGCAGCAGGCAAAACGCCGGTTGAGCTGCGGATGCCGCCCCAGCACGGTGCGGATGGTGAAAGCGGTCATGATGGCCAGATAGGCGACCGTCAGCAGCGGATGCGGATGAGCGAACAGCCAGGTCAGCACGAAGCCGGCCAGGATGAGTTGCAGGGTCATGCGCAGACCGGCCATGAACAGCAGGCGCGTCTGCGCGATGCGGCAGACCTTCATGACGCCGCCCACCATGAGCAGCAGGACGTAAGCCAGCAAAAAGGGCACTATCTGGGCAAGGAGAGCGGATTCCATGATTTCGGTCCGTTTTTGGGGATGAGGGAGCCTTGCGGCCGGTTCAGGCGAGTTCCAGCAGATTGCCGGCAAAGCGGGTCGCCAGTTCCCGGTCGTGACTGACCAGGATGACGCTCATGCCGTGCTGCGCGGCAAAATCCCGCAGATTGGTCATGAAGCGGCGGGCCGTGTCGCCGTCCAGGGCCGATGTTGGTTCGTCCAGCAGCAGGACGCGCGGCACGAAGGAAAGGCAGACGGCCAGGAAGACCCGCTGCCGCTCCCCGCCGGAAAGCGCGCCGCAGGGGCTGTCCGTGGACAGCGGACAGGCGCAGAGATCGAGGAAACGCCGCATGCCGTTCTGCGGTGGCTCCGGCAGCTCGCGCAGCGCATAGAACTGCCGGAAATTGTCGGCTATGCTGCCGTCAAAAAGAAAGACCTCCTGCCCGGCCAGCAGGACCTCGCGCCGAAGCTGGAGCGGGTCGCAGGCGCGTATGTCCTGACCGTCAAGACAGACCTGCCCGGTGGCGGGCACGAGCGTCCGGTTGCAGAGGCGTAGCAGCGTGCTCTTGCCGCAGCCGCTGGGCCCGCAGATGACGTTTATCTCCTGCCGCTGGAAGGCGATATCGGGATAGCGTATCCCGGCAAAGGAAAGGTCGCGTGTGGTCAGGATGGGCTGCAGGGATGCGGGGTGGGACATCACAGGGACTCCTCCGGTGGTGAAGGGACGGGCTGCGCGGGGGCACAGCCGCGTCCGGCATCCTAAGCGGGATCAGCGAGCATCTTCCGCCGTCTGCATCCAGCGGCGGAAATCCAGTTCGCAGCCCGCCGTGTTCTGCCCTGAAAGCAGGCGGCCTGCCCGCTCCTGTACGGCTGCCTCGATGAGCGCCAGCCGTTGCGAGGAAAGGTTGTAGCGGGGATGCCGCTTCAGCCTGACGTGCAGCAGGCGGCGCAGGCCTTCGCGGTGGCGGTCTTTCAGGCAGAGCTGTGCCGCCGGGAAAAAGTTGCTGTAGCACGCGGGAGTCTGCGCATCCGCAAACGCAAGAAATGCCTCCCTGCTCTCCATTTCGGCCTTGGCGGCAAAGTTGAACAGGGCATTGCCGTGATCGAACAGAGGCGCCGGTCCTGCCAGACGGTTGCTTCCTGACTGGACGAGAAAGCCGAAGTTACCGAGGTGACGATCCGTATTGCCGATGACCGCGTCAAAGACGATCATATCTTCCAGAGCTGCTCTGTATTCCTGGCCGAGTTCCGCGTAATGGTCGATGACGGCCTGCATGCCGCCGCTTTGCACGATCCCTCCGACGGGCACGAATCCGGTCTCCTTGCTGGTGAACAGCTCGCAACGGGAACAGAGCTGCGCTTTCCATTTGGCCAGACCATACGGGATGGCGTTGACGCCAAGTATCTGCGCTATCTGCCAGGCATAGTACTCTGAATAGGGTTCATTGCCGGTATTGGAGGCGCCTTCCGTCCCCCCCTTGTACAGGTACACCTTGCCCGACAGCCTCCGCCAGCATTTGGGGAGCATGCCGTTGGTCGTGAATTCAGGGCTGGACGCTACAGCGCCGCGCACGGCGCTTCCCTCGCCGGTAAAGGCCATGCGGGCCAGCAGTTCGCTGAATTTGTTGTCGTAAAGGTTGCACTGCGCAAAATTTTTCGTGAAGTCGGAGCGGACGACCCAGTAGCTGTCATTGAGCGATAGCCCCTTGCTGATGTCCATGATGGCCAGTGTGGCATTGGGGGATAAGCCGAGTTTGGCTAGAAAGGAATGGATGAAGGCCCTGTTCCGAGGGATTTTTCGGGCGCGCAGCCAGCGGGCCAGGCCCGCATCGCTCGCTTCCATCCCCAGCGGCAGTAGCGGCAGGGCTTCCTGCTCCATGCGGGTTATGCTGACTTCAGGCACATCCCCGGTATCGACAGCGGAAAATCGGACTAGCTCCCTGTCAAAGAGTTTCAAAATATAGTCAGCCATGTCTCTGCTCCATCGGGGCTTCCGCTTTGCCGCAGGAGATTGCAAGCCGGGCGGTAAAAAAGTCGTGTCTGTCAGGGGCTGTTAGAGCATTTTGCCTTTGAAAAAGGCAAAATGCGAGGCGCCAGCACAGCGCCGCCCAGACCAAAGTGAGCGAAAAAAACGCGTTTTTCCCGCGAAACGCCAAGCCGTATGGTTTGAAACACAAAGCGTTTCAAACTGAAAATGCTCTAATGCAAAGCGTTAATGACGTTCCTGTGAAGGACTAGGGCCTGTTGATGTAAATTTTATACCTTATTCCAATAGATAAGGAAATACCTGTATAAATTCCGTTTGTCCTTTGATAAAAAGCGCGCAGGGGAAGCGATGGGGCTTGGGGGGAAGAATAACAAGAACGCCTTTTCTCGCTTCGCTGCGAAAAGGCTGGGGCCTCCCGCGCCGACGGCGACCGAAAGGCGGCCGTCGGCCGTGCCCGTTAGGCGACGCCAACAGCAGAGCGAGGGAGGCCCCTTCCCCCAAACAGACAGTAAATAGTGTCAACAGTCCGCTAGAACAGGTCGGCGTCGGCCGGCATGCGTTCCCAGCAGATGCGTCCCTTTTTGCGGAACTTGCGCAGCAGGACGTAGATGCTGCCGGGGCCGCCGTCGTGCGGCTGGGCGGTGCAGAAGGCCAGCACGACGCGTTTGAACGGGTCTTGCGTGAGCCAGGTCTGCAACTTGCCGCGCAGGACGCCTATGCCGTCCGGCGAGTTCTTGCCGCGTCCGGGCACCAGCAGCACGGTGCGCAGGCCCTTGTACCAGGAACCGCGCATGAAGCCGCGCAGCGTCTCGAAGGCCTGCAGGACGTTGAGGCCATGCAGGTCAAGGTGCGCCTCCGGGCTGAGCGAGCCGGAGCGCAATTTGCCCATGATGAGCGGGTCCAGCCCCACCACATGCCCTTCCAGATATTCGTCGGTGAAGGAAAGCGCGAATTCCAGCTTGCCGTCCAGAAAGTCCTGCAGGGAGGTGTCCGCCGCGGGCGGCGGCGACTGGGGATTGACGGGCGGGGCAACGGCCCTTCCCTTGCCGGCCAGGGGCGCCACCTGCTTCATGGCCAGCAGGAAGGCGTCTTCCTCCTCGTCGACGGGGCGGTTGTCCGGCACGATGGAGGCGGCAAGCGTCTCCTTCGGGGCAGCGGGTGCGGCAGAGGGCTGCGCAGCGGCAGCGGTGCACCGGCGGGCTTTCTTCATCTTTTCCGTGAGGTCGCTCTGATCATCCAGCGAGAAGCCGCGCCCTGCCGTCCGCGACGGGCCCGCCTTTTCCACACGGGTCATGGCCGCCAGGAACAGGGCTGCATCCGCGTCGTCATCCTTGGGGGCGTGGCGGCGTTTGCCGTGGGGGGCGGGTGTGCCGCCTTTCGCCGGGGCCTGCGTCCCCCGGCGGGGGAAAGCGGTGTGATCGAGCGCGGCAAAGGGATTGTTGAAGCGGGAATTGCCGCTGTCGTCGGAATGGGCCTTGTGGGACATGGCGGACCCCCTTGGAAAAAAAAGCCGCGGCTCGGCCGCGGCTTTTTCAGGTTCTGCTGGAAGGATTATTGGGCCGCAGGGGCCGTCTGCGTACCGCCGTCTGCCGGAGCGGCGGCTTCAGGCTTGGCGGCGGGGGCCTGCGGAGCGGCCGGAGCGCTGTCTTCGATGCTCACCGGCGGCGTGCTGAGGATCTGCGATTCGTCGGCGGCCTTGCGCGGGCTAGTGACGTAGGTATAGCTCAGGGACGTGATGACGAAGATGACCGCCATGAAGGCCGTCAGTTTGGCAAGGATGCCCCCTGCGCCGGCGCTGCCGAACACGGAGGTGTTGCCGCCTCCCCCGAAGATGACGCCCATGCCTTCCTTGCCCGCCTGCAGGAGGATGAGGATGACAAGGAGAACGCAAACAATGATGTGAAGCGTTAAGATAAGGGTTTCCACTGCTTCCTCCGGGAAGTCCCGCCTTCAGGTATCACCTGAAGTCCTGCACCGTCGTGTCGGCGGTGCAGACGGGGATTAGGCAAAAATGATCTGGGCGAAAGAATCCGCATCCAAAGAAGCGCCTCCTACCAGAAGGCCGTCCACATTGTCAAGGGCGAGCAGGCCGGCGGCGTTGCCGGGCTTGACGCTGCCGCCGTAGAGCAGCGGCGTGCTCTCCCCTGCCGCGCCGATGATCTCGCGCAGCAGTTCGCGGGCGATGGCGTGCGCCTCGCCAGCCTCTTGCGGGCCGGCCACCTTGCCGGTGCCGATGGCCCAGACCGGTTCGTAGGCCACGGCCAGACGGGCGACGTCGGCAGGCGCGATCTCCGCCAGACCGGCCTGGAGCTGCCGCTGCAGCACGGCGCGCAGCTGGCCGCTCTCCCGCTCGGCAAGGGTCTCTCCGATGCAGAGCATGACGGAAAGGCCCTGGGCCAGGGCAAAGGCCGTCTTGCGGCCGACGAGCTCGTCGCTCTCCAGAAGGACGTGGCGGCGCTCGGAATGGCCCGTCAGGACCCAGGAGGCACCGGCATCCTGCAGCATGCGGGGCGAGATCTCGCCGGTGAAGGCCCCTTCCGCGGCGGGATAGACATCCTGGCCGCCGGCAGCCGCGCAGGTCACCCCTTCAAGGGCGGCGGCCACCTCGGCGATGGCCGTGAACGGCGGATAGACGATGACCTGACGTCCTTCAGGCTGCTTTTCCTTCAGGTGACGGGCCAGCGCCGCGGCCGTTTCGCGGGCTTCGGCCCGGGTTTTGTACATTTTCCAGTTGGCGGCAATAATCTTTTGCATGATGGGCATCCATTCAGGCACTGGCGAGGCGTTCGTAGATCAGGGCATCCTCGTCCGGAGCGCGGTAATAGTTGCGTCGTCGCCCCACCGGGCGAAAATCAAAGCTTTCGTACAGACCGATGGCCGGAGTATTGCTTTCGCGTACTTCCAGCAAACTCTTTTTAATACCCATTTTTCCCGCCACTTGCAAGGCCATTCCCAGGACCCGGCGTCCGAGCCCCTGCCTGCGCCGCTCCGGCGACACGGCGATATTGAGTATTTCCAGTTCATCCGCGCTGTGGTAAAAGGATATGTAGGCCGCAAGCCCCGCCGTCCCCACCAGGCCGAAGGCGGCAAAGGCCGGCTGCTGAAAGGCGGCGCGGCACTGCTCCGCCGTCCAGGGCTGGCTGAAGCAGCATTTTTCCAGGCTGAACATGGCCTGCGCGTCCCCGGCGTGCAGGCGGCGAAATGTCAGATCCTTTCCAGGTGTATCCATGCGGAATCGTCCCTTGCTGGCGGGCACGCACTCCCTGCTGGAAGTCGTCGATGCCCGTAACCGTCCTTTTTGCTGTCTTGCCGAACGCCTTGTGCGGGAGCAGCGGCTTGTCCATCGGGAAATCTGTCTGCTTGTGGAGAGCCGGGAGGCCGTGCTGCTGGCTACCGGTCCGCAGGGATGGGATTTTTTCGGGCGCGGCGTCGTGCCTGCCGGGGCATCCCTGCTGGAGAGCGCCGAGGCGCTGGCCCTGCGGCTGGGGCTGACGGACTGCCGCCTGCGCGAGCTGGGCACGCTGCCGCCCTGCCCGGCTACGGGGCCGGCCTTTGTTTCGCTGTTCGCGCTGCGGGTCGCGCCTTCCCGCATGCGTCTGCTGGCCGAGGACACCGCCACACGCCTGCTGCTGGATCGGGAGGAGTTCCGGGGGCTGGCCCTGCATGGCGGGGAGTTGCTTTCCCCGCTGGTGCGGCATGCCGTCCTGGAAAGCTCCCTGCTGGGTTGAGATCCGCTCTCTTTTCCGTGTGGTGGGCGCGTGGGTGCCCCGCCGTCCCGCGTCTCACCTTTTTCAACGCTGAAAAGGCGTTATGCCGGGGCGCTGCCGGGCTGTGCGACCGTTTGCGCAGCCGTTTGCAGCAGATCGCGCATGGCCTCATGCACATGGCCGTTGGTGGCCAGTATCTCATCCCCGAAGCGGAAGGGCGCACCGTCGCTGCGGCTTATCCGACCTCCGGCTTCCGTGACCAGCAGGATGCCGGCCGCCACATCCCAGGGCTTGAGCCCGCGTTCGAAATAGGCGTCCAGCTGGCCGGAGGCCACGTAGGCCAGATCTATGGAGGCCGCTCCCATGCGCCGCAGGTTCTGCACCTGCGGCAGGACGGCGGCGAGCTGCGCCATGATGTGCGGCATGTCTTCCCGGATGGTGTAAGGGATGCCCGTGGCCACCAGACTGTCCGTCAGCCGGTCGGCGTCGCTGACGGCGAGGCGGACGCCGTTACGGAAGGCCCCTCCGCCGCGGCAGGCCCGGTAGCATTCATGCAGCATGGGCACGTTGACGATGCCCAGCACGGGTTCCCCCTTGTCCCAGAGCGCAACGGACGTGCCCACATGGGGCAGACGGTGCACGAAGTTGGTCGTGCCGTCCACCGGATCGATGATCCAGCACAGACCGTCCGTGCCCGGCCCGAAGGCGTCGCCCTCCTCGGCAAGGATGCCTGCCTGCGGCACGAGCTGTTGCAGCTCCTGCACGAGAAAGGCCTCCACGGCCTCGTCGGTCTCGGTGACGAGGTCGATGCGGCCCTTGTGGCGCACGTGGCTGGGATGCCGCCAGTGTTCAAGGATGATGTCGCCGCTGCGGCGTACCAGGGCTTCCACCTTGTCCGTGAGGTCGGACAGGTTGCAGGAAAGATCGTACATGGCGCGTCAGTTGATGAAGACAGGTTGATACCGTTCCCGGTCCAGCATGGCCTTGGCGGTGCCGCGCAGCACGGTGGTCAGCGGCTCCTTGTCCACAAAGACCTTGAGGCGCGTCTCACGGGCGATGCGCTGATCCAGCCCCCGGAGCAGGGAACCGCCCCCGGCCATGAGCAGGCCGTTGCGGTGGATGTCCGCGGCCAGTTCCGGCGGGGTGCGTTCCAGCGTCCGCAGGACGGCTCCCACGATGGCCTGTATGCATTCGTTGAGCGCCTCGCGGATGTGTCCCTCGCCGATGGTGATGACCTTGGGCGCGCCTTCCACCAGATCCTTGCCGGAGACCTCCAGACGGGGCGAATCGGGACGCGGCACGGCGTTGCCCAGGATCTTCTTGACGTTCTCCGCCGTGATCTCGCCGACTTCGAGCCGGAAGACATCCCGCAGATAGCGCTGCACGGCCATGTTCATGGCGTCTCCGGCCACGCGGACCGACTGGGAGACCGCGATGCCCGACAGGGTGATGACCGCGACCTCGCTGGTGCCGCCGCCGATGTCGAGCACCATGTTGCCCAGCGGCTCGCCCACGGGCAGATCCGCCCCCAGGGCCGCGCCCATGGGCTCTTCCACCAGGGAGACGTCGTGCGCTCCGGCCAGATGGGCGGAGTCGATGACGGCCCGTTTCTCCACCTGCGTGATGCCGGTGGGGATGCAGATGACCATGGACGGCTTGACCAGACGCAGGCCGCTGATGATCTTGCGCACGAAATAGGCGATCATGGCCCGCGTCACGTCGAAGTCCGCGATGACGCCGTCTTTCATGGGGCGGATGGCCCGGATGCGCTGCGGGGTGCGTCCCAGGTATTCACGCGCCTCGCTGCCCACGGCAAGCACCGTGTTTTTCTGGACATCCACGGCGACCACCGAGGGCTCGTTGATGACGATGCCATGCTTGCGGGTGAACAGCAACGTGTTGGCTGTTCCCAGATCCATGGCGATGTCCTGGGCGAAGAAGCGACGAAGCAGATGCGGCAGCATGGCTATTCTTCACCGGCATGAGGGCGCGGGGCGTTGTCCGGATCGTACATGCGGGAACCGCTGGTATGGACCTGCGCCCGCGGCAGCATGTTGCGCAGCCTGGTCTTGAGATAGAGGTTCTCCAGGAAGAGGGCCAGATGATCCACCGCCTGCTGCACGAAGCTGCGCAGGGCCTCGTCCATCTCGCGGGGGGCGCTATGGGCAAGGCAGAGCACGCAGCGCGTGCTCCGGTTGACGATGACCGGCAGACAGATGACGGCCTGGAAGTCCGGCATGTCCGGGAGCTTGGCAAAAAGCATGGTGCCCTGCCCGCCGTTGCTGCCTTCCACAAAGACGGGCTGATCGTTGTTGAACACCCAGCCGGCAAGGCCGCTGTTCATGCTGAATTCCAGCATCTCGCCCTCGTTGAGCAGCAGCTGGGTGGACTCGCACTCAAGGCAGTAGGTCTCACCGGGGCGCACCACCGAGGCAAAGGCGCAGTAGTCGAAATTGGTGGCTTCGGCCACGGTCTTCAGATAGTTCTGGATGAACTGCGGCCAGCGCTTGTGATGGAAGCGCAGGTTCTGGATGACGCAGAGCTGGGCGAAATAGCGGGAGATGTCCCCCCCCAGCGGCTCCGACCCGACCTGTGCGGCCTGCTGGCGGGTAATGAGCTCCGCAAACATCTGCAGGATCTTGTAGTCCTTGTCCGTAAAGGAGTACTGGCGCTTGCTGTCCACGCACAGCGCTCCCCCCGTGGGCACGGGACAACCCATGAAGGCCTTGACCCCGCCCTCTTCCCCGTCGCGGTAATAGCCCAGCGTACTCTGATGCTTGTCGAAATTGGGCACGACCAGCGGCTGGCGGTTGCGCAGGATCCAGCCCACCAGCCCCTTGCCCGGCTGGATGGTGCTGCCCTCCGCGATGCCGTCCCCCAGGCTGAAGGCGGCAACCAGGCGGTGGAGCTCTCCCTCGCCTTCCGTATTCTCCTCCGGCAGGAAGAGAACGGCGGAATAGGCGTCGAAAACGCTGCAGACGATGCTCAGGACGTGCTTTTCAAGGATGTTGTTGTTCATAGGTATGCGGGGAATGACCGGTGTTGAGGGTATGGCCCGTCATCACGGACGACGGCGTAACGATACCAGAGGAAGGGGCAGGCCGCAACTGCCCCGCGCCCGTCGCTTTTTTTGTAAAAACGGCGGGCAAGGGGCTGGAAATCGATGGAAAAATATCGTAGAATCATTGAACTAAGCAGAGAAGGTGACGCATGCTCAAATGGCAAGAAGTTTTCAGCAAGAACGGCCTGCCCTGGCAGGACGCGGAAACGCTTGCCGAGCCGTTGTCGTGCAGCACCCTTGCGCAGCTCAAGTCCTTTCTTGATGCGGTACATATTCGTTTCTGTCTGGTCAAGCCCTTTCAGGAGTCCAAGGGCTACCCGCTGGTGGAGTCGCGCGAGCTGCTCCCCTCCTTCGACAACGACATGTTCGAGCACAAGGACTTGCCCGGCTTTGCCATGGTGGCCTTTGCCCGGCAGCTGCACTATTTTTCCGAGATCTTCCAGTACGACAAGCTGCATCCGGTCGTCACCGAGGTGGAGGGCGTGTCCTGCTGTCCGCTGGAAAGCCAGGTATACCATCAGAATCTGGAGACCCTGGCTTCCCGCCTGCCGCGCCTGCATCAGGACGTTTTCCGGCAGCAGTTCCGCACGGCGGACACCTCCCTGCTGGACACCTATCCGGCGCTCGTGCCCTATCTCTGCAGCATGGACAGGGCGCAGGTGCTGGCGCTGGATGCCGGGCGGCAGTTCCATCTGGCCGGCATCTTCGCCTCCTTCCCCTCGGATATCGACAGCGAGCTCAAGCGTTTCGGCATCCGCATCGGCAAGTTCGTCTACGGCGACAACGAGCTGTACGAACGCAACCGCATGTTCGTCTATCAATATCTCATGGAGCTTTACGGCTTCCCCATCGTGTCCGAACGCCGCACCTCGTCCGCCCTTTTCGCCCGCAAGCTGCACAAGATGGGGGAACGCTTCCTGCTGCGGGTGCTGGGGCAGACGGACCGCACCCTCACCACCTATACGGCGGACGGCGAGAACCGCCGCTATCCCCTGCTGGAAAAGATCGCGCTCGTCAAGGTGGACGAGGATCAGGAAGAGGTCATCGAACGCATCGAGGAAGGCGGCTTTTTCCTCGACAGGGCCCGCCGGGTCGTCATCATCCGCGTCACCTACCGCCAGCACAGTTTCGACCAGAGCAACGTCCGGCAGGACCGCGCCCTGTCGGTCGCCTTCCAGGAAGTGCTGCACCCGCTGACGGGGCAGCCGCTGCCGGGCCTCAACATCATCAAGGACACCACCAACATGTTCCTGCGCCTCAACGACATCGTGCGTGGGGAGTATTCGGGCCGCATCGTCTACAAGCGTACCGAAGTGGTGGAGAACACCGATACCGACGAAAAACGGCTCAAGTTCCTTTATGCCTGGCTGACCAAGCATCAGCGCCGCATGATCAGCTACAGCGACGAGTTCTTTTCCAACGTGAGCAAGGTCCTTTCCCGCTATCTTTACGCGCCGGAGAACGACGAGGCCTTCGAGACCATGCGCGAGCTGCACCGCGAGGTCTGCACACGCTTCAGCTATATCCAGCAGGCGCGGCGCGTGCGCATCCTGGAGGATCTGCGCCTGCGCACCTTCAAGGGGGCGCGCATCACCTACCGCCAGATGATGCGCGAGGCGCACGCCCAGCTCACGGACCTCAAGTTCGAGATCTCCACCTTCTTCCCTGATCTTGTGGATGCCATCATGAAGTGCGTGGAGGGCATCTTGTCCGACCGCTACCTGCTGCGGACGTATATGGAGCCCCCGGAAGAGCAGTTGAGCAAGGCCGGGCTTGAAATACGGCGCAATTATGGCAAACTGGTGTCTCTGATGGACGGTTTCAAGGCTGTCCGCAAGGCAAGAACCCACAAGGACGAGGCCCTGTCGTGAGCGAACATCGTTTTTATCTGGCGCCGGAAAGCTGGCCTGACGCCCCGCAGGGCGAGGCCCTGCTCGAAGGTCAGGAGGCCGTGCACCTGGCGCAGTCCCTGCGCCTTGGGCCGGGGACGGACGTCACCCTGCTGGACGGCCGGGGGCGTACCGGCCGGTTCTCCATCGTGGAATGCGGCAAGCGCAGGGTGCGTCTTGTCTGCCGCAGCATGGACGTTTCCCCGGAACCCGTCTCCCGCGCCATCATCGCCCTGGCCTTCAGCAAGGCCGTGCGGCGCGGCTTCTTTATGGAAAAGGCCGTGGAGCTGGGCGCTTGGGAGGTCTGGCTCTGGCAGGGGGATCACAGTCAGGGACGGCTGCCCGCCGACACCCGGGAATCCTGGCAGAACCAGATGATCGCCGGCGCCAAGCAGTGCGGCAATCCCTGGCTGCCGCAGATCCGCGCCCTGTCCGGCGGCATCACGGACGTGCTTGCCCTGTCCGAACAGGTGGATCAGCGTATCCTGCCCTGGGAGCTGCAGGACGGCTCGTCCATGCTGACGCCCGATATGGCGGGCCGGCCCGGCACGACCCTCTATGTCATCGGGCCTGAAGGCGGTTTTTCAGCGCGTGAGCTGGAGGCGATGCAGGCGGCCTCCTTCCGCATGGTCAGCCTGGGGCAGCGGATCCTGCGCTGCGAGACGGCGGCAACCCTTTGTCTGGGGATTCACTGGTGGGCTTCGCATCTCACGACCAACCGTCCCTCCTAGATAGCGGCGGGGAGGCCCGCCCCCTGCCGGAGCGACTGCGTCCGGAGGGGCTGGATCTTTTCCTCGGACAGCCGCATCTTGCGGCCAAGATCCGTTCGTTCATGCAGGCCCCGCGCCTGCCCAGCCTGCTTTTTTTCGGCCCGCCCGGCTGCGGAAAGTCCACCCTGGCCCTGTTGCTGGCGCGCGCCAGCGGCAAGCGCTATCTCCGCATCAGCGCGCCGGAGGCGGGGCTCCAGCATCTGCGGCGCTCGCTGGCCGGCGTGGAAGTGCTCGTGCTGGACGAGCTGCACCGTTTTTCCAAGGCCCAGCAGGATTTTTTCCTGCCGTTGCTGGAATCCGGCGAACTGACGCTGTTGGCCAGCACCACGGAGAATCCCTCCTTCAGCGTGACGCGTCAGCTGCTCTCGCGCCTGCATGTGCTGCGGCTGCGTCCGCTGGGGCGTACGGAGCTCATGGAGCTTGCGCGGCGCGGCGCGGAGTCCCTGCACATCACGCTGGATGACGCCGCCCGCGAAGTGCTGGCGTCCGCGGCGGGCGGCGATGCCCGCACCCTGCTCAACCTGGTGGAGTATGCGGCCGCCCTGCCGGAAGAGAGCCGCCATGCCGAGCCGCTCAAGGCCGCCCTGCCGGAAATGCTGGCCCGGCATGACAAGGACGGCGACAATCATTACGAGCTGGCCTCGGCGCTCATCAAGTCCATCCGCGGCAGCGACGTGGACGCGGCCCTCTTCTATCTGGCCTGCCTGCTGGAAGGCGGCGAGGATCCCCGCTTCATCTGCCGCCGCCTCATCCTTTCGGCCTCCGAGGACGTGGGGCTGGCCGATCCCCAGGCGCTGCCGCTGGCCGTGGCCTGCCAGCAGGCCGTGGAATTCGTGGGCATGCCGGAAGGCTTCATCCCGCTGGCGGAAACGGTGGTCTATCTGGCGCTTGCCCGCAAGAGCAATTCCAGCTATGCCGCCTACCTCAATGCCCAGCGCGAGGTGAAGCTCAACGGCGTGCCGCCCGTGCCCCTGCATCTGCGCAACGCCACGACCCAGCTGCAACGGGAATGGGGCTACGGCAAGGACTACAAATATCCGCACAATTACCCCGAGGGCTATGTGGAACAGGCCTACCTGCCGGATGAGGTGCAGGGACGCCGTTTTTACCAGCCGAAGGACTGCGGGGATGAGGCGCGCCTGAGTCAGTGGTGGCGCAGGATCCATAAAATTCATAAGGATGGCTGACGGATGAAGATGCCCATGCCCTTTGACGACAGTTTTTTCTGCCGCAAGTTCCTGAAGGAGGACAGCTACCGCAGCGCTGCCCTGCCCGCGGTACCGGCGCCGGGCCTGCTGCGCTCCTGCGGCTTCTATTACCGGCTTTTCCTGGGGCCCGTGCGCTGGCTGTGCGCCAAAGCCGCCCGCGGCGAATGCACGGATGCGGCCTGGGTGCATGCCAGCGCCTGGGTGGCCGAACTCATGGAAGGGCTGGGCTGCCCCATCTTTGTGGACGGCATGCGCCATTTTGAACGGCTCGACGGGCCGTGCCTCTTTGTGGGCAACCACATGAGCACGCTGGAGACCTTCCTTCTCCCCAGCATCATTCGCCCGTTCCGCCCCGTGACCTTTGTGGTCAAGAAAAGTTTGACCACCATGCCCTTTTTTGGGGCGGTCATGCGTTCGCGCGATCCCATCGTCGTGGAGCGCGTCAATCCCCGGCAGGACCTGGCCGCGGTGCTGGAGGGCGGGCAACGCTTGCTGGAAAAGGGCATCTCCGTCATCGTCTTCCCGCAGAGCACGCGCACCCGGCAGTTCAGCGAGGAGCATTTCAATACCATCGGCATCAAGCTTGCGCGCAAGGCCGGCGTGCCCGTCGTGCCGCTGGCCCTCAAGACGGACGCCTGGGGCAAGGGCAGGCACGTCAAGGAGCTGGGCCCGGTGCGCCCCGGCATGCCGGTACGTTTCGTCTTTGGGGAAGCCATGCGCGTCAACGGCAACGGCAAGGCGGAGCATGCCGCCGTCTGCTCGTTCATTCGTGAGCATCTTGTCCGCTGGGAGGCGGAGGACGGCGTCAACGGCGCGGCATGAGCCTGCCAGGCTTCCGGCCCTGCCATGTGTAGCGAAAGGGAGGGGACGCCATGCGCCCCTCCCTATTTTAATGTAGTATATATGCCCGTTCCGGCTGCCAGAGCGTTTTTCCAGAAAAAGGGAGAGCGCGAGGCGGCCGCAAAACGCCGCCCTGCCGTTCGAAGGGCGTGGATTTTTTTGAGGAGAGCTGCTGGTCTCCATGCGAGCGGGGTCTCCGCTGCCGATCCTTTGGACGGAGCAAAGGTATTTTTTCGTCTGGAAGGCCCGGCGGCGGGGCTTTTTGCGGGGCGTCCGCGAAGAGGTTTGCCCTGCAGGGGCCAGGGCAGCCGCAACGGCGGACGCAAAAAAGGGGTTATGCTTTCGCATAACCCCTTGATTTTTCTGGTCGGGATGGCGCGATTTGAACGCGCGGCCTCAGCGTCCCGAACGCTGCGCTCTAGCCAAACTGAGCCACATCCCGTTGCGAAAAAGAACCTAGCCCAACGCGGGAAGAATTGCAAGCCTTTTTTTCATTTGTCAATTTTTTTTATCTGCGGTAGATTTTTTCCGTTGAGCGATGAACTACTTTAGCTCTGGAGCTTTCCCGTGGTACGAGTTCTTGTCGTTGACGATTCTACGTTTATGCGCAGCGCCATCGTGGCCCTGCTGGAAAAAGATCCTGAGATCACCGTTTGCGGCACCGCCAAGGACGGGCAGGACTGTTTGGCCAAGGTTGCCCAGCTGCAACCGGACATCATCACCCTGGATGTGGAAATGCCGCGCATGGACGGGCTGGCGACGCTCAAGGAACTGATGCGGACCAGCCCCCTGCCTGTGCTCATGGTCAGCTCCCTGACGGCCGAAGGGGCGGAAACGACCCTCAAGGCCCTGGAGTACGGGGCGCTTGACTTCATTGCCAAGGTGAGCGGTGCGGATCAGGAGGACTTCGGCGTCGAGCTGCGCCACAAGGTCAAGTCCATAGCCCGGCGCAAGGCCTTCCTTCGCCTGCGCTACACGCGGACCAATCTTGAGGCCGGCCGCAGCACCTCCCCTTCTTCCTCCGCCGGCACTTCTTCCTCGTCCTCTTTCGGCAGCGCCCGCCCCTCTTCCCTGTCTTCCGGTCTGAGCAAGACGTCCGGTACGAGCAGCCTTTCCGGCAGCACGTCCCTCGCCTCGCGTCAGAGCGCGACGGCCCGTCCGTCGTTGCGGAGTTCCTCCCCGGCGGCAAGCGCGAGCGCCCCGGCGGCGGGCGGCATCATCCGCCCCTGCAGCGGAGCGCATGACATCGTCGTTATCGGCGTTTCCACCGGGGGGCCGCCGGTGGTGCAGAAGATCCTTTCCGCCCTGCCCGCCAATTTCCCTGCCTGCATCCTGGTCGCCCAGCACATGCCGGCGACCTTTACCGGGCCGTTCGCCAAACGCCTCGACAGCGTCTGTCAGATCTCGGTGACGGAAGCCGCCAACGGCGACAAGATCCAGAACGGGCATGCCTATGTCTGCCCCGGCGGCAAGCATATCGGCATCCAGATGCGGGGGCCGCTGCCGGAAGTGCTGGTGACGACGGAACCGACCTCCGCGCTGTACAAGCCCAGCGTCAACGTGCTTATGGAAACGGCGGGCAATGGTCTGGGCCGGCGGGTGCTGGGCGTCATGCTTACCGGCATGGGTTCCGACGGCTGCGAGGGCGCCAAGGTGCTCAAGCAGAGAGGCGGTTACCTGATCGCCCAGAACGAGGCCTCCTGCGTGGTCTACGGCATGCCCAAGGCGGTCGTGGATGCGGGACTGGCCGATCAGATTCTTGATGTCGATGATATCGCCAAGGCAATAATGGCCTGCGTAAAAGGTTAGTTGACCCCCTACTCAAGGACACGATCATGCTCGACTCGTCTACCAATGTGCATCAGATACTGGAAAATCTTCAGAGCGAAGACAGTGACGCCATTCGCAGCGGCGCGTTTGCCGCGGGTGACGCGGGCCTTGAGGAGGCCCTCCCCTATCTGTGCAAACATCTGACCAGTGAAAATCTGGGCATACAGGAAGCGGCGGAGTACGCCCTGCGCAAGATCCGCGGCGCGCGGACCGTGGATGCCGTGCTGCCGCTGCTGCGCCATGACGATGCGCCCATCCGTAACGTGGCCATGGATATCCTGCGCGAGATCGGCGTGGACAGCATGCGCTCCCTGCGCGAATGGCTGCATGACGAGGATCCGGATGTCCGCATTTTCGTGTCCGATATCCTGGGGTATACGCAGGACCATCTTGCCGTGCCCCTGCTGGGCGAAGTGCTGTTGCACGACCCCGAGGTCAATGTGCGCTATCAGGCGGCCGTGAGCCTGGGGACGCTGGGCTTCCCCGAAGCGGTGGACTATCTGGCCAAGGCCATGATGGAAGACGAGGAATGGGTGCAGTTCGCCGTAGTGGAAGCCCTGAGCCGCATCAATGACGAATCGACCATCCGGGCCCTCGTGCAGGTGCTGCCGGATGTCTCGCCGCTGGTGTGCTCCGCCATCATCGACGCCATCGGCAGCGTGGGCGACATCAAGACCATCCCGCTGCTGTTCAAGTCGCTGGAGAACGTCAGCGTGGCCCTGCGGCACAAGACCGTCAAGGCCATCGTCCAGATCCTCGGCGGGCAGTCTCTCTCGTTGCTCACGCCGAAACTCCAGGAACGACTGCGCGTCTATCTGCTGGATGCCCTGACGGACAACGATGAAGACATCCTCATGGCTGCCCTGCAGGGCCTGAGCTTCATGGGAGACGGCGAAGCCTCGCAGGCGGTCTTCGATCTTGCCTGCCGCCTGGACCCCGACCAGTCCCCCGAGCTCTATGAAGCGACCATCCGCGCCATTGCCTCCATCGGCTATAATGACGTCATCCGCGATGCCCTGACCAGCAAGGACGACCTGCACATCATGATCGCCATGGAAGCCTGCCAGCTCATGGGCGATCACCGGCCTGTGGAGGTCATCAAGAGCATTTTCTGGGACCTGGGCAGCGAGTTGCAGCGTGCGGGCATGGCCGAGCTCTCCCAGCTGGGGACGCCGGAGGACATCCCCTTCTTCAAGGAAGTCGTCACCCGCTGCGACGATCCGGAGATCCTCAAGAGCGCGCTCATCTTCTTCGGCAACCAGCACGGCTGCGAAGACGCGTGCACCGTGGCTTTCAGCCAGCTCGATCACCGTTATGTGGACGTGCAGGAAATGGCCCTCGAAGCCTGCATCAATCTGCACAGTCCCATCCTCAACGAGCGCTTCCGTGAACGCATGAACAGCGATGACGACATGCAGCGGCTCATGGCCGTTTATGCCATGGGGCGTTACAGCGTGACGGAGAACCTCAGCGAGATCACCGATGCCCTGGAGGATCAGAGCCCGCGCGTGCGCCAGATGGCGGTGGAGGCCTTCCTCAATCTCGGCATAGAGGCCGAACGCTACCTGCCGCGCATCATCCCCCGTCTCTTTGATGAAAACAAGGACGTCCGCGCCGCTGTCGTCAACCTCCTTGGTCAGATCGGCACGCCGTCCGTCATGCCGCATCTGATGACGGCCCTCAACGATGACAATGACTGGGTGCGTATCCGCGCCGTCGAGGCGCTGGGGCTCAACAAGGCCATTGATGCGGTGCCGACGCTGGCGTCCATGCTGGAGCATTCCAGCCCCATGCTCACCTTCAAGATCATTGAGGTGCTGGGCAAGATTGGCGGCAATGTCGCCTTCAGCGTGCTGCTGAGCATGATGGATCATGAAGATCCCGAGATCCAGCACGCCGCTGCCGAAGCTGTCGCCGCCATTCAGGCCGAACAGGAGTAACCATCATGAGCCAGCAGCGCCCTTCTTTTTTAAGTGGTGACGGCAAGCTCTCGTCAGAGAAGGACAAGGATTCTTCTCTGCGCAAGCCTGCCGAGGCTTCCCGTCCCTTTTCCTCCCTGCGCAGCACGACCGGCACGACCGGCAGCACGCTGGGGTCGGGACTGGGCGCCGGCTCCGGCAAAACGGAGTCTCCTTTCCGTTCCTCATTCGGCAGTCAGACCAGCGGCAGTTCCTTGGGGAGCGGGTCCGCCTTTTCTTCCGGTTTGCGCAGCAGCGGCGGGCTGGGGAGCACGACCGGCTCCGGTCAGACCGGGGGGCTTTCTTCCGGTCTTTCCTCGCCGACGCGGCCTTCCGCCTTTTCCCGTCCCGCAACGCCTGCGGGCACAGGGTTGAGCTCGCCGTCTTCCGGCCTTGGCACGTCGCCCTCTCCCTTCCGGTCTTCCCTGGGGCAGCAGACCGGCGCCAATGCGGCGGGGGCCGGCACGGGTGGCCTGCGCTCGCCGTTGAGCGGTCTCAGCCGCCCCGGCCAGGATGCCGCGGCGCGGCCGGGGTTGACGCCCTCCTCGCCGTTCAGGCCGGCCGGGCAGACGCCGCCCTCCTCCGCTCCCGCCACCTCCCCGTTTCGGACGCAGAATGCGCTGGGCGGTCTGCGCACGCCCTCGCCGACGTCGGCCTTTCGGCCTGCTCCCGGCAGCGGCGTATTGTCCGGCTCGTCCACGCCCTTCCGCAAGGATCTGCAGATCTCTGATGAGGAGTTCCTGCAACTGCGGGACTTCATCTATCAGGTGTGCGGCATCTTCATTGCGGAAAATCGCAAGTACCTGGTGGAAAACCGGCTCTCCAACCGCATCAAGGAACTGAACCTCAAGTCTTACAGCGAATATTACAATTTCCTGCGTTTCGACAACAGCCGCAAGGAAGAGCTCAACCGTCTTTTCGAGGTGGTCACGACCAACGAAACGAGCTTTTTCCGTAATCCGCCGCAGCTCAAGGTCTTTCAGGACTATGTGCTCAAGGAGGTCATCGACGAGTGCCGCAAGACAGGCCGCAAGCGCCTGCGCATCTGGTCGGCGGGCTGTAGTACCGGCGAAGAGCCGTATACGCTGGCCATCATCCTTTATGAGGTGCTGAAGTCGGAGATCCGCTCGTGGGACATCAAGATCACGGCCAACGACCTTTCGGAGGCCGTTCTGGCGGCTGCCCGCCGCGGCATCTACAACGAGTATGCCCTGCGCACCACCCCGCCGGAGATCGTTTCCGCCTATTTCACCAAGGACGGCAACGTCTACAAGATCAAACCGGAGCTGAAACAGCTCGTCTCCTTCGGCCAGATCAACCTGAGCGACAAGGAGCAGCTGCGGCGCGTCGAGAAATCGCAGATCGTTTTTTGCCGTAATGTTATCATTTATTTTGACGATGATATGAAGCGCAAGGTCATCAGCGCGTTTTACGACAATCTTGAGCCCAACGGCATGCTGCTTATCGGACATTCCGAATCGCTGCACAATATCAGCCGTGCGTTCAAGCCGGAGCACCATACCGGCACCATTGTCTATCGCAAGATGAGCTGAGGTCATGGCCGCCAAGGTTCTTGCTGTTGCCAATCAGAAAGGGGGAGTGGGCAAGACGACCACCTCGCTCAGTCTTGGCGGCGCGCTGGCGCGCAAGGGCAGTCGGGTGCTGGTGCTGGATCTTGATCCTCATGCCTGCGCCACGCTGCATGCGCGCCTGTACCCCGAAACGGTCACCGTCAGTCTGTACGAGCTTTTTGTCGCCAAGGAGAGCGAGTGGCCTGCCGTCTGGGAACAGCTCATCCATCCCCAGGCCATTTCGGGCATGGATATTGCGCCCGGCAGCATTCGTCTGAATGATCTGGAAGATGTCATGCACAACAGAACGTGCAAGGGAACGATTCTTGCACGTGCTTTGCGGAAGGTGCGCGACCGGTACGATTTTATCCTGTTGGACTGTCCGCCGCATATGTGCCTGATGCTCGTCAATGCCCTGCTGGCCAGCGACCTGCTGATCATCCCCATTCAGACGGATTTTCTGGCGCTGCATGGCCTGCGGCTGCTGTTCGACTCGCTGCATACGCTGAACAAGGTGCTGCCGTCGCCCATACGCTACCGGGCCGTAGCCACCATGTACGACAAACGGGCCAAAGCCTGCATGCATGTGCTGGAGCTGCTGCAGAAAAAGATGGATGGCGCTATTTTTGAGACGGTCATCGGCGTGGACACGCGTTTTCGTGAGGCCAGCGCCCTGGGCTGCACTATTTTTGACATCGATCCCAAGTCCCGCGGCGCGTGCGCGTACGCCGACATGGCCGAGGAGGTGCTGAAACTATGGTGAAAACTCCTGCCGAATATTTTGCCGACCTGGATTTGCATCTTTCCGGCAAGGATGCGGCCACCGCTCCTCTTTCGCGTGCGGAACAGTCCTTTGTGGAGAAGTACCTCGGCCCCGATGCCCTGGCGGGCATCCCCGTCATCACGTCCCCCGAGTCGCTGATGCAGGGGGGCGCGGCTCAGGCCGGGGTGCAGGTTCTTCCGCAGGACACTGCCCTCGTGCCGGCTCCTCTCGCTGCCGCCGCGGACAGCCGCCCTGCCCTCGTCGCAGAGGAGGCGTCCGACGTCGACGAGGCGGAGGATCAGCGCCGTCTGCTCTTTTCCGCCGCCGAGATCCAGCTGGTGTCCGTGCGCATCGCCGGAACGTCCTTCCTGCTGCCCATCATGGCCATCAGCGAGGTCCTGCGGCATATGCCGCTGGCGCTGCTGCCCCGCGCGCCCCGTCATGTGGCGGGGGTCATCAATCTCCGCGGAAGGCTTACCCCGCTCGTCCATCTGTGCATGCTGGTCAGCAGCGACGCCTCGCCGCGCTACAATGCGGACAGCCTGGTGGTGGTCTGCCCCTGCGGAGGTATCCAGATAGGTCTCATCATTGACAAAGTGGAAAATATTTATACCGTGCAGCAGCAGGAACTCAACTGGAACCCCGAGACCCACTTCGGCGAAGCTGCGGAATGCCTCTATGCGCTCGCCCGCATCGGCGAGCATCTTTACGGCATCCTTGCGCCGGAACGCATCGGGCAGATCCTTTGCCGCTGAGCGCAAGCTTCCAGTTATCCGGCAGACTTGCCAAGCCCCCTGAAACTCTCTAGACTCAGCTTCAAACGCCTTTGCACGAGGATGGCACGACATGAGCAAGCATATACTGGTGGTGGACGATTCCAAGACGATTCGCAATCTTGTGGCCTTTGTGCTCAAGGCCGAGGGCTTTCGTGTCAGCACCGCCGAAGACGGTCTTGACGCCATGGAAAAGCTGTACAGCCTGGAGCAGGTGGATCTTATCGTTTCCGACGTCAATATGCCGCGCATGGACGGCTTTACCTTCATCAAGAATATCCGCGCACAGGATGCCTACAAGGACATCCCCATCATCGTGCTTTCCACCGAAGGCCAGGAAAAGGACATCCAGACCGGCATGGCGCTCGGGGCCAATCTGTACATGGTGAAGCCCGCCCAGCCAGAAAAAATGGTCCGTAACATAAAGATGCTCCTTGGCTAGCCGATATACTAGGCAAGTGCGCCTGAATGGCATACTCTCAAGCCAAGTAGGTATGGTATGAGTCAAGATTTTTTTGATCCGGAACTCTTTGCCGACTTCATCAACGAAGCCAAGGAGCATCTGGAAACTATCGAGCCGAACTTGTTGGAGCTGGAAAAGGCTCCGGACAATCTTGCGCTTCTCAATGATATCTTTCGGCCCATGCACTCCCTGAAAGGGGCGTCCGGCTTTCTTGGGCTGAACCGTATCAATCAGCTTGCCCACAAGTCGGAAAACATTCTGGACGAACTGCGCAAGGGGACGATGGTGGTCACGCCCGAGATCATGGACGTGATCCTTTCCTCCACTGACGCCCTGCGCCAGATGGTCGAGAATCTCGAGGCGACGAACTCCGAAGGTGATGTGGAGATAGATCACATCATTGCCCAGATCGAAGCCATCATGAATGGCGAGACGGCCGCAGCGCCCGCTGCTGAGGCCGCGCCGGCGGAAGCGCCCGCTGCGGAACCGGAACCGGCGCCCGCTGCCGAAGCTGCGCCTGCGCCGGCTCCCGAAGCGCCTGCTGCTGAAGCGCCGGCCGCGGCTCCTGCGGAGGCCGCCGGCGGCGAAGCGGCGGAAGGCGCGGGCATAAGCAGCAAGGAGTGGGTCGCCAACCTGCCGGATACGCAGGAGTATGCGCTCAATGCCTTCGGCGAGGGGCACCTCAAAGACTTTATCGATGAATCTCTTGAAATCACCGGCAACCTCAATGACGGTCTGCTGCAGCTGGAAGAAGGAGACGGACAGGACGATCTGGTCAATGACCTTTTCCGTTTCTTCCACAATATGAAGGGCAACAGCGGCATCATCGGCTATAATGAGCTGAATGCCCTGACGCATGAAGCGGAGACCCTGCTCAACAATGTCCGCCAGGGCAAGATGACGCCCACCCATGAGCTCATCGACCTTCTGCTCCTGGTGGTGGACGTCATGGAGGCCCTTGTCGGGCGTATCGATGTCGCCAGCGGCAAAACGCGGCCCTTTGATACCGAACCTATCCTGACGCAGCTGAAAAAGGCGGTGGCCGGCGAAGAAGTCGCCCTCCCCCCTGCGCTCATCGCGGCCCAGAAAGGCGGCAAGCCCAAGGATGCCGATGCGGCCAAGGACGTGGAAGTGGTGACGCCGGTCATCATCCCCATGGGCGCGGAAGGGGACGATCTGGATGCCTTCCAGGCGACCGTCAAGCAGCAGTTTGAGATCATCAATGCCGCGCTGGCCACCCTGCGCAAGGATGGCGCGCACAAGGACTCGGAGGATGCCCTTTTCCGCTGCCTGACGGCCATCAAGAACGCCAGCAGCTTTGTGGGCTTCAATGACGTCAAGGAGTATGCCGAGCGGACCGCCGGCATCGTCGATCAGGGCCGTTCCCAGGGCATCGACTTCTCCCTGATGGTCGACCTTATTTCGCAAGAGACCGCCATCATCGAAGAAATGGCGGCGGCAGACGTGAAAAAGAAGCGTGAGGCGGCTCCGGCGGCCGCTCCCGAGGCTGCGGCGCCCGCTGCGGCTCCGGCAGCCGAGCCGGAAAAGCCCGCAGCCGCTCCTGAGGCCAAGCCTGCACCCGCATCGGCCGCTGCGGCGCCCGCGCCTGCTCCTGCAGCCGCGCCCAAGCCCGCCGCTCCTGCTGCGCCTGCGGCAGCCGCCAAGCCCGCGGCTCCTGCGGCCAAGCCCGCCGCTTCCGCCGCCAAGCCTGCGGCCAAGCCGGCTACGGAAACGGCGCAGAAGAGCTCTTCCATCCGTGTGGACCATGAGCGTCTTGACCACCTCATGAACCTCATCGGCGAGCTCATCATCAACCGTAACCGTTATGCCCTCATTGCCCGTTCCCTGGAATCCGGCGGGACGGACGTGGACATCTCGCAGGTGGCGCAGAGCCTTTCGGAAACGACCTACGCCATGGCGCGCATTTCCGATGACCTTCAGGATACCATCATGAAGGTGCGCATGGTGCCGGTCTCTTCCGTGTTTTCCCGCTTCCCTCGCCTGGTGCGCGACCTTTCCCGCAAGAGCGGCAAGGAAGTGGACCTCGTCATGGAAGGCGAGGAAACGGAACTGGACAAGAGCGTGGTGGAAGCCATCGGCGACCCGCTGGTGCACCTTATCCGTAACTCCGTCGACCACGGCATCGAGCCGGAAGATGTGCGCGTGGCCGCCGGCAAGTCCCCCAAGGGCCGCGTGACCCTGCGTGCCTTCCACAAGGGGAACTCCGTCGCCATCGAGATCGAGGACGACGGTAAGGGCATCGACCCCGAAAAGATGCGTGAGGTGGCCGTCCGCAAGGGGATCATCACGGCGGAAGAAGCCGCTCAGCTGGATGATCGTGAAGCGGTCGAACTCATCTTCGCGCCTGGCTTCTCCTCTGCGGACAAGATCACGGACATCTCCGGTCGTGGTGTGGGTATGGACGTGGTGCGTACCAACATCAAGAACCTCAAGGGGAGCGTCAGCACCAATACCGAGCTGGGCAAGGGCACGCGTTTCACGCTGAGCCTGCCGCTGACGCTGGCCATTATCGATGCCCTGATGGTCAATGTGTCCGGTCAGACCTACGCCATCCCGCTGGATGCTGTCTCGGAGACCACCAAGATCGAATGCAGCCGCCTCACGGATGTGAAGGGACGCAAGGCCGTCACCCTGCGCGGCGAGGTGCTGGGCATCGTGGAACTGGCGGAGATGCTGGATCTGCCGCGTACGGATCCGCTGCCTGAAGTGCTCTCCGTCGTGGTCATCCATGACAATGACCGCCGCCTCGGTCTGGTGGTGGACCGACTGCTGGAACGGCAGGAAATCGTCATCAAGCCCCTGGGCGCTTACCTTGGCGACCTCAAGGGGATCTCCGGGGCGACCATCATGGGCGACGGTTCGGTCATCCTCATCCTTGATCCGCATGAGATCTATGTGATGTCCACGTCCAAGGCCAGCAACAGCCTGGGCAATGAACCGCCCAAGGGCGTCTCTCGCGCCTCCTCTTCCGAGTCTTCGGGCTGTGAGGAGTTCACCATCTGACGTGGAGTCAGTCTATCGACCCAGAGACGGGCGTCACCTCATAGGTGATGCCCGTTTTTTGTATGAAGAAAACCTCCCGCTAGGCGGGAGGTTCAAAAAAGCTTAAAGCTTTGCGTGTGTTATAAAAACTCCTTTTGATTTGCTAGCATCACGTTGCGGTCTGGCAACTGCAACAATGAAGCAAATCAAAAGGAGGTCACAA
>DGYFI06202__coassemble_532_pt1 | contig 25647 bp, 22 predicted proteins | sample DGYFI06202__metabat2_high_PE_036 | metagenome-assembled genome bin DGYFI06202
AGTCGCTCTCGCGACTACCAGAGCAATCCACATTTTCAATGTGGAATTGCTCTAAGGCAAACGGAGCTTGTACGAGAAATATTGATTATATATTGAGATTATTCGTAAAATTAGTAATAATAGGTTCTAGGAGCCGTGACAGGTCGATCCTGCCTGACGTGCCGGGCTGACACAAAAAATGTGCAACGATCAGGCCACTGCCGGGGGCGCATCCATGACCAAGCTCTGCTTCTCGCTGTTGCTGCTGACCGCTTTGGGCGGTTTGACCACGCTGGAACATGGGATCGACATGTTCCCGATGTTCAGACCGTCATCCGACGCGGCCCTCCTCGGAACTCTCGCGCTGCTCTATATCCCCCCCATCGTCATAGCCTTGCAGGCGGCCGCCCCCCGCAACGATCCGGCCCTTTCCCTGACGGCCTTTGGCTTCACTGCCTGCTGGTTCCTTTACTGGATTGACATGTGGGACGGCGACGCGCTTCTGCCCCTGGCTTTTATCGGCTGCCTGGCGCTGCTGTGCGGCCTGTTGTTCCACGCGGTCGTTCGCGCGTTCAGACCCGGGGACCGGCGTCTCCTTCTGCTGCTGATCCTTTTGGGCGGCATCTTCGGGATGCATCGCTTCTATGCCGGACGTCCCTTGTCCGGCCTTTACATGCTGCTGCTGGGCCCGTTCGGTCTGCTCTCCCTTGTGTTCGGCTTTGGCCTGCTCCCGCTCAGCGCGGTGACGATCTGGGTGCTGATAGACCTTGTTTTCGTTGCAAGGGGGCGCTTCAGGGACGGACAGGGCCGCCGCATCACCGGGCGGCAGGATGAAGGAAGGGACGAGAGCAACTCGCGGAGCCGCCGCAGGCTTACGCTGCTGACCATTTTTCTGGGAGTCGTCGGGGCACACCGCTTCCTTGTCCGGCGTCCGTATACCGGGCTCTGTATGCTATGCCTGTTCCTGGTGAACGTGTACTACCTGCAGTATGGCCCGCTCCTGACGACATTTAACGGTAACGGCTGCTGGTGGCTCCTTACCTTCCCGTTGCAATTGAGCTGGCTGCTCAGCGACATCGCCGCCGTGAGCTGCGGCTGCTTCAGAGAGGGCACAAGACGCCCCGCCACCGCCTGAGCGGGGGAAAGACACGGCAGGAAGAAAGGATGCCCGCCCTCTTCTCCTCTGAGCGGCCGGGCATGAGCGCTTTGTCTTTGAAAAAGATAAAGTGCGCCAAGGGGCGTTGCCTCGTGCCCCTGACGCTTCCCCCGGCAAAAGCACGCTGGGGAAGGGATGGGGCCGTGCCTGTTAGGCGACAAAGGAGCCTTACAGGCCTCGACAGTAAGGCAAGGGGTTTCCCTTCCCCCCAAGCACGCAGCAAAGAGTGTCAACAGGCCCTAAGGGGCCGATTGAGGGGAGGGCTGGCGGGCGGCCTGGTCGGCCTTGAGCTGCCCGCAGGCGGCCTTGATGTCCTGCCCCTTGGATTTGCGGATGATGGCCGTGATGTGGCGATCCCAGAGCATTTTCTCGAAGGCCAGCACGCGTTCCGGCGTGGGAGCCTCGTAGGGGGCATTCTCGGCGGGATTGTAGACGATGAGGTTGAGCTTGCCCTTGATGTCGCTGACCACGCGCGCCAGTTCCCGCGCGTGTTCCGGGCCGTCGTTGACGCCGCCCAGCAGCAGATACTCGAAGGTGATGCGCTCCCGCGTCTTGAGCGGATAGGATTTCAGCGCGGCCAGCAGTTCATCCAGCGGCCAGCGTGCGGCCTTGGGCATGATGCGGGCCCGCAGCTCCTGGGTGGGCGCGTGCAGCGACACGGCAAGGAAGGCCAGACCGCTTTCCCCAAGCTCGCGCAGGCCCTTTTCGATGCCGCAGGTGGATACGGTGATGCGGCGCGGGGAAAAGTTGAGGCCCTTGTCGTCATTGAGGCTCTTGAGCGCCCGCATGACCTCGTGCAGGTTCAGCAAGGGCTCGCCCATGCCCATGAAGACGAGATTGCGCAGGATGGGCCAGTCCGGGCGCGTATCGCCCAGATGCGCACGGGCCACGAGGATCTGTCCCAGTATCTCGCCCATGCGCATATTGCGCTCAAAGCCCATCGTGCCGGTGCTGCAAAAGGTGCAGCCCATAGCGCACCCCACCTGCGAGGAGAGGCACTGCGTCCAGCGGCGGCTGCCGTCGCGGGATTCCGAAGGGATGAGCACCGTTTCCACTTCCGCGCCGTCCGCAAGGCGCAGGAGGAACTTGGTCGTGCCGTCGCGGCTTTCCTGCACGCGGGCCACTTCCGGCCAGTCTATGGAAGCGCAGGCGGCAAGACGCGCCCGGCAGGCCTTGGAGACATTGGTCATCTCGTCGAAGTCGCGGGCCATGCGCTGCCACAGCCATTGCCAGACCTGCACCGCACGGAAACGGGGTTCCCCCAGCTCCTGCTGCATCCAGTCCGTCAGTTCGGACAGCGTGAAGTCGAGCAGATTGACCATAGGCGGCTAGCTGCTGACCCGTCGGGCATAGGCGCGCACGAAGCGCACCGCGGAATCGTTGTCCGTGACTTCACCGGCAATCTGGGCCTGGAGGAGCGCATCACGGATGACCCCGACCAGCGGCCCGGGCGCAAGGCGCGTCTCGTTCATGATCTCATTGCCGTTGAGCAGCGGTTCGAGCATCTGCTCCGGCGTCTCGGCCCGTTCGAGGTATTTCATGTTGTGATTGAAGGCCGTGAAGTTGCCGTCACGGGCCTCCACATCGGCGCGAGCCATGGCGATGAGGCGGGGATATTCATCCAGGGCCTTGAAGCGCCGGATGCCGCGGTCGGTCATCATGAAGTGGAAGCGCATGTGGTAGCGCACCAGATGACAGAGCAGGTCCACGTCCTCGGTGGTCAGGTGCAGGCGGCGCAGGATCTTGCGCGTCACCTTGGCGCCCACGCGGTGATGCTGGTAGAAGGTCATCTCGCCGTCGAAATACTCGCCGGTGAAGAGTTTGCCCACATCATGGAACAGCATGGCCAGCGTGCCCAGCCAGTCGTAATGGAAATCCTTTTCGGGATAGTGGCGCATGCACTCCAGCGTATGTTCGAAAACGGACTGCTCTTCGCCGGTGTTGGTATTGCGTTCCACGATGCAGGCCAGCGCGGCCACTTCGGGGATGAGGCCCTGCAGGATCTGCGCGTCATAGAGCAGGCGCACGAAGCGGTGCATGGCCTCGGCCGAGACCTGCCGCCATTCGCCCATGATGTCCGCCGCAGGCACGTAGTCCAGCACGCGCGAGGCGCTGCGCACGATGGCCAGCCAGGTATTGGGCTCGATGGGCACGTCGAAATTGGCGGCGAAACGCAGGGCCCGGATAGCCAGCAGGTAGTTGTGCCGCAAGGTCTCATCCGGCAGGCCGGAAAGGCGAATGGCGCCGGATTTGACCTCCGAAAAGCCGTCATAGATGCTGCCCGTATCCTGCGGCGCGGCGCAGCCGCTCAGGCGCAGGGTCAGGCGCTCGCGAGGTTCGAGCTGGGCCGCGATGGTCGGCGTGATGCGCATGAGCGAAAGCTCGGGATGGCTGGAATCCTCCACCACCAGCGGATAGAAACGGATGGTGACGCCATCCTCCTCCAGCTGGGCCATGAGCGGCCCCTCTTCCACGGTCACGAGCGACGGGAAGAGCTTGCCGAGAACTTCGATATCCGGCTCGCAGGCGATGTCCACGGCGAAAACGTCGCTGGTCTCCAGCAGATGCTGCTGCAGGGGCGCGTTGACGATGTGGGCATCATACCCGTTGCGAAGCATGGTCGTGCAGATGGTGGTGGCTACCTTGAGCGCTTCGTGCATGGCGATCTCCTGTGGCGGCGTCAGGCGGGTGTACGATTGTTGTCGGGCCGTTTGAGCGGCTAACCAAAAAACTATACGCCAGAATGCCGCAGGCCGCAACGGTGCTTTGGCGCTGTTTCCGTTTGAAACGCTTGCGTTCCAAGCCGTACGGCCTGACGTTTCGCGAGAAAAATACGGCTTTCCCGCTCACTTTCGACAGGATGGCGCTATGCCGTCGTCACGAGCCCTCGCTTGTTCCACGGCAAAACGTCCTTCCGGCAACTCCGGTCGGCAGGCATGAAAAAACCCCGCGCCGAGGCGCGGGGTTCGAGCTTGCGAGGACGGAAAGGGCCTAGTCGCTGAAGTGACCGGCTTCCCGCTTCACGCCGATGGCGATCTTCCAGAGCAGGGAGAGCACCAGCGCGCCGATGGCGTACACGCCGAGCGCCACGGAGATCTCCATGCAGGTGGGAGCGTAATCGGTGATGGTCTCAAACATGTTGGGGGTGAAACCACCGATGAGCAGGCCGAGGCCCTTGTCGATCCAGCTGGCCACCACCAGCATGATCAGGGCAAAGGGCAGCAGGGGCCCGTTGCGCCACGCCGGCGGGATGAGGATGACCAGCGAACCCAGCGCCATGATGACGGCAGCCCACATCCAGTTGCTGACCCAGGTCACATGACCGGCATGTTCGCCGAACAGGAAGGTCATGGGATGCTGATGGCCGGGGATGCCGGAATAGAAGGCCGTGAAGATCTCCAGCAGGTAGAAGAAGACGTTGACGCACATGGCATAGGTGATGATGGTCGTCAGCGTCTTCACGGCGTCGCGGCCGGGCTCGAAGCCGGTGAGGCGGCGCACGATGAAGACCAGCAGCAGCAGGATGGCCGGACCGGAGCAGAACGCCGAGGACAGGAAGCGGGCGGCCATGATGGCGGTGAGCCAGTAATGGCGGCCGGGGATGCCGGCGTACAGGAAGGCGGTCACGGTGTGGATGGAGAACGCCCAGATGATGGACAGGTAGATGAGGGGCTTGACCCATTTGGGCGGCTCCACATCCAGACGCTCGGCTTCCAGGGTCACCCAGCCGATGATGGCGTTGAGGGTCAGGTAGCCGATGAGCACCATCATGTCATAGAACATGACGGAGTTGGGCGTGGGATGCAGCATGACGTTGAGCATGCGCTGGGGCTGGCCGAGGTCCACCAGGATGAAGAGCGAGCACATGCACACGGCGGCGATGGCCATGAATTCGCCGAAGATGATCATGCGCTTGAATTTCTTGTAGTGGTGGAAGTAGGCCGGCAGCACGAGCATGACGGCCGAGGCGGCCACACCCACGAAGTAGGTGAACTGCGAGATGTAGAGGCCCCACGAGACATCACGGCTCATGCCGGTGATGGAGAGGCCCTGCTGCAGCTGCTGCCAGTACACAAGGCCGCAGGCCCCGATGACGCAGACCAGGAAGAGCAGCCACAGATAGAAGGTCTTGGGACCGGTAAGCACTTTTTCAAGCATAGCCAGATCTCCCTAGATGAGGTAGTACACGCCGGGCTGCGTGCCGAGGTTCGGCTTGCGGCGAATGCTGTAGTTTTCGGCCAGGGCGTGCCGCACATCAGAGTTGGGATCGTCCAGATCGCCGAAGATGATCCGCCCGTTGGCCGCGGCGACGCAGGCGGGCATCTGGCCCACGGCCAGACGTTCGGCGCAGAAGGTGCACTTTTCCACAACGCCGATCATGCGGGTGGGGAAGGTGGGGTTCGGCACTTCCTTGGGCAGATGCTTGCGCGGGTCCATGAAGTTGAAGGAACGCGCGCCGTAAGGGCAACCGGCCATGCAGAAACGGCAGCCGATGCAGCGATGGTAGTCCATAGCCACGATGCCGTCGTGCATCTGGTAGGTGGCCTGCGTGGGACAGACGCGCACGCAGGGCGGATTGGTGCAGTGGTTGCACAGCAGCGGGAACATGCGCTCCTTGATGCCGGCGGTCTGGTAATCGTTGATGTCGTCCGGGAAGGCATGGTCGAACTTGTCGAGCCAGAACCATTTGATGTTCTGGTTGCTGCCTTCGATGGTGGGGACGTTATGCGCCTTGTGGCAAGCCTCGATGAGGGGCTGGTAGTCTTCCGGTCCCTTGAAGGCGCGCGTATCGATGACCATGGCCCAGCGCTTGGCCTTGAGAGCCGCGGCGCTGGCCTTGTAGCTGCTGCCGGGCATGGTGGCGGCCGCCTGAGCGGTGGAGGACAGCGCAGCCACACCACTGCTCAGCGCAAAGGCCGAAAGCCCCGCCACTTTGAGAAAGCTTCTTCTGCTCTTGTTCATTACTTCTTCCCCTCGGGAGTGATGTGGCAGGTCCAGCAGTAGGGATACACGCTGTTGGCGATGTGGCACTTTTCGCAGAAATTGGCGTAGTCGTTGTGACACTTCAGACAGGTGTTCTGGAGACTGATGGTCCATTCCTTGCCGGTGGAGGAGACATAGACGCGTTTTTCGTTGCGCAGGGCCTGATCCCGCCACTGATTGAGCAGGGCCATGTGCTCGGCGCGCATGTATTCCACAGGCTCGACGCATTCCTTTTCGTTCTTGGGCAGCACTACGTCAGGACGCTTGTAGTCGTCCTTGCCGAAGTTGAGCCAGAACGGAGAGCTGAACAGCACCGCGAAGATGACGGCGCCGACAATGACTGCTTTGGCGTTATACATGGACTACTCCTCCCCCTGCTCCGCATCGTCTTCGGGTTCATCGGGATCCACATTGGGCAGGTCTTCCTGGCGCAGGTCCATGGTGCGCTTCTGTTCGCCCTTCATCACGAGGGCGTTGCCCACCAGCTCGTGCAGGCCGCTCACGGTCACGCCCGGAGCCCAGTAGTTGGCAAGGGGGGTGAGGGTCGCACGGTCGATGGCGCAGACGCAGGCCATGTGGTTGACGTCATACTTCTGCTGCACATAGCGCAGGGCATTGCCGCGGGGCATACCGGCGCGCATGCGCAGTTCCATGATTTCCTCGGTATTCAGGCCGGAACCGGAACCGCAGCAGAAGGTCTGCTCGCGGATGGTGTTCTCCGGCATTTCCACGAAGTTGTTGCACACCGCCTTGAGGATGTAGCGGGGCTCTTCCAGCAGGCCCATGGCGCGCGCCGGGTTGCAGGAATCATGGAAGGTCGTGATGATGTGATCGTTCCGGCTCGGATCAAGGTTGAGCTTGTTGTGCCGGATGAGGTCGGCCGTGAATTCGGTGATGTGCACCATCTTGGTGGACGCCGCGTTTTCAAAGCGGGTACCGGTGATGGGCGAGGTGGGCACGTCCATCATGCAGGCCGGGGCGGGACCGTTGTAGGTGCCCATGTACTGGTTGATGACGCGCCACATGTGGCCGCATTCGCCGCCGAGGATCCACTTGGCCCCCAGGCGCTCGGCTTCGGCGTACATCTTGGCGTTCAGCTTCTTGGCCATGTTGAAGGACACGAAGGAGCCGAAGTTGCCGCCTTCCGACGCGTAGGTCGAGAAGGTGTAGTCGAGATCCAGTTCATGGAAGAGCAGCAGATAGCCCATGAAGGTGTAGATGCCCGGATCGGCGAACACGTCGCCGGAAGGCGTGATGAAGAGGATCTCGTGGCCTTTTTCGTTGAACGGGGTCTTGGGACGGATGCCGGTGATGGTCTCGCAGTCATCGGCCAACATCTCCACGATCTCCACGAAGGAGTGCGGCTGGATGCCCAGGTGGTTGCCCGTGAAGGAGCAGTTTTTCACCGGATCCATGATCCAGTGCGTGCCGAGGCCCACTTCATGCAGCAGTTCGCGCACGATGGCCGTGATTTCGGCCGTGTCGATGCCGTAGGGGCAGAAGAGGGAGCAGCGGCGGCACTCGGTGCACTGGTAGGCGTAGTAGAAGAGTTCCTTCACTACGTTCTTGTCCCAGCCGCGAGCGCCCACGCTGGCGCCGAGCAGCTTGCCCAGCATGGTGTAGTCCCGGCGATAGAGGGAGCGCAGCAGTTCCGCGCGCAGCACCGGCATGTTCTTGGGGTCGTTGGTGCCCAGGAAAAAGTGGCACTTGTCGGCGCAGGCGCCGCAGCGCACGCAGATGTCCATGAAGAGCTTGAGGGAACGGTGCTTTTCGAGCCGCTCCTCAAAGGCGTCACAGAGGATCTTTTCCCAGTTGGCGGGCAGGTTCCAGTCCTCGGCGGCCGGGTCCCACTCATGCGGATGAGGCATGTGCAGGCGCTCCATGGTCTCGACCTTGGCCGGATAGCAGAAGCTGCCCGGCGCGAATTCCGGCTTTACGTCAAGCCAGCTGCCAGCGGGAAAGTCCTTGCGGCTGGCCATGAGTTCGTGTGGCGTAGGCAATTTAGCCATGATGTAAACTCCTTACTCAGCGGCCTTTTCGGGTTGCTTTTCCAGCGGCAGGCCGGCATCGGCCATGAACTCGCGATACTCATCCTCGTACTCGGCATAGGTGAAGAACTGCTTCGGAGGATTCCAGGGGTTGACGTGGCGCACGCGGCGCGTGTCGTTGGGCACGTTGCGCGTGGGGCTGAAGAAGATGCCCGGCATGTGCATGAGTTTGGAGAAGGGGAAATACAGGAGCAGCACGCTCACGAAGGTCAGGTGCACCACGAAGAGCGCCGGCAGGCCTTCCGTGCTCACGGGCGAGAGATGCGCAAGGCCCATGATGAAGACCTTGACGGAGGCGATGTCGGCCTTGTCGAAGTAGCGCATGCACAGACCCGTGGCCACGATGCAGATGAGCAGCAGCAGCGGGAAGTAGTCGTTGAGCAGCGAGATGTAGCGCACGCGCTCGTTGACCAGGCGGCGGGTCAGCAGGAAGAGCAGAGCCACCAGCAGCAGGCCGCCGCTCACGTAGAAGCGCGGCACGCCCACCTGCATGAGGCCGTCGAGCGTCTCGATGAAGGTGATGCAGGCCGGCACCGGATCCATGAAGAAGCGGAAATGCCGGATGAAGACCACCAGGAAGCAGTAGTGGAACAGCAGGGCGAACACCCACAGCCACTTGGAGGAATAATAGACGACGCGGGGTCCCTTGTTGACCGGGTCGTTCAACAGGACTTCAGCATGCGTGTTGCGGAAAAGAGACCGGAAGGTCAGCACTTCCAGCAGCATGCGGACGACCGTCTGACCCTTGGTACAGGGGCAGTCCCATTTTTCCTGCTTGATGAAATCCAGGGAAGCTTCCTGGCCGCCCGTCGTGGGGATGCGGAACGGCACGGGCGATTTTGCCCAATACACCATGCGCCTGATGACGCCCACTACAAAGATGATTACCGCCACATAGGGCAGCACCACGCTGAACAGGAAAGCAAGCCCGCCGGCCGCTCCCGCCCAGGCGATGCACCCGATGAGCGCCACCATCGCCATCGCTGCGATCATTCCCTACCTCGCTTGGAAATGTGTTAGCTTTTGCCCGAAACCGGGCTGCCATCCACCGTCTGCGCCCAGCGCACGACCTGTGCGTACTGGGAGCGGATCTCGGTGATGCGCGATTCGGCCAGCGTCTCGCGCGCCTCCGTATACATATCAAAGGCCAGCAGCACGATGCTGTCCAGCCGTGATTCCGCGTTCAGATAGGCCGCGCGGGCCTTGTCGCCCGCGCAGAGCGGCAAAAGCAGCTCACGCATGATGGGCTTGAGCAGGAAGAACACCCCGATGGCCTGGCTGGGGGTCATCTTCTGCACGGCCCGCAACCGCACGAAACGGTCGATGGCCTGCCGCACCGTCACCGGATCGGTGTCCTCGCCGGACACGGCGTCGAAAAGACGCCCCGCCGCCTCATGCGTCATATCCCCCACAGGGTTGGTGAAGGGGTCTTTCCTCGTCCTGAGAAATCCCGTCGTTTCAAGCGGATAGGTCTCATATACGGCCTCTATCCACTTGTTAACCACCGCATCTTTCTGCGGGCGGAAAATATCGTGAATCTTCATGGGACCAACTTTTCACAAGCTAGAGTCAAAAGGCGTTTAGATATACGAGACAAGCACATGTCGCGTCAAGCCCTGCCCTGAACGGGCAGAGCGCGACGCGCAGAAAAATCCACGGCCCGGGGGCCTGTCTTATTCAGGGCAGGGGACCTGCCCGCCGCAGCTGCCGGCTACGGGATCATCAAAGAGGCTTGGGGTCTCGAACGATCCTCCCGCGGCATTGCCCCGCGGGGTCAGGCCGCCGGTCACAGGCTCCAGCGGCAGCGAAGAGGCGGACGGACGCGGCGCGGCGTCCTGCGCGGGCGCTTCCTCCTGCCGGGCGGCAGCCTGCCGCCGGGTCTTGTTCTCCGCTTTGGGCACGAGCATGGACGGCAGTCCGTGGTATTCGATGAAGGGCACCGACTGCGAGCCGGAAAGGTAGACATGCGCCTTGTTGCGCAGCAGCCGCAGCCGCAGCCAGAGCATATCCGGGGAGATGGCGGCAAGCCCGCCGGGATTCTCCGCCTTTTTCGCCGCTTCCAGCGCGTCTTTCATATTCTGCCCGCGGTCCAGGGCCTCGCGCATGGCGGCGACCATGTACACGTCGTCCGGCGTTTCCGCCACGGGATAGAAGGCCACGCTCACATTGCCCGACAGGGCGTCGATGGCCTGAGCGCAGGCCGCGCAGGAGGGCGAGTAGAACACCCGTACCGAGGGGCTGCCGCTGGGGTCGCTGATGCTCCAGACAGAGGCGGCAAGGCGGGCCGAGGCCCCGGCATTGATGAGGAAAAGCACAAGCCAGCACAGCACGAGGATGGAGCGGCGGCCCGTGTGTCCCTTGCCCTGGGGGTCCATGTCCGCCCGCCGGAAGCAGGTGTACACCCCGGCAAAGAAGATGGCCGCGCCCAGACAGCTGATGCACGGGGCCGTGGCGGCCATGAGCAGCAGGAGCAGGATGTCGCCCGCCAGAGCGAGACCGGCGATGACGCGCCCCACCCGGGCCGCGCCCACCAGGGCCAGCAGGGCCAGCACGGCAAAGGTCACGGCCCCGATCCACCAGAGGGAAACGCCGCCGAGGTTGGCATCCTGGTACAGACTGCACCCCTCGGTCACGCAGACGTTGACGTCGTTGCCGAAGGCCGTCCAGACGCAGTAGGCTACCGCCACAAGGGCGAGGCAGAGTGTGCCGCTCAGCACGCCATGCGAATTCTTCATGAGATCCTGCCGGGTCACGCCGCAAGGGCGTGCAGTGAATTTTTTTATTCATAGGCCATTACGCCGCCTTCGTAAAGCCTTCTCTTCCGTCCGGGGTTGTGCTATCGGGGACGAGCCGCCATGAGGCGGCTTTCGGGAGGCCGGACATGTCATTTGGATGGATGGTTTTTGCGTACGCGGCGTTCGCGGTATTTGCGGCGGGCATCATCCGCGGGGCCACCGGTTTCGGCTTCTCCATGCTGGCGCTGGTGCTGCTGACCTTCGTGCTGCCCCCGGCGCAAGTGGTGCCGCTGCTCCTGCTCTGGGAGATCTTCGCCAGCGCCGGACACGCCCCCTTCGTCTGGCGGCAATGCGACTGGAAGGTCACCGGCCTGCTCCTGCTGGGCGTCGTGCCCCTGACGCCCGTGGGCATGGCTCTGCTCATCCACGTGCCGGCGCAGGCCATGACCATCGGCGTCAATGCGCTGGTGCTCGTCCTGACCCTTGTGCTGCTGTCCGGCGTCAAGCCGTCGCGCCCGCTGGGGCCGCTCGGCATCGTCGGGGTGGGCGCGGCCACGGGCTTCGTCAACGGCGCGTCTTCCAACGGGGGGCCGCCGGTCGTGCTGTTCATGCTGGTCACCCTGCCAGCCGAGGCGGCACGGGCCACGCTCATCGTCTTCTTCCTGGCGCTGGACGTGCTGACGTCGGGCTTTTTCATCCACTCCGGCCTCATGTCCCGGCAAAGCCTCATCGACGCCCTCGTGGTGCTGCCCTTCATGTGGCTGGGCATGTGGCTTGGTACGCGCTGGTTCCACAGCGTGGATGAAGCGCAGTTCAAGCGCTATGTACTGCTTTTCCTCATACTGGTTTCCGTGGTCGGCATGGGCCGCGCCCTGCTGCGCTAGCCCTGCCGCGGACGCTCTTTCCAAGGAGATACGACATGAAGCTGCTCACTCTGGCGCTCAGCCTCTGCGCCCTGCTTGCCGCCGGCTGCGGCGGAGCCAACACCGCCCGCCTGCCTGACGGCACGGAGGGCTATTCCGTCAACTGCAACGGCATGGATAACGACTGGGCCGAATGCTACAACAAGGCCGCCGACATGTGCGACGGCGGCAAGTATCAGATCATGTCCCAGAACACCTCCGCCGTGGGAGAAACGCCCATGCGCAACCTGATCATCAAGTGCGAATGACCAGCTCCGCCAACTGCGGACGGTCTGCCGCCTGACGGGCAAAACGCTCACGCGGCCGTCGGCACGACGCTGCAAAAAAAGCCCGCACACGTCCCGCGCATCTTCGCGCGGCTGCCGTGTGCGGGCTTGCCATTTCGATCCGGGGGGACCCGGCCCTCTCAGGACATTTCCCGTTTGGAAGGCTTTGCCTTCCCCACCATGCGGCCGTCGTTGGGTGGGCGGCCTGTCGTTGGGTGGAAAACGCGGTCTTCCGCTCACTTTTGGCCGGGTGGCGCAGTGTCTCCGCCTCGCCCTAGATGACCTTGTTCAGCGCGTATTCGATGATGCCTTCCGCGCCGGCCTGACGCAGCCGGGGGATCAGATCGCGCACCACGTCGATGTTGACCACCGTTTCCACGGAGAGCCACTTTTCGTTCTGGAGCGGAGAGACCGTGGGGGAGTTGAGGGAGGGCAGCATCTTGAGGATGGCGTCAAGGCGGTCCGCAGGCGCGTTCATCTTGATGGCCACCAGATTTTCCGCCCGCAGGGCCCCCTGCAGCAGCAGGTCGATCTGGTCGATCTTGGCACGCTTGCGCGGGTCGGCCCAGGCGTCACAATTGGCGATGAGCACGGGATAGGAGCTCATGACCTCGTCGATGATCCGCAGGCCGTGCGCCCGGATGGTGGTGCCGGTCTCCGTCACTTCCACGATGCCGTCGGCCAGACCTTCCACCACCTTGGCCTCGGTGGCGCCCCAGGAGTAAAAGATGTTCACGTCGATGCCCAGACCGGCAAAATACTTGCGCGTCAGGCCCTGCAACTCCGTGGCGATGCGCTTGCCCGCCAGGTCCTGCGGCTTCTGGTACGGCGAGTCCCCGGCCACGGCGAGCACCCAGCGGCAGGGGCGGCAGGAAGTTTTGGAATAGGCCAGTTCGGAGATGATCTGCACGTCCTTGTCGTGTTCCACCTCATGCAGCCAGTCCAGCCCGACGATGCCCACATCGAGGATGCCTGCAGCGACGTAGCCGCCGATCTCCTGCACCCGGCAGAGCGAGGCGCTGATCTCGGGGTCATTGATCTCGGGGAAGTAGTTGCGCGTGTGCTTGCGGATCTTCCAGCCTGCACGGTCAAAGAGGTTGATGGTGGCTTCTTCCAGCGAGCCCTTGGGGACGCCCAGTTTGATGATGGGTTGTGCGTTCATGCGTAAGCTCCGGGCGCGATGCGCCCTAGTGTTAAGCGTGCGGAGCGTTCGGACGTATCAGCGGCCGTAGACGCTTTGGGGATCGAATACCACGGGGGAACAGTCCGCGACCTCGCCGTCCTTCCACTCCCGGTAAAAGCAGGAGCGGTGCCCCGTATGGCAGGCTGCGCCGCCGATCTGCTCGATGCGCAGCAGGATGGTGTCGTTATCGCAGTCCAGCCGGATGCTGCGGACTTTCTGCACATGGCCGGACGTCCCCCCCTTGTGCCAGAGCTCGCCACGGCTGCGGCTCCAGTAATGGGCCTCGCCCGTGGCAAGCGTGCGCTGCCAGGCCTCCTCATTCATGTAGGCCAGCATGAGCACTTCCCCGGTCGCCGCATCCTGGGCGATGGCCGGTACGAGCCCCTTGCTGAAATCAGGGCAAAACGCCGTGGACATAGATGATTCTCCTTATGGAAAGACTCACGCCCGCCGGGATCAGGACAACGAGAACTCGACGGCCGCGGACATCTGCACGCTAGCCAGAAATGCGCGCGGACGCAAGAGAACGGACGCGCCATCTTCCCGCCGTTTTCGTGAAGGTCGTGTGACGCGTCCTGCCCCTGCCTGCCGGCACGCTTTGCTGCTTGCCGGGGGGAGGGGCCCCTCGTCTGCTGTCGATGCCTGCTGACAGTACGGCCTGGTTACTTTGGGGGGAAGGGGACCCCCTCCCTCAGAACATTTTCCGTTCGCAACGCTTTGCGTTTAAAACCATATGCCCTGTGGTTTCGCGGGAAAAAGCGCTTTTTCCGCTCGCTTGGGCCGGGCGAGGCTGTGCTTTCTCTGCACCAATGGCAAAGGCCTTACAGCAAACAGCCGGCCTGCTGGGAAATCTCAGCAGACCGGCTGTATTCTGGTCATACATGCTTTCGTGCGGAGCAAAGGGCCGTTGCCCACAGGGCCGAAAGACCCGTCCGCCCGCGCACGCTACTTCTTGGCATAGACGCTGGGTATGCGCCGGGGCGGCAGGCCGCTGAGGCGCGGCTTGTCCGCCGGAGCGGCCGCTTCCGCCGCAGCCGCATCAGCTGCCGGAGGCTCAGGCCGTGCCACGGGCCGCCCCATCTGCTGGGCGGCAAGGGGCTGCGTGGCCACGGGCTCCGCAGCGGGAGCCGCCGCAGGGGCAGAAGCCGCGGCGGGAGCGCCCTCCCCTGCCGTTTCCATCCGCATGGCATTGCGCCCATAGGCGGCCTGCGCCATAGCCCTGGGCATATGCCCGGCAGCCGAAAGACCGGGCATGGCCTGCGGCACGGCCTTGCGCTGCTGCAGAGAGACGGCGGGCTTCATGCGCGCGGAGATCTCGGCCACGGCCTGCTTGGCTTCCGGCTTGTCGATGATCTGGGCATACGCGCTGCGCAGACCTGACAAGATCTGGGAAACACTGTCCAGCCGCTCGACGCTCATCTTGAGGTTGGCTTCGAGCAGACGCGCCGTGCAAAGAAAATACAGGTTGCTGAGATTGACCGCCAAGTCCCCTCCCCGCTCCATGTTGAGCGAGGAGGAGAGTTCGTTGACGATGTCGATGACTTTGGAAATAAGGATGCCCTTGGCGGCATAATCCTTTTCCAGCATCTTTTCGCGGGCCTGCTGCAGGAACTTCAGCGCCCCGTCATAGAGCATCAGCAAAAGACGCCCCTGATCGGCGGTGCCGACGTTGGTCTGCATGTAGGCCTGTGTAGCGCGAGTATTCATCTGTTCTGTTCCTTCGAAACGCCAGTCCGCTAATTACCGCTCAACTGCTTGAGTTGACTCTCAAGGGAAGTCTGCGTCTTGTTGTACTGGGCAAGCAGGGTCTCCAGTCGGGCAAAGGCCGCCTTCTGCCGCTCTTCCCAGAGCGCGATACGGTCCTTTTCCCGGTCGATCTTGTCCTGGATGTTCTCCATGATGGTCTTGTAGTTGTCCTGCAAGATCATCAGGGCGCCGTTCTGCGACTTGACGGATAGCGAGTCCTCATCGACCGTCTGACCGGTATCCTGCCAGGTCAATTCCGCCTTGAGGAAGTTGTCCACCGTATCCAGCAGACCGTACTTGATGCGCACCTGACCTTCATGCTTGCCCGGCGACAAATCGTCGATGATGATGGACAGACCGCGGGCATCCCCGGAAGCGCAGGAGTAATAGTTGCTGCCCATGCTGGGGTCGTTGTTGGCCTTGACGCCGTTGATGTAGACCTCAAGAATGTTCCCGGCGGCGTCCACTTCGTAGCTGACGTCGTAGATGCCGGCCTGGGTGATGCCCTGCACGCTGCTGGCGTAGCGGAAAGCGTTGGTGGTGGACGTACCCGGCGTGCTCGGCCCGCAGAAGAAGTCCACCACGGCTTCCATGTTTTCGGACATCATCTTGTTGTAGTTTTCCTGGTCCAGATCCGAGAGCGACTCGATGGAAGAGGACGGCGCGATGACCAGCAGACCGTAGGTATCGCTGGTCTGGTTGGTATCGGTCTTGATGCCCATATTGGCCAGGTTGGCCAGCAGGTCGCCGGACAGGATGTCGTCCGCCGAGGTACGGCCCTGATAACCGGCGGGCGTGCCGCTCAACGCCGACTTGAAGCGTGAATTGAACAACTGCACGCCGTAGTTGCCCTGCAAAAGACCGCCCTTCTGCGAGGTCAACTGAGACATGCTGTAGTTGTCGTCTTCCGGGTCCGTGGACGTCGTTTCCGCGTTTTCATCAAACTTGGTGAAGGTCTGCACCGTCAGCAGCAGACTGTTCACGGCATCCAGGAAGGTTTGCACGCTTTCCTGCAGGGCCTCCACGTCCGTATTGATGTTGATGGTGGCTTCACCAACGCCCTGGACGTTGATCGTCACCCCTTCGATGACGTCCGAGATCGAGTTGGACTCGCTCTCCAGCTCCATAGGCCAGTTATCCACCGTATAGATGGCGTTGGCGGACTGCTTGATGTTCCAGTTGTCCGAATCCGTGATCTGACCGGTGATGCCGGGCCCCTTCAGGGACACGATGTCCTTGACGACCAGCTTGCCGTCCACGATGGAAGCGTCCAGCCCCTGATTCTTCAGCTCGTCCACCACATTCTGCATGGTGGAGCCGCTGGGCAGCGTGAACTTCACTTCCGTGCCGTCATTCTTCACCGCGGTGTATTCGAGATCCGGCGGCGTTTCCAGCAGGTTCTCGCCGCCCCCGGCCCCAGCCGGTTCCGGCGCGATGGTGCTGTTGTCGATGGTCATATCGGCGTTGACCGTGGCACTGTAGCCCTGATGGTCCACATAGCCCTGCGTCAGAGCCATACCGCGCACGCCGTCGAGCTTGAGGATCTCGTTGCCCTCCGAGTCCGTACTGGGCGTAACCGTCACGCCCTGACCGCCGAGCTGCGTCTTGACCTCGTTGAGCAGATCCTGATTGGTCTTGTCGCTGCTGATGGTGACGGTCTTGGTGCTGCCGTCGGCCATGGTGAAGGTATAGACCAGATTCTTCGGCGGATCGGCGTCGCTCAGCTTTTCGCCCAGCTTGTCCTTGCTGAAGGTCAGGGTCGTGTCGAAGACCGTGGTCGCCCCGCCCGTATAGTCCACGGAGGAACCGCTGGCGGGCGTCTGTTCCACGGAGATGCCGGCGGGCATGCTGCCGCCGCCGGAGGGCGTGATGCTCTCCACGCCGGAAAGCCCCATGTACCAGCGGCCGTCATCCGCCATGGACATATTGGCCGTGTTGCCCGTGGCCTGAGCCAGGGTGGCCAGAAATTCCTCGCGGGTCGCATTGTCCTTGACCGTGATGGAGATGGTGCTCTTGTAGCCGAGCCCCTTGTCCACCACGACGTCGAAGGTCAGATCCTGCCCGGTACCGCCCTCGACCAGCGGCTTGGACATCTCCTCCTGCGTCCCGGCATAGACCTTGACGCTGGGGGGCACGTCGGCTTCTTCCGAGCTCAGGCGGCGCTTGAAGGACTGCACGCCGTCCAGCTTCAGATTGCCGGTGGCGGGGTCAACACTGGCGATCTTGCGCCCCGTCTGGGAGTTGATGGCGTCCACCAGGTCATTCAGCGAGGAGTTCCCCTTGATGGTGATGCTCTTCTTCGTGCCGTTGTCGTAGACGAGGTCAAAGACGAAGTCGCTGGGATTGGTGAGGCTCTCGCTGAGATCCACTTCCTTGCTGGTGGACCAGGAGGAACTCGTCCCCGCCGCGGACATGCCTTCAAGGGCGCAGTCGTAGATGACGAGATTGTTCTTTTCCCCGGTATCCTTGCCGGCCACCTGGAAGAGGTAGCCGCCGCTCGTCTTCACCGTGCTGACGGTGATGCCCGGATTGTCCTTGGAGTTGTTCACCAGATTCACGAAGGAATCCAGCGTGGTATTGGGCGGAATGGAAATGGACACCGTCTTGCCGCCGTAGGTGAACTTGAAGTCCACCGCCTGGTCGGTCTTGTTGATGATGTCGTTCTTGGAAGAGAAGACATGCTTGTTCGCCCAGACGGAGTTGCTGGCCACCTGCTTCACGTTGATGGTGTGCTGCATGTTCTGGGCGTTGGAGTTGGCCGTGCCCGTCACCACGCCGTCATCGGAGCTGGTCACCAGCTTGGAGACGAAGTTGTTGCGGTTCTTGAGGCCCGCGATCTGGCTCTTGGTGCTCTGGGCGGCCTCGATGATCTTGCCGAAGGCCTGATAGCGCAGGTTCCAGTCGTCCTGCCACGCCTGAAGGCGATTGAGCTGGATGGATTCGATCTGCTTGAGCTGTTCCAGGGTCTGGGTCCAGTCGGTACCCGAACCACTCAAACCGGAATAATATATGGAGCCGGCAATGGAGTTGGCCATGGCAACCTCGCTTGATATACGTATAGTGACGATGCGCGTTCTTTAGAGCATTTTCCGTCTGGAACGCTTCGCGCTCCAAACCATACGGCCTGTCGCATCACGGAAAAACGCGTTTTCCCGCTCACTCCAGACCGTGCGACGCTGTGCCGCCGCCTCGCATTTTGCCTTTTTCAGAGACAAAATGCTCTGGGAAATACTTTCCCACAAGACATGCTTGCAAAAACCACGCCAAGCAAAGCATCTCCAAACAGCGCAGAGACGCTCTCGCCGCATATCTTTTTGTACTTAACGGCGAACTTCGGCAGATATTTAGGGCTTGTCCGGCCAGGCGGCCAGAAGGGCCCCAAGCGCCCTGCCCCGGTGGCTGCGGCCCATCTTCTCTTCGCGCGTGAGTTCCGCCGCGCTCCGGCCCAGTTCGGCATCCCAGAACACGGGGTCGTAGCCGAAGCCGTTCTCTCCGCGGGGAGCCGTGAGGAGACGTCCTTCCCAGGCGCCGCGCACGGTCCACTCCCGACCGCCCAGGCTCGGCGGGAAGACCACGGCCATGCAGCAGACGAAACGGCAGCCGCGTTCCGCTTCGGGCACGTCGCGCAGCACATGCAGCAGCTTGCGGATGTTGCGCGCGTCCCGGCTCTCTCCGGCAAGAAATTCCCAGTCATCGGCGTAACGGGCCGAATGGATGCCGGGCGCGCCGTGCAGGGCGTCCGTCTCCAGTCCGGAATCGTCGGCGATGCTCACCAGTCCGGTATGGGCGGCCACGACCCGCGCCTTGATGAGGGCGTTGGCCTCGAAGCTGTCGCCATCCTCCACGATCTCCCCGATCTCCGGGAAGCTGTCCAGCCCGAGCGCTTCCACCCCAAGAGCGGCCAGGGGCTCCGCCAGTTCCCGGACCTTGCCGGCATTGCTGGTGGCCAGGACCACCTTGTCGCCTGTCGCCATAGTTCTCCTCCCCGATCAGGACGGCGTCCTGTGCGTTTGCAGGGTGGCCGTCACGATGCCGCCCACGATGAGCAGGCCGCCCACCACCTGGGCCGGGCTCACCGCCTCGCCCAGCACGATCCATGCGGCCAGCGCCGCATAGAGCGGCAGGGAATAGTACACGATGCCGGCCCGCACCGGCCCGATGCCGGCGATGGCCCGCGTCCAGAGACTGAAGGAGATGAAGGAGCAGCCTATGCCGGCATAGAGCACGCCGGTGAGCACCTCGCCGCTCCAGGTCACGGGCGGCAGCAGCCACATCTCCCCGATGACCATCGGCAGGCAGAGCAGGCTCCCCAGGCCGAAGGTGGCGGCGCTGAAGCCCAGCGTGGACAGGCCGGCCGGGCGCGAGCGGATGAAGAGCGAATAGAGCCCGAAGCTCAGCGCCCCGCCCAGCGACCACAGGTCGCCGCTGGCGAAACTCAGCGAGGCCAGCCGCTGCCAGTCCCCCCGGCTGACCAGCACCACGATGCCCGCCATGACCACGCACATGCCGCCCAGACGGCGCGGGCTGATGGGCTCGCCGTAGATGATGCGGGAAAGCAGGAGGATGATGACCGGGGCCGTGGGCGCGATGAGGGCCATGTTCAGGCTGGGTGTGGTCTGCCCGGCCTTGTAGAAAAAGGTGTTCATGAGCGATACGCCCAGCAGCGACATGAGCGTCACATAGCGCCAGTGCCGCCGCAGGAGGGGGAAGTCCTGCCGGAGGTTTCGCCAGGCGAAGGGCAGACACACGACAAAGGCGATGGCCCAGCGCCAGAAATTGCACTGCCACGGCGGGATCATGTCCGCCACGGCCCGCGCCACCACGAAGTTGCCCGACCAGATGATGGTAGCCAGCAGCGCCATGCCGTATCCGGCCGCCGTTTCCCGCATGATGCCTCTCCTTTTCCGTCCGCGGCGCGTGCCGCTCCTCACGGCAGGGCCCCGCCGCTGTGCGCTCTTCCACCGCGTTCGCGGCCCTGCCGCCGGAAAGCGCCCAGACGGCGGCAGGACAGAATTTTCTGAACCTAGCCGCAGGCGGTCGCCGGAGTCAATGCCTCTCCTGCCGGAGCGGCCCGGCCACGCAGCCGCGGCAGGCTGCCCTTCCCTTTTGACGGGGAAGCGGCTAGGCTCCCCGGGGGCCGGTCTCTGCCGTGCGGCCGCCCCTTTTTGTTGACGGCACGGCCTTCCTGGAGCTTGCATGAATATGATCCTGACATCTCCCGCGCGTCTTGCGCGGTGTTGCTTCCTGAGCCTGACGCTGACCCTGCTGCCCGCCGCTGCCGCCCTGAGCGCCTCCCCGGCAAAAACGGCCGCCGCCCCGGCCGCCGCACAGGCGCAGGACAAGGCCGACGGCCCCGCCGTCGCTGCCGAGCCCTCGCCCGAAGCGCAAAAACTGGCCGCCGAACAGGGCAAGACCCTGCAAGCCGTGCAAAAGGCGCTGGATGCGGGCAACCACGCGCAGGCCGTGGAGCTGGTGAAGCCGCTGGCCGAGGCCGAGAACCCGGAAGCCCTCTACGTGCTGGGGGAACTGACCATGCAGGGCAAGGGCGTCAAGCGCAACGTGAAACAGGGGGCCATCCTCCTGAAAAAGGCGGCCGACAAGGGCGAGATGCGCGCCCAGAACGCCTTTGCCACGGCGCTCTGCACCGGCAACGGCGTCAAGCGCAACTTCAGGGAGGCCGCCCGCTGGTACCGCAAGGCCGCCGAACAGGGGCTGGCCGAAGCGCAGTTCGCGCTGGGCTACCTCTATGCGCACGGACGCGGCGTCCCCAAGCGGGAAAACGACGCCATCGACTGGTACGGCCGGGCCGCCAATCAGGGACTGGCCGAAGCGCAGTACACCCTGGGCTGGACCTACCTCAACGCCAAGGGCAGCAATCAGAGCGACACCAAGGCGGCGCACTGGTTCGAGCGGGCCGCGGAGCAGGACCACGTCAAAGCCATGAACAACCTGGCCTTCATGTATGCCGAGGGCCGCGGCTTCGCGCAGGACAACGCCCGCGCCGTGGAATGGTATACGCGGGCGGCCGAGGCGGGCTATGCCGAAGCGCAGTACAATCTGGGCTTCATGTACGAACAGGGCCGCGGCGTGGCGCAGGATTACGCCAAGGCCGTGGAATGGTACCGCAAGGCGGCGGACAACGGCGAGGCGGCCGCCATGTACAGCCTGGGGCTCATGTACGATCAGGGCACGGGCGTTCAGGCCAACCTCAGCGAAGCGCAGCGCTGGTACGAACTGGCCGCCAAGAACGGCGACCCGGACGCCAAAGCCCACCTGCGGGCCCAGCAGCGCGACCGCAAGTGAGCCCGCGGGCGGCGCGCCGCCCGGGAAAATCGCGCCGGACGCGGGGCGGACGGGCTGCCGCCCCTTGTCTTCCCTTCGCATTTTTGCTATGGTCGCTCACCCTCAAAAACAAGAGGGAAATATTTGTTTGGAGGCATGGCAGATGGCTGACAAGGAAACCGGGCACGAAAACGAAATGAATTTCGAAAGCGCCCTTGAAAACTACCTCAACACCGACTTCGGCGAACTCGAAGAAGGCTCCATCGTCAAGGGCGAGATCGTTCGCGTTGACGACGACAATGTGCTGGTGGACGTGAATTTCAAGTCCGAAGGTCAGATCCCGGCGAGCGAGTTCCGTGATTCCGCCGGCAACATGACCGTGAAGGTGGGCGATACGGTGGACGTGTACGTCGTTCGCAAGAACGAAGGCGAAGGCACCATCACCCTCTCCTTCGAAAAAGCCAAGCGCATGCAGGTCTTCGACAAGCTTGAGGACGTGCAGGAGACCAATCAGGTCATCAAGGGTCACATCGTGCGCCGCATCAAGGGCGGCTACACCGTGGACATCGGCGGTGTGGAAGCCTTCCTGCCCGGCTCCCATGTGGATCTGCGCCCCGTGCCGGACATGGACGCCCTGGTCAATCAGGAATTCGAGTTCCGCGTGCTCAAGATCAACCGCCGCCGCAGCAACGTCATCGTGTCCCGCCGCGTCCTGCTGGAAGAGGAGCGCGATTCCAAGCGGCAGGATCTGCTCCGCACGCTGGAAGAAGGCCAGATCGTGCAGGGCAAGGCCAAGAACATCACCGAGTACGGCGTGTTCGTGGATCTGGGCGGCCTCGACGGCCTGCTGCACATCACGGACATGAGCTGGAAGCGCATCCGCCATCCCAAGGAAATGATCACCATGGGCCAGGACCTGACCCTCAAGGTGCTTTCCTTCGACCGCGAGAACAACAAGGTCTCCCTGGGCCTCAAGCAGCTCGTGCCCGATCCGTGGCAGGACATCTCCGCCCGCTTCCCCGAAGGGGCCAAGTGCACCGGCAAGGTCACCAACCTTGTGGACTACGGCGCCTTTGTGGAGCTGGAGCCCGGCGTGGAAGGCCTCGTGCACATCTCCGAAATGTCCTGGACCCGCAAGCTGCGTCATCCTTCCCAGATGGTGCACACCGGTGATGAAGTGGAAGTGGTCATCCTCGGCGTGGACGGCGAAAAGAAGCGCATCAGCCTCGGCATGAAGCAGGTGCGTCCCAACCCCTGGGAACTGGTGGCCGAAAAGTATCCTGAAGGCACCATCCTGGAAGGCGTCATCAAGAACATCACCGAATTCGGCATGTTCATCGGCATCGAGGACGGCATCGACGGCCTCATCCACGTCTCCGACATCAGCTGGACCAAGAAGGTGCGCCACCCCAACGAGATCTACAAGGTGGGCGACACCGTGCAGGCCAAGGTGCTCACCGTGGATCAGGAAAACGAAAAGTTCACCCTCGGCATCAAGCAGCTGGTGGACGATCCGTGGGGCCATGTGCCCAGCACCTACCCCGTGGGCTGCACCGTCAAGGGCGTGATCACCAACATCACGGACTTCGGCCTCTTCGTTGAAGTGGAAGAAGGCATCGAAGGCCTCGTGCATGTGTCCGAACTGTCGGGCAAGAAGGTCAAGACCCCGGCCGAAATGTACAAGGAAGGCCAGGAGATCGAAGCCAAGGTCATCCATGTCAGCGCCGAAGAACGCCGCCTCGGTCTGTCCATCAAGCAGATCCGCGACGAAGAAGAACGCCGCAAGCCCAAGGAATTCCATGCCGGTCCGCAGGAATCCGGCCAGAGCCTGGGCGAACTGCTCAAGGCTGCGCAGGAAAACAGCGAAAACTGATCTTCCGGCGGAGAACAGCGCATGCAACAAGGGGAGGCTTCGGCCTCCCCTTTTTTATTGCGGCGACGCTCTCCGTCCGTTGCCCGGCGGCGTCCAGAGCGAGACGCCCCCTGCCATGCCGGTCATGCTCTCCGCCAGGAAAGACCGGCGGCGAAAAAACCGCGCTTTTTCCGCGAAACACCAGACCGTATGGTGAAACGCGAAGCGTTTCAAACGGGAAGCGCTCTAACGACAAATGGCGCGTGCATAGCCTTTTGTCGTATCCTTCGAAATTGTTTGCCGATATACGCTGACGCACCTTAGGCGGGAGGGCCGTTCACCTCCGCGCTGTACGTCTGCGCCGCCGCCACCACCTTCTTGAGCAACTCCTGAAGGGTGCGGCGTTCTTCTTCGGTCAGCGGCTCCGTCACCGACTCATCCCAGCCCGAGATGATCTCCATGATCTGCGGATAGGCCGCCTCGGCGCGCGGCGTGGGAAAAACGGCTGTCGTCCGTCTGTCCTGCGGATGAGGCTCCCGCCGGATGTAGCCCTGGCGCTCCAGATGGGCCAGCGCCCGCGTCACATTGCTTTTGTTGAGATGCACGAGCTCAGGCAGCCTGTCCTGCGTGAGCCCCGGCTGCCGGCAGATGTGCACGAGGAAAAGATACTGGCTGCCGCTCAGTCCGTAGTCCGCAAGCCGTCTGTTCAGATAAAGCTGGTACCATCTGTGCGCCAGTCCGATCCATTTGTAGGTCAGTTCCACTCTTGCTCCCGAACGTCTGGCCCGCCGCGCGCAACATCCGCAAAAAACGCTCTCCTCCACGGCGGACGGCGTCCGGCAGCGGGCGGCGGCAAAAGGCGCGGGACGGCTTTCAGCAAGCCGCCGCTCCTGAAGGAGGCCCCGGCCGGAGCGGCCCGCCCCTCATGCCGCGTTGATCATATGACAGAGGATAGCTTGACACCGGAGGGAAGACAACGTAATCGTTGCATGCGCAACAATACATTTTGCAACAATCCACCCGAGGAAACGACATGCCCGCACAGCGCCGTCCGAAAGCCCGCCCCAACAGCAGCCGGCCGCAACAGGGCCTGCAAGCCCTGCGCGCCATCTTCAGCCGCAATTTCACTGTGGTCTCCCTCATCAACCTTCTGCTGATGACGGCCTATTACCTCATGTTCGTGACCAGCACCGGTTATGCCCGCACGACCTACGGGGCCAGCCTGAGCACAGCGGGACTCACGGCGGGGATCATGGTCATCGGCTGCCTCGTGGGCCGTTTCGCCACCGGCAACCTGCTTTCCCTGCTCGGCTGCCGCATCATCCTGCTGGGCGGTCTGCTCTTCTATTCGGCCAGCATCGCCGGCTTCTTCTGGGTGCCCAGCCTCGCGCTGCTCTTTGTCCAGCGCCTGTGCATGGGCATCGGCGTGGGCATCATCGGCACGGCCACGGGCACCATCGTGGCCTACGTCGTCCCGCACGAGCATCACGGCCTCGGCATCAGCCTGTTCAGCATGAGTACGGCCCTCGCGCTGGCGCTGGGCCCCTTCCTGGGCATCCAGATCGTCTCCCGCGCCGGCTATGCCGCCCTGGCCCAGACCTGTCTGGGCATCGGCCTTGCCTGCATCGCCATCTTTTTCCTCATGGGACGCCTGCCGGAGATGCGCCACCGCCGCCGCCCCTTCCTTGCCCTGTACAGCTACATCGACCCGCGTGTGGTGCGCTTTTCGCTGGTGGCGCTCATCACCTGCCTGAGCTACGGCTGCATACAGGCTTTCATGACCTCCTACGCCGATGAACGCGGCCTGACCGACGCGGCAAGCTTTTTCTTCCTGCTCTATGCGCTGGTCGCCCTGCTCACCCGCCCCCTGTCGGGCCGTCTGTTCGACCTGCGCGGAGAGAACGTCATCTTCTATCCGGCCCTGCTGCTCACGGCCCTTTCCCTGACCCTGCTGGCCCATGCGCATCACAGCGCCGTGCTCCTGCTGGCCGGGCTGGTGCTGGGCGCGGGCTTCGGCAACTTCCAGTCCGCGGGGCAAGCTGTCTCGCTGTCGCTGGTGTCGCGTTCGCGCTTCGCGCAGGCCACCACCACCTTCTATATCTTCTTCGATCTGGGCATCGGCCTGGGACCGTACATCTTCGGCTTCATGGTGCCGGCCCTGGGCTATGCCGGCATGTACCAGAGTCTGGCGGTCGTGGTGCTGGGCGCGCTGGCCGTCTATTACTTCCTGCATGGACGGCGTGCCGCCCTGTAGACGCCCCCCGAAACAGAACGGCCGCGGGATTCCCGCCAGCCGTCGCCCAACGATACGCCACAACGCAGATGCGCCGCTCCCCTGAAAAGGAACGGCGCATCTTGACGTTTGACGCTTTACTATTTGCTACTTGTTTGGGGGGCAGGGAAACCCCCGCGCTCTGCTGTCGATGCCTGTAAGGCCTCACGGCCTAACAGGCACGGCCTCCGGCCGCCTTTCGGTCGCGCTCTGCTGTCGATG
>DGYFI06202__coassemble_551_pt1 | contig 24906 bp, 17 predicted proteins | sample DGYFI06202__metabat2_high_PE_036 | metagenome-assembled genome bin DGYFI06202
CTCTGAGCCTTGAGCTGCCCGGCGTGGCCCCGGAAGTGGTGAAGGTGGAGCTCAACAACGGCATGCTCAGCATTTCCGGTGAAAAGAAACGTGAGGAAACCGGCAAGGATGCCAACCAGCATGTGCAGGAACGTTGCTACGGTTCCTTCAGCCGCAGTATGAGCCTGCCGGACGATGCCGATGTGGAACACATCGACGCCACCCACAAGGACGGCGTGCTGACCATCCGTATCCCCCGCAAGACGCCGGAAAAACCGCAAAGCCGGGCCATCACGGTAAACCGCGGCTAACCGCAGCCGTTTTTTCCTGAACAGACGCAAAGGCGGACAGGGAACCCCCCTGTCCGCCTTTGTCGTATGCGCCGTCACGCCCGCTGTATGCCTTCTGAGCCTTCTAAGGCCTGTCAACACTCTTCGCTGTTTGTTTGGGAGGAACAGGTCCCCCCCAAACAGGCGAGGAATACAGGTATCGGGCGCTAATCCAACTTGCCGGTCTGAAGGGCGCGGAGGCCCCAGGCAGCCTGCCCCAGCGAGAGCCCGCCGTCGCCGGGCGGCAGTTCACGCGGCAGCAGCGGATGCAGCTCCCATGTTTGCAAAGCCTGCACCAGCAGGCGCGCCAACAGCAGATTTTGCAGGCAGCCCCCGGCGAGCGCCACCGTGCGGAAGCCCGTCGCCCCGGCGGCCTTTGCGGCCAGTCGGGCCAGCCCCAGCGCCAGACGCTCATGGAAGCGCAGGGCCGCCGCAGCCGCTCCGTACCGTCCGGCATCCCGCTGCACCGCCGCGAACAGGGCCGTCGTATCCAGTTGCCAGGTCGCGCCCTCGGTCAGCGGCGGCCGCAACAGCGCCTCCGTCACATCATCCTCCAGCGCAAGCGGCCGGATGTCCGCCCGCCGGGCAAGGGTCTCCAGCCGGATGGCGGCCTGTCCTTCATAGCTGGTGGCCAGACAGATCCCCAGTTCAGCGGCCACGGCATCGAAAAGCCGTCCGCAACTGCTGGTCTGCGGACAATTGACGCCCCGGCGCAGTACCTCCCGCAGGAAGGGGGCTTGCTGCCGGGCGGACGCGCGGGCTGCGCCAAGCTGCGGGTCTGACCAGACGGCGAGCGGCGGGCACGCCGCTTCCGCCCAGCCGGCGGGCGGCTCCGTCTGCCCCAGCATCTCCCGCAGGGCCAGCGCCAGCCGCCACGGCTCCCGGATGGCCGCCTCCCCGCCGGGCAGGGCAAAGGGCGAAAGCTGCCCCCAGCGCCGCCAGCGCAGTTCCCCCCATTCCATGACGAGCAGCTCCCCGCCCCAGATGCTGCCGTCCGTCCCCAGTCCCGTGCCGTCCAGACAAAGGGCCAGTGCGCCGTCCAGATGGCCGTATTCGGCCAGCACCGCCGCGGCATGGGCGGCATGATGCTGCAGGCGCAGCAACGGCAGGCCCTCGGCGCGGGCCCTTTCCCGCGCCCAGCGGGAGGAAAAGAAGTCCGAGTGCAGATCGCAGACGAGCAGGGCCGGGCGCACCTCCAGCAGACATTCCAGATGCGCGGCCGCCTCCTCATAAAAACGGGCCGTGGGCAGATTTTCCAGATCCCCGACATGCTGGCTCACAAAGGCGGCATTGCCGCGCGTCAGACAGAAGGTGGCCTTGAGCTGCGCGCCCGTACCGCAGACCGTAGGGGCCTGCGCGTCCGCAAAATCCAGCGGTACGGGCCGCGGCACATAGCCCCGCGCCCGCCGGTGGAAGAAAGGAGCCGCCTCCCCTGTCTGCGCCACAGGGAACACGGCCGTGACGCTGTCGTCCACGCGTACCAGGATGTCCCGGTCATGCAGCAGGAAGGCGTCCGCCTCGTTGCGTAGGCGGTCAAGCGCCTCTCGATTGCCCAGACAAAGCGGCTCGCCGCGCGGATTGGCGGAAGTCATGACCAGGGCTGGCGGCAGGGAGGCCTCCCGTGCCAGCGCATCGAACAACGCCACATGCAGCGGGGTATAAGGCAGCATGATGCCCAGCGTGTCCGTATCGGGCGCCAGCAACGAAGACAACACGCCGCCCCCGGCAGCCCCTTCCCGCAGCGGACAAAGCACGATGGGCTTTTCCGGCGAGGACAGCAGGGCCTCGTGCTCCGGGGCCAGCGTACAGCAGGCCCGCACCGCCTCCAGATCCGGCAGCATGACGGCAAAAGCCTTGTGCGGGCGGCTTTTGCGCCGGCGCAGACGGGCTACGGGCTCGTCCCGCCGCGCATCGCAAGCCAGCTGGAAGCCGCCCAGCCCCTTGAGGGCCAGTATGCCCCCTTCCCGCAAGACCGTAACCGCTTCCGCAACGGCCTGCGCGGCATCCGTCGCGGCCGGGGCAGGCGGAGCGCTCCGCTCCGCCTCGGAGGCGCGCACCAGCCAGAGACGCGGACCGCAGACCGGACAGGCCACCGGCTGCGCGTGGAAACGTCTGTCCAGCGGGTCGCCGTATTCGGCGGCGCAGCGCGGACAGAGCGGGAAGCAGGCCATGCTGGTCGTGGCGCGGTCATACGGGATGGCGCGGGTGATGGTGTAGCGCGGCCCGCAATTGGTGCAGTTGGTGAAGGCATAGCCGTAACGGGGATCGGCGGGGTCGCGCATCTCCCTCAGGCAGTCCGCGCAGATGCCCACATCCGGGCTGATCAGCACGCTGTGCCCGCTGTGCCCCGTACTCTGCACGATGCGGAAGGCCGCCCCGCGCAGGGCATCGTCCACGGGCAGATCCGTGCGTTCCAGCCGTGTCAGACGGGCCAGCGGCGGCAGCTCGGCCGGCAATCGCCGCAAAAAACGCTCCACGGCTTCGGACGGCCCCTGAAGTTCGATGCATACGCCTTCCGACGTATTGCCCACCTGCCCGGCCAGCCCTTCCTCCACGGCCAGACGGTACACGAAGGGCCGGAAGCCCACGCCCTGCACCTGCCCGCCTACGCGGCAGTGACAATGGATCTCGTTGTGTTCGACCATAGACCAAGCCTAGCACAAGGAGAGGGGAATGCCCAGCTTCGCCCGCCGGGATGCCGCCTGACGCGACGCAAAGCATCGGGGGGAAGCGTTCCCCTTCCCCTCAAATAAGAGCGGACAGCGTCAGCAGGCCCTAGCCGCCGATGACATAGCGCGAACGCTTGCCCAGTCCTTTCTTGAGGAGGAAGACGAGCCCCACACACAGCCCCATCTCCACGAAAGCCACCAGCAGAGACACCGGCACGAGGCTGCCCCAGAGGCCCAGCAGGCCCGTGAAAAGGACGGGATCGCAAATATTCTGCACGATGACGTGCAGAAAGAAGAGTGGGAAGCTGTAGCGGGCCAGCAGATCCAGCAGAGGACTGGGCGTTTGCTTGCGCTCCAGCAGGAGAATGGCGCACATGCCGATGGTGGTCTTCTGGATAAAGTAGGCTGTTTCCGTATTGGGGATGAAATCAAGATAAAAGTTGATGAAGACGAGCAGGGTGCTGAAGACGGCTATATGCACGATGCTGCGGATATGCCGGATGATGAAGTCCATGCACATCTCCCTGTTGCGGGCAAAGAAGATGCCCAGCAGAAAGACGGGCAGGAAGTAGCAGTAGTTGCGGAAGAAAAAGAGCAGGCCGCGCGGCACCATGAGCGGCAGGACGGAAAGCGGCACCAGGATGCGGGCCAGCAGCGCATCTTCCATGTAAAAGAACAGCGGACTGATGACGAAAACGGACAGGATGAAGGGGATGTACCAGTACGGCGTCAGGCTGGCCGTGCCATAGAGCAGGCAGGTCAGCACATCCTCCGCCGAAGTGAGGGGCATGCCTTCGTTGATGAAGGCCGGGAACGTGCCGCCGAACCAGAAGATGCAGCTCCCGACAAGCAGCAGCAGGCAGGAGATGATGAGATAGGGCGTCAGGACGTTACGTATCTTGGCCTTGTAGAACGCAAGGACGGAAAAGGGCTTCTTGCGGTTCACGTACTCGAAGAGATAGCCGGAGATGAAAATGAAATAGATGGTGCTGGAATGGAAGAAGGTATCGCTCAGGGCGGTGACAAGACGCTTTTCCATCTCGAAGCCTTCAAGGAAGGCGGGCTCGTGCCACAAATGGGTCAGCATCACGGAAAGGATGGCAAAGGCCCGGAAATAATGGAAGGTCATGTCGTATTTTTTGTCAGTCATGCAGGGGCGTCCTCCTGACGGGGGTGCAGAGCAGGCGCGCGGATGCGCAGGGGGGAGCAACGTACGAGGGGGGATTTTTTCGCAGGTAGCAGAAAGCGCTCCGCCCGTAAAGGAAAAAACGCGGGCCCGCCCCGCAGGGAGCGCAGGCCGCCCCGGCTTGCCTGAGGGAAGCCCCTTCTGCTATGCAGAAAAAAGCCTCTCCCGCTGACGGGAGCCGCCATTTGCCCTTTTTTCGGGAGGAAAAGGAATGTCCGAGGAACGGCAGAAACAACAGCAGGCCGCCCATACCGTGGGCGAACGGGTACGCTCCTTTCGGGAAGCGCGCGGCATAGACCGGGAAACGCTGGCCGCCGATGCCAGCCTGAGCGTGGAATTCGTGGGACGACTGGAAAACGGCGAAGTTTACCCTGCCATCGGCCCCATGCAGAAGGTGGCCCGCGCACTCGGCCTGCGCCTGGGCACCTTTCTGGACGATCAGTTCACGCGGGACCCCATCATCAGCGACATCCACGATACCGGCTCGGACCCCTGCCTGCATACGGGCAGCATGCCCCGGCCGAGCTACATCTACCATGCGCTGGGCAAGGGCAAGAACGACCGCAACATGGAGCCGTTCTGCATCGAGATCTACCCGGATGCCGAGAACGCCGTCCGCAAGACCAGCTCACACCAGGGGGAGGAGTTCGTCCTCGTGCTGGAAGGTGAGCTGCTCGTGGTCTACGGCCGGGAGACCCATATCCTCAAGGCCGGACAGACCATCTATTACAACTCCATCGTGCCGCACTATGTGGGCCCGGCCAACGACAAGCCGGTGCGCATCCTTGCCGTGACCTACAACCCCTAGGGCCTGTTGACACTATTTGTCCCCTTCCCCCCAAGCCCCCCATCCCTTCCCCAGCGCGCTTTCGCCGGGGAAGACCGCGGGATATGCGGCGGATTCCCACAAAGATACCGGAACGCCCTGCCGCGCGTGCGCGCGCATTGCGGAGGAGCACTTATGGATGAAAAAGTTCGCGAACGCCAGGCGCAATTCGTCCTGCGCGAGAAGACGCTGGGGCAGATCCTGGACGAGACCGTGGCCCGCTTCCCGGACAGGGACGCGGTGATCTATGCCGACCGCAACTACCGCAAGACCTGGCGGGAGTTCGCCGAGGTCGTGGATGATTTCGCCAGAGGGCTGATGGCTCTGGGCGTGCAGAAAGGGGAAAAGGTCGCCGTCTGGGCCACCAACGTGCCCTACTGGGTGGCCCTGCAATTCGCCACGGCCAAGATCGGCGCCATCCTGCTGACGGTGAACACCAATTACCGGGAGCACGAACTGCGTTATCTGCTGCAGCAGTCCGAATGCGAGAACATCTTCCTCATCGACAGCCTGCGCGATCATGACTATGTGGACACCCTCTACAAGATCGCGCCCGAACTGCGCGTCCAGTCGCGGGGGGAACTGCGCTGCCGGGATCTGCCGCATCTCAAGCGGGTCTGCTTCCTGGGGGCGGAAAAATACCGCGGCATGTATTCCGTGCCCGAGATCATGGCCATGTCCGTCATGGTGGATGACGAGGAATACGCGGCGCGGCAGGCCTCGCTCGACCCGTGGGACCCCATCAACATGCAGTACACCTCCGGCACCACGGGCTTTCCCAAGGGGGTCATGCTCACCCATGTGGGCGTAGGCCTCAACGGCTACTGGATCGGCCGCCACCAGCGCTTTACGGAGGAGGACCGCGTCTGCCTGCCGGTGCCGCTCTTCCACTGCTTCGGCTGCGTGCTGGGCGTCTCGGCCTGCGTCAATCACGGGGCCTGCATGGTCATCCTGGAGTCCTACAATCCCCTGCAGGTCCTTGCCGCCGTGGACAGCGAGCGCTGTACCGCCCTTTACGGCGTGCCGACCATGTTCCTTGCGGAACTGGAACACAAGCTGTTCAAGCGCTTTGACGTCTCCAGCCTGCGCACGGGCATCATGGCCGGTTCCGTCTGCCCGGAATCGCTCATGCGCCGCGTGGTGGACGAGATGAACATGAAGGAGATCACCATCTGCTACGGGCTGACCGAAGCCTCCCCCGTCATGACCCAGTCGGACATCCATGATCCGCTGTCCGTACGCTGCGAGACCGTGGGCTGCGCCATGCCGGGCATCGAAGTGCGCGTGGCCGACCCGGATACCTGCGAGGAACTGCCGCGCGGTCAGGTGGGCGAGATCATCTGTCGCGGCTACAACGTCATGAAGGGCTACTACAAGATGCCCGAAGAGACGGCAAAGGCCATCACTCCCGACGGCTGGCTGCATTCCGGCGACCTCGGCGTCATGGACGAAAACGGCTACGTGCGGGTCACCGGCCGCATCAAGGACATGATCATCCGCGGCGGCGAGAATGTCTACCCGCGCGAGGTGGAGGAATTCCTGCTGGAGATGCCGGGCGTGCTGGATGTGCAGGTGGTGGCCGTGCCCAGCCGCAAATACGGCGAGGAGGTCGGGGCCTTCCTCATCCCGCGGCCGGGCGTGGAGCTGGCCCCGGAGGATGTGCGGGCCTTCTGCCGGGGCAAGATCGCCTGGTACAAGGTGCCGCGTTACGTGGCCATCATTTCCGGCTTCCCGCTCACGGCCAGCGGCAAGATACAAAAATACAAGCTGCGGGAGATGGCCGCTGAACGCTGGCCGGAAGCCATGCAGAAATAGCCCCTCCGGTCCCCTTCCGTCACGCGGCGGCGCACGGACCAGCTATCGACACGAACCCCAGAGCGTTTTGCCGGTGCAAAAGGCAAAACGCGAGGCGGCGGCACTGCGCCGCCCGGCCAAACGTGAACGGGAGCCCCGCGCTTTTCCGTGAAACGACAGGCCGTATGGTTTGAAGCGCGAAGCGTTTCAAACGGAACATGCTCTACAAAGGAATCCTGATGAAAAAGGCCATGCCCCTGCCGGAACCCTGGTCGGAAACCGAAAATGCCCCGCACAGCACCGCCCTGCCCGGCGCACGGGACGTACACCTCTCACAGGCTGCGGCCCCGGCGGCCGCCGCAACGGAAGGAACGCCCTCCCCGGCGGCCTCCGACGGCGTCCCGACCGGGCCGGACGCCGCCTGCCATGAGGAGCAGACTGCCGCGTCCGCAAAAATGGCGGACATCCCCCTGCCCGGCGAAGACTTTTCCCTGAAAGAGGAACCGCGCCGCCCCGCCTCTGATACGGCCCCGGCGGCCGCCTGTCCCGGACAGGCGCAGTGTCCGCTGGCCCGCATCCCCGAAAGCGCCTGGAAGGAACTTTTCCGCCGCCCCTTCCGGCGGCGGCATCCGCTGATCTTCTGGGGCATCGTCCTGCTGGTGCTGGCGGGCCTTGCCGCCGCCCTGCTGCTGGATGAAGAGGATCTTGGCGGCGAGCGCATCGCGCTGCTGGAAGTGCGCGGGCCCATCAGCGACGTGCGGGCCCATCTGGAATGGCTGGACAAGCTGGCCGCCAATCCTGACGTGAAGGGCCTGCTCGTGCGGGTGGATTCCCCCGGCGGCAGCGCCGCAGCCTCGCAGGAGCTCTACGAGGCCATAGCCGCCCTGGGCAAGCGCATGCCCGTGGCCGTCTCCATGGGCGGCACGGCGGCTTCCGGCGGCCTGATGGTCAGCATGGCGGGCAAGCGCATCTTTGCCAATGCCGCCACGGTGACGGGCTCCATCGGCGTGCGTATGGACATCCCGCAGATCCGCCAGCTGCTGGACAAGATCGGCGTGGGACAGGAGACCCTCACCACCGGGCCCTACAAGGACGCCGGGTCCATGCTGCGGCCCCTGACGCGCGAAGAACGGGAGTATTTTGAAGGCCTGCTCAAGGACATGCACGACATCTTTACCGGCATCGTGGCGGCAGCACGCGACATGCCGCAGGCAAAGGTGGCGGAGCTGGCCTCCGGCAAGGTCTTTACCGGCCGCGAGGCCCTTCGGCTGGGCCTGGTGGACGAGCTGGGCACGCTCAGCGACGCGCGGCGCTGGCTGGCCGAACAGTGCCACGTACCGGCCTCCCGCAAGCTGCTGCAACGGCCTCGCGAGGACAAGTGGTGGCAGCAGCCCCTGCAGAGCCTCTTCCAATCGCTGCTGCGGCTGGATACGGCGGCCGCGGGCACGAGCCCGGCCGTGCTTTACCAGATGTGAACGGCGTTTGCCCGACCTGCGCCGGAGCCGTCTTCCCCGTGGAGGCGCTCCGGCGTTTTTTTATGGGCAACGATGCTCCTGTGTACGGCCTGCGGCTGCCGGACGAGATCGCCCGTTAATCCGTACGCGGCCGGGCAAAGGCCAGCAGCGCCACGCCCAGGACCAGCAGGCCGATGCCGCAGACGTCCGTCGTGGAAACCTCCTCGCCAAGCAGGAAGATGCCCCAGCAGGCGGCGGCAAGCGGCTCCGCCAGGGCCAGCGTGGCCGCCGTCGCTGCCGGCGTGCTCGCGAGACCGGCGGTCGTCAGGCTGAAAGCCAGCGCCGCTGTGACCACCCCAAGATAGAGCGCCGTGCCCGTCCCGGCCGCACTGGCCAGCCAGCCTACGGGAAAAAGCAGCAGCATGGGCAGCAGCAGGATGCCGCTCAGGCCGCACAGGACCAGCATGATGCTGTCCGGCGTGAAACGGACGCCCAGCGGCTTGCTGAAAACGAAATAACAGGCATAGCCCGCACCGGCCGCCAGCGGCAGCAGCAAGCGCTGCCAGTCCGCCGATGTCCCGTCCCCCAGATTGAGGCAGACGAGCCCCGCCAGCGCCAGCGCCGTGGAGGGATACCAGAGCAGCGCCGGCCGCTCGCCCAGCACCGCCCAGGCCAGCAGCGCGGCCACCAGCGGCGAGAAGCCGATAGCCACCACCGTGCCCACGGCCACGCCCGCAAGCTGCACCCCCTTGAAAAAACAGACCTGAAAAGCCACCAGCCCCAATGCCGCAGGGAGCATCCAGCGCAAAGGCCAGTCCGCCAGATGCGGCAGCCTGCCCCGGCAGGCGCACCAGACCAGCAGCGCCAGCGCCGCCACCTGCATGCGCAAGGCTCCGACGACATATGGCGTGGCCCCTTCGGGGGCAAAAGCCTGTGCCGTGCCCGACGTGCTGAAGCAAAGCGCCCCCAGCAACACGAGCATCGCGCCGCGGGGATCCGACTCCCGCGGTTGGGAAAGGAGACCATTACCGCTGCCGACAGGGGGGGAAGACGATCTGCTCACACCTTTTCTCCGATAGGGCATTTTCCGTTTGCAACGCTTTGCGTCCCAAAACCTATGGCCTGTCGTTTCGCGGAAAAACGCGGTTTTTCCGCTTGGTTTCGGCCGGGCGGCGCTGTGCCGCCGCCTCGCATTTTGCCTTTTTCAAAGGCAAAAAGCTCTAAGCTCCCTGCCTGAGCATGCCCGTTTTCCCGGATGCAGGCAATGAGAAATTTTGCACAAGCAACATTCCTTTCCGGCGGGAAGTCGCATGCCGGGCGGATACGGCCACCCTGCTGCCGGCCTCCCGCCCCTGCCGTCCGGCAAAAAAAATGCGAAAAAAAATTTTTCTCTCTAAACCCCGTTCTTTTTTCGCCGATAAAAAGGGCAGTCGCCTGCAGGGAAGCAGGCTGTTATTCACTCTTGTACAGACATTCATGGAGGAATGTTATGTATATCAATCACAACGGAATGGCCACCAACGTTGCCAACACTCTGACCGGCCACTATGGCAACCTGCAGACCTCTACCCAGCGCCTGTCCTCCGGCATGCGCATCAACAGCGCTGCTGACGACGCCGCCGGTCTGGCCATCAGCGAACTCATGCGCGCCGACGTTGCCGCCCTCAATCAGGGCGTCCGCAACGCCAACGACGGTATTTCTCTTATCCAGACCGCTGACGGCGCTCTGGGCGTCATCGACGAAAAGCTGATCCGCATGAAGGAACTTGCGGAACAGGCTGCTACCGGTACCTACGACTCCACGCAGCGTCTGATGATCGAATCCGAATACCAGCAGATGGCTTCGGAAATCACCCGTATCGCCAACGCCACCGACTTCAACGGCATCAAGCTGCTCGACGGCACCCTGTCCGCCATGAACGGCGCCGACGGCAAGATCCACGACGGTTCTCAGCTGACCGCTCAGGGTGCCCTGAAGGTGCACTTCGGTACGGCCAACGACTCCGCTGAAGACTACTACTACATCGAGATCGGTGACTGCACCGCCTCCGCTCTGGGCGTGGGTATCTCCGCTCGCGCCGGCGCCGCCGGCAGCACCATCTCCACGCAGCAGGCCGCTCAGGAAGCTCTGGTGGCCATCAACAACGCCATCGTGTCCAAGGACAAGATCCGTGCTCACCTCGGCGCCATGCAGAACCGTCTGGAAAACACCGTGACCAACCTCACCGTGCAGTCCGAAAACCTGCAGGCCGCCGAATCCCGCATCCGCGACGTGGACGTGGCCACCGAAATGACCAACTTCGTCCGCAACCAGGTGCTTACGCAGTCCGCCGTGGCCATGCTCTCGCAGGCCAACAGCATGCCGCAGATGGCTCTGCAGCTCATCGGCTAAGCGCTCTGAAGCCTTTTGCCTCTTTGGGCAGCCCGCAAGGGCTGCCCTTTTTTTATCTTTTGCAAGGCTACCGGCCACGGACGGCACAGCCGCGCAGGGGTTCGCTCGACTGCCCCAGGGGCACAGCGTCGCTCCCCACCAGAAAGAGGCATTCTGCGGACAGCCAGCGCCCAGTGCAGCGCGCCGCCGTCCAGTCTCCTCTCCCCGCGCATGCGGACAGGAGCGTTTGCCATTGAAAAAGGCAAAACGCGCGCGGCGGCAGCGTAGCGCCGTCCGGCCAAGCGTCAATGAAAAACGCGCTTTTTACCGCGACACGACAGGCCGTATCGCTAACGGATAATGCGCCGACAGGCGCCTGACACGCACCACGCCGCGGGTGTCCATTCCCCTTTTCCAGGCAGCACGGATCAGATTCCTTCTCTTGCCGCTTTCTTTGTCCCTTCCCTGACGCTGTGCTCCGGGAAGCGTCTTTCTCATGCACTCCCCCTGATCTCCCGTGCGCGGCGCATAAAAAAAGTGGGGACACCGAAGTGTCCCCACTCAGCAAAACAGCCTGTCGCACAGTCTGCTACGGCGTGGCCTTCATGTCCTGCACGATGGAGTTGAGCGTGCTGGTCTCATGGGCCAGATCGTTGACGGCCTGAGCCGCCTGTTCCATAGCCGAAGCGTTTTCATTGGCCACCTTGTTGATGTCGGAAATGGAGCGGTTGATCTCCTCACTGGTGGCGGACTGTTGTTCACTGGCGGCCGCAATGGCCCGGACCTGATCCGCGGCGCTCTCGGCAAGCTGCACGATCTCTTCAAGCGCCGTGCCGGACGTATTGGCCAGATCAGTGGCTTCATTGATGCCGTTGACGGCCACCTCCACCTGACGGATGGACTCGTCCGCGCTCTGCTGGATGCTGCGGATGGCCTGGCCCACTTCGGACGTGGAAGCCATGGTCTTTTCCGCCAGCTTGCGCACTTCGTCGGCCACCACGGCAAAGCCGCGGCCGGCTTCCCCGGCGCGGGCCGCTTCGATGGCGGCGTTGAGGGCCAGCAGGTTGGTCTGGTCGGCGATATCGGAAATGACGCCCATGATCTGGCCGATGGAAGCGGCGCTCTCGCCCAGCTTGCCCATGTCGTCCTTGAGCACCAGCGAGAGCTGATGCACGCCCTCGATGCTGCTGACCACCTTACGGACGATCTTGGCCCCGTCTTCGGCCTTGAGGCGCATGGAATTGGACACTTCCGCGGCGCTGCTCGCGCTGCGGGCCACTTCCATGACGGTGGCGTTCATCTCGTTCATGGCCGTCGCCGTTTCCGCGGCACGATCCGCCTGCTGCTGCGCGCCGTCGGCGGAGAGCTGCACCTGGGCGGAAAGCTCGGTGGCCGCCGAGGAGATGACGTTGGTCGCGCCTTCCAGCTGATCGGCGGCATGCAGGATGCCCTCCCGCTTGGCCACCTCCGCCCGCTGGAACGCCTTTGTGGCCGCTTCCGTGGCTTCCTTGGCGCGCTCCGTCTGCTCTTCGGCCTCACGCGCCTTGTTCTTGGCGTTTTCGATGCTGTCGCTCAGATTGTGGACCATGCCCCCAAGGCTCATATGCAGCTTGAGCAGCTCGCCGTAGAAGATCTTGCTGTCGGGGATGGCGCTGAAGTCGCCGGAGGACACGGCCTCGGCCGCCCTGAGCATGATGCCGAGCGGACGGGTGATGCTGCGTACGATGAGCAGAGCTATCACCAGCGAGATGAGGGTGATGATCCCCGTGAGCAGCAAGAGCCGCGTCACGGCTTCATTGCAATGGGCGTAGATCTCTTCCACTTCCTGCACGGCCGCAAGCTTCCAGCCGTTGGGCGTGGTCAGCACATTGGCCCGGACGGCCTTCCCGCCGATGGTCGTCTCGATGACGGCGGAATTGGTGCGCAGGATGGCCGCATAACCGGGATCAGGCAGCTCCTTGCCCACGATCTTGCCCACGTTGCCGACCGTAATGGGATCGCACAGGACGCGCCCCGTCCCTTCCAGCACCAGAAAATGCCCGGTCTTGCCGAAATTGAGCCGGGTCAGCATGGCGGAAAAGCTTTTGAGCGAGACGTCGATGCCCACGATGCCGGCCAGCTTGTTGTCCGGCCCCAGCATCTTCCGGGTAACGGCAAAAACGATGTCGCCGGTAAGCGACATATAGGCTTCGGACAGCAGCCCTTCCTGAGCGGAGGACGCCGTGGCGGTATACCACGGCCGCTTGCTGGTATCGAAGCCGGCAGGGACCTTCATCTCGGCAAGGCCGGTGGCGTAGGCCCCGTTGGGGTAGCCGACGTACACTTCAAGATAGTCGGCATTCTTGCTGTTTATGCTCTGGAGCGGCCCCAGCGCGGCGCGGACTTCCGGACTGGTGACGGCGGAAGCGTATTCGCTGTCCTTCGTGGTGGAGCTGAAGTTGGGCATGCTGCCGGCCACGTCGATCAGGTCGGTCATGCCTGCCACCAGGGCGGCATTGGTTTGCGCCGTGCGCAGGAAGTTCTCCAGATAATCATTGAGCAGGAACAGTTGCCGTCCCGACGACTGGGCAAACTCGCTGTCCGCATCATCACGCATCTGCATGCTGGCAAAAAAGATGCCGCCGCTTGCCGTAAGTAAGATGGTCAGGAAAAAGCCCAGGACAATACGCAGTTTTATGCTCATTCGACCTCCTGCCGCCGGTCGGTTCACGACCACGGTTGACATAGTACCTCTTATCTTAACGGCAGGAATCGTTCCGGCTATAGGCCGGGCCGTAAGACTGCGGTCAATCATCCTGCGGGTTTGTCCCCGCCTCGCTACGCAGCCGCTGGTAGTCGACCTTGCCGGATCCCAGCAGGGGCAGGGCGGGCAACCGGCGGACATGGCGCAGCATCTGCAGGCCGGAGAAGCCTTCCGCGCGCAATACGGCATTGGCTTCCGCGCAGCTCACGGGCAGGGTGGTGTAGAGGGTCAGCTGGGGCTGATCCTCTCCCTGCACGGCATCCACGGCCAGACAGGGCCCCCCGTCCGCTTCCTGTGCGGCAAAGTGCCGCCGCAGGACGCCCTCCAGCTGCGGCAGGGAGATCATCTCCCCGCCCACCTTAATGAAGCGCCCCCGCCGGCCGTCAAAGGTCATCCGCCCCGCCTCGTCGGCATGGACAAGGTCGCCGGTATCGTACCAGTGCCGCCCCTCCAGCGAGACGAAAGGCATGGCGGGCCCGCTGCCTTCCCAGGGAAGGTAGCCGTCAAAGACGTTGGGGCCGCGCACGAGCAGCAGGCCGGTCTGTCCGGGGGCAAGCCGCCGGTAGGGCGGATCTGGCGACACGATGGCCACCTCCACCGAAGGCAGGGGCCGGCCGATGGTGCAGGGGCGCGCCTCCTGCGGCAGATTGACGCTGACCACAGGGGAACATTCGGTCACGCCGTAGCCTTCGCACAGCAGCCCGCCGCCGGTCTGACGGGCAAACTCCGTATAGAGACGCTGCGGGCAGGCCTCCGCCCCCACGAAACCGAGCCGCAGGGACTCCAGGTCCCCCGGACGGGCCTGCCGCAGCAGTCCGTCAAGGAAGGTCGGCGGCGTGACCAGCAGGGTCGGACGCCAGCGGCGGCAGAGCGCGGCCAGCCGTCCCCCCTCGGCGGGGTTGGCATGATAGACCACCGGCATGCCGAAGCAGAGCGGCAGCACGATGTTGCCCGTCAGCCCCAGGGAATGGAAGGGCGGCAGCATGGCCAGCATGACGTCGTGCGAGTCCAGGGCTAGGACGGCCGCCACATCGCGGCAGTTGGCCAGGATGTTGTCGTGCGTCAGCGGCACGCCCTTGGGCGAGGACGAGGAGCCGGAGGTGAAGAGGATGGCCGCCTGCGGCGATATGGCCGACCCCACGGCGCAGCTCTCCCAGCCGCACAGCGACAGACCGGCGCGCACGGCTCCTTCCAGCCGCAGGGCAAGGGGCAGGGCGGCGGCGATCTCCTCCAGCAGCAGCCAGCCGGCCCCGCTCTCGGAAGCGACCTTCTCCATGGCCCGTTCATCAAGGCGGCGGAGCAGCGCCCGCGCGCTGATCAGATGGTGCACGCGCGTCAGCGAGAGCGCATGGCGCAGATTGCGTACGCCGGTGGTCCAGTTGAGCATGACCGGCGTATTGCCGGACAGCAGCACCGCCAGCCAGCACATGGCCGCTGCCGAAGAGGCGGGCAGCATGATGCCGAGAGGCTGTCCACTGCCGACGCGGCGGCGCAGGAAGAGCGAAAGCACCACGGCGCGCGTCCAGAAAGCGCCCGCCGTCAGCATGTGCCGGCCGTCAGCCAGCAGCGGACGGGAGGGCTTGCGGCGGATCTGCCGCAGGATGGTACGGACGAGATCGGGGGCCTGCGGCAGGACCAGCGGCTGCCGGGGCTGTCCCTGCAGGCAGGCGTTCCAGCGCCGGGCCTGCGCCTGCGCGGCTTCCTCCTGCGCCGCGGAGTGCGGGACGAGCTGTCCGCAGGCGGCCAGCAGGCAGTCATTGACCGTATGCAGATCGCCCGGCTCGACGGCAGCCTGCCCGGAAAGGGACGCAAGCTGCAAGCTCAGGTCGACCGCGGCAAGGCTGTCCAGGCCGAGATCGCTGTCCAGCCGCTGCCCCGGGCGCAGATCCTCCGGCCGGGGCTGGAGCGGCGAGAGATCGGCCAGCAGGCGGAGCACGCTCAGGCGCTCCGCTTCGCCCAGACCGGCCGGGGGCGGGCAGTCGTCCCGCACCTCATGGACGGCCAGCGGCTGATCCGGCACCGCCGGTCCCCGCCGCGAAAAAGGCACACGGCGCAGCACGTCCGGCTCTGCGGCGTAGCAGGCCTCCAGCAGGGCATTGAGCGCCGTCACGCCTTCTTCCGGAGCGGGCAGCGGCTGCGGACGGATAAAGGAGATACGGACCTCCCGCCGCCGGAGGAAAAAGATGCCGTTGCCCAGGAGCGCCAGCAGGCCCCGCAGCAGGGAGCGCACCAGCGAGGGCGCGCCGTCGGCCCAGCTGAAGGAGGAGCCCCAGAGGCCCTGCGTGCGGACGACCACGGGCACGCAGTCCGGCACGGCTCGCAGCAGACGGTAGGCCCCGCTGTTGCCGCCAAGATGCGTCCGGCCGTCATGGCTCAGGCTGCCGGAAGGATAGACGAGCAGGTTCTCCCCCTGTTCCAGGGCGGCGGTGCAGCGGCCAAGGCTCTCCTGCACCTTCTTGCGGGCGGAAATGCCCTCCCTGCGCAGATCAGGCAGGGGGATGCAGCGCATGAGGGCGGCCAGCGGCCGCAGCCAGAAACGCCCGATCTGATGCCGGTCCGCCAGCGGACGCGGCGACCACGGCGCAAGCCAGGCGCAAAGGATGGCCGGGTCCATGAAGGCGGGATGATTGGGCAGCAACAGCAGGCCCCGGCCGCGGGCTTCGGCCTCGGCGGCGGCTTGCCGCAGGCAGTCCAACCCTTCGAGGCGCACCTGATACCGGAGGGAGAGCAGCCCCCGCAGGACGACGCCCAACGCACGTTGCATGCGCCGGCGGACAGGGCCGCTCTTTTCCAGACGCTGGGGCAGGCGGGCGATGCCGGCGGCAAAGCAGGCTGCCGTCAAAAGCGTGAGAAGACCGAGCAGGGCCTGCCCCGCGGCGGGCGAGAGCAGGGCCAGCGGATGGTAGACGGCCCCGGCAAGCAGCATGGAAAAAAAGGAAAAGAAGTTGCACAGGCCGAGGATGCGCCCCTTTTCACTGTCTGACGGGCGTACTTGCAGATAGCTGGACACCGGGACGATGTACAGGCTGCCGCAGGCCCCTATGGCCGCGTAACAGACGCAGAGCAGGGGGAAGCGCCAGGCCGCCGGCGCATGGGGGACGCAGGCCGCAAGCAGCAGGAGGAGACCGATGGCCGCGGTCGCGACGGGCACGGTCCGCTGCCAGTGCTGTTGTTGCCGCCGGGCCGTGAGCAGCGCGCCGCCGCAGATGCCGAGCATGAGCGCGCCGGGCAGCAGACTGGTCAGCGTGGCGCTGAACCCCAACTGGTTAAGGCCGTAGGCATTGATTTCCATGAGAACGAGGACGGACAGACTATAGAAGAAGGCGTCCGCGCACAGACAAAGGAAGATGTCCTGCCGGGCCCGCAGTCGCAGGAGCTCGACAGCCGAGTTCCATGCGCCGAACAGGGGGAAAGGAGGGAGTTCTTCCGGGCGGGCCGCGGCAGGGCGAAAGGGGATGAAGGCGACGGAGCAGAGCCCCAGCACGGCAATGATCAGCACGGTCAGGGCGACCAGCCAGCGGCCGAAGGGGATGCTCGTGGCGAACCACTCGCTTTCAAGGGCGGCGCCCGACAGGGTGATGCCCAGCAGGATGGCGAGCGTGGTGGAAAGCTTGAGTAGCGCATTGGCCCGCGGCACCTGGGCCGGCGGGAAGATCTCGGGCAGGGAGCCGTTGAGCGCCGGACTGAAGAGCGCCGAGCTCGCGCCCATGCAGAACAGCATGGCCAGCATGCCGCCCCAGTTCAGGGTGAGCAGGCCCCAGGCCCCGGCCAGCATGGCGGCCACTTCCAGCAGCTTGGCCGCCAGCACCACATGACGCTTGGGGAAGCGGTCCGCCAGCCAGCCGGCCCAGGCGGAAAAGAGCACGAACGGCAGCGAAAAGAGCACCGTCCCCCAGGATTGCAGGCTGGAGAGGTGCATGCTCACGGCAAGCAGCAGGACGGCCTGCTTGAAAAAATTGTCGTTGAAGGTGCCCAGCGTGTAGCTGAGGCCGAGCATCATGGCCTGACGGGAAGTATTCCGCTGCATACGCGCACTCCTTGGCAGCGCCGGCGTATGGCGTCAGGTCCGCGCTGACCCTCAGGCGCGGCGGGGCTCCGCCGCACGGTTCAACGGGGGCCGCCTTCTTCCCCGGCCAGCTCGGCAAGGGCGTAATCCCTCACCCTGTCGAGCATCTCCAGGGTATAGGGGAGATCGCGCCGGTAAAAGACTTCCTTCCCTGTCCGTTGCGGGACCAGCAGACCGGCGCGCACCAGCACATTGACATGGTGGCTGACGGCGGTACGGCTCATGCCCACGATGCTCACCAGCGTGCTCAGGCTGATGTGCTCCCCCGGTTCGAAGAGCAGGAGTATCTTCTGGCGCGTAGCGTCCCCCATGGCGGAAAAGACCTGCGCCACACGCTTCCAGTCGTCCGGCAGGGCGGCGATATACTGAGTGTTCATGGTCCCTGTGTAGACGGCGGGAATGTGGCTGTCAAGAAAGAGCCTAGGAGAAAGAGCGCCGTTCTGTCAACTAAAAATATAGTTATCTAGTTTTGTAGAGCATTACCGATCCCGCCAACCAGCCGCCCGCCCAAAAACGACGGGGAAGACGGCCGGAGCGGCCGTCCTCCCCGTGGACAGACAGGATGATGTGGACGAAAAGGGGCCGCCTCAGTTCCTGAGGCAGTGCCGGACCCAGAGTTCCAGCATGAGCAGAGCCCAGAGCTCGATGGTATTGTTGGCTGTCCCGTCCATGTGCTGGGCGACGAGGCGGCGGATCTCGGACTGATTGACCCAGTCCCGGATGCTGCATTGCGTGCTCATGAGCGCATCCAGCACCAGCGTGCGCAGCGGGCCGCGCAACCAGCCTTCCAGCGGCACCATGTTGCTGTGCCGCCGCCGGAAGACGAGATCGTGCGGCAGATGGCGCAGGCCGACCATCTTGACCAGCCACTTGGTCTCATAGCCCTTGCCGGAACTGCCGGGACGGCGATCCGGCATGCGCCGCACGCGCATGCCCACCGGCAGGGTCATGGCGAAGTCCACGATATCGTTGTCCAGCATGGGGATGCGGACATCCAGCGTATGGGCCCCGGCCACCATGTCGATGCGCGGCAGCAGACGGCCGGCAAGGAAATGATCCAGCTCGAAGAACTGGATCTTGTCCAGCCAGGTGGCGCGCGGGCAGCGGGCAAAGGCCCGCAGCATGAACATGATGGTCAACTGGGGATCGGCGGCGCCGCGCAGATCCATGGAGCAGAGGCTCTCCTTGCGGTTGCCGAAGAAGAGGGCGAACTGACTGTAATAATAGCTGGCGCAGGGGTCCATCTCGCCAAGCAGGCTCTTGCCGCCGTAGGCATGGGGCACGGTCTTGGTCAGCTCGGTGTGCACCTTGCGCACCTCCGGCGGCAGATCCGGCGTATCATAGAGGAAGGGCGCGAGGTAGCGGGCATAGCCGCCGAAAACGTTGTCCGTGCCGCTGGTGGTCACGGCGGACTCCACATGCTGGCTGGCCATGCGGGCCAGTCGCCAGGAGGTGAGCAGCGTGGGGTCGGCGAAGGGCTCGCCCATACGGGCGACGATATGCGGCAGTTCGTCCATCACGCTCACGTCCAGCATGCCGCTCATATGCCGCGTGCCGCAGATCTCCGCCGCCTGCGCGGCCTGGGCGTTGACGCCGTGGTCGGCATCCACATAGTCCAGCGAGAAACTCAGCATGTCCCCGGCCTGACGGGCCGCCTTGCTGGCGAAGAGCGAGGAATCCAGCCCCCCGGAAAGGAAGAGCCCCGTGCCGGACGTCACATGCCGCCGGGCCACGCGATCCATGAGGCCGTCGAGCTCCTCGATGGCCTCTTCATCGCTGCCCTCGAACTTGCGGCTGCCGTCCACGTTCCAGTAACGCAGGAAGAAGGCGGCGCGGCCGGGCTGCCATTCCAGCCAGCTTGCCGGTTCCAGCTTGTGGATGCCTTCAAAGGCCGTCAGCGGCGCGGGCGGCATCATGAAGGTGAGGTAATGGAACAGGGCGTTATGATTGGGGCGGCGCTCCAGGGCCGGGTGCTTCAACAGGGACATGATCTCCGAGGAGAACAGGATGCCCTTGCCGGAAGAGGCGTAGTAGAGCGGTTTCTGCCCGAAGCGGTCGCGCACGAGGAAAAGTTTCTGATCCCGCAGGTCCCACATGGCGAAGGCGAACGCGCCGTTGAGCCGGGGCAGGCACTGCGGCCCCTGCGAAAGGAAGAGGTAGGAGAGGATCTCCTCGTCCTGCCGGCTGCGGAAGACGTGGCCGCTCTTTTCGATCTCTTCGCGCAGCTGCGGCCCGTTGTAGAGCCGGCCGTCCAGGACGACGAGATACCGCCCGCAGGGGCTGACGAAGGGACGCTTGCCGTTGTCTTCCGCCTCGCTGCCGCAATAGCCCATGAGGGCCTTGTCGCCGAGATGGCCCAGTCGGGGGGGATTCTTTCCCCGGTGGGACAGCGCGTCAAGCATGCCCGTAAGGGCCGCACGTTCATCATCCCTCACAACTTCCGAGGTCAGGACGCCACAGATTCCGCTCATATTCACATCCTTGGGGCACAGCCCGGCCCGGCCCCCTCCCTGGTGAGAGGACACGGCAGAGCCTTTTGGTTATCATGCAGCACTTGGCCAAAATAGACAATAGCCGCCTTTGCGGCGGCGTCTTCCTCAACAGGGCGGCCCCGGGCCGTCAGTTGAAATTGATGGCGATCTTGAGATTGGGGGCCTCGTACTGACTGAAGAGGGCCATACGCCCGCCGGCGGCGGGCTGGGCGTTGTCGGTCAGCGTGAAGGGCTGATCGCAGACCCAGCGGTCGATGGTGTCGCCAAGCGTATAGACCTTGCCGTCCTTGACGCGCACGGCATGCACGTAAAAGACCGTATTCTTGCTGTCTATCTTGAGATGGAAGGTCTTGCCGGGCTGGATGCTGTACCAGCCGTCGGTGGACCAGTGTCCGGTGGGGCGCAGGTAATGCACGGCCAGGGCGACCACGGAGCGGGAATTGTTGTTGGCTTCGATATCCAGCGCATGGACAAGGCCGGTGCTGCACAGCAGGCTGCCGATGAGCAGCAGGGGCAGGAGGAGAAAACGCATGGCAGATCTCCCGTAGGTTGACGGTGCGCGGCGCGAGGGCTCGCGGCGCTTTTTCCAGCATGCCAAAGGAGCCTTGCAATGTCGAGAGGCGGCGGCACAGCGCCGTCCGACCGAAACCAGGCGAAAACACCGCGTTTTTTCCGCGAAGCGCCAGCTCGTATGGTTTGCGGCGCAACGCGTTCCAAACGGAAGATGCTCCAAGGGCCGCCCCGGTGGACGGCCCTCATGCCTGTTCCGGCAGGCGGCAGGGGAGGCCCCTGCCGTCCGTCAGGCCGCGAAGTCGTAACCGGCTTCCAGCGCCTTGATGTTGGCCGGGATGAGCTTGGCGTAATGCGCGTTGACCACGCTGTGCATGGCCTGCTTGACCGCCTCCGGGTCCAGCGCGCCGGTGGCCCTGAGCCAGGCGCCCAGCGCCACGACGTTGGCCATCTTCACGTTGCCCAGTTCGTGCGCCATGTCGTTGACCGGGATATAGACCGTCCGTTTCCCGGCTTCCAGCAGATCGCGGGACACCAGCGAGGCATTGACGATCTGCACGCCGTCCTCCCGCAGGCGCGGCTGGAACTTGTGCAGGGAAGGTTCGTTGAGGATGATGGTGGACAAGGGCCGGTTGACCAGCGGCGAGCCCACGGGATGCGTATCCAGCACCACGGTGCAGTTGGCCGTGCCGCCGCGCATCTCCGCGCCGTACACGGGGATGAAGCTCACTTCCAGCCCCTGTTCCAGCCCGGCCTGAGCCAGCAGGTTGCCGATGAGCATGACGCCCTGTCCGCCGAAACCGGCCATGATGACATCCTGATAGCCGTTCATGCCTGCACCTCGCTCTGTTTGCGTTCCTCCCGCACATCCCGGAAGACGCCCAGCGGGAAGACGGGGATCATTTCTTCGCTGATGCGGCGGTTGGCTTTCAGGGGGTCCAGATGCCAGTTGGTGGGACAGCCGGCCAAAAGTTCCACGAAGCTGAAGCCCAGCCCCTGCATCTGACAGCTGAAGGCCGCCAGCAGCGCCTTTTTGGCCTGCCGGATGTGCTTCACGCTGTCCAGGGCGCAGCGTTCGGCATAGGCCACCCCGGCCAGCCCGCCCATGATCTCGCTCATGTGGATGGGCCCGCCCTCACCCAGCAGATGACGGCCCAGCGGCGTGGTGGTGGTCTTCTGGCCCAGCAGGGTGGTGGGGGCCATCTGGCCGCCGGTCATGCCGTAAACGGTGTTGTTGATGAAGACCGCGGTGATGTTCTCGCCGCGATTGGCGGCATGTACGGACTCCGCCAGACCAATGGCCGCCATGTCCCCGTCCCCCTGATAGGTGAAGACGATGCTTTCCGGCCGGGCGCGACGGATGCCCGTACCCACGGCGCAGGCCCGCCCGTGCGGAGCTTCCACGGCGTCCACGTTGAAATAATCGTAACTGAAGGCCGAGCAACCCACCGAGGCCACGAGGATGGCCCGTTCCGCGATGCCCAGCTCGTCCAGCGCTTCGCTCACCAGACGGTGGGCGATGCCGTGATGACAGCCGGGGCAGTAGTGCGTGGGCTTGTGCGCCAGGGTCGGCGTGGCGTCAAAGACCAGTTCCTCGCCCGCGCCGGGGCGCAGGCGTTCGTCCAAGGTCGCGTCCTGCATGTCAGTCCTCCCTGAGTGCGGTGAGAATGGGGTCCACGAGGTCGTCCGCGCCGATGAACATGCCGGGCATGATGCCGTGCCAGCTCACCGAGGAACGGCGGGCCAGCACGTCCAGCGCCAGGCGCACGTCCTCCACCATCTGGCCGGTGTTCTGCTCCATGACCAGCAGGCGGCGGTCACGCGCCACCCGGCGCAGGGCCGCCTCCGGGAAGGGGAAGAGGGTCACCGGGCGGAACAGGCCCACGCGGTAGCCCTGCTCGCGCAGCTGCCGGATGGCGCTGCGGGCGATGCGGGCCACGGAACCGAAGGCCACCACGATGAGCTCGGCGTCCTCGCACTGCCATTCCTCCCAGTCCACATGGGCGCGCATGGCTTCGTACTTGCGCATGAGCAGCACATTGCGCTCGGCCAGCGAACCTTCGGCCAGATAGACCGACTTGAGCAGGCGCGGCGTCGCGCCCGGCCCGCGTTTGCCGTAGCCCTCCAGCCGCCAGGGAGCGGACAGGGCGGCGTAGCCGTCGGCCGTCAGGGCGTCGTCGGGCGGCTGCCGCCGCACGCCTTCCTTGATCTGGGCCACGATGGCGTCGCCCAGCACCATAACCGGATTGGCGAAGGTGAAGGCCAGACGGAAGGCGCGGAACATGAAGTCATAGCATTCCTGCGCCGTGGAAGGGGCAAGCACGAAATTGCGATGGTCGCCGTTGCCGCCGCCCTTGACCGCCTGGAAGTAGTCCCCCTGGGAGGGGCCGATGTCGCCGAGGCCCGGCCCGCCGCGCATCATGTTGACGATGACGCCGGGGATCTGACTGCCCGCCATGTAAGAAAGGGATTCCTGCATGAGCGCGATGCCGCAACTCGAAGAGGAGGTCATGGCCGGGATGCCGCAGGAGCCCGCCCCCAGCAGCATGGCGCTGGCGGCAAGCTCGCTCTCGGCCTGCACGAACTGCCCGCCGTTTTCCGGCAGCAGGCGGCTCATGGCTTCGGGGATCTCGTTCTGCGGGGTGATGGGATAGCCGAAATAACAGCGGCAGCCGGCGTCCAGCGCGCCGTAAGCCACGGCCTCGTTGCCCTTGATGAGGATGCGTCCGTCGTTCATGCCGGTCTGCCTCCGCTCTTGTCGCGGAACACGCGGATGGCCGTATCGGGACACATGAGGGCACAGGAGGCGCACCCCGTGCAACGGCCTTCCGTTTCCATCACTTCATAGCCCTGCCGGTTGAACCTCCCGGCGGGGCGGATGATATGCGCCGGACAGGCTTCCACGCACAGGCGGCAGCCCTTGCAGCGCTCCTCCAGAAATACGATTCGAGACATAACTGATTACCCTTTGCGGGCGCGGTATGAGAGCGTCCGCCCGCTATATTTGATTCCTGTTCGGTCAAACAGTCAAGCGGGAATGCCTCTTGACTTTTCTCCGGGCTTGCTGCCAACGCCGTCTTTTTTCCAGCGGGCTTGACCTTGCGCCGTCTATCTCCTACCCCTGAGGCAGGCCGCCGCCGCACGGCGCGGGGCAGGACGATGCCGGGCGCGCCGGGGACGATGCGCCGCCTGTCTTGAACATTTTCCGTCTGAAGCGCTTTGCGTTCCCAACCGTACGGCCTGGCGCTTCGCGAAAAAGCGCGGTTTTCCGCCTGGTTTGGGCCGGGCGACGCTGTAACGCCGCCGCGCGTTTTCTCTTTTGCAAAGGCAAAACGCTCTTCAGAAAATATCCGATGGAGGCTGCCGCATGACGCTGGGAAACAACAGCGCGGGCCTGCTGCTCGCGCTTTTGACCGCATTGTTCTGGGGCGCACTGCCGCTGGCGGTGAAACATGTGCTGCCGGTCATGGACGCGGTGACGCTGGTCTGGCTGCGCTTCTGCGTGGCGGCGGTCTGGATATGGTGCGCCCCGGCCATGCGCGGCGCGCAGCGCTCCGCCGCTGTCCCGGCGGCCGCGTCCGCTCCGGCGGCGCCGTCGCGGCGCCGCACCTGGCTGCTGCTGGCGGTGGCCACGGCCGGACTGGGGGCCAACTTCGTGTTCTTCAATTCTTCCGTGGCCTATCTCAGCGCGTCGGCCTGTCAGATCCTGGCGCAGGCGGGCCCGGTGCTGCTCCTGCTGGGCGGGGTCTTCATCCTGCGGGAAGCCTTCCTGCCCGTACAGGCCGTGGGCGTCGCCCTGCTGCTGGGCGGTCTGCTGCTCTTCTTCAACACCCGGCTCGCCCTGCTCTGGGGCGGCGACAGCGATTTTGCCTTCGGCATGCTGCTGGGGGGCTCCGCCGCGGTGGTCTGGGCGACCTACGGTCTGGCCCAGAAGGTGCTGCTGCGCCACCTCACGCCCACCCGCATCCTGCGGGTCATCTATCCCTGCTGCGCCCTGGGGCTCGCGCCGCTCGCCACCCCCGCGGACATCCTGCGCGTGGACGCGGTGCAACTCATCTGCCTGATCTTTGCCTGCATCAATACGCTGGTGGCCTACGGCTCCTTCACCAAGGCCATGAGCATCTGGCATGCGGCCAAGGTCAGCGCCGTGGTGGCGACCACGCCGCTGTTCTCGCTCGCGCTGGAATCCCTGCTGCACAGCCTCTGGCCGGAGGCCTACCCGCTGGACAGCGTGGGCCTGCTCAGCCTGCTGGGGGCCTGCACCGTCGTTCTGGGGGCGCTGGGCATCGCCGTGGGCCCCATGCTGCATCTGCCCCACCTGCCGCATTTGCCGCGCCGCCGCCGGTGAGCCGCCCCTTCGCCGCGAACGCAAGGAGCCGGGCTGTCCGCCAACGGACGGCCCGGCTTTTCTATGCGTTTTGCTTGAAACGCACTAGGGGCTGTTTCTAAAAAAGCTGGACATCTTGAATGACTCCTGCTTTCCTGTT